>Ga0209125_1003058_pt1 | contig 11990 bp, 5 predicted proteins | sample BarGraIncub1131A_FD_184503 | JGI IMG/M metagenome (GOLD analysis project Ga0209125, IMG submission 184503) | Arctic peat soil microbial communities from Barrow, Alaska - Barrow Graham LP Incubations 11-31A (SPAdes) (version 2) | ecosystem: Environmental > Terrestrial > Soil > Wetlands > Peat... | reverse complement strand
ACTCTTTGTTGATTTCCGCAAAAGATTAGGGATGGACAATCTGAATGCAATAAATGATAAGATAGTCGCATTGAAAACACAAATGGAAGTTTCGAGGACAGAATCAACTTCTTCTGATCCAGATCATCAACTTATTTTTATCTCGTACCACTAAAAAAAAATATTATATAAATTTATAACTATCAATAATTAAGTCTATTTTACATCAATTAAGATATTCCCCAAATTTCTTTCCATCTCTCTCCGATTAGTATGCTATTATTTTCCCCTTTGCCGTATGTAGGCTGTATTTATGCCGAATCTACACCGTATTTATGCTGTAAATAGCATACGACAAACATATAGTGTAGATTCGGTGCACAATTGGAGCATTTTTGGTTTAGAGAATAATAGTACTATAATTATAGTATCATCTTTAGACCGAAATAGAAGAATGATATAATGGTGTTTTGTTTAGATTAGAGTTTTCTATCTTCATTTATAAATTGAATGTTATATGTTCCTTTTAGTAACGAGCTTTTTGAACGCAGAGTAATATGATATATTTTTTTACCCCAAACACTCAATCGTGCATCATCAATTGATTTATCTTCTTCCATAAATTCAAATAAGTCAGGATCGAATTTCATCATCAATTTACCCGAAAAATTTCCACCACTTAAAAGCACCGAGCCCTTACTTTCTAGTTTAGCAGGTGTACATGAGATAAAGTTAAGGACAAAAGGTTCTTTCAGTTCTTTCAAATCATAAGATTCCTTTAAGGATATCACACCCTTGGTCTTATCAAAAGTTAAACTTCTGGTCCAATTGTTAATGCCGGCATTTTGGGGATATGCATGTGTTAAGTCCATCGAGAAAATGCCTTCTTTCGGGTTATTTGTGAAAGACACATCGTTTGCTTTGTAAAGCGATCCTTCCTTTTGTTGGAAACCGTTAATAGTTGGACAATTATGCCATTGAGAGTTGTAAACCCAAAGCTTATAGCGCTCAGAGCTAAAAGTTTGTTTTGAATAAGTAGCAGCGCCCGGATCAATTAAGACGGGTTGACCATCGGTATATATGATAAAGCTTCCAACATCATTATGGTTATGGCTTTCTCCGTTATTTCCGGCCTTGGCACCAAGAAATAGACCTTGTTTACTACCTTCAACCTGACGCATGGTTAAAACCTGGAGATCAGGCAACCAGTTTTCCTGCAACATGGGCGCTTTGGGCGTAACTTTTTTCAAATCCTGCTCTAATTCCAAATTGCTGATAAAGTCGTTAATATTATCACCACTATATACTTTATTACCCGAACCTGATTGCTGAAATAAATATCCCCCAAATTGTATAAGTCGTTCATCGTGAAATAATCTACCTGCAATATATATCTTAGCAGGATCAGGTGTAAGACTGGCAGGAGCATCTGCAAAGTCGACATACCAGTTATCTGCAATCTGGTCTTTGTAAATATAAGATGCTATGTTATGAATAAGCTGATTTTTACTCCAATCCAGCTTATTTTCAGATAAGGTAGTTAATAAATTAACAAATTCAATCAGTCTTCCACCAGCTGCTCCCCAGTAACCCGGCCCCTCATCACATCCTCCATCTTCCTGATAACTATTAATAAAATAATCTGCACTATTTATAGTTTTCCCGACAACCTGAAGACATGTGTTCTTATCATCCAGGGCTAACATAGCTGTAAGTAAAATATTCGTATTGACCCAAATATTCCAGTTATTCATTTTACGATTAGGTTCGGCAAATCCCTGCCACCAAAAATCACTCCGGGTTAAATATGGGGTTACTATTCTGCGGTTAAGTTCATAATTTAATCGTTTGACCAGTAATGGAGAAATTGTATTCAATTCATCTTTTAACAAAAACTTTGTCCATGAAACCAAAGCTCCGGTTTCACCCGCGAATAAGTCAATTACTGTTTCATCAGGATCTGCCATACCTTCTTCTACTTTTTTTTGCAGATACAAATGTGCGGGAAGCACCCAAGTGCTTTCTTCGCAAATCATCCATAAACCATCTGCGATATCAGGCAGATATTTTCCTTTATGCTCAATTAGTTCTCCAATAAGCAATCTATTCAGTTTTTTTCTGCGGGCAAAATACATTGCTTCATATTCGGATCGGTTACCATTAATTTTAAATTTCAGATAGTCAGATAATTTTAATGTTTGCCAATCTTCTTTTAGGCTGTTATCAACGGTTTCAAGAAATGCTTTCTTCACATCTGCAGGTATCTCCTGAAGTTTTTTTGTAATCAATAACTTTTTATTCGTTCTCCATGTGTCAACCGATAAACATGAGGATCCGCCTTTACTATTGTATTCCTTAGTTAAATAATTGCGTTGTACGTTTTGCGCATTTGTACAATTAATCATTAAACCACTCAATCCGATAATAAATAAAATACAGCCTAGATTTTTCATACAATAAAAATAATATATTTTAAAATAACTTGTAATATTTTAACCAATTAATACTTGCAACGTTATTCATGCTAAATTGAAATCATAAATAATTTAAAGCATTAAAATACATGTCTTTAAGTACAATAATTATGGCATAATATTAAAATTTTCGTATTTTATGATCCAGTTGCCATTTTTAGGAAATCCGGGAGCATTGCCTACTGATCCATCCCATCCGGCAGCCATCATGGCCACAGCTGATAATAAGGCTCCATTGGATGGGAAATAAGGAAAGGGGCCACCTGTTGCTAACCCATGTTCATCAAACTGAAACCCTTTAGAAAAGTGCAAAAGCATATCAACGGCTAATTCTGGATTACCGGTTCGTGCGGCAGCCATGGCAACCATCGGAAAGTCCCATCCCCAAGTATGATTGAAATCCCAGGTTGATATTACTTTCTCTAATGTTTTTTTAAAACAAACTGTATCTACTCCATCTCCAGGCAACATTCCATATGTACCAATTAGGCCAGGATGTTCAAAATTAAATTGTTTCCACATGTTCTCAATATTTTCATGTGTAACGTATACACCCTCTACTTTCGGTAATGCTGATAGTTTTTTTATCACATCATCCCATTTATGGTTTCTGCTCAATCCCATACGCTCTTTCCATACTTGCGCTGTTCTTAAACCAAAACGCCAATAGCCAAGTTCAAAACTCGGATTATAAGTGATTTCCGGTTTAGTATTTTCAGACATAATATAGATAGGAGGACCTAGAATATAACGATCGTTTGATTTTTCGTAATAAGCGAAATCTGACATAAAATCAGCTGATTCGAAAACAACATTGCTCCATTTTTTAAGTGTTTCCTTTGTAGGATGCAGCCGATAATCCAATTCGGCAAAATAGATTGGATGTGGTTGTTGCCAAATAAGCAATGCATGAATCGGATGAGGCCAATCGCGGTCGAAATTTGCGGTGCATTTGGGCCAACGGGCACCCAGATAACCTTGACCGGCTGCACGTTGTTTGGACGTTGGAAGAAAATCATTAAACACATGAAGGCTCTTATCAAACAATGACCATCTGTTCCATAATGCATAGTGTACACCGTGCCACCATATCATCTCAAAATGAAAACGGCCATACCAACCATTGTTAACTAACCCTGATTCTTGCGGGGGAAATGAACCAGCCTCATTTACCTTCATTAAATATTGTGAGAGTATTATCCTGCGTTCAAGTTCTTTCCACCTCGGATCTTTACTCAGTGACAAGTCAATTGCAGCTCCTGATTTCCAATATGCAGGCCATGCTTTGCAACTTTCTGCAAAAACTTTAGTTGGTGAAAGCAATGGTTGTTTACTTTTCGTGGAAGAGAATGTACAAGTAAAGGCAATTTTATCAGTCTGTACAGGATTAAGATAAAACCGATGCTGGGATGAAATGGTATCGCCAGATAATAATTTAGCTTTTGTAGTCCAGTTTAATGAAACATAATATTTTGTATCATCAATCTTTCTGGCTATAACTGCTGAATTATGTTTTTGTTTATCAATGGAAGATAAATGCGCTTCGCATTTATTGTAGTTACCCATGTATTCTGTCTGGTCTCCCGGATAGGGAAAATCCAGAAATATTTTGATTTGTCTGCTTTTTATCAAATCCGATTTAACCGATACACCTATTGCATCAGTTAATGGATGACAAGCAGTTTCTACAGTAACCTGCTTACCTTCCAAAACAAAATAACTGTAAATTATTCCATTCCACATATCAATTTCCTGACGTGTATTCTTCAGATCATCCATTGTAGCTTTAGTACCATCAAACTTTAGAAGAAGGAATCCGATACGTCCTAAATTAAAGCGATGAGGATTTCCAGCTAACCACGCAGATAATTCAGGTTGCTCATTATTGGGAATGTCATACCTGACCATGCGACCATGCGTATCTAAAGTCAGGCCTTTGAAATCTTCAATTTTCAACCCCTTGGATAAGGGGAAACTGTGCCAACTCCATTGCGATAATGTATTGAAGGGGATAAATGTTTGAAGCCCGGTAATATCAACTCCAAAAGCGAACTCACCATTACCAACCTGAGCCGGACTTTTTGGATTCGTTACAGTAGTAATAATCCTATGTCGTTCTACAACTGCTCTACGATCAATCTTTTGTGTTGTATTTTGATTATTGCTTTGTGCAACAGCATTTAGAGATAATACAACTATTAATAGTATTTGAAAATATCGGTTCATTACTCATTTATAATGTTAAACAGATAAAGCGTATCAGTCATAGTCTTAATATAAAAAGCAGAATTGCCTTCGGTAATCACGCCTAGTTTAAATTCTACTTTGACAGAATGATCAAAAGTAATGTTATTTTATAAATGACTATTGCTTTTCATTCCATTTCGTTAAAGGAACAAGGGGTAAACTGGTTTCTGATAAATCAGTTTTTTTCAGAATGGGAACCAATTCAACCATAATAGTTGTTTTTTGAATCCCTTCAATCTTCACAGTTAAATTTTGTATACCCGGGTTAGGTGTTTGATTCGCATTTTGATAAGTCTGGGGTAATGGTTCTGAGTCCAACGACAGGAATTTACCCTGAGAAGGTGAGACTAAAGTAGCCCGCATCTTTTTCCCTTTTTGAGAGAGAATAGCTGTTTTTCCATCATCATTAATTTTAATTGTGGCTTTTGTGTGCATAAACCACCAGACATCTGATACTTGTTTTAAATCCAACTCATCCTGGATAATTATTTTTCGTCTGTCTTCTGTCAATGCATATCCTCTTAATGCTGTGTTAGCTTGTGTATTATAGGCTTGTGTCATGTCCAGGATTGCAAATCCCCCGGAAGGTTTGGATTCAAACCGGATAATCGGATTATACGCGGGATTGGATTGTCCGTTGAATGTTGCTGAAGGATTAATTAGCAGCGTATTGTGACCACCCGGATTCAACCTGTATAAACCAAACAGATTATAGGTATTCATAAAAGCAGGATTATAGGTCAATGGCTCTGTACCAAGATCCAATGCCCAATTCAGCCCCATTGCATCGATATTAAATTGTCCTATATCCAGATGTGCCTGGGCAACCGCATTTTCTCCTCCATGAAATGCCAGAAAAACAGCATTCGGATCGGTAAAAGAGCTTCGAAATGAACCGGTTTGAACTAATCCGCCAAAATACTTATCCAACGGCATTGATTCCGTTACATTTCCATAATAATCGGGTTTATACCATAGTATATCAAAAAATCCACCTCCGGTCTTTCCACTCCGAATATCGTTTTTTCGCATATTACCCAGAGCCGGTTTATTCAGTTTATTGGCAATAAAAAAAGTTACATCCATATATTTCTTATCGTCATTTCCCGCATCATGAAAATTTAAAGCTTTGACAGGGCCATTCAAATAAGGAGTAAAATAAACATATTCAGGAATTCCAGGAACATTGAAATAATTATAGCTGTTTCCTAAAGCACTTTCCAATGTGGCAATCCATTTAATATAAAAGCTCATGGCTCCGTTACCATAAGCGGGACCCTCAACGCTGGCGCCATCAGGTGCATAAGTACCTGCAAAATTTTCAACAATCGCCAAAGCCCTTTCCGGAATTTCTCCGGCAATGGCAGGCTCTTCATCCCCTATCGTCAATGCACATGCAGATGCAGCACCATTGCACCATGGGTTCCAGTTATTATTGCCAAATACATTACCAATCCTGTTCTTAAAAGTATATGTTGGATTGGTGTTATATTCAGCTATCATCTTTTTCAGACCTTTATCAACAATTGCATTTCTAAATGTAGTCCGTTGGGCTGGCGTCATGGCAGCATAACACCAATCGTAACCCACTGAAAAGGACTGCATAATATCTGCAACACCTAAAAAGTTAGGTCTTATTCCCCAATCAGGCCAATCGGCAAGAGCCTTCAATTCCTTAATAGCCCTGTCAGCATATTTTTGATTTTGAGAGATTTGATAAGTCATGGATAGTGCATATAACCTTCCTGGAACAGACCTGCTTATAGGTGGAGAAACATAAACAGGTTCATACGCAAATGGAATTGTATCAATATTTACAATTCTATTAGCCGACTTTAAGACATTCTCATACCAACTTTTCATCAGAGGATCTGATACCACCTTTTTTCTGATGGTATCAAAATCTGAACTTCTTGCATAAAGCCGTGGATGTTCATGATTTGGATTTTTTGCATTAAGCGCAGCTAATAGCGTTGCCCTGCCGGGACGTGAATAGGTGTAGGAAGTTTGAGCAAAAAGGTAACTTCCGGGAAAAAACAACAAAATAAGTATTATCAAAGATGCCTGTGCAGTGATTCTTTTGATAATAGGTACTATTTCAATTTTCACCAATTTAACCCCGAAGGCTTTTAACACTTTTTTCTTTGATTCCATTATTGATATTGGAAATTATTTGAAAGACAGAGAATAGTAGTTATTTATTTTTTCTCAACATATTTAGCAACCTCAAGCCCGGCTAACATAAATGCAGCGGTGCCATAAACCTCGTTTTTAAGTGCCGAAACATTTTGTGGCGCATCGCCGATAGGTTGCACATATCCCAACATACCACTGGGTTGAACTGCCAACACCATTGCCTGCCAGGCCCTGACTGCAGGCTTCAAATAGATATCTTTTTTTAGTAACCCATTGTTTATACCCCACCAAAGAGCGAAAGTGTAAAATCCTGATGCGCTGGTCTCGGGAGATTTGTATGTTACAGTATCCAAAAGACTTGTATGCCAGTACCCATTTGGATCCTGAAGGGAAACAATACGCGACATGATTTCCTGAAACCTTTTTTCGTAACGGGGCCGCGATGGATAATCAGCAGGTAAAAAATTCAGGATTCGGGCCATAGCGGCTACCACCCAACCATTACCACGCCCCCAGAATAACTTAGCTCCGTTTGGTTCTTTCATTGTTAAATATCTGGTATCGCGAAAAACCAGCCTTTCCTGTTTATCGTAAAGCGCTTCCATTGTTATCCAAAACTCCCGGTTCATAAACTCACGATACGCATTATTTCCTGTTATATTAGCATAAAGTGCATAAGTTGGAGCAGCCATGTAAAGAGCATCACACCAGCACCAACGCTCTTGGTTTTTGGCAACTTCAAACTTGATATTATTGGTTTTGGGGTAGTATTTCATTTGGTAGTCCAATCGCTCAATTGTTGGAATAAGTGGGCTCCATCCCCCGGCAAGATTTTCAATTGTTTTTCCATCCCATTTATCAATTTGGGAAATTAAGTATCTTGGTTTCTTTGTTTTCTGCCATATTTTAGCGTACATCAAAGATACAGCTACATCATTTGCCGGATTGAGACTTCTGTGGCCAACCTCCCACCTTTGTTTCTCAGCAATATTTTCGTACCAACTGATAAAATTTCTACTATTATCATACTCAGCCCAATCTGCTAAGGCACTCAAAAACACGCCATCTGCCCATCCAGTAAACTGAGGATTAAACGCAAGCGTTCTTCCTGCAGTAGGTATGTGTTCTATCTGCCATTGCGCAGCATCATTTACAACCTTTTTAACAGATTCGATATTTAAATCCCTGGAGTATTTTTCTTGAGCCCATGTTAACGTTGAGCAAATAAGAAAGAATCCAATAAATACTAATTTCTCCATCTTGCAATTAAATTTTTCAATATGTTTCGAACAACTTCTCCAATACTTAAATTGCAAGTTATCCTATTGGAAGCCATATTCCACAATACTTAGGGATCCAAATTAAAAAGTTAATATTTTCAGAAGAAAATCCATGGACAACTCATACTTGGGGGAGAATTCTTTGCTTGACATATAACGAAGAAGACTGCTTTTTAGTTGTCTTGCAGCCGGACGTTTATCAGCATCGGTATCCAGGTCCATTGAACAAACCAACAATTTTCCTTTGCCAACTTTTGTTTCAAAAATCATCCCTAACTTATAGTTCCGCTCATAGTTATCAATCACTTGTACAATAGGCCGAAATGATTCAGGCGTTTCATTTAAAATGATTGCTTTAGATCGATCTCTTGCATCTCCCCATGTTTTCTCCATAGACTTGTAATATGATTCAGGAGCGCCCGCCGTACGAAATGATTCTGCCGCGGTATAAACACCAATCAAATCTGCCCATTGCCAATCACTATGTGCTTCGGTGGGAAAGTCTTTGAGTGCAGGATGCTGAGGATTACACAAAATACCCAATGTTCCAATCTGGTTAAACAGCCGGATATTCCAGAAAGCAGGTAAGAAAGTGCCTTCTATTGCACTTTTTCCCTTACTCACGGGTGGTAGCAGACGCACGCTGTCAGGTCCAAAAAAACTTCTGACTATTTCATATTTTCCTTGCTTTGGAGAAGAAAACAATAATACATTCTCACCTTGTTTTAAGGCATCAAGTGTAGCACCGTCAAAATTATAAGCAATGCGGACATTAGCTGGAGGCGTAGGTTGTTTGTCAGGATAAACCCATATATACCATGAATTTGAGGTTGTTCCTGCCTGAAGTGTAACCTTTAAACGGGTTGCATTTTGCACTTTATCCAATGCTACATTCAGATTTCCCAAACTCACTAATCTTCCTGCATTAATACCCTTTTCCGGAAATGCTCCTTTTGCAACTATCTTTCCTTTATCATCAGTAATATTCCACTGAGGTTTAACCTTAATATTTGTGTGTCCGTAATGAGATATTTGAGCCAGCGCCTCAAATTTGTCGCTATTGAAAAAAACTCTTTTGGGCATGCGCATAAGACAAACTGTAGAATCACAGAAATGACGAAATTCTATGGGGGTTATAAGTCCTTTTGAATTCCAAAAAGCATCAAGCCATCCAACGATAGCGACACCCTGGCCCGGATAATCTCTGGCTTCAAGTATTTGAAAGCCTCCAAGTGGGAAAGAACGGAAGCTAGCCTCTATCTCTTCCTTATATAAAAGCACACTAAATTTACCACTGGCCTGAGCAAAGCTTTTGGCCTGATCATACATTTGATGCTTTATGAGAGACGCCTTAAAGCTATCGTAAAAGTATGCACGTGTAGTGCCAGTAAATTTATTTGCCAGTTCAAAGTCAGGATACATTGACCACTGCCCTACTTCATGAAGGAATAGAGGGAGAGAATTTCCATTTAATTTTGGCTCTTCATTTTCAGTGCCACCAGCTATCCAACCCGTTGCATTCCAACGATCCCAGTTAGTACGCGGACCAGCTATTCCTCTTCCACCCTCTTCAGTATAATCGCCTTTTTCTATTACATTCCCATTTTCACATCTATACAATCTTCTGTTGTCAACTTTTCTTCCAATGGTTACTAAAGCATCAAGAGCACCACTAGACTCGTTTCCCATCGCCATTAAAGCAAATGAAGGGTGATTACCGTATGCTTCCAGCGTACGCTCAAGTTCATCTGCAATAAACTTGTCTCTTACAGCATGTTTTCCAAATTGTGGTGCATCCATAGTCCAGAGTGGAAGCTCGACCTGAAAGAACATACCCAGTTCATCTGCAGCCTCAAATGCAGCTTGCGGAGGGCACCATGAATGAAAACGCATAAAGTTAAAGCCATAGGATTGACTGATTTTTAACACACGTAACCAGGATGCTTTATCCATTGGTGGATATCCTGTAAGAGGATAAATACATTCATCCACAGGTCCACGCATTAAAAAGGGACGATTATTTATCAGAAACTGTTTGTCCTTTATGGATAGCTTTCGAATACCGTAGGCAACCTGTTTCTGTTCACTATACTTTTCCGTTTTGAGCGTAACCTCAAGTTGTTGCATTTTGGGAGAAAATTCATCCCAATTGGGTCTGTCAGATTGAAATGGGATTTCAACTTCCGTACCTTTATCCGGTATTGTGCAAGGAGTATTTTGAACAGTTGCATGAATAGTTTGCCCCGTTATATTACCGAGTTTCAGTTTCAATTTGTCAGGATAAACTTGTACATCTTGAATCCAGACCGGATTGGTTGCACGCAGTTCAATGCGACCGATTATACCGTTCCAGTTTCCCTGGGTATCTTCAGTAATGGCATGAGACCATGTCCCTATAGGAATTTTGTATGTATTATCAATGCAAATTGACACTATATGAGAACCTGGGGAACACAATCCTAAATCGTAAAGATGCGGAGTTGAGAGGCTGTTTTGCATTCCAAACGATCTGCCATCCACCCAAACCGAAGACTCCCAATGACAGCGTTCCAAAAACAACTCAATGCGTTTCCCCCTCCATGATTCTGGTATCTCAATCTTTCTCTGATACCACGCCCTACCTTCGTATTTAATAACACGGGTAAGCTTACCAATGGTGGGTGCAGTAGATTTAACTCCGAATCCTCCCTGTTCGCAAGAACCAGGCAGTTGAATTTTATCGGAGAGTTGAGTATCAAACCATGAAGCTTTTATACCTTCCCCTTTGGGATCTAACCTAAATTGCCATTGTCCTGTAAGGGATTGGATATTCTTTTGGGAATTACCAGAAGTATAAATCATTACAAATAAACATAAAAGATACAGTACCCGGGAGGATGAACTACATTTCATAACTTCAAATTTTTATATAAAATGAAAATTTATTTTTACTAAAAGATCAAAAATAATAATAATATTTTAAAAACCAATCAAACTTATAGTCAGGAATGTGAAGAATGATGATAAAAAAGTTTAACGCTTGAAAGGAAGATTTTAAATTGATGTTCAGGGAAAAAATGTATGCTGAAATTATTGATAATTGACAAAAATTACTATAAATTTACCCCCAACAAAAAAAATATTTATCATGAAAGTGTAGTCGTCCTTTTCAGGTTATAAACAAAAATAATACTAAAAAGAATTACTGAGACTATACATAGTACTTTACTTGCAAAATGAAGTTAAGTAACCCCACTTGAATACATCTTCACCTCTTTGAAACATGATACATTGAATTATAATTTAAACACCACAAAATAAAACACATGAAAAAATATTCAAGATTAATAGCAGTATTTGCTTTGATAATATTGATTTTCAGCAGCTATGCACAAAACAACGGCAATACTTTGTTGAATGGTTTTGTAACTCCACCCGATGCCGCAAAGCCTCGAGTATGGTGGCACTGGATGAATGGCAATATAACCAAAGATGGTATTGCAAAAGATCTGTCATGGATGAAACGCATCGGTATTGGAGGTTTCCAAAACTTTGATGCAGATTTGGGTACACCTCAAATTGTAGCAAAACGGTTAGTCTATATGACTCCCGAATGGAAAGATGCATTTCAATTCACAACAAAATTAGCAGATTCATTAAAGCTGGAAATGGCTATTGCAGGTTCTCCAGGCTGGAGTGAAAGTGGCGGCCCATGGGTGCCCGCCGAAGATGGCATGAAAAAAATAGTATGGACTGAAACACGCATTCAAGGTGGTAAGCCTTTTACAGGAAACATTCCAAAACCATCACCTGTATCAGGTATATTCCAAAATTTAGCGCTTAAGACTACTTTTGGTTTAAATAAAACCTTACCCCAGTATTATCATGATATTAC
>Ga0209125_1003057_pt1 | contig 11991 bp, 9 predicted proteins | sample BarGraIncub1131A_FD_184503 | JGI IMG/M metagenome (GOLD analysis project Ga0209125, IMG submission 184503) | Arctic peat soil microbial communities from Barrow, Alaska - Barrow Graham LP Incubations 11-31A (SPAdes) (version 2) | ecosystem: Environmental > Terrestrial > Soil > Wetlands > Peat... | reverse complement strand
TTCGAATACCGATTCCAAAGAGTTGGTAGTAGCAGTACAGCCACCTAAGAGTCAACAGGGTCCACAGAAGTATTCTGGTGCAACTAGTAGCTCGGTTTTTTCAACCGCACTGGGTTCGACCGAGGTTCTGACCCAAACTGATATTAATCGTATTCAAAAAGTTACTGATGTGGTGTCAGTTTCTCCGAATTATAATCCCCAGATAAAATATATTACTAGATTAGGTCAGGATAAATATATTACCTCAATTAGTACTTTTAGCGCCAGCGTTAGTTTAAAGTATGCAGCCGGATCAACAAGTGGCGATTTAGCTGATAATGAGATTATTTTGACTGAAGATTATATTAAGGCACTAGGCTTTAGTAGTAATCAAGCATCAATTGGCAAGACGGTTGATATCGTCGCCGATAAACTGTCGGCTCCAATTTTAGCACCAGAGAGTCAAGCGTTTAAGTACATCATAAAAGCTGTCAGTAGTGCATCGGGTCTGGCTTTTAGGGCTCAAAGCTCACTACTCATTTCCAACAGTTCTGCGAAAAAGTTGTATGACTATATTAATCTCGGGACACGTGGCTATGATCATTTCGCAATTGCGTCTGTTATGGTGAATGATGCCAATAATGCGCAATCTGTAAAAGATAGATTAACAGGTATGGGCTATAGGGCGCAAACTGCAGCTGATATTCTTGGTGTTGTTAATACCTTTATTAATGTTTTACAGGGAATTTTACTAGGCTTTGGCGCTCTTGCAATTCTGACTTCAGTTTTTGGTATTATAAATACTCAGTATATAAGTGTATTGGAGCGAACACAGCAAATTGGTTTGATGAAGGCTTTGGGTATGAGACGTCGAGATGTTGGCAGGTTATTTAAACTAGAAGCAGCATGGATCGGTTTTTTGGGTGGTGCCATTGGAAGTGGGCTGGCGCTTATTGTCGGCACGATTGCTAATCCATTTATTAGTAAAGCATTAGATATCGGCGATATTCGATTATTAATATTCGATCCAATTAGTATAGGCATTGTAGTAGTTGGTTTAGTAATTGTATCAGTATCGGCTGGAATATTACCTGCTCGAAAAGCAGCCAAGCTAAACCCAATTGAAGCACTCAGGACTGAATAATCTTTTAAAGACTAAGGTAGAGAAGTCTGATACAATAATGATATGTTAGATATTCGTTTTATCCGTGATAACGCCGAAGCAGTACAGACGAACGCCCGGAATAAGGGCTACGATATTGATATTAATAAGCTTTTGAGTCTAGACGCTGAGCGTCGAAAACTACTTAGTCAGACTGATGATCTACGTGCCAAGCGCAATATCGGTTTGTCTCAGGCAAAAGGCGCACGACCGACAGACGAGATGGTAGCTGAAGGTAGAGCAATTAAAGAGCAGCTTGCTGACATAGAGTCGCGGTTTAAGGATATTGATGTTGAGTTTACAACATTGTTGAAAAAGGTGCCTAACATAGCAGCTAGCGATGTGCCTATCGGTGCTAGTGAAAATGAAAATGTTGTCATAAGAACAATAGGTACGCTGCCAAAGTTTGACTTTAAACCCTCTAATCACGCCGATATAGCTGCAAAGCGTGGTTGGATTGATAAAGATCGGGCATCTAAAGTTGCCGGTAGTCGTTTTGCATACATTAAGGGCGATCTTGTAAAATTGCAAATGGCAATTGTACAATTTGTAATTTATACCCTCAGCGATGAGGCTAAAATTTCCGAAATTGCTAAAAATGCCAATCTTGAAGTTTCTAACCGCGCATTCGTGCCAGTTTTACCTCCACTGATGATTCGAACCGATATGTACGATGCTATGGACCGATTAGAGCCACGTGAAGACAGGTATAAGTTAGAAGGCGATGATCTTTGGTTGCAAGGTAGTGCCGAGCATGTGCTTGGCAGTATGCACGCTGGCGAGATATTTGATGAATCACAGCTTCCACTACGGTATTTAGGCTATGCGACTAGTTTTAGGCGTGAAGCTGGGACTTACGGCAAGGACATGGAAGGAATTATGAGAATGCACCAATTTGATAAGTTGGAAATAGAAAGCTTTACGACTGCCGACGATGGACCTAGCGAGCATTTATTATTCGTTGCGGTGCAGGAGTATTTGTTGACTCAACTCGGTCTTCCATATCAAGTTCTTAAAAAATGCACTGCTGACATTGGCAAGCCAAACGCAAGTGGAGTAGACATGGAAACCTGGTTACCTGGGCAAGACAAATACCGCGAAACCCACACTGCAGATTATATGACTGATTATCAGGCAAGAAGGCTAAATACTCGCGTTCGTCGCTCGAACGGAGACTTGGAGTTAGTGCACACTAATGATGCAACAGCTTTTGCATTAGGGCGTATCATGATTGCTATAATTGAAAACAATCAAACATCAGATGGCAAAGTCCTTGTACCGGCTATTTTGCAGCCATATTTAGCCGGTCAGACAATTCTTTAACCCTCTCCCTTCCTGCTATAATGGAAGTACCAACCAAATAAAAGGAGGGTAGCATGATTACAGCAACTAAGGTTATTGGCGTAGGATATGAAGTTGATGATGTAACTCGTAAATATGCCATAAAAAGGATTGGACGCCTGGATCGTTATATACCCCGATATGCCCGCAAAGGTGTATCAGTTGAGGTTAAAATAGAACAAGTAAATCATGATCACGGAAATAAATATGAAGTTGAAACTATTCTTAAGTTTCCCGGAAATTTAATTACTGCCAAAGACTCAACTAGTAATATTCTTGCGGCTATAGACATTGTCGAAGCAAAAATGAAAGCACAACTTAGCGACTACAAACAAGCAAATATTGCACACATTGGCAGACGTCGTATTTTGAGTCGTTTCAAGCAGAGTTTCAAGCGAGAGTTATAGCGATTTCTATCTTGTCTAATTATTATCTTGGCCTTATAATAAACAGCAGTATTTCACTTTAGAACTTTATGGGTAGGGATAGGAGCAATGGTTTTTTGTTATGGTAAATAAGAACAAGGTTCTAACGAAGATTTTTGGCGACCCGCAGGTACGTTTATTGAAGGCACTTCAAAAAAAAGTCGCCTCAGTTAATGCCTTGGCTGATAAATATCAAAAAATGTCCAAGCCGGAACTCAAGAAGCAGACGGAAGTTTTAAAAAAGCGATTACATAAAAAAGGAACAACACTCGATAGTTTATTGCCCGATGCCTTTGCTTTGGTGCGAGAGGCCAGCGAACGTGTTCTTGGCATGCGTCCTTTCGATGTTCAGCTAATTGGTGGTATGGCTTTACATGAAGGCAATGTCGCTGAAATGAAAACCGGAGAAGGTAAAACGTTAGTCGCTACTTTACCGGTGTATCTTAATGCGTTAGAGGGTAAGGGTGTTCATGTTGTTACAGTTAACGATTACTTGGCACAACGTGATGCCAGCTGGATGGGCGCACTTTATTATTTCTTGGGCTTGTCGACGGGCGTAATCATTAATGATGCGTCTTTTGTGTATGATCCAGAATTTGACAACGAGCATCACGATGACGTAAGAATGAAAAAATTGCGTCCTGTTACTCGCAAAGAAGCTTATGCTGCTGATGTAACGTATGGCACGAATAATGAATTCGGATTTGATTATCTTCGCGACAACATGGTTAATGAAGTCGATTTATTGCGTCAGCGCGAATTAAACTTTGCAATTGTTGATGAGGTAGACAGCATCTTAATCGATGAAGCACGTACGCCGCTAATTATTAGCGCTCCTGCTGCTGAAAATCCAGATAGTTATTACCAATTTGCAAAAATTGCAGCCAAATTTGTGCCCGAAGACTATATTATGGACGAAAAGCATCGTACGGTTTCATTAAGCGATGTTGGCACTGAAAAGATACAAAAGATACTTGGTATCAAAAATTTATACAGTCCAGATCATGTACGTTCAGTCTATCATCTTGACCAAGCTCTTAGGGCACAAGCGCTATTCAAACGAGACAAGGATTATGTCGTAACGAACGATGGCGAAGTGATTATTGTCGATGAATTTACAGGCCGTTTGATGCAAGGAAGGCGATATAACGAAGGCCTTCATCAGGCGATTGAAGCCAAAGAGGGTGTCCCTGTATTACAGGAAAGCATGACATTGGCCACTATTTCTTTCCAGAATTATTTCCGTTTATACAAAAAACTATCAGGAATGACTGGTACGGCATTTACTGAAGCTGAAGAATTTCAGCAGATCTATAGTCTAGATGTGATTCAGATTCCTTCAAATCGTCCACTTATCCGCGATGATAAGCAAGATTTAATTTTCAAAACCGAAAAAGCTAAACTCAAGGCCGTAGCTCAGGCTATCGCCGCATATCATACTGAAGGAAGGCCGGTTTTAATTGGTTCCGCCTCAATTTCTAAAAATGAATTAATTGCTTCTTGGTTGGATGATGCAGGCGTTCCTTATGAACTATTGAATGCTAAAAACAACGAACGTGAAGCTGCAATTATTGAAAAAGCCGGAGAAAAGGGTGCGATTACATTAGCGACTAATATTGCTGGTCGCGGTACCGACATTAAACTCGCTAAAGGCGTAAAAGAATTGGGTGGATTGGTTGTTATTGGTTCTGAAAGACACGAATCTCGACGTATTGATAATCAGTTACGTGGACGTGGTGGTCGCCAGGGCGATCCCGGTGAAACGCAATTTTATGTATCGACTGAGGATGATTTGATGCGTATATTCCAGGGCGAACGCATTGCTAGCTTGATGGATCGATTGGGTGTTGGTGAAGATATGCCAATTCAAAATAAAGCAGTTTCCAAAACACTTGAGGCGGCTCAGAAACGAGTTGAGGGATTTAATTTTGATACACGTAAAAATGTCGTTCAGTACGATAACGTAATCAATCGTCACCGACGTGTCGTCTATACTATGCGTCGAAAAATTCTAGAAGGCGATGACATTAAACCAGAAATTGAACGACTAATTAATTCAGAACTAAACAAACTTACTATTGTTCCTGCAAAAAACAATAAAAATTTTGTCGAAGATTTTGAAGCAATTTTCCCAATGCCTGAGAGCAAGATTCTGATTATAGGCGAAGAGAAAAAAGATAAAACCAGGCTTGAATTGGCAACAAAAGAAGTTAATAAGTTCTATACATCAAAGGAAGACGAGCTTGGTGCTGACGTTATGCGCAAAATAGAACGAGAAGTATATCTGCAGGTCTTAGATACGCTCTGGATGCAACATCTAGAAAATATGCAACACCTCCGTGAGGGTATACACTGGCGTAGCGTGGCTCAACGTGACCCATTAGTTGAGTATAGAAGTGAATCTCAAAAACTATTTGATAGCTTGCAGGATACTTTACGTGACGAAGTCCTCAGAGCTGTAACTCATGTACATAAAAACGATGTTATCGCCAAACAAGAGGAAGATTATCAGACTGAATTAACACGATTAGCGGAAAATGCAGTCGAAAGAGGCGTTAACGAAGTAACTGATGGTGAAGAAAATAGAGATAGTGATTTTAAAATAAAAAAATCGCAGGCTATACATGCTGCTAATCAAAAAAAGAATGACACACGAAAGAAAAAGAAATCCCAACGTCAAAATCGTAAGCATAGCCGTAATTAACGTCTTTTACAGAAAGTACTAGTATATGAATCATACCGTTAAAGAGATAAAGTTGAAAAATGGTGCACGTGGCCTGTTAATTGATGTACCCGGAGCTACTACAATGAGCATGCAGTTTCATTTCCGCGCCGGTAATCGTTATGCAAAGTCAAAGGAAATAGAGCAAGTAGCTCATATTATGGAGCACATGGCATTCGGGGCAAACGCACGCTACAAGACCGAACAAGAGTTTGAGTTTGAGTTTACGAAGAATGGCGCCTATCGCAATGCCTATACTAGTGGTCTATCGATGGTATATGAGGCCGACTGTGCCGATTTCGAATGGGACAGAATTCTTGATTTACAAAAAGTGGCTATTTGCTTACCGAAGTTTAATCCAGCAGAACTTGAAGCCGAAAAGGGCAACGTTCGTAGTGAACTCACTAACTATTTAAATGATCATCAAAGAATTTTGTGGCCTCGAGTTCAACAGTTATTAGGTGAGGATGTCTTAACTTTTCGTCAATCTCTACCAACTATTAGCGCCGTAACTTTGGCTGATGTTCGCGAACATCACCGTCGTACACACACAACGCGCAATATGCGATTCGTTATTGCGGGTAAGCTAAAGGGACGTAAGTCTGAAATTAGACGACAGTTAGAAGAGTTTAACCTGCCAGAGGGTGAACGTTTCGAAGTACCACATGATATTTTAGTTAAATCTGGGCCTAGTATTATTAGGCGTAAAGACGCAACTAACCTTACTTTTGGACTTTCAATGGCAATAAGTAGGGAACTAAGTGACGAAGAATTAGACGCTATGCACTACTTAAACCATATTTTGACCGGCACAATGCACTCTAGGATTTTTGGTGCTGCTCGTAGAAAAGGTCTAGCTTATAATATTAGTGCATATACCGATGTTGGCTTTTATGACAGTGGCTGGGACATTACTGGGCAGGTTAATCATGAAGCAGCTGGTGAACTGTTTGATATTATTACGCGCGAGCTGAAGCATGTTCTAAACGGCAAGATTAGCGAAGAAGAGGTGGACGCAGCGAAGTCATTTGCTCTCGGCCGTTATCAAATGGGTGCGCAAACCGTTTCGCAAATTAGCGGCTTTTATACGGGGCGATATTTTGCCGATGGATTTATCAAAGACTACACTAAAGTACCAGAAATGATTAAAAATGTAACCATAGAGCGCATGGTTGATACGGCACGTTGCTTTATTGGCGAAGATAAATGGGTCTTAGCGGCCGTCAGTAGTGGTGAGAAGCAAGAACTCGTCGATTTAAATGATAAAGTAGCAACATTATTCGAACAGCGGTAGTATAGGTAATATGAAGATTGCTATAGCAGGTTACGGAATAGAGGGCGAGTCAAATTATCGCTATTGGGCCTCCAATTCAGACAATATAGTTACAATTTTTGATCAAAAACAGCCAGAACGCGATTTGCCTAGTGGCGGGAATGCAGTAATTGGTGATGATGCATTTGAGAAACTTCAGGATTATGATTTGGTCATTCGTACTGCAGGTTTAGCTCCGCAAAAGATTAAAACTAATGGAAAAGTTTGGTCGGCTACTAACGAATTCTTTGCGAAGTGCCAAGCACAAATTATTGGAGTAACGGGCACGAAGGGCAAGGGTACGACAGCTAGTCTTATCGCCGGCATCTTAGAGGCTAATGGTAAAAAGGTATGGCTGATTGGGAACATTGGCAAGCCCGCATTAGACGTTCTGGATCAGATACAAAAGGATGATATGGTGGTATATGAACTGTCTAGCTTTCAATTGTGGGATCTAGAAAAGTCACCACGCGTAGCAGTAATATTATATATAGAACAGGAGCATCTAGATGCTCATAATGATATTGAAGAATATGTTAGCGCAAAGGCCAACATTACCAGGCAACAGACTGAGGATGATATCCTTATCTTTAATGAATCTAACCAATACGCAGCTAGCATAGCAAAAGAATCAAAAGCCAGAAAGGTTGGCTATCCAGACATAAAATCTGCTCACGTAAGGGAAGGGTATTTCTATTACGGTGAACAAAAGATTTGTTCGACAGACGTTTTGAAATTGCTGGGTAAACACAATCAGGATAATGCCTGTGCAGCCATTGATGCCGTTTGGGAATTTACAAATGACATCAAGGTGATTGAAGAAGGTCTTGCTGGATTTAGTGGATTGCCTCATCGTCTACACTTTATTCGGGATGTTAATGGTGTTAAATACTACGATGATAGCATAGCTACAACTCCTACTTCAGCCATTGCCGCGCTTAGGTCATTTACTGGGCCAAAAGTAATTATTTTAGGCGGTTCATCAAAGGGTTCAGATTTTACTGAGCTTAGTAAAGAATTAACCAAACACGATGTCAAGGCTATACTAATCGGTGATGAATCGGAAAATATAGCAAAAGCTTGCCAGCTAGCTGGTTTTTATGATTTTGAAATCATGGATAATCCGACAATGGAGAACATAGTAAGAAGGGCACAGTCGTTGGCGAAAAACGATAGTGTTGTCTTATTAAGTCCAGCCTGCGCTAGCTTTGGTTTATTCAAGAACTACGTTGATCGAGGTGAACAGTATATTTCGGCTGTTAATAAACTTTAGCCGACTAAGCTTTTGACCCTTTCGGCAATGGCATCTGATGGCTCCAGAACTGTTACTTTTGGACTTGCCGCGTCGACAATGCGCTGTTTGATCCAGTGATAATGAGTGCAGCCAAGAACTATGACGTCGACATTGTTATTTGACAGTAACTTGATAACAGAAGAAAGATCAATTTCTTCAGACATACCGTTCTCTATTAATTCAGCCCAATCGCTGCAGTCTGGCTCTATGATTTTAATACCTTTTGCCCATTCACGTTTTAATTCTTTATATCTGTCACTTTGAAGTGTACTAGGTGTCGAGAAAACAGCTACGCAGTTTGTTTTCGTAATAGCGGCTGCCGGTTTTATCATGGGTTCAATCCCAATAAAATTAACACCCGGGTATACTTGCCGAAGTGCAGTGATAGCCACAGTAGTAGCAGTGTTGCAGGCGATGATTATTGCGTCACACCCCAGATTCATTAAAGGCGATATGGCTTTTTTTGTTAGTTCAATAATTTCACCTGGTTTGCGGTTTCCATATGGCATGTGGTTATGATCGTTAATAGAGATTATGTCGGCCGAAGGGAGTAATTTAGCTAAAGTATTTGCTACTGCTTTGCCACCAATTCCTGAATCAAATATTCCAATACGCATAATATGTTCTGTCTATTTTAACATTTCGAAACAATATAGGCCAAATAGTTCATTTGAAGTGCCTCAGGCTGGTATAATGAAAAGAACCATGCAACCTCTATTGAAGCGGATTACAAACTTATTGTCTCAGATTAATGCTGCTTTTGAGCGATTAAAGATTGTACAGAAAAATGAAGCTATTAAAGAACTCGAAAATGAATTAGCAAAACCCGAAATTTGGAATAATCCTACTATCGCTCAGGAAAAGTCAAAACAACTTGCCAAGCTAACTAATATTGTTGAGCCATGGCTAACACTTAGGGCGCAGGTGAGCGATATCGTTGAACTCATTGAAATGGGCGATAACAGCCTTCTGGCGGAGTTTGACGGGCAAGTTGTTGCTCTGGAAAAAGAATTTGCAGTTCGTCGTAAAGAACTTCTTTTAAATGGAAAATTTGACGATTACAACGCAATCATTAGACTAAGCGCGGGTGTCGGTGGAACGGATGCTCAGGATTGGACAGAAATGTTGGAGCGAATGTATTTACGTTGGGCGGAAAGATCAGGTATGAAGACTAATATTATTGAGCGCTCTTCGGCTGATGAAGCGGGAATTAAATCTAGCGTTATTGAAGTCAGCGGTCCGTATGCCTATGGAAAACTTCGTAGTGAAAATGGCGTTCATCGTTTAGTGCGCCTTAGCCCATTTAATAGTGATAATTTACGCCAGACAAGCTTTGCACTAGTCGAAATACTACCACAAATTGACAAACCAGAGGAAATTCAACTTGATGACAAAGACCTAAAAATTGACGTTTATCGTGCTGGCGGCCATGGCGGTCAATCTGTAAACACAACAGATAGTGCCGTCAGGATAACACATATTCCAACTGGGATAGTCGTAGCAATTCAAAATGAGCGCTCGCAATTACAAAACCGTGAGATGGCGATGAAAATTTTGCTTTCAAAATTAACACAGTTGCAACTAGAGCAACATGTGGCTAGTATTACTGAATTGCAGGCGGGTGAGTCTGCAAATTGGGGCTCACAGATTCGTAACTATGTCTTACATCCATATACTATGGTTAAAGATACTCGCACTAAACATGAAGAACACGATACTCAGAGTGTTTTGGACGGAAAAATTGATGGATTTATTGAAGCCTACCTCGAGCAAGTATAGCCAACTGAAATAATTTGTGGTTATATATAATCAATAAGCATAACTAATAAAGGAAGATAAAAGATGGATCCAGATCAAAACACACCAGCCCCTGAACCACAACAAGGTTCTGAAACTCCAATGACACCGGAAGTTCCAGCCTTTCAGCAAAATCAACAATATGTTGCGCCTGTCGAATCAGTGCCGCCAGTTATTAATAACCAAACGCCAACTCCTTACACTCAACCCGAGACGGTTGCGCAGCCCTTTACGCCGATTGCTCCCGTCGAGCAGCCACCAGTAGAGGATGCGCCGCAACAATCAGCTACATCGTCAGAAGTATTCGGCTCAACTCCCCAGCCAGCGAATAATAACTTAGCAGTCCAACCCAAAAAATCGAATACGAAGTTATTTATTACGATTGGCGTTTCGATTGCCGCCCTTGTTGTTGTCGGCGTCGTAACTTGGTTATTGTTTTTTCGTTAATTAATTAATTAATTTTCGGCTTAGTTTTCTTACTAGGTCTCCGATGCTTATGTTATAATTAATCGAGCATGATACTGTTAGATAGGGTCACAAAAACATACAGCAAAGATTCAATACCGGCGCTTGACCGTGTAAGTTTATTTATTGAACCTCGCGAGTTTGTGATTTTAGTAGGCACTAGTGGTGCTGGGAAATCGACATTATTCAAACTTTTAACTCGCGAAGAAAAACCAACTAGCGGCAAGATTGTAGTAGGTGGCATTGATTACGATACGCTCAAAGATAGCAATATTCCGATGCTTCGTCGTAAGATTGGTGTAGTTTTTCAAGATTTTAAATTATTGCCCCAACGTACAGTATTTGAGAACATTGCTTTTGCGCTTGAGATTGCAGGCATGACTCGTCGTGAGATAAAAAGTACCGTACCAAAAGTAATTGAACTAGTTGGTCTTTCTGGCAAAGAGAAACAATTTCCTCATCAACTTTCGGGTGGTGAACGCCAGCGAGTTGCCATTGCAAGGGCGGTAGTAAGGCAGCCAAAGATACTTATTGCCGATGAACCGACGGGTAACCTAGACCCTAGGCATAGCTGGGATATTATTCGATTGCTAGAAAAGATTAATAAATATGGCACTACGGTTCTATTGACAACACATAATGCCGAGATAGTTAATAAACTTAAACGACGAGTTATTACACTTGAACACGGTAAAATTTCTGGTGACCAGGCAGTGGGGAGTTACAGACAATGAAAACCAAGAAAAAACTGACCTCAAAAGCGTTTGCTAATCAAAAACATAATCGACGTCGGTTATTAACTTTCTGGCGCGTTATTCGTTATGGTATCGACAGTTTCGTTAGAAACTCGTGGTTGTCAGTTGCAGCTACTGCTGTTATGACTATCACTTTACTGATAATATTTACGGCATTTGTTACGCAAAATATTTTGACCGACACAGTTGGCGAGTTGCGCAATAAAGTTGATATGTCTATATATCTAAAAACTGACACGACCGACAAGGTTGGTACAGACTTGGTTACAGAGTTACAAAAATTATCTTCTGTCCGTTCAGCCAAATATATTAGTGCTGCTGATGCTAGGGCGCAAATTGCCAAAGATAATAGCGGTGATCAAGATGTCCTGGCCGCACTTAATGAGGCGACCAACAAAAACCCCGCCACACTTCGGGTAATAGTCGATAATATTAACGACACGTCTCAGTTGCAGAAATTTGTTACTGACGACGCTTTAGTAAAAGATCATATTAATCCTGATTACAAACCTTCATTTGCGGGGGAGCGTAGGAATACAATTGAATCGATTGGACGAGCGGTTAATTTTGCTCAAACAGTGGGACTGATCGCTGGATTAATCTTTGTGGTTATTTCATCGTTAATTATATTTAACACTATAAGAATGGCAATATTTAATCGCAAAGAAGAAATTCAAATGATGAAATTAATTGGCGCTAATCAGTCATTTATCCGCGGACCATTCTTGGTCGAAGCAAT
>Ga0209125_1003055_pt1 | contig 11993 bp, 10 predicted proteins | sample BarGraIncub1131A_FD_184503 | JGI IMG/M metagenome (GOLD analysis project Ga0209125, IMG submission 184503) | Arctic peat soil microbial communities from Barrow, Alaska - Barrow Graham LP Incubations 11-31A (SPAdes) (version 2) | ecosystem: Environmental > Terrestrial > Soil > Wetlands > Peat... | reverse complement strand
AACCACTTGTAAACACACATCTTGACGACAAATTTCTCAGCCATCTATCAGGACTTATTCCTTTTACAGAATATGCAAAACCGAGACAGATTTGCAAGGTTTTGTAAGTTACAACGAGACAGATTTTGGGCACCGAGACAGTTTTAAAAAGCAAAACCGAAGACGCAGATATTCTGGAATTGATAACGAAATATGTGATTATCTCCACCATTATTGAACATTTCATAATCATGACTGTTAGTATCTCAAATTCACAAATACTCATAAAATGAAACCTCCTATATTAATTCTGTTTATTCTTGCGGGACTGACATTAGGAGAGGGATCTCCAATAAGAAATCTCGAAGCTGACCCGGTTAAAGCCCTTGAAGCCCCTGGAAGCTGCAGACTTATAAATGACTGGATCTCAGTGCATCTGAAAACAATGAGAAATGGCAAAGTCTTTAATCATCATCATCGTCAATCGGCCTATATTGGGGTAGCCCTGTATGAGTCTATCGTTGCAGGTGATAAAAACTACCGATCGCTTGCGGACCAGTTAAATGGTTACCAACCTCCGAAACCAGTAACGGGCATAAATGAAATTTGCTGGCCTGCCAGCGCCAATACTGCCCTGGCAACTATGTTCAGGTTTTTTTATCCGCAGGATCCTGCTGAAATAATCCGTTTCGACTCTCTTGAAAATGCATGGAAGCAACTTCTGCTGAAAGATGGTTACAGTGAAGCCTCTGTTAATGCGGGTTCACAGTATGGATCGATGATAAGCAAGGCGGTAATTGAATGGAGTAAAACAGATAATGACGATAAGGCTAGCGCTGCTTATGATATTCCCAAAGGAATCGGACTGTGGGAGCCCTCACCACCCAAATTTGTCCCTCCTATAACCCCATTCATGGGAAATAACCGCACATTTGTAAAAGGTAGTATTGATAATACCATGCCTCCGCATCCGGTTGCCTTTTCCACGGAAAGCCAGTCGGCATTCTTCAAAATGGTTGAGGAAGTTTATAAAACTTCTCTGATGCTGGATGGAGATAAGAAGGCTATTGGACTATTCTGGGATGATTTCCCTGATGGTAAAACAGTTACATCAGGAGGGCACTGGGCCTCCATACTTAAAACTGTGATGGAAGAAAGGCATATTTCACTGATCGAGGGTGCGCATCTGTATGCAGCATTGTTCATAAGCACTAATGACGCAGCCATAGGATGTTTCAAGGCAAAGTATACATATAATCTGCTGCGTCCTATTACATATATTCAAAAGTACATGAACCACCCTGATTGGAATCCTATGATAGTCACACCTCCCCATCCGGAATACCCTGCCGCACATGCCGCAGTATCAATGGCAGCTGCTTCTGCACTTACCAGCATCCTGGGTGATAAGGTATCATTTACGGATAATACCTACTCCTATCGTGGTTATAAATCACATCATTTTAATAATTTTGTGGAAGCCGCAAGGGAAGCGGGCATTTCGAGGCTTTACGGAGGAATTCATTACAAACCTTCTATTGAAGCAGGGTACACTCAGGGTAAAAAGATCGCTGACAATGTAACGAATACTCTTGTATTTAAAAATTAAGCTATTGCAGACGATGAGACTCATTGTCGATCTATCATTCTTCTTGCCGAGACAAAGTCAATAGTGCTGCCGTCCATTGCTTAGCTGTCATAGTTTTTGCAAACGCTACCTAGACTGTTATATAGTGACCAGACAGCTATCGCCCACTTATCGGGACTTGGTACCGTCAAGACAGCTTTATCGTGACCAGTGGCTGCTCGTCCATCTACCAGAACTGGCAGATACTACGCCACCGCGACGCTGACATTTACTCATTAAACCGCCAGACTGTTAGGTTTCACTGGACAATCAACTTATAATTATTGCGTTCCAGAGTTTTACCCATGACTCTGCCATTTAAAAACATTAATCTGGACGACATAATTTGCAACATCTATAGGGACTTTATCTTTGGCTTAATTTGCCTCACCGAGACAGATTAATAACCTAATTGTAAGCTATGACTAGACAATTTTCGGGCACCAAGACAGTTTTAAAAAGCAAAACCTAACTCGGACGGTTTAATTAATTGCCTTCGCCAGCCCGGACAACTCCGTTATCGACCCCAAAGTCTATGCGATTGAACTTTAACCCACTTATTAAATTTTGTTGCACCCAGACTATTCCTGCTGCCAAGACAAAGTCAATAGGGCTGCCGGCCGACGCGCTGGTGCCTTGTTTTTTGCTCACCACCTAGACTATTTTATCGTGACCCAAAACTCACACACGTCACCCGGACTAGGTACCATCAAGACAGTTTCATCGTGACCAGTGGGTGCTCGTCCATCTACCAGGACTGGCAAAAAACGCAGCACCCCGATCCGCCGGCTGGCGGAACGCCAACTAATTAAACCGCCGGGCCGTTAGGTTTCATAGCCTCGAAAAAACAGACTATCTTCCTTTTAGAAAATTTAATGTGATATATAAATTGCGTCCATTTATCGGGACTCCTCCATCTAACAATTTTTGCTTGACATGACCGGCTTGCTCTGACGCTTTTTGCATATAATAATTCACGGTTTTGTGTGTTTAAAGTTTCAAAACCGGCTCATGAACGTTATCTTCAAGTTGGCCAACGCTATGCAAGCCTAGTTAAGAACCATTTACCGGGACTTTAAAAAGACTCCGAAACCTTACTCATTCTTGAAATTTGTCGGTACTCCTGAAAATCTCTAATAGTCTATTGTTTGACGAACTCCACCCTGCGGTTTTTCGCCTTGCCTTCATCTGTGTCATTTGAAGCTACCGGAGAGTATGGACCAGCTCCAGCAGACTTCAGGCGTGACGCTGCTACCCCCCGCTCGGTTAGCGTCTTGACCACGGAAGCTGCGCGGTCGGAAGAGAGTTTGAGATTTGATTCGAGGCTGCCGACATTGTCTGTATGACCAACGACATAGACCTTAAGTGTAGGAGAGTCTTTAAATAATTTCACCATCTCGATCAGAGCCGGCTCTGACTCAGCCTTGATTATGGCCGAACCGGTGTCGAAATAGATGCCTTGGATTGTCGTTTTACCTGTTTCCGCGAGGTCATTACTCATCGCCTTAGCGTCTGCAACGACATCCTGCTTCATTGTCTGTGATTCGACGATTGTCAGACTATAATTCTCTGCGTCGTTGAACGCTTCGACATAAACCCCGGTCAAAGAACCGTTTTTTCTGATCTCGGCTGTCATCCTACGTTCATCACCAGTCCCGAGGATCTTTCCTCCCGCCTTTTTGATCGCTGCTTCGTAGTTTCGCACTATCTGCAGCATACTTATGGGCCGGGCAGACTCCTTCCGGTAATATCCGAAGGAATATACTTTCCCTTCCCAGTGAACATCACTACCACCAATCACCGTCGGATCGTATGCGCCAAACTCCGATACAGTATAATCACTGATGTAATAGTCAGGCATGCGGGTTATCAATGGGTGATCTTTGCTTCCTTCCACATCTGTTTGGGCGAGAGCAACTCTCATAGTTAAAAATGAGATAAATAAAATGTCGGTCAAGATGTAACAGATTCTTTTCATCATTTTTTCCGCTTTTTTGGATTTAGAAATATATCGCCACCTAACTATTAAACAGACTGAAAAACCGCAACCTGTCGCCTGTCAGGTTTTTAATTAAAAAATCGATACCCAAATTCGTATAAAAAAATACTCTTTGCAAAAACTACCAAATATATTTTTCTATATAATTATTATCCTAATTTAAGCAAAAAAAGTAAACCAATGATACGAGTATATAAAAAACGGCTTTTACGCAAATATTATATGGTAAATCATGACAAAAATATTGCTACGAAAACCTAACACGGACAATATGGGTAAGTTGTTTGTCACACTTTTTGCTCTTGCTCCTGCTCTCAAGACAAATTTGTAATGGTTGTTGTACCCGGACACGCGCATCTGCACACAATTTAAATCCTGCACCGTGATAAATTTCTGGCTCCGAGACAGCTTGTACCGCGACACTGCGCCAGTGCACGCCACCAATTTTTTAACCGGTGATAAACTCGCGGCTCCGATCAAAATTGTACCGCGATCGCGCCAGCACTCAATAAAATTTGTACCATGACGGCAAAAAGTGCGCCATATCCTCCTTGCACCGTGACAGTTTTCTGGCTAAAGTACCAGGACCCTGCCCGGTGCTCGCGTCGGGTAACACAACCTCCCCATATTGCCGGGCCGTTAGCATTCATTTGGGCATTTCTACCCGATTTAACATCATAGATGATTGCAGTTTTTAAAAGATAGGGCCGAATCCTAAAAAATGACTCCCTATTCTAAAAAAGATGTGTAAATTAACAAGACCAAATTATAATGTTTGCAATATAATCTTTCACCCTAGATAAAATGAAAACCTTATCATTATTCTTTTTATTTGCCTTAATATTAATAAGTTGCCAACAACCTAATAAAAAAGTTGTTATGGTAGAATTTAACGTCAACAAATCATTGTTGTCTGATAGTGCATTTGTATCAAAAACTGGATTTAGTATTTATCCACCAAAGAATTGGCTAAAGACAGAAAATTACAACTCCCAGCTGCAAAAAAGAATTTTGTATCGATTAGACAATAAATTGCTTTCAATTTATAAATCAGATACAACTAATTGTGCATTGATTATTTCAGAATTACCGGAAACTACCTTTGATATTTTAAAAGGTTTATTAATAAAATCCAATTCATTTCCAAATCATGACTCACTTTGGATTAATGTTCAATCTTCCATATTTAAATATAAAAATTATGAAATAATTCAAATAGTTTCTCAAAATTCTGAAATGATAATTTTTAAATTGTTTACTCATCGACTATCAGAATTGTATGAACTTGATTATATTATACCTAGAAGTGAAATAAATATAAAAATGCAATCTGTAGAATCCTCAATTGGTTCTCTTAACTAAGTTTAATCTTAAAATTAGAAACTATGAAAACAAAAAAATCATTCTTAGCAATTTTTCTTCTCGTATTCCTCCTTTCATCTTGCATGACTTTGACTCATGTCGTTGGAACTGGTGCTTCATCTGGTGTAAGTACTGAGAAAAAACAATGGTATGCACTTTGGGGTTTAGTCCCAATAAATACAGTTGACTCTAAAGCAATGGCTAGCGGAGCTTCAAATTATACTATTAAATCACAAGAAAAATTTGTTGACTTAATTATTACTGCTTTTACAAGTTTTGTGACTGTTACTGTTCAGACAGTTTCAGTTCAGAAGTAAAAAATATTGAGGATTCCAGATTGTACATTAATTCATGAAAACTATTTTAAAAATTCATTCCGAGCAATAAAGATGATTCATTCCAAGATTAATTTACCATGACCAAACGAAATGCTAACACGGACAATAAAGTAAATAAGTTCGTCACGCTTTTTGCGAGGGTTTCGGGCCATCTACCGGGACCCATTATCTGGACTAACCCGACCGCACCACTGCCTATTTACCAAATTTGCATACCGGGACTACTTACCAGTCACTTACCAGCTTTGTACCGCGACACTCAGTTAACTCACCAAGTTTGTACCATGACGGCAAAAAGCGCGCCGTGATTTCCTCGCCACCGGGACTATTTTTCGACTAAAGCACCAGGACGGTAAACGGATGGCTTCGGAAACCAACACTTACTTACTCTATTGCCGGGCCGTTAGGCTTAATTTCTCATTTCCTGCACGTTAGACAATTCCAAAAGAACTAACCCTAACAGTAAAAGCAAAATTCTTTTACCGAGACTCATACATACATCTACTGGGATTGTCGCCAATATCCAGAGAACTACTAACTTTAAAAAAAAGTTATGTGACTTTACTAAAAACCAAACACTCAAATCAAAATAATATGTGATATGGAAAAAATGAAAGCAATTGCATGCACAAAATACGGACCACCTGAAGTCCTTAAAATGAAAGAGGTTGAAAAACCAGCTCCTAAGGATGATGAAGTACTCATAAAAATCTTCGCTACAGCAGTAACAGCAAGTGACATTTTCATTCGGGGTTCTCAAATACCTATTCAATTTTGGATCCCGATGCGAATAATGCTGGGGTTGACAAAACCGAGAAAGTCTATAATAGGTTTGGTGCTAGCAGGAATAATAGAATCAGTAGGTAAAAACGTAAAGAGATTTAAACCAGGTGACCAAGTCTATGGGCTTACAGGTTTTGGACTTGGTGCATATGCTGAGTACAAATGCATGAAAGAGACAGATTCGACATATGGGTGTTTGGCACTAAAGCCAAATAATTTATCCTATGAAGAAGCGACTGTGGCAGCCTATGGTGGACTTTTGGCATTTCAATATATGGAAAAAGGAAATATTCAACGCGGACAAAAAGTGCTAATTTATGGAGCATCGGGAACCTCAGGGACTACAGCAGTCCAATATGCAAAGTACCTTGGGGCGGAAGTAACCGGTGTATGCAGTACATCGAATTTAGAACTGGTGAAATCTTTGGGAGCAGATTCAGTAATTGATTACACTAAAAAGGATTCTATTAACCTTATAAAGCAGTATGATTTTATCCTTGATGCCGTTGGTAAAATTAAAACTTCAGAATTAAAGGAAGCGTGCAAAAAGGCTCTAACCCCAAAGGGAAAATACGTATCAATTGATGATGGAAAACTAAAATTAGACTCAAACCGTCTTGCTTTAATCAAAGAGCTAGTTGAAACTGGTCATATAAAACCAGTAGTTGATAGAAGTTATCCTTTGGAACAAATTGTAGAAGCTCACGAATATGTGGAAAAAGGACACAAAAAAGGAGGTGTAGCAATAACTATATGTAAATAATTTGACTGGTATTAATTATGCATATAACAGATATTCAATTTCATAAAGAGAATTATCACGGACAACGAAGCTTATAAGTCAAGGGAAAAATAAAATAAAACTAACCCTAACACGGACAATATGGGTAAGTTGTTTTTCACACTTTTTGCTTTTGCTCCTGCACTCAAGACAAATTCGTAATGGCCGTTACACCCGGACACGCGCATCTTTACGCAATTGAAATCCTACACCATGATAAATTACTGCCTTCGAGATAGTTTGTACCGCGACACTGCGCCAGTGCCCTCCACCAACTTTGTAACCGGGGATAAATTCGCGGCTCCGATCAAACTTGTACCGCGACACACGTAATGCTCAATAAAATTTGTACCATGACGGCAAAAAGTGCGCCATCCCCTCCTTGCACCGTGACAGCTTTCTGGCTAAAGTACCAGGACCCTGCCCGGATGCTGCGTCGGGTAACACAACCTCCCCATATTGCCGGGCCGTCAGACTGTCTAAAAACCTACTGCATTTGTTGATAAGTATGAGGCTGGTGATTCTTCAAAAAACTATGGTTTTTGTACCTTAACTACATGAAATTCATACAGGGACATAACAGAACACAGATTAATCTTTTTCCTGTTTCATTGGATCAATCCATTGACCCCGATAATGAAGTCCGGATAATTGACCTTTTTGTCGATAGCCTTTCTATTAAAGATTATGGATTCAGAATGGATTTTGTCGAAAACGGTCGGCCGGCCTATCATCCAACTGATTTGCTCAAGCTGTTCATTTACGGGTATATGAATAAGATCAGGACAACCAGGGATCTGGAAAAAGAATGTAAAAGGAACATTGAAGTAATGTGGCTTTTAAAGTGCCTCAAACCTGATCACAACACAATTTCAAATTTCAGGCAGGGTAACCAGAAAGCCATTAAGAAGGTCTTCAGAGCCACGGTCCAAATTGCCAGACATTTTGACCTGATCGGAGGAAAACTTATCGCCGGCGACAGCACCAAACTGCGGGCACAAAACAGTAAGAAGAACAACTTCAATCAGGCTAAAGTAGACCGGCATGTTACATATATTGATAACAAACTTGAAGAGTATACCAGAGCACTGGTCGAAAATGATGGAGATAATAAACAGGTAATAGAGGATGAGATTAAAAAACAACAGCAGAGAAAAGACAATTATAGAAATATTGAAAAGCAACTAAAAGAATCCGGAGAAAACCAGATCTCAATTTCTGATCCGGAGAGCCGGCAGATAATGATTCGCAATAATATCACTGAAGTAGCTTATAATGTACAAACCACCGTTGATGCGAAGAACAGCATTCCCATCGACTACAAGGTAACAAACCAGAATGACAGCAAAGCAATGGGAAACATGGTTCGGAGGGCAAAGAGCATACTCAGGACCAATGAATTCACAGTGCTCTATGATAAAGGTTATCATACCGGTTCAGAACTAAAAACCGCACAGGATCTGGGAGTTGAAACAATTGTTGCGATACCCTCACTACCATCAACTAGCCAGGCTCCGAACCATGAATATAATTCTAAATATTTTATATACAACAAAGAGGCAGATACTTACACTTGTCCTCAGGGGGAATCTCTCATAACAAATGGAACCTGGTACAATGAACACGACAAGCGCGGAAATCTGATCACATTTAAGCAATACAAAACACGATCATGCAAAAGCTGTCCGGCACATTCCAGCTGCACAAGATCTAAGAAAGGCAGAGTAATTCAACGGACCACATTTGCAGAGTATTATGAAATAAACCGAAAAAACAATAAGGAGAAAGAGCATATCTATAAACGCCGTCAGGCCATTGTTGAACATCCATATGGGACTATTAAACGACAATGGGGGTTCAGTTATATTCTTACCAAGAAGGGGATAAGCAGAGCAAGCTCCGATGTCGGATTTATGTTTATTGCATATAATTTAAGGCGAATTGGTAATATTTTGACCAGAGATCGGCTGAAAGAGTATCTCAGGATACTTTTGTTGTTGTTTTTGTCCATTTCTGGCCTTATTAGAGACCATTTAACGAATTCTACCGGGCATAGTTATAATCCATCGTTTAAGTTGGCTTAAATGAACTCTTTTTCAATAAAACCGAAAAGGTAATTAGACAGACTCCCGTTATGGTTAATGCCTAACAACCTGCACGTTAGACAGCTTTAATACACTAACCATAACAGATAAAGCGATGTTATTTTACCGAGATTATACCAGCCCATCTACCAAGACTCTTTATCTGGACAGATTTCTTTTGACGAGACAACTATCGGATAATAGATCGTTTTCTTAAATTTCCTATCTTTGCAATACATATTTGAAGCCATGACAGCGATACAATTAAAGACATTATTAATCCACAGGATATCGGAAATTAACGATGTTTCTTTTCTCAAAGCATTAAAAACAATTCTTGACACCAAAACTGAAACTGGAGTAATCCAATTAACTCAAGAACAACTTGATGATATAATCGCTTCAAAAAAAGAAATAGAGCAAGGATTATTCATCGAAAATATTGCTTTTGAAAAAGAAGTAAAACAATGGCTAAACGCAAGATAGTCTGGTCAAATAGAGCCAAGATTAGACTCTTTGCCATCCTTGATTTCTACATCGTAAGAAATAACAGTAAGATCTATTCAATCAAACTTCAAAAATTAATTTCAAAAGAGGTCAATCTTCTTTTAAAACAACCCGATCTTGGATTGAAAACAACTGAGGATACAACCCGGGGACTTATAATTGAAAACTACATTGTCTACTATGAGATAACTGATGATAGGATCATTATTCATACAATCTGGGACAGTAGACAAAATCCTGATAACAAGATAATTAAATAACTAACCATAACTCGGACGGTTTAATTAATTGCCTTTTGCAACCCGGACTACTTCTCAATCAGCCCCTAAAGTCTATGCGAGCAAATTCATTTCAACTTATCAAATTTTGTTGCACCCGGACTGATCCTGCTGCCGAGACAAAGTCAATAGGGTTGCAAGCCGACGCTCAAGTTGTCATGGTTTTTGCACGCCACCTTGACAACTTTATCGTGACAAGACAAATCCTGCCGACTTATCGGGACTACTTCATCTGGACAGCTTCATCGTGACCCCAAACGCTCGTCCATCAATCGGGACTTTGCAAAAACGCATGCCAATCCTGACACGGACGGCAACTCATTAAACCGCCGGGCCGTTATGGTTAATACGCAGCCTCACTGCACGTTATATAGCTCCTAAAAACTAACCATAACAGAAAAAGCAATGTCACCAAACCGAGACAACTCCTATTCGTCTAGCTGGACTCTATCACCGAGACAACTACATCTGGACGAGAAACTTCCAATCCGTCAACCGGGATTTGTTATCTTGACAAATTTCATATGACGAGACAACTTCTTTATATTTACCAGGATTGAACAACTTGACAGATTTCTTATAACGAGACAACCCCTTCCCGTCTACCTAGACTATTCAAGCACACATTAGTGCATATTGTCAAGATGACTGTATAGCCCTTTCAGAAATTCAAGATTCCTAATTTGATACTTACGAATTTTACTAATTGCGAAGTAGGAAACAAATAATCCAATTAGAAAACCGATAGTTAGACCGTATATGGATTCCCCATTTTTCATTACTTCAAGAAATGGTCTGTATTCAAAATATACATGAATTGATAGATTTATCATCACTAAAAGGATTGGTATTAAGACTATATAAAATTTGCTGTATTTTCCCAATAGCCATCTTGACAACAATTTGATTCTTTGTTCCAACCAATCTTTTAATGACAAGTTGTATTTATTATTTTGCAATTTATTAATCGATAATAAAGAAATAATTAAAGCTGTAAGTGTTATAAGGCAGAGTATAGAATTATTAATTAGATAGATAATATCACTTTGCCGATTAAGAGCCGTCAGGATCAGAAAAACAATCAAACCAACGCAAACAATAACATCTATAATAAAAATAAAGAGAAACTTATTAATTGTTTTCCTGGTTTTGATAGTAAGTAATTGATTTAGCTCCTCAGTTGTTTTTAGACTAATTTCAGAATCAATATTTTTCCAGATGTTTTGTAATTCATTAGTTTCCATGATTTAAATGATTTAAATTTTGTTTCAGTAATTCTTTAGCTCTATTAATTCGTACTCCAACGTTGGACTTCGAAATACCAATGATTTCGGCAATTTCTTCATAACTTTTTTCTTCAAGATATAAAAGCATGATTGGTTTGTCAATTTCATTAAGATTGTAAATCGCTTTCAATAGCATCTGACTTGCTTCATTTAATGATAATTCTTCAATAATATCAATCTTATCAATGGATTCGGGGAGCTTTTCACGATACTCAATTCGCGATTCTTTCTTTATTTTCGAAATGGAAGTATTTATAGAAACAGCATAAATCCAGGAACCAATGCTATTTTTATTCTGTAACCTCGGGAATGATTTCCATAGTTGATAAATGATTTCTTGAAAATTATCTTCTCTGTCTGATGTATTGCGGAAATAGATAATGTTGACTTTGTGCAAAATGCCTTGATAATTTGATAATATTTCCAGAAATTCCTCCTTCAATGATTTCATGTCTAATTTGTTTCTCATAAAGTACCACTTAGAGATGATTTATTACAAATAAAATTCAAAATAGCCAAAAATAAAGACTAACTGACTGTATATTTGAGAGATAAAAAATCTGAACTAACCATAACTCGGACGGTTTAATTAATTGGCTTCTGCAGCCCGGACTACTTAGTAATCAGCCCCCAAAGTCTATTCTATTAAACTCAGTTAAACTTATAAAATCTTGTGCCACCAGGACTGTTCCTGCTGCCGAGACAAAGTCAATAGGGCTGCCGGCCGACGCACTGGTGCCTTATTTTTTGCTCGCCATCTGGACTATTTCGTCGTGACCCAAAACTCACACCCATCACCCGGACTTAGTACCGTCAAGACAGTTTCATCGTGACCAGTGGGTGCTCGTCCATCTACCGGGACTGGCAAAAAACGCGGCACCTCGACACCCCTCCTTCGTCAGCCCGGACAGTCTTCGTATGGGGACCTAAAGGCCACCTTACGAAGACTCTCGGTGATTTATGGGCCCG
>Ga0209125_1003054_pt1 | contig 11994 bp, 9 predicted proteins | sample BarGraIncub1131A_FD_184503 | JGI IMG/M metagenome (GOLD analysis project Ga0209125, IMG submission 184503) | Arctic peat soil microbial communities from Barrow, Alaska - Barrow Graham LP Incubations 11-31A (SPAdes) (version 2) | ecosystem: Environmental > Terrestrial > Soil > Wetlands > Peat... | reverse complement strand
TAATATTGGGTCCCATTTGGCTACAAAAGAAAGAAAGAATTAATGGATTAATATTCGTATTACTTTTATCAGTGCTTACGTCATTATACATCTGCTATAGGATAGATTCTTCATTAAAGAATGATGCTAACGCTAAAGACAGTACATCACCTATAAAAGAAAATAATTTAGTTGATAAAAAATCTCAGGTTGGAAGACGAATTTTAACAAGTGATGGAAGATTAGTTGAAAAACCTACTTATAAAGTAATTTTGGGGGTACTATCATCATTAAAAGTTTTAGGTACCTTTCAAGGAAAACAATTGGTTCGTAAGTTCGGTTTTGGAACACCAATAAGGCTTTTACAAATGGTAGAGTTAATTGGATTTAATCCTTCTATCTATTTAAAACCTTTTAGTCCTAAAATGGATGTGTGGAAGTATTACAAGAAACAATGAAAAGAACAGGTTTAAATTCGTGAAAAACCATATATCAGACCATATTTTTTTATAAAAAGTTATTCATTGGAAAGTATTGTATGTAGTCGGAAGATGAGCTGTAAAAGTATTATTTATAGCAGGAGCTATTAGAGTTAATCTGATTGATGCTATTTCAATCATTTCTTTGTTATTAATTTATAAATCACCTCTAAAAAATGGTAACACACAGGTATCTCGATGACCATTATCGTATTAAGTGGTATGTATAAATTAAATTGAAGAAAATATGGTTATAGTTAAATTATGCTGTTCCTTGAAAAAATGATGAGCCATTTTGTTTTAGGAATTGTATTATGAAACTTTCAATTTCATCGAAAGTACTATTTATGATATGTTGTACAAAACTTAGGTTTGAAATAAGCTTGTCCTCTAGAAGACCAAGCCATATCTGTTTATGTTTCTTAAACTTATTTAAAATTCGATAGAATGTGGAAATAGCAATTTCAAAATGCTCACACATAGCTTCCACGGAGTGATATTTATATACAAGATAGTCATGGATGATGGATATAGTGAATTTAAAACTAAATGACATATAAGGCACAATTACCGAAGGTAGGAGGGCATGGGTATGTTCACAGGATGAACAAATATATCTAGAAATGGAGATCATATTATCTTGAGCAGTATTATTACTATAAGTCACAAGATGACGTTTGTAAGAAGCAAATGAAGATAATGCATGTTTAGCTCCACAAATTGGACATACCAATGCCTCTAAACTAATAGTTTTAATATGCTCATCAAAAATATTTATTTCATTTTCAGAAGAAATTTGTTTATAACACTTGCATAGTTGTGAAAATAATCTTATCATAATAGTTAGTTGTAAGAGCTATTGCTCTTATCTCAAGGGGAGAACGTTGCTTTGGTAGGCTGGGGTTCTCCCTTTTCCTTTCTTTAGTTTTAATAATAAGCATAAAATAAGCTCCTAATGATGTCAAGTCATTAGGAGCTTTTGTCATAGCAATAATCTGCTTAGTAAAAAAGCAATCACCCACTAGATAATTATTAGTATTATAGTTATAATTTGACTCAGGAGTGTAGTTTCATAAAGCTATATTTTGACGTACTACATTACAGGTTTAAATTTAAACGAATATATTAACAGCATAATAATAAAAGAATCCCAAAAGCTATTGTTACAAACAAAATTAAACATAATTCATATATCTGAAAAAGTTGGTTACGACAGCGCTACTCATTTTGGAAGGGTTTTTAAATCATTTACCGGCTTATCTCCCTTAAAATACAGAAAAGTTATGAAAAAATGAAACTGTAACCTTTGTCACTTTATTAGCAATTATCATTGAATAAATAACTATTTTCTTCTAGCTTATGACCCTCTTTGGGATGAACAGAGACATTATGAAGATTTTTGCCGTTATCTACTTCTTTTAAGCGGCACCTCTCATAATTGCAACATTCCCAACAAACAAAGGTAATTACACATGCTATAATTACTTAAAGATTGTGATTTAAACTTTTATGTCAGTAACAGACGTAAAAGTATTTGTAGAGAGCTTGTAAAAAAGTTATATTAAAGACAGAAACTTATGATTCAGGAATTGCAGTAAAAGATTTAAAGATTGCTGATAATAAAGACGTGAACAGTAAATTCTCAAGAATAAAACCTCAATTTACAAGCAAATAGCACTATATAAATATTATCTCCAGTATGGGATGCTAGTTCATAATAACGCGGATGTAGTTATGGGAAGGAGAAGTTATAGATTTCAAAAATGATTACCGGTGCAATTAGAAAACAACCTATTCATTAATTTAGATAAATTTTAAAAGAAAGGTAGGTGGAAATCCTGTACTGTAGTTAAATCTCAGGATGAAAATACTTGGTATGGCATAAATATATATACTTATGTAAATTAACCGACAAATACACACCGTCCTGAGATACTACCATTTTATTGAAAAATAAAGTGCTAAGGTCGTTTTGTTACGATTTTGGGTAGCGGGTTGAGAATGATTAAACGTTTTCCAAAGGTAAGTTTTGTTAAACAAATTATTATCTTAGTAATTATAATGTTACTAACTTTATTACTTTCCTTCGTAATATCAAATATATTTGCTAAGAGAATAATTGAGCAAAAATCAATGAACTTGGACAAGAAAATGCTTCTTCAGGTTGAGGACAGTATACAATCATATTATTCAGATATGGATTCGATCTCTGCATCACTTTTATATAGCCCAACAATTCAGACATTTGTTGATGAGAAGGTTATTTTAGACAGAACTCTAAAATATGTTGACATTATGTCTGTTTTCTCCAATACAATAACATTAAATAATGATATCACGGGAATACAATTATTTAATAAAGCAGGGGTTATGGTAGCTACCGAGGGACAGAATATTGACGAAATGGCACAGATAAGGCCTATACGAAGTACGAAGTATTCAGATATATTGAATTTAACAAATAATAAGTCTGAACGACGATATACAATAACCGTGCCTGTTTACAACCTTATTAGCATTTCAAACGATTATATTGGAGCTTGTGTTTTTGTTATGGGTACTAATAAATTCGATAAGTTGTTGCAAAATTCATTAACAACAAAAAATTCCATGATGATGATGATGGATCAAAAGGACAATGTAATTGCTAGTGTAGGAAATGTAAGTCAAAATACAATAAACGTAAAAAAATGGAAAGATGACAAACAATATATTGTTCAAGAGGTCACTCTGCCAGGAACTGGATGGAAGCTTGTTAACATAGTTCCAAAGGAGGAACTGCTGCAAGAAATGGGTATAGTAAACAAACTAAATGTTGTAGCATACAGCGTTTTAATTGGGATATTATTTCTATTTTTATTCATACTTTTTGTTCAGATTATTAAACCTATTAATGAAATTGTACAATTCATGAAATCATATCCTAAAAAAAGGACAAGTAGCCGGTTTAATGTTGTATTGAATAATGAAATTGGCGTTCTTGCAATTAATCTAAACAAAATGCTTGATGAAATTGATGGGCTTAGCAATGAAATACAACTGTCGCAAAAAAGAATGTATGAAATGCAGATTGCAAAAAAACAGTTGGAAATTACCTCATACCGAAATCAAATTAATCCTCATTTTTTGTACAATACTCTTGAATGCATACGTGCGATGGCATTCTATCATAACATTCAGGATATTGCCGATATTACTGAAGCTTTGTCTAGAATGTACAGATATTCAGTTAAGGGAAGTGATTTTGTAACAATTAAGGATGAACTACTACATATAAAGGAATATGCTAAAATAATTGAGTTCCGTTTTATGGGAAAAATTAAGGCTGAAATTAATGCTGATGAAGATATTTTATCGGAAAACATGATTAAGATGCTACTTCAGCCCATTGTAGAGAATGCTGTATTTCATGGGCTTGAGAAAAAAGTAGAGAATGGCACTGTTTTTGTGAATGTAAAAAGAATCTCACAAAATCAAATTCAATTTACTATAAAGGATGACGGGTGTGGGATAGCGGATAAGCAACTCAAAATACTTCAATTACTACTACAACAACATGAAGAAGAATTCGATTCAGAAAATGATAAAGGTTATGGAATTGGTATTTTAAATATTTACAGAAGGCTTAAATTAGTGTATGGAGATAGGGCAGATATGAGTGTACAGAGTACTTTAAATATAGGAACGATTGTTGTTATTAATATACACATCACAGAAAAATGCAATATAACGGAGGAGAAAAATGTATAGTGTATTATTAGTTGATGATGAGCCTTGGGTGACTTATGGAATTAAAAAACTTTTGGATTGGGAAAGCTTAGGTTTCATATTGATAGGAGAAGCTCATAATGGAATTGAAGCATTAAAAATTATAATTGATAAAAAACCAGATGTGGTGATTTCTGATATCAAGATGCCTGGACTCGATGGAATCGAGCTCCTGGAACAGATAAGTCTAAAAAAACTAAATACTAAAGTCATACTTGTTAGTGGCTATGCTGAGTTTAATTATGCTCAAAAAGCTATTCGATATGGTGCATTTGATTACTTATTGAAACAAATAGACCGAAATAAGTTGATAGATGTACTTGAACGATTCGATGTTATGATGAAGGAAAAGCGTAGCACAAATTTAAAATGGAATGCTTATCTGGATGATTTATTCATAATATTAAAACCTGATAGTGAGGTTAAAGTAGGCAATTTCATCGAAAGCAAGGGCTTAGACTTTGAAGCGCCGAATTATCGTTTCATAAACTGCCTATTTCCAGATGGCAAAGGGCCAGAAGTTGATGAGAATATTATGTCAATTGAAGGAATTAAATGTATTTGTATACGTACAGGACTGAATAAAGTATCAATACTTATAAACTATGATGAATTAATTTATCCTAATATATTGGGAAGCTTTATATCAGCTAATCTTTCAGTAGCTGATTTTATTGGGATAAGCAGTAGTGCCTCAATTAATTCACCTATTGGATGTATTTTTCAAGAATCAGATATTGCCATGTACACTGAACAATTTAATCCCCAAAAAAATAGGATCAAAGAATATAAAATGGCTGGTCTGGATGAAAAAATTTCTGTACTTCTTTCAGCTATTGAAAATGCAATTAATGGACACAATCAGGATCAAATATATTCTAATATCAATGTACTATGCAAAGAATGCAAAAGCAGGGATTTGCTAGTTGACCAGATTTCTGATATTTACAATAAAATTGTGACCTACTTTTATAAATACTATCCTGAAAAAACCGTGACTGATGAACTGGAATTTCTTAATTATTATCAGATTCTAAGCATATATTCCTCAATTGATCAGCTGTTTGAGATACCTAAGAATATTTTTGAAAAATTAAATGGTGATTATGGCGTAGTTTCTTATTATATTGTTAAAAAAGTACAAGAACATATTAAAGAGAATTTTATGGACGATATTTTACTAGGATCCTTAGCTAAAAAATTTAATATTAGTATGGGTTATTTAAGTGCGCTCATTAAAAAGGAAACAGGCAGGACATATACTGAACTTATAACTCAGAAAAGGATTAATTTAGCTAAAGAGCTGCTGAGAGATCCAAACCTATCTGTATCTGAAATTGTACAGCGTGTTGGTTATAACGACTATTTTTATTTTAATAAACTTTTTAAAAAGTATGTCGGAGTTACACCAAGTAAATACAGAAAGCAATCTTGATCCATATAGAAAGCCCAAAAATACGTATTACATATAAGCATCAAAAATAACACCAAAATATAAAAATTAGTACATATGAAATGGTTTGCAAAGAAGTTACAATTATCATATGTTGAAGTTGAAAAAAATAAAAATGGGGGAATTAGAAATGAAATGTAAAAGTATAATAATTTTTGTTGTTATTGCTACAATGCTAACAACGTCTGGCTGCGGTAATTCTAAAAAAAGTCAAGGTACCTCATCTAATGCATCAAAATCACCTGTAAGCACGACTTGGTTCTCAGACGTACCTTTTTGGAATCCACCAACAACATGGAGTACTGACCCAAGTACTGTTCAGGGCGCAATTACACAGAAAACTGGTCTAAAATTTACTATGAACATACCCGCACAGGATGCAGATGCGAAATTAAGTCTTCTGATGGTTTCAGGCGTTCTTCCTGATGTTATAACAATATCGGACCCAGTTGCAATACAAAAATTAGAGAAATCAAAAAAAGTATGGAAACTTGATGATTTATTAAAAAAATATGATCCAAAATCGCATATTCTTACTGATTTCCCTGCTGACATCAAAACGGCATTGGTAAATAGGGATGGTGCTTGGTATGCATGGCCAAGTCATATAATCTCTAAAGATTCGGCGAAGGAATATCCAGTGAGTGATCCATATTATTCGAATGTCAATAATTTAGGAAATAATTATGGAATAATGTTCAATTCAAAAATAATGAGTCAAGCAGGCATAACTTTAAATGATTTGAAAACCGAGGATGGCGTACTTGCTGCATTTAAAAAAGTAAATAGTATGAATCTTAAAGTAAATGGAACTTCTGTAATTCCTATGCTGCTGGATGGGTTAACTTATCAGAATTCATCATTTCTCACATTGGAAAACTTCTTTGGTGCGATGCCTGTAGATGCAAGCGGTAACTATCGCGATTTGTTTATGGATCCAATTACCAAACATTCATTAAGCTTTTTGAATACATGTATTAATAATAACTATGTGGATCCAAATCAGCTAACGATGGATAATGATGCCGTAAAATCAGTTATAGCAAGCGGACGTGTATTTAGTTTTATAGGAAATACTGCCGATACTTTCTTTGATGCAAACATTGGACATCAGGATGGTTGGGTTTCTCCTGGGCCGGTATTATCCAATAAAGGTACTAAGCCAGTTTTAAGCGTAGCGCAGCAAGCTGGAACCGGGTGGATGCAGACTTTTGTTTCAACTTCTGCAAAAAATCCAGAAAAGATTGCAAAGTGGATTAGTTATATGAGTAGTGTTGAGGGTTTGAAGCTTACTTGGTATGGCTTTAAAGGTAAAGACTATACAATAGATTCAAAAGGGCTTTTAATTCAGACAACTGCTGGACTACAGAACACTAAAGATTATTCCAAAACAGGTACAGGTGCTTATTGGCCATTTGCTAATATTTCTTTTACTGACCATGTTATACCTGCACCTACAAAAGAAAACGCACCAGGACTTTTAGAATCCACAACAGTGATAACTGCGCTCGGGCTGTCAAAGGATACGGTTGTTTATGATAGTTCACTGCTCACTCTACCAAACAATTATATAGATTCTAACAGTGATATTGGACTTATACAAACTGAAATTAAAAATTATAAACTTGCTCAAATTGCAAAAGTAGTTATGGCAAAAAATGATTCTTCCTTTAACTCGCTTTATAATGACATGATTAAGAAGTTGAAGGACCTGGGTCAAGATAAGGTCGATTCAAAAATAAATGACCAAGTACAAAAAAATTACAAAACTTATAATTCAACCCTTAAAGCTGTAAATCCTTAATATTTAATTTAATTTATATGTAACAGCAAAGTGCAAAACATATTCTAATGTACTTTGCTGTTACTATTATTAGGAGGGGGCCGATATGCGAAAAAAAGGCAAACTTTCGAATAAGTCTGCAGATATCCAAAATAAAGCAGTAATCCATGAGCAAACTAAGACAACAAATTCAAGAAAGTCATTTAAACTTGGTTATGATTTCCATACTCAAATGGAACTCAAACTGATGCTTTTACCTTCAGTAATATTGATTCTAGTATTTAGTTTTATCCCACTTTTCGGGTTAATAATTGCGTTCAAGCAATATGATCCCATTACTGGAATATCTGGAATATTTACAAGTTCGTGGAATAATTTTCGTAACTTTAAAATAATTTTTCACAGTTTTGATTTTGTACCAATGCTCATTAATACCTTAGGAATAAATCTTTTAAACAATTTAGTGGGCGTTCCTGTTACATTATTATTTGCTTTGCTGCTAAATGAAGTTCTAAATTCAAGATTTAAATCGTTTATTCAAACAGTCACTTATATGCCCCATTTCTTATCATGGGTTATTTATGGTGGACTTTTCATTACATTATTAAGTACTGACGGTGGAGTAGTTAATACAATACTGATGAACTTACATCTTATTTCAAAACCCATTCAATTTTTAATTGATCCAAAGTATTTTTGGGGAATTGCAGTCGTAACTTCGCTGCTGAAAGATTTAGGGTGGGGTGCAATTTTATACTTATCTTCAATGGCGGGTATCGACATGGAATTATATGAAGCGGCTACAATAGATGGAGCAGGTCGATTTAAGAAGATGCTCTATATTACAATCCCTGGCATCAAGCCTACCTTGATGATTTTAATTATTTTCGCGGTAAGTGGAATGTTAAATAACAACTTTACCCAGATTTATATTTTTCAAAACTCATTAAACCTTCCAGCCAGTCAGGTAATTGATACTTATGTGTATCAAATAGGTCTTCAACAACTGCAGTTTGGGGTCGCAACTGCGGTAGGTCTAACAAAGTCTGTATTTGGAGTTCTATTACTCGTTGGAGCAAATTATCTATCAAGAAAATTGACTGACTCAGGTCTATTTTAAGGAGGGGTTCAAATGAATGAGAGTAAATCGCTAGGGGATAAAGTCTTTAATATTACAAACGTACTAATTATGTTGATATTAATGTTTCTGACATTGTATCCATTTTGGTTCTCAATTGTCAATTCATTAAATGATGGAACAGATTTAATTCGTGGATATTGTTTCTTTTGGCCAAGACAGTTTACATTGGCAAGCTGGAGGACAGTGCTTGCTGATCCTTCTATTATGAATGCTGCATGGATCACCGCATCAAGGACATTAATTGTTACAGTGGTGTCAATTTTTAATACAGCAATGTTCTCTTACGCGTTTTCACGCCCATATTTGAAACATAAAAAGTTCTATTCTGTTCTCGGATTTGTAAGTATGTATTTTAGTGGAGGGCTTATTCCTGTATTTATGCTCTTTAAGTGGCTTGGGTTGTATGACAATTATCTGGTATATATCATACCTAGCCTATTTGCTGGATTTTTTAATGTTATTATCTTTAACGCAAATTTTAAGGCAATACCTGATTCTTTGTTTGAATCAGCTAAAACAGATGGAGCAAATGAATTTACAATTTTCTTTCGTATAGTATTACCATTGTCCAAACCTGTTTTGGCAGCTTTGTCGGTATTTGTTGCTGTTGGTATTTGGAATGATTATGGCACAACTCTGTTTTTTACTCAGTCCAACTTTTTAGATACATTACAGTACTTTACATTAAAACTTGTTTTATCCAGTCAGGCAGCAGATCACTTAAAAAATGTTGCGCTTCAAACAAGTCCGGAGTTAGCAAGTCTATTATCAAAATCTGCTGGTTCGGGTCCAGTGACATCAAGAACTATTGAACTGGCATCAATGGTACTTGCTTCACTCCCCATGATAATTATATATCCTTTTGCACAGAAATTCTTTGTTAAAGGTGTCATGATAGGTTCTATTAAAGGGTAGTGAAAATAATTATAGTATTTCAATATCTATATAAAGGAGGCAATACAGATGAAAAAAGAAAATTTTCCTAAATTGAACGACTTAAAGCTAATATATGCAAGGGATAACTACTTTTCAAAGCTAAAATCCATTTTTGATGGAAACAAACCGGATAATATTTTTAGAATCAATGGTGTGGTCGGCAGTTCAAAAACAGACCGTTACAAGGATCCGGAGAAATGGGTAGAGGAGGCGCTTGCTTCTTTAAATGAACAAGCGGAGGTAATTCTTGATAAAGATGTATTTAAACCAGTATGCCTTGAATGTGGTCTTTATGATGTACATTTCATTGACAAGATGTTAGGAGCGGAGGTTTTCTTTGAAAGTGGCCAGTGGTATAACAAATACCTTGATGCCCCTGTGGGTAACCTTGCTATAACTGATATTGAAGAAAATGAGGTTTTTATTCTGGCGAAAAGGATTGCAAATGCATTTACAGAGTATGGTTTAAAATTACCTCTGTTCGGGCTGCCAACTATTGCAAGTTCTCTTAATATTGCTATTAATTTATATGGTGAAAAGATACTTGTTGCAATGTGTTCCGAGGAGGAGGAGGAAGATGCAGTCCACGATCTTACAATAATAAACAATGTTCTTTGCGAAATACACAAATGGTATATTGATAAAATACCTTTTGAACAATTACAGCCGGTTGTATCATGTCAGCGGACACAACCGCCGGGATTTGGACAAATATGTGGCTGTACAACCCAATTATTATCACCGCGACTTTATAGGGATTTTGTAGCCCCGCTGGATGATAAGCTTCTTTCAGTTTATTCAAACGGGGGTATGATACATTTATGTGGAAGCCATAGCCAGCATATTCCTGTGTGGCGTGAAATGAATTCACTTAGAGCAGTTCAATTAAATGACCGGGCTGCCTGGGACCTTAATCTTTATTTTAACGGACTACGTGAAGACCAGATAATATACCTAACGCCATGTGAGGGAATGACTGTTGAATCAGCAATGAAAATTACAAAAGGACATAGGCTTGTAATACAGGGAGATTAAAAAATTAGGAGGGAATTATAATGATGTTGCCAAAAGAAAATTTATTAAGATCCATCAAAAGAAATAATCCGGATTGGGTCCCAAATGGCATGGAAAGTCAGATAAGTATCGCATCACCTGTTGTAGAACGCCCTGCAGAAGCGGGATTTGATGCGTTTGGAGTTCATTGGTCAATGGAGGTGGGGGCCGAGGGTGGAACATATCCAACGGTAAGGGGGAATACAATTAATGATATTGAGAAATGGAAGGAACAAATACATATCCCTGATATATCAAAGCTTGACTGGACAGTTATAAAGGAGCAAGTCAGCAAAATTGACCGTGAAAATTTTCTGATATCGGGTGATGTTAATATGGGGCTTTTTGAAAGGTCGTACCTGCTATTCGGTATGGAAGAGGCGTTAATGCTTTATTTAACGGAACCTGACTTAATGGTTGAAGTAATCACTGCAATAGCAGACTACAAAATTCAATTGATAAAGTCATTCCACGAGGTGGCTAAACTGGACATTGTATGTTATGGCGATGACTGGGGTATGCAAAACAATTTATTTTTATCGCCCGATATCTGGAGAAAAATCATCAAGCCTCAGACACAGAGGATTTATGACTGCATGAAGCAATTAGGAATAATTATAAACCAGCATTCCTGCGGGAAAATAGAGTCCATTTTCAGCGATTTTGTTGAAATGGGACCTGATATATGGAATCCCTGTCAACCATGCAACGATTTGGCTATGCTCAAAAGAGAATTTGGCAGCAGGATTTCTTTCTGCGGTGGGATTGACAGCCAGTTTATCCTGGCTAAACCCGGAGTAACGGCGGAGGAGGTTAGAAATGAAGTCCGTAAATGTATTGATGAAATGGCCGAAAATGGCGGCTACATTGCGGCGCCAAGCCAGGGGGTACCCTATGACGAGGATATTTTATTTGCCATGAACGACGAGATATATACTTATGGCAGAGCTTATTATGAAAATAATAAAAAGTCCATTATCATTTGATATGTTAATTTACCCTTGTTAGTTTACAATTAGCATATAAATACTTCTTGGAAAATGTGAGATAGGAGGAATATCAAGTTGAACGTGATTACAGTGCCAAGGCCGGAATATCCAAGGCCGCAAATGGTCAGAGACCAGTGGATTAATTTAAATGGCGAGTGGGAATTTGAGATAGACCACGGTAAGAGCGGCAGAATAAGAAAAATGTATGACGCCGATAAACTTGCCGAAAGGATTATAGTACCGTTTTGCCCCGAAAGCAAGCTTTCTGGTGTGGAATATAAGGAATTTATGGCATCGGTATGGTACAGGAGGGTTTTTTCGATTCCGGCTGAATGGAATTCGAAGCGGATCTTACTCCACTTCGGGGCGGCAGACTATGATACAGAGGTGTGGATAAACGGGATTTCGGCAGG
>Ga0209125_1003053_pt1 | contig 11997 bp, 13 predicted proteins | sample BarGraIncub1131A_FD_184503 | JGI IMG/M metagenome (GOLD analysis project Ga0209125, IMG submission 184503) | Arctic peat soil microbial communities from Barrow, Alaska - Barrow Graham LP Incubations 11-31A (SPAdes) (version 2) | ecosystem: Environmental > Terrestrial > Soil > Wetlands > Peat... | reverse complement strand
CGAAGGCGGGAACCCAGTCTGTCCCTTGCAACGGACAATTCTCACTGTCAGGCGACGAATGTACCACTCTGAACTAATTACCAGCTGACCCCAAAGGAGCCGCGTAGTCCAGGTACCGAGGCAGACTAGGCGTGATATATAGACGTCCTTGTCGGGCAGGCTCATCGAAAGAGGGGGCGGCCTCCCTGTCGGTTCCATTGACGGCGACGCGGACACCCAAGGGGACACCAGATGATAATGGTTCCGGTCGCGGGTTTAACGACGGGGATCGGTGTCGCTGGTACACAAACCTGTCCCGTTTACGATTGATGTAAACATGCCTGATGGCACTCCGATGCACATCAGATTGAATGATGGGTCAACCGGAGGACAAATAAGCTACGACAAGAATCCCAGACCGCTTGCCGAAGCATATCGTGTGCCGTCTCTACGGTTTCAACGTGGGCTTGAACGATCGAATTCCGTATGGAGAGATCGCTCCGGTCATGCAGCAGAAATTTGCACTCAAGAAGTAGTTCCTAGATATGAAAAAAGCCCCTGGGATCGAATTCTAGGGGCTATGAACGAAGAAGAGATCTTGTCTATATAGCGCAAGATCTCTTCTCCATTTCCTCAGTTTCTTCGGGTTCTCGAAGGGCGCACATACCTCCATCTCGTTCCGGACCGGTTCCTGGAGTGTAGCCTTTCGAGCCGTAAAACCGCTCCAGTTGCAGGCGTGTGAGTCTGCCTTCTCACCTTAGAACCCTACGCTCGTAGTATGTAGTACTACAAGAATTACCCGTTGCCTCGACAGGCGCCTGAACTTATACCCTCCTATTGATGTCAATAGAAGTATCACTCCAGCTTCACAGTAAGTTTCTTCCCACATGCTGCAGCGAATTGAGCAATTGAACGAATGCTGCCAAGATATCCTGCCCGCTCCATGCGCGCGATCTGTGGTTGAGTGCGCCCCATCCTCACTGCAAGATCTGCCTGAGTAAGGCCGCAGTCCTTCCTTGCTTCTGCTAAACGAATAGCGATTTCTGCCTCTTCCCTGATGGCCTGCATCTTGACGGAGAGTACCGGATCGGCGGCAATAGCCTCTTTGGTCTCTCTACGCAGGCGCTCACTAGCCTCGATTACCTCTTTGGAAACGAGAGGTTCGCCTGCTGCTTTCCTCCTTGTAGCACTCATCTCTCTTTACCTCCAATTCCCCTTCTTGAGCTGTACCAACCTCTTACGTGCCAAGTTGATTTCCTCTTTTGGCATCTTTTGCTTCTTCTTGACGAAGACAGCAAGACCAAAGATCAAGTCGTTCCCGTCCCAATAATAGTACAAGATACGTGCTTGTTGGCCGTCATCGTGTGCTCGAATCTCGAAGATTCGTCTCTCCTCATCGACGATACGTCCCTGGGGAAACGCGAGAGTCCCCTTCTCTTCAAGGACTCCAACAAGTTCCCACAGTTCACCCCGCAATTTCAGTGGCAGTTCTGCCATTTCCTTTTGTGCCGGCAAAATCAACACGAACTGCTTTTTCATCCAGTTCTCACCACGTTCTCCCGAGACACTGTTCTTGATCCATCGCTCAGAAACACACAAGCAGCCAATCAACAAAGAACATACCAATATTGTTATGACTACCACGAAAAAGTCAAGGACCTGCTCTTAGAAGGGATGGCAAAACAAGGAAAACCAGGCGATGGACATCTCTCCGTGTCAGGTGGCGAACTTACCACTCTGACCGTTAATTACCAGCTGACCCCAAAGGGGACTCCGGCAACCTGCCCTCGACCAGCAGGATAGCGCGCCTGAGGTCGTCCATGCCTTGCTTGAAGCGCTTGACGGCCGTCGTCACCGAGCAGTGGCGTTCCTTGGCGATGACTGGCCACGTGCGTTCGCGCCAGAAGCGGTCGCGGATGATGGCAGCCTTTCGGCTATCGATCATGGTGAGGCCGAGGGTGACCCGTCCAGCGATGTCCGAACTCGTCCGGCGTGCAATGAAGTCGCTCATTGTTCCTCCCGGGGCGACAGGAAGGCTTCACCGATGCCGGCAGCGAACCATGGCGACGTCCCCGCCGTGCCAAGGTGCGTGGGCGTGCGGCCCTCGTGATCGCACCAGTGCAGCATGGTACGCCTCGCGACGGTGTTGCCGATGCGCAGCTGCTCGTCGAGCGGACGGCCTTGGTACCGGCCGCAACAGGACCACAGGGCATAGCCTGCGATCTGAATCAGGTCGTCGGCGTCGAGCCCCCACGTCCGGGCGTAGCGGCGCGCCATACCGACGATGGCAGGGCGCAGACCGTCATACAGTGCTACAAACCAAGCATCATCTCGTTTCACGCACTCCCTCCCCATGTGCATTATTTTACACAATCTGTGAACAACGCAAGTCATGTCACCATTTTCCTGTGTGTACTTTCTACGTTGTCGTGTATAATATGGTAGACACCACCAAGGCAGGATGCTGCAGGACAGTTCCGGTGCGGTGTTATGTAGTGGAAGCCCCGGTCCATGGCATGGCTTGCTACGACTGAAGCGCATGTGGTTCCTCAACCAATGTGAAAGGAGCAGATGATGGGGTTTAAGGAGAATGTCCAGACACTACTTGCACAACGCGGCTGGAGTCAGCGAGAGCTGGCAGCAGCCGCCGGCATCTCCCCCGGCGCCGTCGGGGGCATCCTCGAGGGGGAGTCGTCCAACCTGCGGACCGCCACGAAGGTGGCCGCAGCATTCGGCGTCGAGGTGGCCGATCTCATGCGGGAGGAGCAGCCCATGGAGCCCCGGGATGAACTGGACGTGGCACTGCGTCACCAGGGAGACCTGTCTCCCAACGACATCCAGGCAGTGCACGCCTTTCTCTCCTATATCCGGGGCACGCGGGTGGGGCGGGGCAAGCGTGGCCGCTAGAGCGTGCCTCCCACCACGACTGATGGCATATGCTCAGCATGTGCGCGAGCACTTTCCCCGTAAGGTCGCAGGGACAACCGTCGCGGACTTGGACGCCCTGGCCGACGACGTGTGCACGTCCGTCGACGACTTCCCTCTGACGACGGGTGTGCTGGGCTGTACGGTGTTTGAGCATGGTGAGGCCTACACCGCCATCCGGGAGGGCTTGCGGCGTGACGAGCCGGCACGTTACCGGTTCACCCTGGCACACGAGCTCAGCGAGATCCTCCTGCGGCGCTATCTCGACGCCCTGCCCGACCAGTGCCGGCGCGAGCATGTCTGTGACGCCTTTGCGGCCGAACTCCTGCTCCCGCATGCAGCGGTCCTTGCCAGTGTCGCAGTCCTCATCCAGGCTCATGCCGGCGGCCCGGGACCGTCCGACGCAACGCTCGACCAGCTGGCACGGCACGTGGCATCTACGTACGACGTGTCCCTCACGGCGGCACGCATTTCGGTTGCCGAGTGCATCACGGAGGGAACATAACTGTCATTCCCGCGGGGTTCCGTCATTTCCCCCCGAGCCCTTTTGTCCAAGGCGAGGGGTGCTCTCGGCGAGGGCGGGAATCCAATCCTTGCTGTCCATGGAATTCTGACAGCAGTCTTGCCACACCCCGCCGATGTACCACTGGGTGGGCATTTACCAGCTGACCCCAAAGGCTGGACAGTAGCCGGTCCCGCCGCTATACTACCAAGGTTATGTTCAGAAGGGGAGGCACCAAAGTGTTGTCCGAGAACGACCAGAACACGAACACTAAAACATCGCGCCGATCGTCCCTGACCCGCCTCCTGCACAAGCAGTCGGTAGCACAGGCGGCGGTGCTCATCGCCGTGATTTCATTCCTCAGCAAGTTCGTCGGTTTCGCCCGCGAGGTGGTCATCGCGCGCCAGTTTGGCGCCACCGGCCAGACAGACGCCTTCCTCGTCGGCATGATGGTCCCCAGCCTGGTGCTCGGCCTCTTCGCGGGCGGACTCGGTACACTCATCGTGCCCTGGTATCTGGGCCACAAGAAGGAGGACCCGGAACGCGCCCGCCTGCTGGTCGATCAGGTAGCGCTCGTATGGGGGATTGTCTTCGCGCTCGCCTGCGTCGGCGTGTGGGTCTTTGCCCCTCAGCTGGTGCACATCTTTGCCAGCGGATTCGAGGGCGCCCGTTACACGCTGGCCGTCCAGGTGACACGCCTCCTCGTCCCCATGGGCTTCCTGCTCATCATGACCGGCCTGTTTACGGGCCTCCTGCAGGCCGAGAGCAGCTTCCTGGTGGCGTTGCTCTGGACACTGGTAAGCAATGTCGCCTTGGTCGCCTGCCTGCTTGCATTCTCGTCCCGTATGGGTATCCATGCTTGGACATTGGGCCAGACAGCGCTGGCCGTCATAGGCTTCGTCCCGTTGGTCATCCTGCTGGCAAGCAAGAGGTACGGCTTCCTGAAGCGTTTCGACGTCCGGCATATGGATTGGCCGGCCATCCTGCAGTTTGCCGCCCTGCTCATGCCGCTGGTGCTCGCGGGTGGCGTGGGCTCCCTCAATGTCATGGTAGACCGCTGGGTCGCTTCACGCCTGCCGGAGGGGGCAATTGCGGCACTCAACTTCGCAGGTCGCGTCTGGACCATCCCCATTACCCTGCTTGCCAGTCCCATCGCCATAGCCGTCTTCCCCGCGTTCTCGTCCATGGCCGTGGACGGCTCAGCCCTGCATGCGATGGACGACAAGGTGCGCCGCACGGTGGCCTTTCTCGCCTACATCGTCATCCCGTCGTCCGTGGGCATCGTCATCCTGGCAACACCCATCACCCGTCTGCTGTTCCAGCGGGGGGCCTTCGACGCCACCGCGACCGCCATCACGGCCTCCTGTGTCCAGATGTATGCCCTGGGACTCGTGTTCCAAGCGGTTGCGCCCATCCTGGCCAAGGTCTTCTACGCGTTCAAGAACACGGTGACGCCTCTGCTCATTGGTCTGGGGATCGTGGGAGCCAACATGGCCGGCAACATCATCCTCAGCAGGTACCTGGGGGCTGCCGGCATTGCGCTGGCAACGTCCATCACCGTCGCGCTGGGCACAGCTGTCTACGCCCTCCTCCTGCGCCGCACCTTCCGCACCGAAGACCGCGTCACTCCAGCCTATCCGCTCTGGGGCGAGGTGCTCAAGACTCTGCTGGCGACCGTCCCCGTCGGACTCATCGCCTGGGTCGGCCTCGGGTGGATCAGCCCGATCACGGCGTTCATCCCTCTGGCCGTCCACACCATGGTCGTCTGCACCGCTGCCGTCCTCGCCTATGCCGGGTGCAGTATCGCTCTGCGTCTGGACGGGTGGCAGACGATCCAGAGCCGGTTCACGGGGCTGGCACATCGACTGCTGGGCAGGTAAGCCTTTGGGATACGCTGCTCAATAGGCGAGGGTGGTACATCCTCTTTGGGGTCAGCTGGTAAAGAGACCCCCCGAGCATGTTTGTCCAATACCCCCGAACATATTTTCTCAATGCGAGGGGTGTACTGAGGGGCGTAGTTCGGAAATGGTAAGTTCGCCGTCCTTCCACCAACGGAAACTTCCTCGCTGTGGATGTTTTCCTAGGAAAGGACAATCTGAGATATCTCCCGAGATGCCCCGCGAGAGCGAGCCCAGAGCCAGATGAACTTACCACTTTGGGCTGGAATTACCAGCTGACCCCATATCGGATCCCATATCGCCCCACGTATTCCACTCTTCCCGTGGCTACAATTCGTTAATGATGCTATACTAGTACACGAAAACAGTGGTGTCGCCGTTTCGATAGCTGACGCCGAACGTGAGGAGGAAGATGACGCCGAACAAGCGGAAACGTGACCTGATAGAACAAGACAAGAGCTCCTCGCCGATCGTCGGCGCTTGTGGTGGCGAGATCATCCTGTACAACGCTCCCGATGGTACGGTGAAACTGGATGTGCAGCTTGAACACGACACGGTCTGGTTGAACCAACAGCAGATGGCACTGCTGTTCGACACGGAACGCAGTGTGCTGAGCAAACATCTGACGAACATCTTCCACTCAGGTGAACTCGACCGCACCAGCAATGTGCAAAAAATGCACATTGCTGGTGCCGATCGACCAGTGATCTTCTACGACCTAGACGTCGTGATCTCTGCCGGCTATCGTGTCAACTCAAAACGTGGCACGCAGTTCCGCATCTGGGCTACGAACGTACTGCGCGAGCACCTCCTGAAAGGCTATACCGTCAACGAGCGACGCCTGCAGGAGCTCAATCAGGCTGTCCGCCTGGTTGCTGATGTTGCCAATCGGCGAGAACTGACAGGAGATGAGGCAACAGCACTCCTGCACGTCGTAGGGGAGTACAGCTTCGCGCTCGACTTGCTGGATGACTACGACTATCAGCGCGTGGTCGCTCCTGCTACTGGTACAACAGTCATCCATGCCCTAAAGTACAATGAGGCAGTGCGCATCGTGAAGCATCTGCGAGGACGCTTCGGTAGTTCGGAGCTGTTTGGACGGGAGAAAGACAACAGCCTCCAGAGCGCGCTGGGCGCAGTGATGCAAACTTGGGACGGTACCGATCTGTACCCGGGCGTCGAGGCAAAAGCCGCCAACCTGCTATACCTCGTGGTGAAGAACCACGCGTTCTTTGATGGAAACAAACGCATCGGGGCTGCACTGTTTCTGTGGTTCCTCGATAAGAACAATGCCCTCTACGATGCATCTGGCGAACGCCGGTTCTCGGACGCCGCCCTCGTGGCTACGACACTGTTGATCGCAGAAAGCAAGCCGGATGAAAAGGACGTCATCGTCCGCATCGTGACAAACCTGCTCACCGAACGGCCAAAGGGGACAGTCTCATGACAAGTGATGCAAGGAAGATATCTAGACGTCCTCTGGCCAGAAGTTTTGGATGTCTACCTGTCAGAAATTGAACACTCATGTTGGCAATTGAATCCCGAAATCGCTGATTGCTCCCAGAGTTTATGCGGGAGGACGACGGGCGTGCTGGGTTCCGTCATTCCCCCGAGTATGTTAGTCCAATACCCCCGAACATGTTTTCTCAATGCGAGGGGTGTACTGAGGGGCGCTTCTGAGGGGTGCTTCCCACGAGCACTTTGCTCCCATGCGAGTGGCGCTCCCCCGAGCCCTTTTGTTCAAGGCGAGGGGTGCTTTCGCCGCGCAGGCGGGAATCCATCCTTTGTCCTAGCCAATGTACCACTGCGTGCCTATTTACCAGCTGACCCCAATCACTTGTGGTTGTCATGGAATCCATAATGAAGGTGTCATAGGAGGATAACATGGCAAAAGGACTCGACTACTCGTTTGGACGGCCCGATCTAGACACGATCAAACAACAGGGTTATAGCTTTGTTGCGCGGTATCTCGCTGTCGATGGTGGGAGCAAGCTTATAACCAAAACTGAGGCTGACCAGATACGCGCTCATGGACTCGGTCTGGTGCTTGTTTACGAGCAATGTGCGGGGAGGGCAAAAGAAGGGCGTGCCGCCGGTAAGGCTGATGGGCAGACGGCACTCACTCAGGCTCGCTCAGTCGGCTTTCCCGACACCAGGCCTGTCTACTTTGCGGTAGACTACGACGCCCCGGGGACAAATCAGGCAGCTATTGATGAGTACCTCCGTGGTGCTGCCGACAGTATCGGTGCCAATCGCATCGGGGTTTACGGCAGTTATGCTGTTGTAGAGCGATGCTTCACGAATGATTCGGCACGGTTCTTCTGGCAAACGTATGCGTGGTCGGCCGGGAAGATTTCAACTCATACTCACGTTCTCCAATATAGTAATGGCCGGACGGTTGGTGGCGCATCCGTGGATTTGAACGAATCGAAGCAGGCCGACTTCGGGGCGTGGGGAATTCCTGCCCCCGTCCCCGCCCCAGCCCCCGTACCTGCGCCCGCGGCTCAGGCCACGCCCAAACTCTCTGTGGCACAGCAATGGGCAATCGACCAAGGCATCATGAGTCCTCCCGTAGATTGGGACAGGCAAGTGGATTACAACATTCTGGCCTGGGCGCTTATGAAGGCCCGCGGAAAAATATAGGAGCCTTTGGGGGTCCGTCATTCCCCCCGAGTATGTTAGTCCAATATGAGGGGTGCTTTCCCCGAGCCCTTTTTTCTAAGGCAAGGGGTGCTTCCCACGAGCATGTTGGTGTCATGGGAGTGGCGCTCCCCCGAGCCCTTTTGTTCAAGGCGAGGGGTGCTTTCGCCGCGAAGGCGGGAATCCATCCTTTGCCCCTGTCTATGGGATGTCGATGACCAGATCACACTGACCCGGCCAATGTACCACTGCGTGCCTATTTACCAGCTGACCCCAATTCAAAGGTCTGCAGTGGCCGGTATTCCACCTGAACAGATGCAACGGTTCCGGACCGCGTGACGCCGCGCGTCAGGACGACAGCCCGAGGTGGCTTATACTGCTCGAGAAACGAGGCGAACCCATGTCCAGGAGCTGGGTCACCGCTCCACTTGACCTCCACCGGCAGCAGGTCGCCGTCAGCGACGACGAAGTCGACCTCAGCACCAGATGTCTTGCGCCAGTAGTGCAGCCGCTCGCCCTGTCGAAGGGTACGGCTCAGCGCGAGGAACGCATAGTTCTCGGCAATGGCACCGGCATCCCCTCGTCGTTCGATGGGCAGGAAGCTGCCACGAGCCCAATTGAGCAGCCCCGTGTCACCGAAGTATAGCTTGGGCGTCCGCTTGACCTCGGACCGGACGTTGCGCGCCAGCGGCGGCACCAGGTGCACCAGATACAACTGTTGCAGGATCTGCAGGTAGCGTCCCAGCGTCTTGTCCGAGACACCGATGTCCGACGCAATCTCACGGACGCTCACCATCGAGCCGGCACTCGCTGACACGGCATGAATGAACCGTTCGAATGCAGCCTCATCGCCAATCCTGGTCAGCGCGTCGACGTCGCGCTGTGCATAAACGCGGATGAGGTCGCCAAGGTACTGCATCTTCATCTCAGCCGTTGCCAGCAGTGCCACACGGGGGTACCCTCCGTACTGGAGATACTCGCTGAACAAACCGTCGACCTGTGGCAGCACGTCTCCCTGCGCCGTCTTCACACCCGCCAGCGACCCGTAGCCCCTGAAGTCGAGATACTCCCGAAAGGACAGGACCGACAGCTCAAACATCACGATGCGCCCGACCAATTCGTCGCTGAACCCGCGGGCAATCGCCAGCGATGACGACCCGGAGACGACCAGCTTGAGGCGTGGATGGTAGTCGACGCACAGCTTGATGAACCGCGGGAAGTCCGGCAGATGCTGGATCTCGTCGATAAAGACCGTCCCACCGCCCGTCACCTGCTCCAGCGCGTCAGGCCCAGCCAGGGCGATGTCGCGGTCCTCGGGAACTTCCATGTCGAGCACGTGGGCCGGGCCCGACATCTGCCGTCCCAGCAGGTACATCAAGGAGGTCTTGCCTGTTCGGCGGCCGCCAGAGATCACAATCGCTTCGTGCTCCTTAAGCCATGGCGTGATGCGGGGTGCTATGTCGCGCGAATGCAGCTGCAGTTCACCAAGCTCATTGAGAGATTTCATACCCTTATCGTACTCATCCTCCGCAATAAGTCAATATTTGCGGAGTTGTTATCCGCAATAAGTCAATATTTGCGGAATAACCTTGTGCAAGATATGACTCGCGTCGCCATCCATCGCTTGGTCCGTTATTCCCAATGGGCTCCGTCATTCCCCCCGAGTATGTTAGTCCGATACCCCCGAACATGTTTTCTCAATGCGAGGGGTGTACTGAGGGGTGCTTTCCCCCGAGTATGTTAGTCCGATACCCCCGAACATGTTTTCTCAATGCGAGGGGTGTACTGAGGGGTGCTTTCCCCCGAGTATGTTAGTCCAATACGAGGGGTGTTCTGCCGCGAAGGAGGGAATCCATTCCTTGCTCCATCTTTTCCCCTCGTCTCAGTCCTAGGTGCTGAACTTACCACTTTGGTGCTTAATTACCAGCTGACCCCAGAGGCAGCTTAATCAAAAAATGGCAAATGGCTTTGTCATTTTTATCATAAATATGCCAACTGGACTTGTCATAATTATCATATTGTCCTATACTGGATTCTAAATTCTGGAGGTAGATATGGATACGAGTGTCTTCTCCATAAGGAACCCTTGGCGTTCTGGGCTCCTGCCCAAGGAACCAGACCGGATTCCACGGCATGAACTGCAGACTGCACTGTCATGGATGGATAGCAGGCACGTCATCACCATCGTCGGGCCACGACAGGCAGGAAAATCGACCCTGATGAACATGCTCATTCGTCATCTGCTCAGCAGCGGCGCAGTGCCGGCCGCCAACATCTTCTACTTCACGACGGACGATGCCGAGACGGTCACCCTTCTTGCCAATATCGGCGACTTACTGGCGTTTCTACGGGGCAACTCGACAGGCAATGGACGGCTTTATCTCTTCATCGACGAGATACAGCGTCTGGAGAGTCCAGGGCTCTTCCTGAAAACACTGTACGACTTGGACCTTAACCTTAAGATCGTTGCCTCGGGATCATCCTCACTCGAGATCCGCAGTGCGTCAAAGGAACACCTGGTCGGAAGAGGCCGCGAACTGGTTCTGTACCCGTTGTCATTTGGCGATATTGCAGCAAGCAGAATCAAAGGAGTGGCGACGAGCGGGGGCGACATTGCCCAGATTCAACGCCTGTATGGTACTGACCTCTTGCGCACGTTTGAGGAGTGTGCCGTGTGGGGCACCTATCCTGCCGTTGTCACTGCCCCAACTATAGCACAACGACACGATGAGCTGCAGCAACTATACCAGAGCTACGTGCTCCGAGACGTATCGCAGTTCTTTCGCATCCAGCACATCGGAGTCTTCAACAATTTGACCACCTTGCTGGCAGGCAGCGTCGGCAGCCAAGTACAATGGGAAACGTTAGCCAGAACCACGAAATCAAGCGCTCAAACGATCCATAGCTATGTCGATCTTCTGGAGGGAACCTTTGTCTGCCGTCAGGTTCTGCCGTATACGGGCAACGTCGTGGGATCCATCCGCAGAATGCCAAAAATCTACTTCATAGACTGCGGATTGCGCAACAGTGTCCTCTCCGACTTTTCGGCGCTGTCATCGCGCTCCGATCGCGGGCATCTCGTCGAACAGGTCGTGTTTCAGGAGCTTTGCAAGATCCTTGAGCCAACAGACAGACTCTACTACTGGCGCATGTACGCTGGCTCACACGAGGTCGATTTTGTCGTCGTCCGAGGGGAGTCGCTTGTTCCCATTGAGATAAAAGACTCAAGCATGAGGAGCCCTGAGGTTCCCGATGGTATCAGCGATTTCTCCAAAGCCTTCACGCCCCGGAGTGCCATTGTGATGAACCGTGATTTCGCCGGGGAAGCAATGAGTGGAACCACCACGGTCACGTTCCTTCCCACTGCCGCAACCCTCGCTCGGCCAGACCTTTTCAGGGAACTGCTGAGGAATGCACTCCACTAACCCAACATCCGTCATTCCCGCTGAACTCCGTCATTCCCCCGAGCCCTTTTGTCCAAGATGCGAGGTGTTCTTCCATGCCCCCGAGTATGTTAGTCCGATACCCCCGAACATGTTTTCTCAATGCGAGGGGTGTACTGAGGGATGCTTCTGAGGAGTGCTTTCCCCCGAGTATGTTAGTCCAATACGAGGGGTGTTCTGCCGCGAAGGCGGGAATCCATCTCAGCGCATGTACCACTGGGTGCCTATTTACCAGCTGACCCCAACTCATTAACTAAACGCGGAGGGGCAGCATGAGTGCCTGTGAAACTTGGGCACTGTACCGCCAAGCGTCGGATACCTCGATGGATGGCATGGTCCTGCTGGATTTCGCTGGCCGTCAGATCTACACCAGTGCAGCACACCTCACCACCCCCCGTGGCTTTCGCCGCGCCGAGGACCTGATCAGGCAGTCCTGGCGCATCTTGTATGATGAACAACTGCACGCCATCAACGAGCAGGTCTTCCCCGTCCCGCGCAGTCAGGGCAGATGGCAAGGTCGGGCGATCGGCGACAAGACGATGCGCCAGACCGACGGGCTGATCATCTGAAGCGTTACCTGGGGATCTACTGACCGAGCGCGATGCTACTC
>Ga0209125_1003052_pt1 | contig 11998 bp, 9 predicted proteins | sample BarGraIncub1131A_FD_184503 | JGI IMG/M metagenome (GOLD analysis project Ga0209125, IMG submission 184503) | Arctic peat soil microbial communities from Barrow, Alaska - Barrow Graham LP Incubations 11-31A (SPAdes) (version 2) | ecosystem: Environmental > Terrestrial > Soil > Wetlands > Peat... | reverse complement strand
ATCCTTAGATGTCATAGATTATGAAGGTAAAAATAAAGGTGGCAAAATTGATAAATTTAATAAATTAGAGACACCTTATTTTAAAGTGGAAAAAATCATTGTTAATAATAAATATGTAGATATGGTTAATGAAAGTTTTCATAGCTATATTGTAATAAGTGGTGAGGGAATAATAAAAGCTAATAATTTGCAAATGAAATTAAAAGAAGAAGAGACAATATATATATCCAAAGGAGTAGAGTATACGCTAGAGGGGAATATGGAATTAATAAAAGCCAGTGTGTAGAATTGTTGCAAAGCAGAATTTTCAATTAATTGTATAGATAAAAAATATAAAGGTGGTTTTTAATATGAAAACAATGAAGGTTTTTAAAAAAGTAATGATATTATTTACATTGATTTTTGTAATATTGGCAGGAGGATGTAGTAGTAAGCAGACAACTAAAGTTGAAAGCACTCCAAAAGTAACTGAAAAGGTAGAGCCTGCAAAGGAAGTTAAAACAGAAAAAGGAGTAAATGACAAAAATCCAATAGTTACTATAGAAATGGAAGATGCTTCAATTATAAAGTTAGAATTATATCCAGAGATTGCACCTAATACTGTTAGAAATTTTGTGTCACTAGTTAATAGTGGTTTTTATAATGGATTAATTTTTCATAGAGTAATGCCCGGTTTTATGATACAAGGGGGGGACCCAGAGGGAACGGGAAATGGTGGACCAGGGTACTCAATAGCTGGAGAATTTAGTGAGAATGGTTTTAAGAATGAACTAAAGCATGGAAGAGGAGTGATTTCCATGGCTAGAACTGATGAACCCAATACAGCTGGATCACAATTTTTTATAGTGGTTGCTGATTCTGCTAATAATTCTGCTAGTTTAGATGGTAAGTATGCTTCTTTTGGTAAGGTTACAAAGGGCATGGAAATAGCAGATAAAATAGTTGCAGTAGAGACTGAGGGTACCAAACCTAAAAAAGATCAAAAAATGAAAAAAGTTACAGTGGAAACCTTTGGAGTAAAATATGGTGAAGTTCAAAAGATAAAATAAAATATAATAAAAATTATAGAAATGCTCTAGTAAGGTTAACTTACTAGAGCATTTTTATTCTTTATCATTTGAATTATAGGTTAAGCAATAATATAAGCAATCATTAAATTCTGGTATACCACTTTCAATAATTACATGTGCATTATCTAATAGTTTATTGTAATATTTTTTTGAACCATCATTAAATTTACATTCTATAGTTCTAAGCCTTTTAAATAAGTCATTTGCTACCTCATAGGAAATGGGTTCTATTATTCTCCATCTATCTTGTAGTGTGATATGTTTTTGGTTAGCTTGCATAAATTTTTTATGAATGATCTCTTTCATATCACCTCTTAGTTCAAGGCTATGACCATCAGCATTGATGCCCCTTAGTGTAGGGTTTTTATCTAATAATTCAAATAGTTCTACAGTAGATAAACTATATTGCATGTGAACCTCCCCCTTTTTAATTATTTAATGCCTTAACATTAAAAATCCACTAGAAATGAATACAGTGTAAAAAATAAATTCATTTTGTGCTACAAATAACATGGAAAATAGTATATTTTGCAAGTTGTCTATTATATTATTGCATATAATGTTTGGAATTTCAATATGCTAAAAAAATATAAAGGGAAGATAGTTTTCTAAAACTTAACAATAATAAAAACTCTTATGTTTTTAGCATAAGAGTTTTTGTGTATTACAATTAAATTTATATGTTTTTAGATTTTATATTACTATTAATATGAAACTTTGACCGTTTTTTAATTTATGGTATACATTTGCTAGGTTGCGTATGAAAAATTCTTACGAATTTAACAGAATATATATCGCACATTATAATATCATTTGTGCCACTTTCTTCAATAACAAAATAACTAATCCCAACTTCTTTTAAAATACCTTCTCTATCAATCCACATACTAGTTCCAATTAAAAATTCTATTTTTATATATTTACCTATGTGAGCAACTAACCAACCTTGAGTATAGAGTGGATTATTTACTACTGAGGGAACAGGTGCCATTTCAAAATCCTGGTTAGTAGTAGGAGGTACAGGTATAGGTTTTTGCCTTGTATCATCAAACATATCAAAATCTGGCAAAGGCATCATTGGAGGTTCAAAATACATAGGACTGTTATTCCACATTGGAGTTCCATTAAAATTATTAGGTGGTACTATAAACATAAAATATCCTCCTCGAAAAAATTAAATTATAATCTAAGGGCAGTGTTAGTAATGATTTTAATTAAGTTGTAAAATATTTTGCTGTGGGATTGTAAAAGCAATGTTGAGCTACACTAACTTGATAGGTGCCGCTACCATTAAAAGGAAATAGATATGGACAACCTGGTGCAAATGGATTAAAGTACCACAAGGAAGAACCTGTCGTATATAATCTATTGCCAGATAAAGCCCAATCAGCAATATCATAATGGATTTGTTCTGGTGGACTTGACCATATGGTTTGTGGGTTAGATATGCCACCAAGCACAGAAGCTACACAATCAAATTGTCCCGGTTGAAATATAATCTTTCTTAAATCTCCTTGACCTAGCCTAAGATATTCACCATCGGCTACATTAACTCTGTTCATAACTACAGAGGCAACGCCTTTCATTCCGTTTTCACCTTCCCCGCCAGCTTCACACTTTATTATTCTAGCCAATAACTCTCTTGCACTGTAAGCCATTATAAGTCATCTCCTCAATTTGCTTTACAGTATTAGTATATTCATGATGTTAAAAACGGTACTTGAAAATTAAAAAAAATTAAGACACTGAAGGTAGTGGTTTATTATAAGTACCTAGTAAATTTATTGAAAGTTTGATATAATTAAGTAGTATTTGTGTTCTCATTTGGTGAGATATTATTATTTTATAAAACAATAATAGCAAATGCATTTTTTAATTATAAAAGTTTTCAAAGAAAAAAGTATCAGTACAAATTAAGTATATTTAAATATATACTAATGTTGGACAAGATATGACTATTAAGGAAATATACCCTTAAAATTGGGTATTTATACGTATATTATTAAATAGACAAGTTATGAAACATTTATATAAGAGGTGAATTGTGAATTATGCTAAAAAGTGGAGATATATTGGATCGAAAATATGAGGTAATTAGAACTTTAGGCAAAGGCGGTATGGGTGTAGTTTATTTATGTAAAAATAAAAGGCTTGGAAACCTTTGGGCAATAAAAGAAGTAATACAAGATATAAAAAATACAGGAATTTTAACAGAAGCTAATATTTTAAAAAATCTAAACCATGTGGGTATTCGGAGAATAGTCGATATATTCTATGAAAATAATAATCTTTATATGGTTCAAGACTATGTAGATGGGCAGACACTAAAAGAGTATGTTAAGGTAAATGGTAGAATTGGAACAGAAAAGATTTGCCGGATTATATCGGATTTATGCGACATTTTAGGCTATTTGCACAATCAAAAGCCAGCTATCATTTATAGGGATATAAAACCATCGAATATAATGATAACTCCTAGTGGGAAAATTGTGTTAATTGATTTTGGTATTTCAAAAGTTTATAAGGGTGACACAGATAAAGATACAGTGAGTGCAGGTTCTAATGGATTTGCGGCTCCGGAACAGTATGGATCAGGAAAATGTTGCGTGCAAACAGATATATATGGCATTGGAATGTTAATGTACTTTATGGTTAAAGGGAAGATTCCAGCTACAGGCATAGAGCCTCTTTTGGATGAAAATTATGATAAGGGCATTAATGATAATTTAAGAATAATAATACAGAAGTGTGCCAAAATAGATATTGCTGATAGGTATATTTCAGCTGAAGTTCTAAAAAAAGAGATTTTAATAGTATTAAAAGCGGATAAATATGAAAAAACAGCAAATCTTAGTGATTATAATAGTGGCACCAATGTTTTTATTAAAAAGGGTGAAATAAAAATTCCAGATAAGGGTAAATTAAAAAAAACTATTAGAGGATATATATTTTTTATAGTAGCAATTTTAGCTAGTATTTATATCTTATATGGCAATAAAAAAGAAGGTATAGATATGAAGAGGGCAGATACACCCCAAATAGTGAGACCCATAGTAAGTTCATCAAGTATGGAGCAGTAGGCTATTAAGCCGCAATTAAGTTGATTAAGTGTTTTTTATGTAAAATTCAAGTCAATAGGGTACATTTTTATTAATGTCTTCATATTATAGTAGTATGAATAAAAATATGGAGGAAATTTTTTATGATGAAGGCAGCAGCTTTGATAAATTTTGTGCAAAGATCCTTGCCAATGGGTGCGGTGATAATAAATGCACAAAATCCATATGAAGAAATGCCTGTTAAAATGTTAGACATAGACGGTGATGGTATACCAGAGATAATAGCAGCCTATATGTGGCAGGGAAATCCATTTGTCCTTGTTTTAAAAAATCATAACAATCTTTGGTACAAGATTGCTGATATTGAAGGGGTTGGATACAATATTAACTATTTGAATTTTGCAGATGTTACTGGCAGGGGAATTAAAGATTTAATAATTGGGTGGCAAGTTGGAGCATTATGGTCTGAGCTTAACATTTTTCAGGTTCGAAATGGTCAACTTAATAGAATTGTTAGTGATGTAATGTATAGCAGAATTGAAGTAGAGAATATGTCAGGACCCAAAGGCATAGATGGAAAAGTAGATATAGCTCTATGGAGCCATGATACAGGGGAGGCCTACAAGGTTTGTGTGCATAGGTGGGAAGGCGTTAAACTAGTGCCAGCGGAGGATGTATACTCTTATTATTTTAAAAAAGTGGTTAAATATTACGAGGAAAAGGTGGAACAGATGCCTAAAACTGCTTTCTATTGGTATTATCTAGCAGAGGCTCAGATAAAAGTAGGATTACAAAAGGAGGCAGAAAAGTCTATTGAAATAGGGATGAAACTTAACCAAGATTATCCTTCTAAAGAGGAATTTCAGGAACTTATAAAAAGTAATAAGGCTAAGGTAAGGAATAAAAGCTTAGATTTGTTTCTAGCATCTATTAGCACCATTTACGGATTTAGATGGGGATATATAAATAGCACAGGAGAATTTATTATAAAGCCTACTTACAATTGGGCTAGACAATTTCAGGATAATGGGTTAGCAGTGGTTACTTTAAAAGATTTATTAGGGATTATTAATAAATCAGGAAAATACGTTGTACAACCAAGGTATCAGAGTATTCAGGAATTTTCTGAAGGGCTTGCGGTTGTAGTCTCCGAAAAAGGCTTTATGGTCATAAATGAGAAGGGGTTCGTTGTGACATCTGAAGTTTATAATTATATAGGAAACTTTAAAGATGGCAGAGCAGTAGTTTCAATTACAAGCACAAATGAAACATGGTTATATGGATATATTAATAGGCAGGGAAATATAGTGATACCTGCTAAATATGAAATAGCTGGAGATTTTAAAAATGGGAAAGCAGTTGTAAAAATTCATGGAGGAAATTACTCTATTATAGATGCCGGTGGTTTGGTTTTAGAGGAATTCAAATATGATTTTGTTGGAGACATAGGAGATGGGCTTTTATCTTTTAAAGAAGATGAAAAAGATAAATTTGGATATATAGATGAAACCGGCAATGTAGTAATAGCACCACAATTTACTTCAGTGGAAACCTTTAAAAATGAAAGAGCTATTGTCAATACTTCCGATAGTTATTTAAACAAATATGGCCTAATAGATAAAAAAGGTAGTTTTATAGTAAGTCCTAAGTATAATAATATAGAATTATTAGGGGACAATATGGTATCGATTGGAATAGCTATTAACAAAAGGAGACCATATATAGGCTCTAAATATGCAATTGCGGATATAGACGGCAAGTTCCTCGTAGATTTTATTTATTATGGAGTATCAAATTATAAAAATAAATTAGCATCTGCCTATGATAATTCCAAAACCTTTTTTATAAATAAAACAGGGAAAAAAGTAGATAAACTGCCAAGTATACATGGTAGTGGAACTCTTTCGTTTAAAGGAGATATAATTGTAGCCGAGGTAGACAATAGGATAACATATTTAGATAAATCAGGAAGTATTATAATGAGACAGAATGGTGATGTTGTATTAAATGAGCAATATATAATTAAAGAAAAGAAGTATAAACCCAATAGAAATTATTTAGTATATTATCCTCAAATTAAAGGTATGGACAATAATAAGGTGGAAGATGTAGTAAATAAAAAATTGAAAGAAAAATCGCAGATTGTGTATATTGATAGTAGTGAAGAGATCGATTATAGTTATTATGGGCAGTTTTCTGTAGAATTTTTCAAAAAGAATTTATTAGTTTTACAACTTTCAGCTTATAACTATCCCTTTGGAGCAGCACATGGTATGCCAACAGAAATATATCTACATGTTGACTTAACTCACGGAAGATTTTATGAGCTAGAAGATTTGTTTACACAAAATAGTAATTATGTACAAGTATTAAGTGATATTATAAGAAAGCAAATAGAGAATATGGGGCCAGATTCGGGAATATGGCTTGATCAATATAAGGGGATAAAGGTAGATCAGCCTTTTTATATATCAGAGAATGTAATAAATATTTATTTTACCCCTTATGAGATTGCACCCTTTGCTTATGGATTTCCTACATTTAAAATACCTTATCAGGAAATAATGGACATTATTAATATTAAAGGAGAGTTTTGGAATTCATTTAAATAAGATGCATTTAGATAAATAAATTTGCTACAAAATAACCACTAAAATTTAAATTTTAGTGGTTATTTTATTTATTTCATGTGTACAATATGCTATTTGTACTTACTTGTAATGAATCAATCAAATCAAAACTAAACTTAAATGGAAAATCGAAGTGTACTTAAGTTTTTATGGTATTCAATATAAAGTTAATGTAATTTTCAACGATAATATATATGTCAGCATAATGTAGAATAATAAAAGGGGTGAAGAAATGCCGAAATTTACAATTACAAAAAACATGAAGTTTATAAAAATTAAAAATATTAAGACTGTAATACTTATTTCCATTTTACCAGTAGTTTTAATATCTTTAGTAATAATGGGTGTTTTTTCTAGCTATACTTCTAAAAAACTCATAACTACAGAAATTGAAAATAGGATGAAACATCAGTTACAAGAAACTATTAATTTAATAGATAGAGATATGGAAAAACATGCTCAAATAGCAGTAGATTTAGGTAAATTCACTGGGGCTAATAGTTTGGTATTAAACAAGGCAGCAATTACAAAAACGCAGGAAGAAGTACTTTCTACGAATAAGGATACATTAGGAGTGGGAGTTTGGTTTGAGCCGTATAAATATAAGAAAGATATAAAATTCTTTGGACCTTATGCATACAAGGAAGCCGGAGTTTCAAAGGTTACTGAGGATTATGCCACGCAGGAGTATAACTATCCATCACAACCTTGGTATACTATAGGTAAAAATACCGAAAAAAATATTGCTTGGCAGGAACCTTACTATGATGATACTTTAAAAATGACTATGCTAACAGCTACTGCACCAATATATGATAATGATAAAAACTTTTTAGGAGTAGTAACTGCGGACATGAGTTTAAAAACTATACAAGAAAATATCAAAAATATTAAAGTAGGACAGACAGGAAAAGCAATGCTACTAGGAAAAGACGGAACATATCTGGCAGGTGTTTCTGAAGAATTAGCTATGAAAATTAAGGCTACAGAGGATAAAAATAAAAGCATAGCAAAGTTAGGACAAGAAATTTTACATAATAAAGAGGGAGTATCTTATTTTGAAGACGAAACAGGCAAAAATCTTGTATATTACAAACAGATACCAGAATTGGGCTGGAATGTAGTGCTATCAATTCCACAAAAGGAACTTTATGCTCCAATTAATAAGCTATTGATTAATATAATCATACTAAGTCTAATTGCTTGTGTGTTGGTTATATTGGCAGTTGGTATATTCAGTAGTTATATTACTAAGAATGTTAAAGAGGTAAATGATCTATCACATGCAATTGCAGAAGGGGATTTGACCCAGATAATAAATGTTAGAAGTCAGAATGAGCTAGGATCAATGGGAAACAATTTAAACAAAATGACTAATAACTTAAGGGCATTAGTGGAAAAAGTTACTGAAAGTTTAGAACAAGTAGTTGCAACATCAGAGGAGCTTACAGCTAGTTCTGATCAAACACAACAATCCGCAGAACAGGTTTCTCTAGCTATTCAACAGATAGCCTTTGGTAGCGTAGAACAAGTTGGTATAACTAATGATACAACAAGGATTGCAGAAGAAATATTTACAGGTATGGAACAGATATCAGATAATATTCAAACAGTAACAAGCACTTCTTTAGAAGCATTTAAGAGGGCGGAAAAAGGTAATGATGTAGTATATTCTGCAATAGAACAAATGAATAATATTAGTGATAAAGTAGCGGTGTCTACGCAAGCTGTATCAATACTTGGAGATAAATCAAAAGAAATCGGAAGTATAGTATCATTAATAACCTCTATTGCTGGTCAGACAAATTTATTAGCACTAAATGCAGCTATTGAAGCGGCAAGAGCTGGTGAGCAGGGAAGGGGATTTGCGGTGGTAGCTGATGAGGTCAGAAAATTAGCAGAACAATCAGCATCAGCGGCTGGGAATATATCAAGCTTAATAAATGAAATCCAAAAGGAAATAGTAAATGCTGTTAAGGCTATGGATAATGGTACCATTGCAGTTAAAGATGGTATAAACATGGTGAACCAGGCAGGTAAATCTTTTGGAGAGATAGTAGAGGATATAAATTATATAGCTTCCCAAATGCAGGATGTTTCCGCAGTGACAGAAGAAATAAGCGCAGGTACACACAATATGTTAGGGGCCATTGAAAATGTGGGTAAGATTTCTAATGAGGCTTCAGGAAATGCTGAAAATGTAGTAGCAGCCTCTGAGGAGCAGACAGCACTAATGAAAGAAGTGGCTAATGCTGCTGAAAATTTAACACAAATGGCTGTGGAACTTCAAAGTTTAATGAGCAATTTTAGGTTGTAATTCTTAATTGAAATTTAGTAAGTAAATTAGCTCTATATGATTAAAAATTTTACCAATTTCTAATTGAAGTAAGTATATATTATGCAAAACCTACTAGCATAATATATACTTACCTTTTTTATCTAAAAAAAATCAGTAGTTTCTATAATTATTACTGGAAACCCATTGAGTTTTTCTGGAATAATTTTTTCTATTTCGGAATTTATTGACCTTACAAATACAAGGATGCAGTCTTTTCCATTCTCAATACTCGAAATAACATCAATTACTCCAGAAATGACGAGCCATTCTTTTCTAATCTGGAATATTAGTTTATCAATTGCTTTAGCCATATATATACTTACTCCTTAAACTAAACTATTAATATAATATATGAGACTTTTATAAAATCAATGCGAATTATAAACAAAAGTACTAGGGTTTGTCCTAATACAGTGCTATAATGTTGTTAAATTAAAATTAAAATTAAAATTAAAACATAGATTTTATGATTGTTTTATAACTTTTATCTAGGGGGACTAATAATGAGAAGAAGGGTATTATCTTTACTTATAGCTACTGGACTAGCTATGTCCATAAGTATGCCGATTTTAGCAGCACCACTCAATGAACAGTTAAATAATCAAAAGCAACAGCTTCTAGAGCAACAAGGTTCATATACTAAGCTTCAGAAGGACTTTGAAAAATTAGAGATATCTATTGAGATGCTAGACTTTGATATAGAGAGTATATACACAGGGATTGATAAAGCAAAAGGTGAGATAAATGTTACAGAAAATAAAATAGAGCAGACTACAAAAGATATTGCAATTGCGGAATGCAACATAAAAGGCGAGGAAGATTTATTTAATGAAAGAATGAGAGTCATGTTTATGAATGGCGCAGATACATATTTAGAGATTTTATTAGATTCTGAAGGATTAGAAGATTTTATATCAAGAGTAGAAAATGTCAAAAAAATTGTAGAATATGATAATCAAATTATTAGTGAACTGAATGTGAAAAAGCAAGATATTGAACAAAGGAAAAAGTCTCTTAAAGACAACGTAACAAAAATATTAGTATTACAGACTAATAATGAAAATAAATTGGACAAGCTTAATATAAAGAAACAAGAACAAAGTAAATTAATAGTAGAAGCAAAGAAACAGCAGGAATTACATAAGAATGAAATAGCAGAAACTCAGACATTATTGGGTAGTACTATGAATCAAATGAAAGAGGCGTCAAATCAAACTCGTAAATATGAGGTAGCAATGGCCGCTAAAAAAACTCAAGAAATTACTCCATCAAGAGGTATGGTAAGCAATGTAATAGAAGATGAACCGACAAGAGAAGTGGTAAAAGCAGTAAGTGAATCCCAAAAAGTTTCATCAGATAGTTCAAATGAAGTAATAGCTTATGCGCAAAATTTCTTAGGAACCCCCTATGAGTGGGCAGCGACAGGCCCAAATACCTTTGATTGTTCAGGCTTTGTTCAATATGTATATGCACATTTTGGAGTTAGCACAGGTAGGTCTACCTATGATCAAATAACTCACGGGCAATTTGTGTCACGGGAGAATTTACAACCAGGAGATTTGGTGTTTTTTGGATCGGGAACTCCTCATCACGTTGGTATTTATGTGGGAAATAACTCGTACATACATGCCCCAAGTACAGGTGATGTAGTTAAAATATCGGCACTAACAAGAAGTGATTACCTATCAGCAAGAAGAGTTAAATAATAAATTGTCAAACAGAATTTGGACCAAATAAGAATACAGGTATTTTTGTGCAAACAAATATACCTGTATTCTTTCGTAGATGCCATTAAAATTTATTTTTTCTATATTGAGCAAGAAGTAAATCTACCATTGCACCGTAACTTTTTGTTCCAGATTCTTGATTTTGAGCCTTTAGATAAGTGTCATTAATTTTATCACCCACTGTTTGGACAGGGCCAGCGTAACCTACCCAAAAATGTTGATTGTAATTCAGGTCATTAAGTACACCTGTACTACAGGTCAAAATAAGTTGTTTAAAATTTTGACTATCACTTTTTCGCAATGCATTAAATGAATAAGATAATGCAGTAAGTGTCCCAGAATATTGAAAGTTAACATCTGGATGATTTATACAGGCAATATATGCAATATAGTTTGCTTCGTCTTCCTTGGCGAAGCCTCTTTGATGAGCCATTTCATGAGCAGTGGTAAAAGGCAAAAAGGAATCAGGTTCTGCCATATTAATATTTGCTTCATTGGTAAATGGGAAATAAAAACCTGTAATTCCTGTATAGCACATTGGAATTGAAAGTAATATACCCTTAGGTGTTCCATAGTTACCTTTTAATTTGGGATATTTTAGGGAAGCAATGTCATATCCTAATTGAGCAGTTTTTAGGATATACTTTTTATTATAGGGTAATTTCATTATGCCATTCTGATTTTCTACTACTTTTTTTCTTAGAGCATTCGAATTATTTACAAGTATTTCACAAAGAGAACCAAGTTCTTTTGAGGATGAATTACGTACATCTAATTGGAATATCTTATCTAGTGTAAATCTTTGATAATTAAATCCCCACAAAAGCTGGAATGAAAAATATATTATTCCTAATACAGCAAGTGTATTTAAAATAAAATTCCTAAAAATATTCAATCTTTTATTTTTGCCTTTATATAAGTTCAAAATTGTTTTTGAAATATACCATAATATGAAAGTTGAAAAAGATACAATTATAAGTTCTGCAAGGGAAAAGGGTAAAACTCCTGTAATGGCACTTAAAATACTCGCAATTATTTTATAAAAAAATGAGGAATAGAGGTTTTCTATAAGGTTTGGAAACACTCTAGACATTTGTGAAAGGATAATACCTAAAGGTAAAAGTAAAATTAAAAATAATTGCTTCTTAGATGAAAATTTCTTCAATAAAATGCA
>Ga0209125_1003051_pt1 | contig 12004 bp, 8 predicted proteins | sample BarGraIncub1131A_FD_184503 | JGI IMG/M metagenome (GOLD analysis project Ga0209125, IMG submission 184503) | Arctic peat soil microbial communities from Barrow, Alaska - Barrow Graham LP Incubations 11-31A (SPAdes) (version 2) | ecosystem: Environmental > Terrestrial > Soil > Wetlands > Peat... | reverse complement strand
CCCGACAGTGGACCGTTCACCGGATAAAAGAAAGGGTATTTTTCATCGTTGGCGAAAATGTAACTCGTGAAATATTTCCCGTCGATGGTGACATTGATTTTTGATCCGACCTTTACAGCTGTAATCTTGGCCGCGCGAGCTGGTGAAAATACGACCGATAAAACAAAGACGATAACTGAGAATGGTATAAATTTCATATTCAATATTTAACCTTAATAAAATTGCATTTTTGAACCGCATAGGCACATAGTTCACAATAGTTAAAACTAATGTTTCCTATGTGACTATGTGGTAATTTTCTTTTACATTTTAATATAGCTCGTTCCATAAGGAAAACGCTGAGAGCGCGAAAGCATCTTATTGGCTTCCTCGTCTTTAACAAACATTTCCGTATCGGGATTCCAGTATAATCTACGCCCTAACTTCATCGAAATATGGGTGATCAGACAAATCGAACATGCACGATGACCGATCTCAACAGGCGAGATGGGTGCTTTCCGTGTTTTAATACAGTCAAGCCAGTTACCATGCTGATTATTAGACCTGTATAGGTGTATTTCATTCTCCTTGATAATTGAAGCAAGGATTTTAGGATCACTGGCGTCGAGCGCTTTGCTGCTTGTGCTTTTTGAAACCGGATCGCTTGCTGATGCTGTATAATTTCCGCGTGTAACAAAAATCCATCCTTCGCTCCCTTCGTACCTGATCCCATTTGGATAGCCACCGCTGGTAATCATAGTAAGACCATTTTTATACTCTGCCACAGCCATGAATTCTCCGTGAACATTCCAGAGTCCCGATTTGGGAAACTGGGCCATGGAATTAACTGCTATTGGGCCAGTATATTCGGTATCCATTCCCCAAGCAGCAGAATCGTAATGGTGTTGTCCCCATCCTGTGATCATGCCGGCTCCAAACTGCTCGCAGCGCAACCATCCCGGACGGGCGGTCTGACTGTTTTGAGGATGAACGCGCATCTCGGTATAGTAAACCTCAGGTGTTGATCCGAGCCACATATCGTAATTTAAATTTTTTGGGATTGGCATTTCCGGAGCCTCGGGACCTGACGGATCTCCGGGTAAGCCTATTTTTACCGTATGAAGTTTTCCAATTCTTCCGTTGCGTACAAGCTCTGCTGCAATTCTGAATTGGGGCATCGAACGTTGTTGCGTTCCCACCTGCAATATGGTCCCCTTTCGTTTAACTACATCAGCCAACATTCTTCCTTCGGCTATAGTCAGCGACGTTGGTTTTTGCAGATAGACGTCTTTACCGGCCAAGGTGGCCTCAATGGCTGGCTGTGCATGCCAGTGGTCGGGTGTTGAGATCATCACCGCATCAATATCTTTATTCAGCAGCATCTCACGGTAATCGCCGTAGGTTTTCACATTCACCGCCTCTTTGCTGCCTGTTTTCTTCGCGTAAAAACCCTCGATAAACTGCTTTCCTTTTTCGGCCCGGTTTGAATCGAGATCGGCAACTGCTATGATACGTGCTTCATCATAAGGAAGTGTTTCTGCCACATCGTGTGAAATCGCGATACGGCCAAAACCGATTTGAGCCACATTAATTTTGTTGCTTGGAGCACTCTTCCCAAAAACGGTTGATGGGACAATCGTTGGAAGAACGATTGCTCCGGCCATAACTGCTGATGAATTCTTCAGAAAATTTCTTCGTTCCATTTGATAATTTTTTTTGATTGTAAATTTGATAATTTTATTATTGTTATTGACGGATGCCTTTTCATGTTACGGACAGCCACCCAGTCACTTCTACGACTACTTTTCTAATGTCACGACCCGGGGATTCGCGAAATCGATCCAGATACGCTCAGCCAGTTGAGAATCAATTTTTCCATCATATACCAACATCCTGTATTTTAATACATAGTCATTTCCCGGCTTCAGCTCCCAACTCTTGTCGCGGATCGGACAAAATTCAAAAAAAAGATCGCCATGCCCATTCATATTCTCTGGCCAGACACGCATTGGTTCAGGAAATTCGCGGTTAACCGGATGCGACATAAACAGGATACCTGATGTTTCGCCTTTTGCAAACTGACCACCAACATCACACCATCGGGCCCTTGTCCCATCGGCATCTTTGCGTGCTTTTCCTTCAGAGGTCATCACCCAGCTATTTTTTGCATTCCATTCGTCAGTTGCCCTGTATCCGATTCCACCCCCGTAACGGTAAGCTTCGAGTGTAATCGGTGAGGCGGAAGCGCAATTCAGCGTGGAAGTAAAGTCCCACAATGTGACTTTTATACCTTCGTATGAGTCAATACTCCAGACTCTTACATCCAGTACTTCGTTCATCGCCACCTTGTCACCACCTTTACATTGAAAATCAACATGTTCCTGGCGGGCATTAAAGCCGCCGAAAACCGGGCCGCTGGTGATTGAATTGAAACCACCAAACCTGACGGTTCCCTGTCCTTCAGCAAGATTCCAAAAATCGGTGCTGTGCCCTTCAAAATGAGTTTTAGTCCATGGATTCCAGATTCCAAGATGATGCCAGTGATCGGGTGCGTTGATCCTTGTTAAAACATTTCCCGATGGCGACCACAGCGGATGGATAAAAGCGCTCCGCCTGTAAATTGAGCTGACCGTGTCGGGAGGAAAAACCTCTGCTATATTATACTGTATCACTTTCTGTTTATTCTGGCTGATGATTAAAGCCTTAGCGTTCAGTTCCGTGGTAATCACATTTGTTGCCACGAATGTTGAGTCTTTAATCAGAATAAATTTCCGGGTTGTATTTACAGGCGATTCTCCATCTGGAATCCACCATAACCTTGGTGAATTACCTGACTCAAGTTGACAAGGGACTTCACTCCTGGCTTTCCCTTTTAATTCGAATAAACGCAAGGCTCCCTTATCTGTATTATAATCAATTCCTTCCAATGAAACACTTACCGGAGTATCGTTCCTTTTTATGTTTCCTGATTCAACAGCGAATTTGGCTACTACCATTTCCTGTCCGGAAACCCGGAAAGTAATCAACAGCATTAATAATAGTAATATTTGATTGAACTTCATATGATTATGAATTGATGCAATTTATTACTCAGATTTTGAAAGGCAAATTAAGAAAATTCTTTCACTGCTGAAACAAAAGCATTTATATTTTCAGTGGAGACATTCTGGGGAACCCCTCCGCCACACGACCAAATGATACGACGGTGATCAGATACATTGCGTATCATGGTTTGAGTGGAGGCGTATACTTCAGCTGGTGTGCCAGCTGCAAGAATATCGCGAGGTGCCAGATTTCCGATCAACGCAACATTGGGTCCGGCTAATTCCCTGATCTGGTTAATTGAATGGTCAAATGCAAAATTAAAAAGATTGACTCCAATTTCCTTCAGGAAAGGGGCACAAACCAGGCCAAACGCATCGTTATGAAAAAACCGGACTTTTGTCGGGATAGCCTCGAACCCCCTTTTCAGGTAAGGGACCACAAATTCGCGGCACTCATCTTCTCCGACAAACCCCACAATATCATCAAGTAAGAGGATCCCTTCGATAGAAGGGAAGCATTCCTTTTGATATTGAATCCAGTCGCAAATGAAACGGGTGATTTTTTCTAATAATTCATGGGCCTTTTCCGGATCCATAGCCAACAGCATCATAAACTCTGTTGTCCCCATCAGGAAAGTCGCAATATTCAGCGGCCCGCGGGAAACGGCAAATTTTATAGCGTGTCCCGATTCCTTAATCCTTGGTTCGAGATTCTTCAACCGGTTAATCATAAATGGCAATAAACCGTCACTTTTTACATTGGGTTGTGGTAATGTTGAGATATCGTCAGTAGAATGAATCACCTTTTCGGCATGAGGAAGATTCGCATCGTGCCATACCGACCGCGCCCCGAAGGCCGATGGTTCAGTATACATACCATATTCGGACCAGAACCCTGGTAAAAAGGTGACTTCGGGAAATGTTTCTATCGCTTTAAAATTCGCTTTCAGCCAGGTTTCGTCTGAAGTGTAGTAATCAAGTGTCGTAATCCCTGACCAGCCCGGCAGCCAGGGACTGTCAATTATAAAACCGATGGCTTTATTGTTTTGGCCTTTACCGCTGACAATGGCCAGCAGATCGATCCAATCTTTATTGGTCATAAGTAAATATTCGTTTTGTTATTGTAAGTCTGTTCGTGACTTATTGAGCGATCCTTAAATAAATTTTTAAATAAAAAAGTATTGAAAAGGATCAACTCAAAAGTACCATAAAAACCAAAGACACTTCGGTGATTTATTTGCCGATTATAATACTATTATTGCAAAAAATAACAGTTTTATGGTAGCATTATCGCCGTTGCTGACGAGCCTACAACGGCGATTTACAGTTAATTTAAAACAGTTGAATCTGTTAAATTTCTATGAATTTGATAAAAATGGGCTACTAAATATCTTCGTCAGCCGGAATAAGTGTTAATGGTGGTTTATTGTTTGCATAACCATCGTAACCAAAATTCTGGTTAATCACGCCTTGCGTATTCGAACTGATGGAACTTTGTGGAATAGGCCATAGTACATGATAGGCACTCATGGTATATTCCTGGCCATTATTTGCTTTAACGCCTTTGTTATACCAGTCTGTCTTCTCCATTACCCTGTCAAAAAAGAAGTTCTTAGTCCCAAAATTTGCCTCAGTATAAGTATTTCCCTGGTATGACTTACCCGTTTTTGCAAAGATAAATGAGATGCGATTTAGCTCTGTTTTACGGGGTTCTTCCCAGAACAATTCGCGGGCACGTTCGTCGAGAATTGTGCCGATGTCAAATTTGCCGGCATCTGTGTAAGGAGCACATCCTGCCCGCGTCCGAACGGCATTCACATCAGCCATAGCATTGGCAAGATCGCCTTTCCACCAATAGGCTTCAGCACGGAGCAAATAGGTTTCTGCTAGGCGGAAAACATACCAGTCGTATGATCCACCCTGCGGTTGAATTCTCCTAGGATCAGGGGTATAGATTTTATAATGCGGCCATCCAAACCAGTTACGTATAGTGTCAGTCGTTAAAACTTTTCCTGATGCATCTCTTAACTGTAAAGGTTTATTGTAATATGGATTAGATTTAAGATTTGGATGATTGTATACCAGATCTTCCATATTCATCCAGTTGTATTTCTTATGTCTCAGGTCATTTGGATCATCCCAGATCATACGCTGCGAATAATTAGTGCTACGAGCCCGGCCGATGCCACGCCCAAAAGTCTCAACTAACTTTATATCCTGACCAGCAATGTCGGAAGTTCCGGGTCCAACACCATCCGGAGTTCTAAGAAAGTTTGAGTTGGAAACTCCCCAGAAAGGAACAGCCTGCCTCATAACCAGAAGATCCAGGCGGGAATCGACCAAATCTTCTTTTGAAAGAACCATAAACAGAACCTCTTTATTTGCCCCAATCGCTTTATTGGCATACCAGTGCAACCTCGAAATCACATCATCCCTAACAATCCCCATCTTTGTTAAGTAATCTCCTTCTTCCTTTGGTATTGCACCAAAAGGAGTTCTCATTAAACTATAAACTCCACCGTCAATTGCACCATTTGCAGCTGTTATTGCCGCATCAAAATCACCCAGTGCAAGGTCGATTTTTGTCAATAAATGTTGACATGCGCCTTTTGTTACGCGACCACGATCGACATTATCCGTACACCATTGAGCAGCAAACTCCATATCCTTCTTCATCTTCTGAAGAATTACCTCTCGTTTTGTGGAGTAAAAATCAAGCTTAGGTTCAGTAACTTCTTTCCCGATGAAAGGAATATCTCCGAATTGCTGGGTCAGACGATAGTACCGATAAGCCCTGTGAAAATAGGCAGAACCTAAAACAGCGTTGCGTTCGGCCTCGTTTGTGAATTTGGTCTGATCAATACGGGATATCACCACATTGGCATACTTGATTCCTTTGTAGCCTTCGAACCAGAACCAGCCAATTTTATTATAGTCACCATTATTTAGTTGAGAACTGGGGGTAATCTGGATGTTCATGTTCATTGCCGGACCAGGTTTGTCTGTGGTTCCCTCCACACAGACTTCTGAAAACAGCAGTTCGGTAATAATCGGAGACCCGTCTCCGTACCATTCGTAACGCATGTTTCGTTCACAGGCTGTTAAAGCTCCATACATCCCGCGGGCATCTACGAAAGCATTCTCCGGGGTAAAGATTGAAAGTGGTTTCGGTTCCAACCACGCGTCACTGCAATTCACCATCCCCATTGCTACAGGAATGAAAAGCAGGATTCGAAAAAATGATTTGATTTTATATGTCTTCATTTGTTTATCGTTTTTTTAATAAATTACAGGGTTAAGTTAATACCAAGGGTAAAAACACGAGGTGAAGGACCATTTGTAAGGTTATTACTATCATCAGGATTACGGTATTGTTCAGGATCCCAGAATTTCCATTTAGGTGCCCAGTAGCCTACGTTCCTGATTGTCCCAAAAATCTTCAGATTGCTGATATTAACTCTTTTCAATAAATTTTGAGGAACAGTATAAGACAAGCTAATATTATCGAACCGGATAAATGAACGTTCTCTCCAAACATTAAATACAGCACCACCTTCGTTGGAATAGATACGGGCATAATCATTTGTCGGGTTTTCAGGTGTCCAGTAAGGGGTGATATAAGCATTTACACGTTCAGGAAATCCATCCCTGTTTTTCGCGACATTGTAGGCTCCATAATGCCCCCAATTGGAATAGAAGGCGAGACCCAGGTCGAAGTTTTTAAAAATATTGAAATCCTGGCGCAGGTTCCAGCGGTAAAGTGGTTCGGTTTGTCCCTGGAACTGGTTGTCAAGTTCATTTATTTTCCCGCTATTATCTATGTCTTCAAGGCGGAAATCACCAGGGTATTGACCATATTTAGCAGCTTCCGTCTCCTGGCCTTTCTGCCAAACCCCAATAATTTTTGGTTCCCAAATCTGGCTGATCGGATGTCCGATAAACCATTTATTACTGGTATCGTCGCCCTCGCGTGTTCCGATAACATTGCCCTGGGCGTCCGTTACATTAACCTGGTCGCCATAAAGGTGGACAATTTTGTTCTTATTGTACGATATATTGAAACTACTGCGCCATTTAAAATTTTTATGCTCAATTATCCTTGCATTCACAGTAAACTCAAAACCATTATTTTCCAACTCGCCAAGGTTGGTCGCGACAGAACTAAACCCTAACAGGTCCGGCAACTTGCGATCGACTAAAAGGTCCAGTGTATTCATCTTATAGTACTCAACCGATCCGTCTAACAAACCATCAAATATGGAGTAGTCTATGCCGAAGTTTAATGCCCTGGCTTTTTCCCATTTCAGGTTGGGGTTTGCCATCCTGTTGACATACAGTTGGTTGCTTTCGTATACTGTTCCTGAAATTGTCTGGTAAGGATATTTTCCAATGTTCATATCCGAAAGCGCGTCATACCGGCCCACTTCGCGGTTACCATTCTCACCCCATGAAGCACGAAGTTTTGTATAAGTGAGAATCTTGTTTTTGAAGAATCGTTCGTCAGAGATAACCCATCCCAATGCTACAGAAGGGAAGGTTCCACGAGGAAATTTCAAACCGAATGCTGAGTAACCGTCACGACGTATAGAAGCTGTTAGCATATACCTGTCGTGGTACGAATAAAAAAGCCGGGCCATCAAAGCGTCACCGGTACTGTATTCATCATTACTGCTGATGCTGTTTGAAGTACTTTTACCGGCCGTCATATTGTGATAACCCAGGGCATCGGTAGGAGAAAATCCTTGCGTCGACATGGCGTTTTGCCAGCTTTGATACTTCTCTGCATTGGCAAGTAAGGTTACATCAAACTTATGAACTTCTTTGATCGTTTTATTCCATTTGATCAAATGGTCCAATTGCCAGCTATAGATTGAACTCTGTTCACGGTTGGCCTGTCCTCCAAATTTTGCCCACTCTTCATGCAGCGCAGATTGATGGTTCATGTATTCATACCATTCAAAACGAGGGGAAAAATTCAATTGATAAGAAATTCCCAATGGGAAAGTTACCTTCGTATATAAATTATTCGTCAGCGTGTTATATACTTTCCTGCGATTTTGATATATCTTGTCATATAACGGATGCTTTGCACCTCGGCCTAAATCATCTACCGGGCTAATTCTTAAAGTCACACCATCATCTTTGTATATCGACCCCCAGGGAGAATTACCCACTATCTGGCCCCAAACGGCTCTGATTGCGCTTTCATCACGATTGGCAAATTGAGTATTGATACCCACGCTCAACCAGTTAGTTACCTTGGCATCTAAATTAAGACGACTTCTAATAGCTGTAAATTCATCACCTACTATAACACCTTCATTATTATTATATCCCAACGACCAATAATAGCTTACTTCATCCTTCTTACCAGATAAGGAGAGGTTATGATCTTGTCGAAGACCTGTCTGAAAGACCATGTCTTTCCAATTAACTGGCGTTCCTGCTTTGTAATTTTTTATTTCAACAGGCAAAAGGCCCAATCGTGGCAACCAAATATCTGTAAGTTCTCCCGTGGAACCGTCTCTCCACATCGCTTCAGTTACACCTGAAGGTAAATTAGAGGGGTCATCAAATTTGTAAAGTTTTTGATTGGTCGCAGCATTATAATAATTCAATGATTTCATAACGTCCGTGCGCCAGTCAATAAAGTCGTAGGGATCATGAACATCTTGTAAAGTGGCAATTGTTGCAACACCAACGCTTGAAGTCAGATTAATCATCGGTTTTCCCTGTTTTCCTTTTTTTGTGGAAATAATAACTACACCGTTTGCAGCTCTGGCACCATAAACGGCCGATGAAGAGGCATCCTTTAAAACGTCAATCGTTTCGATATCATTAGGATTGATATCCTCCATTCCTCCCTGGTAAATAACTCCATCCAAAACTATCAATGGCGAAGAGCCCGTTTTAAGTGTATTATCACCCCTTATTTCCATATCGCCACCTCCCTTTGCCATGGTTGAAAAACCAATACTTAAACCGGCAACGTTGCCCCTAAGGATATCCTGTACAGATTGTGGCTTTTCATTTTCCAGCCGTTCAGTTTTTACTTGTGCAACTGCGCCGGTCAGGTCCCTCTTTTTCGCACTACCATAGCCGATTGCAACTACTTCATCAATCTGAAGTGTGCTTTCTTCCAATGTAACATTGATCACAGTTTGGCTTGCTGCATTAATTTCAAAGGATTTAAATCCAATAAATGAATAAACCAAGGTCGAATTTTGGTTTGCTACACCCAAAGAATAATTACCATCGGTATCAGTTACAGTTCCCGTAGTGGTTCCTTTAACGATAATAGTTACTCCTGGAAGTGCCTCGCCTGCTTTCGAAATTACCTTTCCTTTAACCATTTTGTTCGATTGCGCATTGACACTCCCTGGAAGAGATAGCAAACTAAACAAAAGAATCAAAGCACTTAGCAAAACAGCTCCCGATGCTTTTTTCGGACGGAGCATACATCTCAAATTTTCGCAATTTTTCTTTTTCATAGATAATCATGAATTAATTGTTTGTAAATTGTGTAAATAGTTAGTCTCACTATTGAATTAATCAATTTTTAGCATTGATTAATTATTTTTTTACAAAAATATTGATTTGAGAATGATCATTCCGGTATCCTATTTGCAAATGCAAATACTATATTTGCCATATTCTAAACCCGAACGATATTTGCACGTCAAATCAAAATAACATATGAAACCATTCAAAGAAGTCATTAATTATCCTGTCAATAATTCCTTTCTGCTCAAGTTCGACGACTTCCCTCATTTTACCTTTCAGTGGCACTTCCACGACGAATACGAAATTGTATATATCCTGAAGAGTTTTGGTAAAAAATTTGTCGGTGATTCAGTTGAAGAGTTCTGCCCCGGTGATTTGTCAGTATTTGGAAGCAAACTTCCCCATTTTTATATGAATGATCAGGCATTTTACCACAACGATCCAAATTTTATGGTCAATGCTATTGTGGTTCAGTTTTCCACAAGTTACTTTCAGCCGGCACAATTGCAGCGCCCGGAATTCGGATCAGTGAAAAAATTGCTAAATCGTGCCACTGTCGGGTTATGTTTTTTGCCTGAAACAGCTGTTAAGGGAGGGGAGATACTCAAGGAGATGCTTATTACGAGCGGAATGGAACGTCATCTTTTGTTTGTAAAACTGATCGATTACCTGGGAAATTGCGAATCGCGGACCATTGCAACACCCAATTATACCAATTCAATTGATGATTTGGGTGAACCGCGTATGGCAAAGATTTATCGATTCACTACCCGAAATTACAACAGGAAAATATCACTTGAAGAAGTTGCGTCTGTGGCAGGAATGAATTCGACAGCCTTTTGCCGTTATTTCAGGCAAAAAACAGGAAAGACATTTGCGCAATTTGTAAATGAGCTACGAATCAGTTATGCCTGTAAAATCATAATTCATGGAAATCAAACTATTGCACGCATTAGTGATGAGGCCGGATTCAACAACCTGTCAAATTTTAACCGTCAGTTTAAAAGCTTTATCGGGAAGTCGCCTTCTGAGTATCGTGAGTCATTCAAGGAAAAGCAGGTGCTTTAACATTTGCGTAAAATTTGATTATTGTGATTAGTTTTATCTAAAGTGCAGGTTTTTGATTACCAAAAACTCTTTTTAACAAGGATGTAACCCGGGCATTGGCATTGGTCCGGATATTTTTTTCACGCTCTGCAATTTTCAGAAACATCCCTTTTAAAGCTTGTTGCAGCAGGTAATCTTCAAGTTTGACATCCACAGTTTTCATATTCGTGATTTTTCCTATCGCGGAGCCTGCAAGTTGGTTCCACCGGTTGGTCAGCTCATTCCACGATTGTTGTGTCGAGATGCCGGCAACGAGGTTTTTATTCAGCGATTCCCTGATTTTAGGACGATAGAGTTCGGTCAGTTGCAGGTTGGTTTTCTGCATGAAATACTGGGTCGCAGCATTATCTGGACCTCTAAGGATTTGCAGACCATCCGCAAAAGTCATTTTGCGGATGCTATTTACAAAAATTGGTTTTGCTCCCCTGGCAGCATCTTCGGCAGCCCTGTTAATACGCAGAATTACATCGTCAACGAGTTTTGAACCACCGGGTATCTTTGAAAGATTATCGGTGATTGTTTTTGCTTCAGGAGGAAGCAATATCTTAACATCCATATCCTTGAGGTATCCGTCGATGGCTGATAAATGTGTAACTGAACTGTCGGTACCAACCAGCAAAGCATCTTTAAGTCCTCCAACAATTTCAGCATTGGAGAGCGGTAAACCCTGGTTCGCGACTGTTTTTGCAATCTGGGTAAGTTCGGTACATGAATTTGCTATGATAAATAAAAGGAGGAAGGTGATAATTTTTACTTTATGCATGTAATTTATTTTATTGATGCGCGACAAAAGGAACAGGACCATCCGGTTTTATACGAGGAAGCCGGTTAATAATTCAATTAACCTTTATTGATTGTCGCAATCTTAGCCAGTTTAAACCAGTTACATAACCGCATAATTGATTTGCCTTAATCGGGGGTTTGTGTATTCACCATCCAGGAGGAGAAGATATTCAAGTAATTCCAAAACGAATAGAGGACTTCAACTGGGATTTCGGGTTTTGAAAGGACCCGGGCATAACACTGCAACCAGACGATCCGGGCTTCGGCCGTAATTTCAACGACATTGTGCCTTTTAACCAACATCGGCTTACCACGGTTTTCGTGGTAATAGGGATGACAAGTACAGAGAAGTGTTTCCTACAATTGATTTCTACTTTTACGCGCAATGGTTGAACCGGTGGAAACTCAGAACTAAAGCGAAATTTAAGTGTATTGTTGTTTCTTCTCGGATCTACAACAGAAGAACTATCGATAAATCGAAGTCGTTCCTGTAACCTTTTGATGGTTTCCTTAATGGGCTCCGATCTTATTTGAACCAGGTCGATATCTTCGGAATAACGAGGTTGCGGGTGTATATAAAGTTTATG
>Ga0209125_1003050_pt1 | contig 12006 bp, 7 predicted proteins | sample BarGraIncub1131A_FD_184503 | JGI IMG/M metagenome (GOLD analysis project Ga0209125, IMG submission 184503) | Arctic peat soil microbial communities from Barrow, Alaska - Barrow Graham LP Incubations 11-31A (SPAdes) (version 2) | ecosystem: Environmental > Terrestrial > Soil > Wetlands > Peat... | reverse complement strand
AGATAGGATATGTTTACCATGTAATAACGGTGGATTAAAGATGCGTTCGATATGATAGAAAGTTTGATAGAAAGGTTACAGACGTTCCAAAGAACTATACCCGATATTATCGGAGAGGTGATTATGGAGAACTCTAATGATATTCTTACGAATGTCAAGGATTCTCTTTGGGATGGTAAAGCAGCAGACGGAATGGACTTAATGCCTTTCGTCTCTGACCCTTTCTTTCAGACTCCCTCTCAGGCTTTAGGTTATATGAATTGGAAGAATGCTGCATTCCCTAATCCTAATCGTAATCCTGCTAGTCCTAATCTTTATATCAATGGGTATTTCTATTCCACTTTAGAAGTAGAAGTAACATCCGAAGAGTTCATGGTCTTATCTAAGGATAACCTTTTAGGAAGAGACGTGATAAACAAATACGGTATAGAGACTTTTGGAGTGACAGATGCTTTCTATAACGATGTACTAAGAACCGAGATTATTAACCGATTAATACAAAGGATATGACTAATTACCCCGTATATGACTCCCCTAAGCTGATAGACTTAGTTCTATTGGATATTCAGACTCAACTCTTAAAGATGACATGGCTGACGAATGCTTTCGGTAGAGCGCAGAAGATTACCGATAAGACTACTTACCCTGCTGTCTATAAAGGTAGAGGAGAATATTTTTCTTTGCTTCCTGACCACATGAATACTAGCTATTCTTTCTTTATGATTGATGACCCTCAGACGTTCGACTGGATACCGAACTATAAAGGTAAACTAGAAGTGAATTTCTCTTTAATCTTTTGGTTCGATATATCTAAGATAGAACCTTTGGACGAGAGAAATACCGAAGACCTAAAGGATGAGATTTTGACTAACCTGAATATAGGTTACGCTCATGGCGGTATAGAGGTAACTAGGATTTATGAAGATGCACAAAATATCTTTAAAGGATTCAAGCTGAGTGAAGTTAAATCACAATACTTGATGTACCCGTATGCAGGATTTAGATTTGAAGGTAAACTAAAAGTAAAACAATCATGTTAGTACATAGAGTGATGTTGGAGCATGTGGCTATTTTAAGCCTCACAGCGAGTTTCTTTATTCTACTGATGACTAGGATAGGTTTGGTAGAGAAAATGCAACTACGAGGCTCTAAAACGATTTCTAAGCTATTCCATTGTAACTTCTGCTTATCCTTCTGGGTGATAGTTATTCTGTATGTATTTTTCTATCCTTTCTTTGATATTAGTCCATTATGTATTATCTTAGCAACGCCATTAACAAGATTGACTTTATGATAACGAAAGAGATAAATAAGAAGCAGGTAAGACTTTACGATTCGATAGATGAGCTACCGATAACTAGGTTTCACAAGTATAACAAATTGCTTTTGATTGACTCAGGAATAGGTTCTGACCTTTCTGATATAGATTCTCATATAGAGAGATTGTACAGGTATATTAAGCATGACAGCAAAGAGGCTATTCAGGAACTTCAAAACATGAGACAGAGTCTTTATATGGTCAATCAGGAGATTTCACCTAAGTTCTTAGCTTTTGCAGCTTTAGTAGAGTCTATTGATGGAGTAAAGAATGATGACCTGAGTGATGAAGGAATGAGAAAGACTTTAGAGATACTTAAAGAAGCTTCCAATGGTGTGATTTCAGAACTGGTCGATACCCTAAAAAAAAAAGTAGATAGTGAATTGAAACTGTATTTCCCTGCTATCTTTGAAGATGCTTCTTTGAAAGAGTATTACGACAAATTAAAGGTCAGGACTAAAGTAGTCTTAGACGGGATTATAGAAGGGAAAGATATTGATGAAGAATTAGAGAAGATAGACTTTGAGCTTTTGAGTTATTCTAAGCCTAAGGTCTTCTCAGGTAAGGATTCAGAAGAGATTAAGTTTGATAAGCAGTTTGAGAATATGTGCCTATTGATAGGTCAGAAGTTGAACAAAGATGCTAAGTTGATGAATGTATTAGAGTATTACAATGCTTTCGATTATATACGGAACGAAAAAAAATAAGTTATGGAAAATCCTATTAGATTTAACGACATACTTCAAGAGAATGGAGAGATAGAAGCTCTAATCAAGAAAGCAACTGACTTAGATGCTTCCTTAGAACGTATTCGTGTAACAGCAGAAGATTTAAAGAAGTCGTTAGCAGGTATGTCAGGAGCAAGCGGAGCTAGTGGGATAGGAGAAGCAGCAGGTGATGCTGATAGACTAGCTAAAGCACAGAAGGAGCTTCAATTTGCGTTAAGTGTTACTGGACAACAGTTAGCAGAAGTGAAGAAGAGAATAAGCGAAACAAATACAGAGTCTAAGATTATGTCTGAGTTTGTGAACTCTTCTAAAGAGTCTTATAAAGAGCTTGTTGCTGAATTGAAACTATTAACCGAGTCTTATAAGAGTAAATCTAAAGAACAAAGGTTAAGTTCCGATGAGGGTAAAGCAGAGCTTCAATCTATTATAGCTTTAAAGACACAAATCAAAGAGCTTGATGCAAGCATGAAACTGAGTACTGAATCAACCAAAGAGAAGGTTCAGGTACAAAAAGAAGAGAAAATTAAACTTACCGAATTGCAGATTGCACAAAATAACCTTACTAAAGCTCGTTCACAAGACTCGATAGAAATAGCTAAATTGAAGTTACAGACAGCAGAAGCTAATAATGTTACTAAGTTAAACGCTATCATAGCTACTACTACGGAAGGTTCTTATGCACGTCTGTCAGCTCAGTATTCATTAAATAAGATAGCTTTAAATAAGAAGTCAGAAGCGGAGATAGCTTCATCAGGTAGTCTTACTCAACTTCGTGATGATACGAATGCTATGTATATTCAAATGAGTAAGCTGCAAGAGGCTACGGGTAAACATACACTTTCCGTTGGAAACTATAAAAAGGGATGGGATGGATTAGGCAACTCTGCTTCTCAGATTACGAGGGAGCTTCCTTCTTTGGCTATGTCGGCAAATATGTTCTTCTTAGCTATATCCAATAATATCCCTATCATGGCGGATGAGATTAACCGATTGAAAATTCGTAATCAGGAGTTGAATGCAGAAGGGATTAAGACTCCAGCAGTCTGGAAGTCGGTAATGCTTTCTTTCATGAGTTTCAATACTATTATGATGGTCGGAGTAGCTCTATTAACTATGTATGGTGGAACGGTAGTTAAATGGATAGCAAGTCTATTTGGCGCAGAGAAAGCGGTCAATAGTGTTAATGTTAGAATGAAAGAACTAGCTAAAACAATAGAAAACAATAGCGGAGAGTATACTAAAAACATGGTATTACTTTCTACACTAAGAAAAGAATGGCAAGGTTTAGGAGGTGATTTACAGAAACAGGAAGAATTTATTGCAAAAAATTCTGAATCATTTAAGACGTTAGGTGTAGAGATAACTACCTCTCAACAAGCAGAGACCTTATTTGTTACAGGAACAGATTTATTTGTTCGTTCCATGCAAGATAGAGCAAAAGCTTTGGCAGCAGCATCTTTAGCACAGGATGAGTATAAGAAACAGATGAAGGCTATTGCAGAAGATGAAGCAAGACAAGATGAACTAGTAAAAAACGGTATAGGTTTTTGGAAAGACTTAGGATTTCAGGCAGTAGCTTTTGGTAAAACGGTTGCTACAAGCCCTTTATGGACGTTACCTTCTACTTTAGCAGGTGTCAATGATGATTTAATGCAAAACTATGTTCAGTCTGTTACTGATTATAAGTTTAAGTTTAAGGCAGAAGCAACAGAAGCAGAGGCTTTAGCTTTGAGATATACAAAGATGTCAGAAGACTTAAATAAGAGTGCTAATAAGAAACAGAAAGATTCAGGAATAAATCCTTTAGGTGGAAAAGAGCAAGAAGCTTATATTAAGGCAGCACAAGACCTACAAAATACAGCAGCAGAAGCAAGTATAGCCGCTATCTCAAATGAAGAGAGAAGGAAGCGTGAAGAGATACTTTATAGCTATAAGACAAAAGAGGACGACCTAAAGAAGGATAATGCTAATTACATTAAGAACAAAGAGGTTATTGATAAAACTATTGTCAATTATGAGATACAGAAGAACAGAGAGTTATCCGAACTAGCAAAAGACTATTCAGACAAGAGAGATAAAGAAAAAGAAGATGAGACTAAGAAAGAGCAGAAGTTTCAGGATGAGAAAGCTAAGATAATAGCTGAATCAGAGAAAGCGATTGCTGCTACTTCCGATGACACTTATCAACTTAAACGAGATAAGTTAAACCAACAATACGAGCAAGACTTAAAGGATGCAAAAGGAAAGAGTACAACTTATTCTAATGACCCTGAGATTGTAGCAGCAGAAGCAGCAAGGATAGTAGCTATAAAGACTAAGTTGGCTAATGACCTTAAAGCTATTGATAATGATGAGTCTAAATCATTTTCTGATAATCAAAAGAAAGTAACCGATGAGAAGATAAAATCCTTTGACCTTCAAGCGGATTACGACCAACAGCTTTTCGACTTGGAAGAGACTACAGAGAATGAAAAGACAAAGATGAAGATAGAAGCGGAGAAAAAACGTATTCTCATGCTCCTAGAGCTTAATAAGAGCGGTGAGTTGCAACTTTCTGACCAACAGATAGAGATATATAACAAGACGTTAGATAAGCTCTCTAAGGCTTCTAAAGATGCTGATAAGAAGTTTGAGAAGAAAGACATCTATGAGATTATGGGTATCAAGTTGAATGATGATGAGAAGAGTTCAATGAACGAGTCAATAGGTTATGCAACAGGAGCTATAAAAGATTTGGCTAACTCTTACGTTGAGTCAGCACAAGCAGCAGTCAGAGCTTCAGCAGATAGGGTTTCTAGTGCAGAAGACGCTTTAAATAGAGAGAAAGATGCTAAGGCTAATGGTTACGCTTATAATACGGAGTTAGCTCAGAAAGAATTAGATGCAGCAAAGAAGCAACAAGACAAGGCTTTGAAGCAAGAAGAGAAAGCAAAGAAAGCTCAGATACTTATTGACTCGGCTTTACAGACTTCTTCCATGATTACTGCTACTGCTAACTTATGGAAAGTATTTAGTGCTATACCAATTGTTGGAGTAGGTTTAGCAATTGCAGCTACTGCTTTAATGTGGGGGGCTTTTACAGCATCTAAGGCTAAGGCTTTATCTGTTACAAAGTCTAGTTCGGCTGCTAAGAACTACGGAGAAGGTGGTATGGAGATACTTGAAGGAGGTTCTCATGCTAGTGGAAACGACATTCCAATAGGTCAGACTAACGATGGTAAGAGACGCAATGCAGAGGGTGGTGAGGCTATGATAATCATCAACAAGAGAAAGACGGCTAAATACAAACATCAACTCCCTGACATTGTAAATGCTTTAAATAAAGGTATCTTTGAGCAGAAATATATGAGTGCGTTTAGTGGTAATGTGAATGTCAGTTCTCATGTTGATTTACGAAACGTAGAGAAAGGGATTAATACTTTGACTAAGCAAGGAGAGAGAAAGATTTACACCGATGGGAAAGGTCGAATAGTTGAACAATACAAGAATCTAAGGAGGGTGATAGCATGAGATATTATATAACTGATTTGAGAGAGGCTTCGGATACAAATATCACTGATGCTGCTTTAGCTATAAATGGTGCTGCTCTTATCACTAACGGATTTGAGATAGTAGGTGATAATACTGTTACAGGTAATCACTCTGAGCTTATACTTAAGAGAATAGCAGCAGGTCAGGATTTCACAGGTAAGAAGCATATTGTAGAAGTAGCATTTCTAGGTGCTAATATTCATAGAGTACAAGGAATGCCTATGCTTCCTTTGCTTCGTAAATTTAAGGATGGAGTACAAGTCGGTTCTGATGTTTATATAACAGGTCATACTCTAGTTCAAACAACAGGTACTACAAGGACTTATACTTATAGTAATATAAATTACACCTTAACGAATAGTGATATAGTGAATGGATATTATTATCAGATAGTCTTTAGGTTACATAGCACACTAGGTATCCCTCTACATACTACTGTATCTTTTACTATCACATCTTTAACTATGGAAACTACTCAATTAAGAGAAGTCCATATCCCTGATAAGAACCTTAAAAAGAACTATGAACTAGAAAGTAATCAGCAGTTCTTCAGACAGACTTTAGATGGTAAGGTAAAGCTCTTATCCGAAGATTATACGTATGTGATGGATAAGATTGATTCAGTTTTTGATACCGAGTTTCACTTCTATATCTTTGATACCTTACAGTATTTTCATGGGACTTTCATGGCAACGGATTGTGAGGTATTTGAAGATGATGAACGATTAGAAATTTCTATCAACTCTTTGGATGAATATACCGATATTATGAACGGGTATGATAAAGAGTTTGACTTGATAAAGATTAATCCTACAATGACTACGGTGGATATTGCTAAACGACCAGTATTACAAATATATATTGCAAATGAGGACGTATTAACAAGTATAGTAGGTGACTCCTATTGGGAAGAATCTACATCGAAAACCTCAGCTAATTATACAGATATAATAGAAGAAAACAAGTTTGCAGTAGATACCATTCTAATAGTATATGATATTAATGAATATGTAGGAACACCTGTTACAGATATAAGAGGTCTATATAGTGGATATGTGTCATTACCTGAATCATCAAGAGATTATATAACTTCATATTTATATCTTACTGGAGAAAGTGCAGGGAATTATACCCGTAGGATACAAGTAGATTCAAGATATGACCATTTATCATTAGATTGTGTGATAAGAGTCTTTAATGGTGGCACTCAAATATATGCAGGTACAACAGGATGTAATTATTTTGAATCACTTAATTTTTCAGGTAAACAAACTATGGCTGAATCAGAATCAGTTACAGCAATAGGTGATATAATCATAAAAACAGTATCACTAAGATATGCTTTAGATAAGGTGAAAGTAGGAGATGATGATACATTTCTTCGTTCAACTTTAGTAGGTGGTGATATAGCTATGGAAAATCTTAATTATCTTATGGCAGTTGGAGCGCAATTAGGCTTAGGACGTATTAGTTCAACCCTTTCAACTACTCCTTCAGCTTACGGAACAAATGGTGCTGTAACTCCATTATACTATCAAAAGCCTAGAGCGGAGACAGGAAAGTCTTTCTTCCCTATATTTAGAGGTAGTTGGGGAGTGGATTTCTCTTACTGGATAGCCTACGATTACACCGTTTCAGACGAAATAGAAGTAGCAGGAAGTACCACTCGTACTCAAAACTATTGTTACACACTTGCAGGAGTTATTAATGCTTTTCTTCAACAGATAGCACCTGATGTAACTTTTGCAGATGACTCCTTAACAACGACGGTTTCTGAATATTCGCAGTTCTTCTTTAATTTTGTGAATCCTATTGCTACAGCATGGAATAATCCTGAATATCTTATCACTCCAAAATCAAATGTTCTTCATGGAATAAACGCTAAACCTGCACAGAAAGCTCCTTTGACGTTTAACTCATTGATGAATATGATTAAGAACGTATTCAAATGCTATTGGTTTATTGATAATGGTAAATTCAGGATAGAACACATCAAATACTTTAATACAGGCGGATATAGTGGAACTCCTTCTGTACAAGTAGATTTGACTACTCTTAGTAACGAAAGAAACGCAAAGTATTGGGATTTCAATACAAGTGCTTACAAGTTCGATAAGGAAGCTCTACCTGAACGATACGAGTTTAACTATATGGATAACTGCACCGAAGCCTTCTCAGGAAGTACGATAGACGTTGTTAGTCGTTACGTTCAAAAAGGTAAAGTTGAGACAGTAGCTATTTCAGACTTCTCCGCAGACATAGACTACATATTAGCTAACGTAGCAGACATATCCGAAGATGGATTTGTTCTTTTATCTAAGTTTGATGGTATAGTTCAATTCTATCCTGCTCTTATTAAGGGTAATGAAGTAAACCTACAGAATGGTCTTTTATCTTTTCCGTTCATACATGAGAACTATTATACCTATGATTTACCTGCTAAGAATGTACTAATAAATGAGGCTACGGCTACCGTATTAGGAGTATTAAAGAAGAAAGAGCAAGAGCTTAGTTTCCCTTATCCTACCGACCCTGTTACCAATCAATTAATAAAAACAGGTATAGGAAACGGTAAGATAATAAAAATGTCTATAAATTTGGCTAGTCGAATAATCGAAGTAACATTGGCTTATGACACCGAATAACAATTACAGCGTTCTTCCGTTCTATACGGACATACTAAAGCAGAGTCATAGGAAGTCTTATGCCTATGGAGAAGTATATCCTTTGATTACACCTAACAAGCGTATTCTTCCGTTTCAGATTATCCGAGATACAAGAACAGGAACTATTACTTCGGCTTTGCTAAAAAACATAGATGGAAGTACTTTCTTGGATATTACATACGAGATGCTAACATTTGGGTTAGCTAAAGTCATTAAGACTGGTTACGATATTATCACTTATCATGGGCGTGTTGATTTAGGTTCGATAGTTACTCCCGAAGGACAGTACTACTTACAACTAGCTGATGGATTGAATACTTGGTATTCTGATGTGTTTACGATAGTTGCTAATGTTACGAGGTTATTGAAATTAGAATACAGAGATACTAATAATGTCATTTTCGCAGGTGGAGAAATAGATTATACTATCCCTTTTCGGTTCATCTGTTATTTAGATGCACAAGTTGGACGACCTGAATATAAGTTTGAGGAAGAGGTAGAAGATAAGGATGGTTACTCTTTCGTGGAGAAGCAAGTATCTGAAAAGGTATTTAAGTTTCAGTTCTTTGCTCCTGAATACTTGTGTGATGCTTTGCGGTTAGTCCGCTTACATGACTATATCCGAGTAACAACACAAGATGATGAATATGAAGTAGAGAAGTTCTTAATGACTCCTGAATGGACGGATGATGGCTATCTTGCTTCGGTCGAGGTAGAGTTTGAGTGTGATACCGTAGTGAAGAAAATTGCACGAGGTTCATACTATACTGATGCAGGTTCATTCAGTAATGATTATGACGTAAGTTTTGAAACAAGCTAAATAAAAAAGAAATGGCAAATTGGACAGCATTAGTTGCAGCTATGCACGCTTCTATAAAGAATAATACTACTGGAGCTATAACAGGAGATGTTTTACAAGTAGAATTAGATAGGATGATTATAGCATTAGGGGCTACTAGCGGTTATAAGGGTATCGCTGTACCTGCTACTGACCCACCTGCAATAGACGGAACGGCTTTCTACTTAGCTAGTGAGAACGGTGTATATTCTAATTTTGGTATCACTATAACTCGTACAGGACTTTACGTCTTTGAATATCAGGATGGTGCTTGGACTTCTTATACTGTTTTAGTAAATGAAGAAGTAGCTATTCAACCGTGGCTAAATGGAACTAAGAACGTAACACTAGTGAGTAATGTACTTACTTTCGGTGTAGCAGGATTTACTCTTTTAGTAGGGAATAAAAATTATGTTATTACAGGTGATGTACCTTATACTTTTTCACGAGTAGCAGCTACTAGAGGATTCTTGTATTTCGATTTAGATAAAGTAAAAGGTCTTACTAATGGTTCAGCTATCAATTGGACTTCAAATAATCCTTTTGTAGTAACAACCGAAAACTTAGGTACAGGAGATTACTATCTTATAGCTTCCTACTACACTACAGGGATGCTTATCAATGATACCCAACTAGCTTATTCAATAACGAATGACGCAATAGTTGCAGGTATTAATTTCCCTAATCAGAATAAGATTTACCAACAGTTCGGTAAGTTGTTCTGTTATGTCCTTCCACAAGTATATATTACAGTAGACACAACGGCTAACCTTATAACTATTCCTATTGGATTCTCTGTTATGGGGTTATCGAGTAAATCAACACAATACTATACTACCGTAGCAGAGCAGACATGTTCTATTATGCCTGTTAATCTTGCAGGAGCGACACAAGCATCGACTTTAGGTGTTCTTCTTTTTGATACTACCGCTTTAACATTCAAAACGCTATTACATTCAGAGACACAACCTGCAAATACGCTAGTTGTAGGTATGGTCAGGAGAACAGAATATAGCACAACAAAAGTAGGTGACGTTTATATTTGGGGATTAGAAGTATATAAACTTGACGGAGTAATTAAAGGAAGTGCTAATAACATCATTGATAGAAATAGGGATATAGAGGCTTTAATGCTTGGTGCTGTTGCTCCGAAGAATAGCACCCAGAGATATACCTTTGCTCATATTTCAGATATCCATGAAGCAAATGAGTCTATTACTAACCTTGCTAATTACGTCAATCTTTACCCTATTAATGCTGTTTATCAGTGTGGAGATTTAAACGACCAATCTGCCGCAAGTGCTATTCCATCAACTACATTAGCAGCTCTTGATAGATTAACAAAACCGTTTTATCCAGTAGTTGGTAATCACGATAAAGGGGGAGGATTTACTATTGCTACTAATTATAGCAACTTGCAGGTCTATAACGAATATATTGCTCCTTTCTTGGTTCAAGATGGTGTGACTAGGATTACTCCTGCGGGAGCTAATCTATCTTATTACAAAGTAGATAATACTACTTATCATATTAGAACTATATTTTTGAATGAATTTGATAATGATTTAGCAGCAGACGGTACGGATTATGCAGTTTCAAGAGGTTATAGATGTTTCGGTCAAGCTCAGATTGATTGGCTTTGCGCAAGACTCTTAGATACACCTTCTGGATATTCTGTAATTATTGTCTTGCATCAAGCTCCATTCTATTTAGACTCTGCTAATCTTATTCGTTCTTCATTCTCTTATCAGGGAACGGTGACATACGAACCTGTACAGACTAATCCGAATTGGATGTTACCTTCCATAGTCAATGCTTATCTGAATAAGATAAACCTTACTTCTACTCCGTTGTCTTATGGATTTGTTCATGGTTCAGCAGGGTTTAAAGCAGCATCGGAAACGGCACTTAATACGAGTTATACCGTAACTATAAACACAAACTTCTCTAGTCCAACAAATGCTACTCCTAAGTTTATAGGTTACTTTTGCGGACATTCACATGTCGATATAGTAGGATTCATTACAGACCCTACTGCTTCTATACCTGTTCTTTCTCCTAAGCAGCCATTAGTAATGGTTACAACTGCTAATTATAGTGTATCTCATTCTTTAAGTGATGACTTACCTCGAGTTTATGGAACGAAGTCACAGGACGCATTTAATATCTGTTCGGTAGATACTACTAATGAGAGATTATATGTAGTAAGGGTAGGTTCAAATACAGGTTCGGACTTATCCGTAAGAAAATCCGCAATATTGAATTATGGTACAGGCGAGTTTGAAGGTGAGAGTTTAGGTGATTTAACAACAGATTCATTTTCTATTAATACAGACGGTGAACTAATACTAACATACTAATATGGGATGGACAGCATTAAAAGCAGCTATTGCAAGTATAGTAAAGACTAACGGCAATCAAGAGATAACAGGAGCTTTATTACAGCAAGAGTTATTTCGGATAGTAGATAATATAGGAGGTAAAGCGGACTATACAGGTATAGCAACGACTGAAACTAATCCTTCTACTCCTGATGGGAATGTTTATTACCTAGCTTCCGAGATAGGTACATATTCTCATTTCATGGGAACATCTACTCCTGTTTCTATATCTTCGGTAGGGCTTTACGTCATATCGAACATAACGGGTGTATGGGTAAAAACTCTCGTTCCTCTACCTGACTATGAGCAGGTTTCAAGGAAAGGTGCAGCGAACGGATATGCGCCTCTAGGCTCTGATTCCAAAGTTCCGAATATATATCTACCTTCTTACGTAGATGATGTCATAGAGGGCTATTATAGAGTCTCTAACGGGCTGTTCTATACTACCTCAGGATATGTAACTTTAATCACAGGTGAGCTAGGTAAGATTTACGTTTCTTTGGATACTAATAAGACTTACCGATGGTCAGGTTCGGTTTTTGTC
>Ga0209125_1003047_pt1 | contig 12013 bp, 7 predicted proteins | sample BarGraIncub1131A_FD_184503 | JGI IMG/M metagenome (GOLD analysis project Ga0209125, IMG submission 184503) | Arctic peat soil microbial communities from Barrow, Alaska - Barrow Graham LP Incubations 11-31A (SPAdes) (version 2) | ecosystem: Environmental > Terrestrial > Soil > Wetlands > Peat... | reverse complement strand
AGCCGTATGCTCGCTGAGGCCTTGCCCCTCGTCAAACGCAAAGACAGTGACAGAACTGGCTAGCTTGCGGGCAATCTCGCGGCTCACCACGGAACCAGTCTGGTAAGCGATAAGATTGACGGCATTGAGAATCGGCTGCGGCATATTGACCTCGGTGTGATGGGATAGACTCAAGGCAAATAGAATCGATTACACGCCAAGTGAGAGTCAATTCGCTGGGATCATAGGATGGAACGGGCAAATGGGAAGATGGATCGTTAAGCCCAAGCACCACAAACGGTCAAAAAGTCCAAGTGGACATGCCAGTTGCAATATCGACGATCAAGACGTCCGAATACATCTAAAACATTTTCCGCTTCGCCCGCCTGCAATCCACACGGCTTCGCCAGTGTTTTTCCGGCGGAACCATGGTTGCCCAGGGGGCGTAATTTTCGTATATCAGCGCACACTGCTTGGAAAATGGAACTATACAAATTTGCTACGAGAGGTGAGTATCCGCTAGATGAGTTCGTCGGATGGGTCCGCTTCACAGACGTTCGTGAATGACCTTACCGTCACGATATTAGACCAATTCGGTTTCTGTTTATTGAGCAATATTCCATGCCTTTTCGGCAGCCTTTAGCAATGCAGGCATCATTACCGCTATCTCAAGTAGAATAGAAGAAAATACATATCACAACAAAAACGGCCACATCCGCAGAGATGTGACCGATTGTGGCTTGTATTCAATATCAAAGTAATTCGGAGTGCAATTCTGTTTGACTAATAATTCGAAACCTGACAACTCAATGTTCCACCAGTGGACTTTGTTACGCAAACATTTGTTGCTACGGCTGTTCCAAGTGATAATGAAACCGCGTTATATCCATCAGTCTTAGTCGCAGAATTTGAACCATAGGTAATTGTCTGAGTTACACCACCAGAACCAGGAGCAGCACAATTTACGAAAATACTTCCAGGGATCGCCCAACCTGGTGCTGTTGCCGACACATCTACATCAAAACATGATCCACTTGCGAAGTTTGCAGCAACCTGCCACGTACTGATCTTTGGATTACTTGAAGCAGTCACAGTCACAGGGCTATTCGAGCAATTCACAGTGTCGCTAGGCAAGCTATTTGCATCAACACCTCGAATTGTTACTGCGTAGGTACTTGCGCTGGACCAGCTCCCGGAACTCGTTGTAACCCAGCCAGCCCCATTGTGGAAATTGTATTGTGAAGCCACAGCGTCATTATCCGGATCCGTCCAGACTGAAGTCATATGCACAACAACTGAGTTTCCTGTTGTCACGCTGTTTTTATCCAAAGTGCAGGCACCACCAGTTGGTTTATGATTAGTGGAGGAACTTGCTGCCACACTACTGCTGGAAGACGTAGCAAGCGCCACATCAAAGTAGTTTATGTTGAATCCACCAGACGTGAAGTTTAAACGCAAAGTGCTGTTCCCTACGGCTAACGGAATGTTACCTGAAACCACGTTTGTCCATGTTTGAAAGCCTCCAGTAGCAGGTATCGCAATCGCAGTTCCAACAGACGTTCCACCTTGAACAATTTGAATTGCACCTCCTGCACTTGGAGCAGCAACACGGAAGGTAAACTTGTAATTGCCTGCTGCAGCGACATTGACTGAGTATTCAACCCAATCATTTGCGTCAATCCAGCCAATATTTAAGGTTCCCCCAGCATCGGAGGTTGATTGAGTTGAGATTCCAAACATTTGACTAAAATCCTCTGCTTCAATATGGCCTGGTATCGCATAACCGTACGTTGTGGAACTAGAGCTTAGGGGCGTGCTTGAGCTAACAGGGATGCTACTCAAAGCAGCACTGCTGCTAGCTGCTACGCTACTTGCAGCAACGGAACTCACAACCGTTCCACTTGATACAGCTGTACCTGTTGGTTTAATCCATACCACCAAATTTGCACTCACGGTATTGCCATCGGTGCAGTTCGCCAAGTAGGTTACATTCCAGGTCCCTGGGATCGTAAAATCAATTGCGCTTGTAGTGGCCGAAGTCGCTTCAGGAATTACTCCACACTTAGTTGCTTCAGAATCTGGTACCACAATCCTGGAGACTTGCTTCGCCGCAATTAAATCCGACCAAGTTGAATATTCACCAACGGTTGCCGAAATTATACTCGGCAAGAGCATGGCTGATCGTCCAAAATATTTCAACGAACTCCAGTTCGAAATCGTAGATGGTCCCCATGTGCTTCCTACCGACGTTACAATAAGCCGTGGGGATAATAACGAGATGGTCTTTGGAGAATTGGTTGTGGTCGTATTAACAGGCGGTACGGTATTATCTGCGGTATTGGGAAGGCGCATGAGTCCCGTTGCTGTTGCAATATCGGAAAGAACTGTTGCATCAAGTGTAATATCAAATCCCACTGATGTTAATCCATAGGCTGGATTTGCAGAGATCACTTGCCCATGAACGGTAATCATCCCATCATTGTACATTGCACCATTTTGAGCATAAATAATTCCGTAAACGGTTCCTGCCATTTGCATAAATCCTTCTTTGGACCACCAAACCACTCTTGATGAGGAGGAATTACTGAAGGACTTATTATTGAATGTAGGGGTATGATTAAAATAAAAGACAAAGTTAGTCGTTAACGTGCCATTAGGACAATTTGCCCAACTTCCATAACCACCCGCGGCATCCATATCCACATACAAAAATCCATTATTCAAGTACTCAGGATGAAGCGTTGCCACCTGGCCATGGATATAATCCCAATCTCCCGCAGTTAGATAGGATGACTGTTGAGAATTACAACTTGCTCCACAAAAATTATCGCGCCAATACTGCCATGTTTGAGCATATTTGATTCGAGTAGAATCAGATAGATAATACGGCATTTGCCTTTGACCAGAAGTTGAACCTGATAAGAGAAGCGCTTTAGTGGCAGGCATAGAATCAGCATCAGTAATAGAGTCCATCGGAATCTCGCCATTATATGTGGGCCCTTGAAAAAAGGTTACATTCAGCAAGCCAGTCTGGGTAGCATTAAAAGTCGAGCCAGATAGAATGAATTCCTTGCCTGCGCTGATCTGTTTCCATTTAAAATACTGGCAAAAGACCCCACAATCGACATCCACAAAAGCGTCTTTACCAGCCGAAATGTTAACTGGAGTATTTTGAAAATACAGAGAAAGCCCTGATACTAAATGAAGATCACCTTGTGCAATTATAGTAGGGGTAGTGGGCGCCGAAATTTTTGATCTAATCGTGATATTTCCATTCGTATATCCTGACTTATTTAGGGCTTTGATATTTATTCCATTGATACATGAATCTACCCAAAGATTTCCACCAATACCAGTTGTTGTATCCGAACCGGCGGTGACTAAATAGCCTGAGTTATTAAAATCTATAGACTTTGCATAAATATTTCCATGAACGGTGATTCCACCGCCATTCAATTGCATCCGTGTGCCAAAATAACCATTGCTATCCACTTCAAGGGAATGGGTTAATTCTGTTGAGCCTGTCGTAATTGCCTGAGTAAAATTTCCATATACATGTGCAGTAGCCTGAAATTTTGATGTTGCGCCGATGTAAAGATCACCACTTCGGACATTCAAATTACCGGTAATATCGTTAGCCGAACCAGCCAAGAATAGGCCTTCCTTTCCCCAAACTTGTTGGCTTGACGATGTTAGCACAGGGGGAAGTGAATGGTATCCAACACCTTTGAGATTATAGATAACCGTGAGAACGGCTTTTGAAGTATCTGACCCTGCACCTTGACCTGCTCCATGTATCTCGATCTTCACACTAACAGGAAGATTGACATTATTGGAATCAATAATCACCCCGACGAGATATGCATCAAAGTGCTGCCCTTGAGAATTTGCGGCTTCCGTATAGGTTGCATTTAAATTAATCCGATAAGGCTTACATCCACCAGTCTGTTTGCACTCATCGAGGTAGGCGTTCACTAGATTGACCGTTTGCCCACCTTCATATGTGAACCATGCTTTAGCCGATGACTCCCCCGCCTTGGTTGCAGCCAGTGCAGACTCGGAATACAAGCTCTCGCCACTGCGGGCGTTGTACTTTTGAATCATGTAGTAGACTGCGGTACCCATCAGGGTTGCAGCAATCATCATTGTTAAAACGATAATTAGGGAAATACCCTTGCGATACTCGTTCATATTCATATCATACCCCGTTGTTGGGAACTGGAATGACACGCGTCATGGAAGACACTGTGCCTTTGACATCTACAGAAATCGTAATTTTTACAGATTTGACAAGACGTTTGTCTGCCATCTTAGCAGAAGTAAATCCATCTTGCCAGTTCATTTGAGACTGTGCAATTTTGGACACTCTTACGGAATCGAAAGTAAATGCAGCGCTATCCATACCACTTGAACCGCTGCGCGTTTGAAAGCGGAATTGCAGGGTCGAATTTAATACCGTTTCAGTTGGAGTCATATCAAAAACACGATTTTTGAACGATTTATCCGTGCCTGAGTAGAACAAAAATGCAGGAATACCCGTGACCAACGCTGTTCCCGCGGAATTGACAATTCTCACTCCCATATAATCCAGATCAGGCCTATAGTTAAGATAAGCACTGTCGTTCGAGGCGACTCCAAATTGAACACGATAGGTTGCACCACCCTGCAGCGAATCAAACTTTTCTTCCGTTGAACCTATTTGCATTTTCAAATCGAATTGGACTCCTGGAGGTAAAATAGCAACTTGCGCATTCCCTGTCGTCGCCAATACAGGTGACGTTGAAGGCGATCCCACAATTCCTAAGCAAGCAATGTTCGGAGCGGGTAACGTCCCTGCAACCGTGGTCGCACAATCTGCTTGCAAAGCTGCGTAGTAGATGGTGCTGTCCAATTGCCAAACACCGTACTGTACCTCAAAGGCCGTCACATTATTTACCATCACCGTCGATGAGGCACTCGAAGATACCACGTTTGCAAGAGTATATAGAGTAGATTTACGATTCAGTTGACTCGACGCATCCACAGAATATTGTACCTCTTCCCAACCACTGCATGAACCGCTTGAAAAGATTGCGGTACGGAAAGTGATGGTATCTAGGCGTTTCACTGAACCAATGGTTCCTGGTGCGGCGAGAAAGGACGAAGAGTCCTGCGAACTAGAGGATGTATTCCAATAAACGCCACTCGCATAACTCAGCCCTACGGCAGAAGAAGATGATGCCCCGGAAGAAATTGCAGTGGTAGGAGGCATGCTTGCCTTGAGCCCCATGCGCCGAACATCTTCTTCCAAATACCCCATGATATCGCCCGTACCCATGCTCGTCTCAAGCAGACGTGTCGTACGAATGCGTAGCTTCGTTGCATCTAGGAATGCCTGCCCTGCAATACCTACAATAATAGTTGCGATAACAATGTACACTAAGAGTTCAATCAGTGTAAAACCGCGTCTATTCTTCGGGATTCCCTCAGGGGAGGACATTATAATTTGCTGCAATTGCGTAGACTTATATTCAGTATGCATCATTCCACCACCGTATTGAGATTGATGGTATTCGTATGGTTGCTCAAAGTCCATTTAACGTACACGTCAATTTTTTTGGCCCGAATAATATCAGCCGTGGGTATACCTGCCCCGAACCCTTCAACGGAACCAACATTAGAGACAATCAAACTACAACGGAATGCATGGCGAAAAGCAGCGGCAGTAGTCCTCGATGTATCGCCTGCAATATCTAGAACACGCGTTCCTGTGTCAATCGCAGACAGTCCCTCGGCCTGCAAACTATCAATCACCCGATGCCCGATCTGCATGGCTTCGTTACGCGTAGCAATACGCATCGCGGCCTGGTGGTTCGAATAGTTGAGCATCATTACCGCTGTGAACATGAGAGCGAGAATCACCATGGATGCGAGAGCTTCGACTAGACCAAAACCGGATTTCGAGGTTTTCATAATTGCCTCCAGGTCGTTCCCGAATTATTGGTCATGAAAAGGATGTAGCGGTTGTCTGTGGCAATCTTTGCAATGAGGGCCTGGTACTGATCCAGACTGGTAGACTGAATGCGGATATAACCGATGGTATCCAGTGGATTTAAACCGATGCGGGAGGCTGGACGATAAGGAATACAAGCCCCATTCCAAGTGCCGGTGCCTGTAGGGAGTGAGGGGAGCGAGGTTATGATTAGATTGGGGGCGGTCTTTGCGTCTAACACTTCGGAAAGACCGGCAATCGCATTGGCGGTTACGCAAGTCGAACCGGTATATGCCTGGAGCGTACTTCCACTGAACGAAACGGAACGATCCTGTCCCTTGCCCTTTGCCTGTGCGCCGACCCGTTCCAGATATGCCTTGATGTTCATCCCCTCGCCTTTTACCGACTCTTCCGCGATCTTGGCGCGCAAACTAGACACTCCGAGTCCGGCGAGAATTCCAATGATTGCAACGACCACTAAGACTTCCAGCAGAGTGAAGCCTTGGGGTGGGTTCTTATGTATTTGCATACGGTTCAATGGACCTCCGTGAACGTACCTTTACAATATATCTCAATAAAAATGCTTAAATCTCGATAAAATCGCGTAACGATCCTTTTTGTGTATTCAGTTTGTATACACCAAGATGAAAAATTGCCACTTTTTGATAAGGAATGAGGGTATTTTCTACAAAGACTCATTTCAAATGAATATGAATGAATACAGCAACAGGTAATAGGGATCCCCAGCGGAGCAGAGGCTGACAGGCTGGAACGGAAGTGCATAGAGACCGCGACGACAAAGGTTAGGAAGCATGAAACCGATTTTCGAATATCTCGACTATAGGGAGTACCTCAAGGACTTCCAGTTGGATCGTCAGTCGCGAAGCGTGGCATTTTCGGTGCGCGCGTTTTTGAAACGAGCTGAAATTTCAAGTCCTTCATTCTTTCGACAAGTCGTCGATGGAGAGCGCAATCTCACCGACAAGACCTTAGCGGCCTTTCTCACAGCCATGCGGCTCAAATCATCCGAAGCCGATTACTTCCGTAGCCTCGTCCACTTTTGCCAAGCCCACACGAGCGACGAAAAACAGCTTTTCTACCGGCAACTCCGCGAAATCGGCACACAGGCCAAAGTGCGCATTGTTGGCGAAGACCATTACGCGTTCTACGAGCACTGGTACACACCGGTTTTGCGCGAACTGGTTTGTCTGCAAGCGTTTGGCAATGATTACACTGCGCTTGCGAAACGGCTGCGCCCGGTAATCACGGCATCCGAAGCGCGCCAATCCATGCGAATCCTCACAGATCTGGGTTTTATCGCCGCGAATCCTGATGGAAGCTGGCGTCAAACCGAGCCCTTGCTGCACACTGGCTTTGAAGTCCAATCTATAGCTGTGCGCAGTTTCAACCGCCAAATGATTCAGCTCGCCGCAGAAGCGCTTGATCGCGTCCCAACCCAGGAGCGCAATATCACGGGCGTTACCATGGCTGTTTCTGAGCAGACCTATGGGCTTATCACCGAAGAGATTCGTGCTTTTCAGGACAAAATTCTTAGATTAGTGGAACAAGACCCAAGCGCCGACCGTGTTTACCAGATGAATGTGATGCTGTTCCCCGTTAGCCAACCCCGCAAGCAGGAGTCCTGATATGGCCACACGCCATCGCAAGTTCCGTCTCGCGTCCCTGATGTTCCTGTTGCTGCTTCTGGCATTGGGTTTCGGTTTTACTGTGGGTTTTCACTACGCCAAACATCGCATCGTCGTCGCCGGTGGCAGTGCTACTGGTAACGCACTTGAAGTCGCCAAAACTCCGCGCGACACTCTGGCACAGCCGTCCGTTGAGCTTATTGGTGAAAAAGCATCCTTTGTCGCTCCAGGCAAAGACTCAACCCGGATTGATTCATTGCAGGACTCCATTCAACATTAAATACGTCATCGTCCAGATTGGAATACATCAATTTTGAGTAATTCAGCCTGTAATGTCGTTTGGATGTAAATTAACCAGAGCGCGGTGTTTCATTTCATGTTCATTCCCGTGCAAGGACGTTCGTTATCCAGCCCGAATAGCGCTTCATCCTCTTTATTGGAATGCCGGTACATATAACATTTGGGCTTCGGTCTTTTTGACTATCTTTGGGATTATTCCCCTTTGGAGGCTCAATGAAATTCAGCTCAATGCTTGCAAGCTCCCTGCTATTGATTTCCGCACTCCCGGGGTCAGCGCTTGCAGCCGCCACCCAATTGATTTGGAGCCCAGCTGTTCACTATACGAATAACATTACGCGCACAACATTCGGATCTGATCCAGGCTCCTGGTTTACGATTTCAGGGAACAGCCAAGTATTGCCCAGCAACGTGTATAATTCTTTCACCAGCTTGCAGCGCGCTTCGATTTCGGTCAAGCTCACCGCAGGAACCAATCAGTACGGTGGTGCAGGGTTCAATTGGAATAATTCAGGCGCAGCAGATCTAACCAACTACGAGGGTGTCTGCGTCACCTATCGCGCTGCGCGCGCCTTTCGCATGGGTCTCCAGCAAAATGGCGCCGGCGACGACACCTACGGAAAACTTCTCGGAGCTTCGACCGTCTTCACGAAAACGTATGTGCCCTTTTCCGCTCTTTCCCAGGAAGGCTGGGGTCCTGTTTACTTGAATGACCTACGCTACCAATTAGGGATTCGTTTCCAGTACAAATCAGGAATAAATGGAGCCACGACAGATTCGAGCAATACCATCGAAATTCTGCAAGTGGGTCTTGGAGACGTTTGCGATCTGAGCGGTGTCCCTGCTTCGGGGGCTGTAATCCCCTCCAGCCAATTCTGGGACGGGTCAACTGCCCTCACTGCGCAGAATACCAATGGCGGTTTTTGGAAAACCTATGACGATAAAGGCACCGCTTCGGCTGGCTACAGTGTTGTGAAACCTACGGTTGGCAACGCGGCGAACATGGAAACATTTTTGGATTCTGCAGGGCTTGTTGGGTACCAAGCGACTCTCGGAGTCAGCACCAGCTACCCCTACGCAGGTATTTCCATGGACTGGCGCAACAACGGCTCAAGCTCGACCAAACTGCCTGCTGATATCAGCGCGAATACAGGGATTTGCGTAACTTACAGGTCCAGTCAGGCTAGTCGGTTGCTTCTAGAGCAATTGGACATGGATCATACGGACTATTACGGCGCAGCTCTCCCAGCACATACGGGTTATACAGCCCTTAATCTTCCATTCTCAGCGTTCAAACAGGAAGGCTGGGGCTACGCAAGCGTACTTGACTTGACTCGTCAGGGTGCATTACGTATCGAAACCAAAGGCACAGCAAACCAGAAAGTCTCCATGGAAATTTTGCAGGTCGGTTATACAGGTCAGTGCCAGACCGTCACTTATGCCCCGATCATCCGCCCCAAATATGCTAGCATGACCACCGCGAGCATCACAGAAGATTCGGTGATCACCATTCCATTGGATAGCATCTTCTTCGATAAAGACGATCCTACTCTGACCTATTTGCTCACCAATAGCGTAAGTCAAGTGCTCACCGCCCAGATCGTCGGTACGAATCTGGTAATCACCCCCAAACCCAATATTGACGGTTCAAGCCAAGTAACCCTAAAGGCAACTGCGGCCGATGGACAATTTGTAACGCTTACTTTAGATGTAAGTGTTGCCAATGTCGCTCACCCACCCCTAGGCAAAGCCGATGCGTACACATTGAATGAGGACGAGCCTCTGGTGGTTGGGGTTGCGCTTGGGCTTCTCATCAACGACAGCGATGCCGACGGGGATGCGTTCAGCGCAGTAGCAACTCCCGCAATTGCACCATTGCACGGCTCTGTAACCATCAACACCGATGGTAGTTTCAGCTATACTCCAGCCCTCAATTACAATGGAACAGACTACTTCACCTACACACTGAAAGATGCGACCAACCTGACATCCACAGCCAAGGTCACCTTGACCATTATTTCCGTGAACGACAAGCCTATTGCGACGGGCTCAATTCCTGATCAAGGTCCTTACAGCGAGGACTTTGCAGGCACGAAGGTGATCACCATAAATAAAACCAACCCAGGCTCAGGCCTTTGGGCAACGTTTACCGATGTAGAGACGGCATCTCCTTTCATAGCTGTTGTGAGTGATGGAAAAATTCACGCAACATTGAGCACCACGGCAACAACATATGTTATCACCCTCACTGCAGCACCTGATTCCAATGGAATTGCGAATATTACCCTTTATGCAACCGATGCCCAGGGCGATACCGCAGGAATTAGCTTCCTTGTCACCATCGATCCTGTTGCGGACCCACCTGTGGCTCATAACGACACCTACACAATCGCTGAAGATCAAACCCTTCAGAAGACAGCATCAACAGGCCTGCTTGCCAACGACGTGGATGCAGATGGAGACGTGATTGGCCTCGCCCAGGTGGTTTCGGCTCCGACCCATGGCACCCTGACTTTGGATCCTTCCGGCTCGTTCGTTTACCATCCAGACGCGAACTGGTTTGGCACCGAAGTTTTCACCTACAAGGCTACCGCGAACGGGGATTTGTCCAATGTCGCCACCGTGCAAATTGTAGTGACCTCGGTCAATGATAATCCCACCGTAGTTGCCGGAGCGAGTATTGCCACCCAGACTGTCGACGAAGATTTCGGTTCCGCTATTCTGATTCCAACGGCTGGACTGTTCACGGATATCGAGACACCTGCCCTCATTTATTCCGTAACGTCGAACGATGGCAAGGTCAATGCCTGGATTGACAATCTGGGGCAAATTACCATCAGCAGCATTCTTGATTCGAACGGAGACGCATCCCTTACCCTGAGCGCATCGGACGGGGTCGCCAATTCCACGCCGGCAACTTTGACTTTCCATCTGCTGATTACTCCGATCAATGATGCCCCTGTCGCTGTTGCGGATTCCTTTACCGAGGTCGAAGACAAGGTCATCGCAAAGAACGTCCTATCTAATGATCGCGATCCTGACGCAGGCGATGTTGTACAAGCCAAATTGGTGAGCGACGTCCAGAATGGTACTCTTGTGCTTCTGGACAACGGCAGTTTCACTTATACGCCCAAGGCTGATTTCTTCGGCCTTGACACCTTCCGCTACGTTGCTTTTGACGGCATCCTCTATAGCGATACCGTTCTTGTGAAGCTCGTGGTAACCTCGGTGAATGACGCCCCAGTCGTTAAGACCGTCCTTCCTACGGTAACCAAAGAACTCGGATATTTCGGTTTCGCGGTCAGCCTAGCCGATGTATTCACGGATGCGGATGGGGATAAGCTGAAGATTACTGTCGCGAACTATGATATTGCGAATATCAATGTTGTGGGAACCGACCTCCAATTCTTCCCCATCGCGGGAAAACTTGGAAAAGCAACCATAATCCTCACCGCCGACGATAGTCACGGTGGCACAGTCAAAACCACTTTTGACTTTATCGTCACTCCGGTTGCCCTTTCGATTCGCAACATTACTGCCGAAAATTCCACATGGATGGATGCACTTGCTGCAAGTAAGGGTAGTGCGGTTCTGCGCAACATCATGGGCAGTGAAATCTTACGAGTCCAATTGCCTGCATCTCCCTCTGAAATCCTTTCAGCAGCAAAGGCAAACAGCACCGGAATGATCCTGCAGATAGGCCGCAACTCCTGGAATATCCCTTCCGCGCGCTAAAATCTGGAAAATGACTATTCAAAAGGCTCTGGAGCAATCCGGGGCCTTTTTCAATTTGTCTATATTTAGCGAACTATGAAGCGTACCCACAACTGCAATGCCCTGCGTAAATCCGATATTGGTTCCACAGTCACCCTCGCTGGTTGGGTGGATCGCCGCCGCGACCTCGGCGGAGTCATCTTTGCGGATCTCCGCGATAAATACGGCAAGACCCAGGTGGTCTTCGATAATCCGAATGTCAGCGCCACAGCAGACACGATCCGTAGCGAATACGTGATTTGGATCAAGGGTACCGTGGTTGCCCGTCCCGCTGGCATGGAAAATGCCAAACTGGACACCGGCGATGTTGATGTCGCAGTCACCGAAATCACCATTCTCAATAAAT
>Ga0209125_1003045_pt1 | contig 12015 bp, 11 predicted proteins | sample BarGraIncub1131A_FD_184503 | JGI IMG/M metagenome (GOLD analysis project Ga0209125, IMG submission 184503) | Arctic peat soil microbial communities from Barrow, Alaska - Barrow Graham LP Incubations 11-31A (SPAdes) (version 2) | ecosystem: Environmental > Terrestrial > Soil > Wetlands > Peat... | reverse complement strand
AAAAATGGTCGATCTTCTTGATTTTAAAGATTGGCCAGTACATAAATTATCTGGTGGGATGAAACAAAGAGTTTCATTTGCTCGAGCCTTAGTTTCCGATCCAAAAATATTACTTATGGATGAACCTTTTGGTAGTGTAGATGCTCAAACTAGAGATGAACTTCAACATATGCTTTTATCTATAGCTCAGAGCATTAATGTAACTATAATATTTGTAACACATGATATTAATGAAGCTATTTTGCTCTCAAATCGTATTATAGTAATGGGCAAAGGTCCTGATAATATTAAAAAGATAATTAATAATAGTATACCTTTTCCAAGAAAAGATAATCAGCAAGAGATTCTTGATATGCATGAGCAAATATACCTATTAATAAAAAATTAAATCATAAAAAATATTGAGTTACTATACTTATAAAATTTCTTGTTTCAAACTCTTATGCAAGTAATGAAAGATAAATTTTATAAGTCACGCGTACATTAATTTTTCATTGGACTTTATATATTTTTATAGTCCAATCTTTTTTATTTACGTAGCTAGCTATTCTATTACCATAAGTTTTATCACTAAATTCATTAACCAAGGTACAATTATTTTCTAAAAAATATTTCATGTCCTTATAATAATAAAGGTTACCATATAAGGCATCCCATCTAGGGCTTTCACTATATATAACATCCATTTCTTCAGAATAAATGATAAATTTGATATTATATTTGTAAATATAATCTTTAAACTTCATATTATTTTCTTTTAAAAGTGCCAAATTTCTATAGTCATGTAATTTACCATTATCAAAGTAAAATTCAGAATTTAAATTAGCTAAGACTACATCATCTTTTTTTACTGCTTTTGATATATTATTTAGAAAATTATTATAATCTCCGCTGATATAAGGATATATATTAGTTATTGTATTCATTGCAATAAGTAAAACTAATATTACTGTAGCAATATATTTGTAAGATGCTAATAAATATTCTAGTAAAAATGTAATTATAATATAAAACAAAGGGAACTGAAAAATAATGCTAGTTTGATTATATCTACCAATTGTTACAATACCTATATTTAAAAATATAATTGATAAGAGTATAGGGGTAATTTGCTGACGCTTTATTTTATCGTTTATAGTAGTTAATTTTATTGTAATGAATATGAAAGAAGAAATAAAAATAAAGAATTGTAATTTAATATTAGGAGTATAATAGGTGCCACTTATTCCAGAATAAAGTTTTACATAAAAATACTTAAATTCACTTAGTTTTTGCAAAAGTGAATAGTGTACTTTAAATTGTTTTCCATAGTTAAAGTAATTATGGATGAAATTGGGATCGAAATACAAGCTTAACAGTACAAATACGCTTGCAAAAACTAAAAGTGTAATGCTATAAATGATAAGGCTTTCCAATTTTAATTTTTTAGTAAATAACATATGGTACAGATAAATAGAAACAAAGGGTAGTGCTATTATAAAACTATTAGGGTGTATGCCTATACTTAGGCCAATAATACATCCAAGAATTAAATCTTGCTTAATATTATGCTTATCAATATTTTTGTAGAAGAAGTACATAGCATAAATATAAACAAATAAAATAACAATTTCTTGTCTGGCAAAATGGGAAGCGTATATAAATTGAATATCTATTGCTAAAAAGATTGAAGCTATTGTGGATTTTGTTTTGGAATGAAAAATTTCATAACATAACTTATAAAAATAATATAAAGTTAATGAGCCGAAAAGTAAGGAAATTAATCTAACACTAAAGACGTTATAGCCCAATAGCTTAATAAAGATTATTTGAATACTATGGAAGATTATTTTTAGTGCATGTGGATTACGTGGGTATAAATCAAAAAATGTCTCAGTTGAGGAGAAATTTTTAGTTTCAAGAATATTTCTTGATAAGCCACTAAGCCAAGATTCATCAGAATGAACAAATGGGAAATGGGTCAAAAAACTTATATTCACAAGAAAATAAATAAATAATAATATAAATAAATTTTTATTTTTACTAAAGGTTCTTTTTATGGATTCCAATATTTTTTCACCTCAAAATTAATATGTATATCAACTAATACACCGATAAACATTGTCTATAAATTATAACATATATTTAAGAACTTTATGCCTTTAGACTGCTGATTATCAGATACCTAATAATGCAATACAATATTAAAAACTTTTATATCCAACTCCAAAATATATAAAGTATAATAGACAAGATATGTATAATATTTAACAATTGAAATACTTGTATGGTTTAATTTTATTTATCTATTAGATTTTTGTATATAAAAAAGAATGGAGGGGAAAAAATGAAGCTTTTTACAAGAATATTTTCAGTAGGAATGCTTTTATCAGTAGTAATTTTAGCAGGGGGATGTTCAAGTAATTCCAGTCAGCAGGCTATTTCTGCAAAGCAGGCTCTAAAATTATTAAATAAAGATAATGTAGTTATAGTAGCTGCTCAAGTACCAGATAATACAGCTGTTTATGATAAAGAACATGTGAAAAACGCTGTAAAAATTGATCTTAGCGATATTGTTATTAATAAACCAGTTGCTAATATGTTAGCTCCAAAAGAACAAATTGAAAAAGTAATGGGTGAGCTTGGAATTTCAAATAACACAACTGTAATATTATATGATGCTAACAATAATATGGATGCTGCAAGAGTGTGGTGGACATTAAAAGTTTATGGGCATGAAAATGTAAAAGTTGTTAGTGGTGGACTTTCAGCACTTAAAAAGGCTGGTGCAGAAATGACTTCTGAAGTGCCAGAAATTAAGATTGCAAAGTATGTGGCTAAAGAAAAAAATAATGACATGATTGCTACCATTGATCAGGTGAAAGGTCAAGTTACTAGTCCAAATAAAAATACTATACTACTTGATACTCGGTCACAAAAGGAATACGCTGAGGGTACAATTCCAGGATCGGTGCTTTTTGAGTATATTAATAATGATTATAGTGATGGAACTTATAAACCAGTGGAAGTCATGAAAATTCAATATATAGATAAAAATATAAAAGCTAAAAATGATATAATAATGTATTGTAAAACATCTATTAGAGGAGCTCAAACATATTTAGCATTATATGATGCTGGATATAGAAATCTTAAATTATATGATGGAGCTTGGGTAGAATGGTCATCACTGGGAGCTTTACCTGTACAAAAGGCTGAGGCAACAGAAAATTCAAAAACACCGGTAGCAGCACCAACAACGCCAACAGCAGACTCACAAGATGCATCATAAAAACAATTTAAATTAGTAAATAGTTAGATGCGGGTAAAGTGTCTAACTATTTTTATTTGTAAAATGTATATACGCGTCATACATATAACTTTTTTTAATGCAGTATAACTAATTCCATAAACAAAGATTCGCACTTTCTTGATATAATAAAATTGTTAATAAAATAACATGTCTAATAAAAAAATATCAATTAAATAGGGGGAACAAACATGAAAAAAAATAAGATTTTAACAAGTTTATTAGCTTTAATAATTACAGCGTCATTAGTGGGTTGTGGTACTAAAGCTGATACCGCAAAGGATGCAGCTAAGGATGCTACTAAAGTAGAAACAACTACTGATACCACAGCGAAAACAGACGTAGTAGCAGATGCAGTTAATGGTTATTTTGCAAATATGCCTACTGATGTTTATAAAATTCCTGAAAAAGATTTTGTAGAAAAAGTAAAAGCAAATGAGGATATGTTTATTTTAGATATAAGACTAGCAGATGTATATGCAAAAGGGCATATTAAGGGTGCTGTAAATGCACCATGGGGAACCGCAATAAGTGATAATTTAGATAAATTACCAAAGGATAAAACAATAATGGTTTACTGTTACACTGGACAAACAGCAGGACAAACAGTTGCGTTACTAAATATGGCAGGATTTAAAGCAAAATCAGTAAATCTTGGATGGGATCTAGGGATATCTAAAGTGGATGGAGTAAAAGATGTTACTGAAACTAAAGTAAATGATTTTGCTAAAGTGGAAGCTCTAGAAATAAAACCTGAAATAAAAACTGCTATAGAAAAATATTTAAAAGGTTTAGATACAGTTAAATCAACTAATTTTAAAAACTATAAAATCAGTGAAGATGATGCTAAAAAATTAGTAGATGCAAAAGATAGTAGTGTAGTATTTCTTTCTGTAAGAAGTGCTGAAGATTATGCAAAAGGACATATTGCAGGAGCAACAAATATTCCTTGGGCAAAAGGGATGCAAGAAAAATTTAGTACTTTACCAAAAGATAAGAAGATTATAGTTTACTGTTATACAGGTCAAACAGCGGGGCAAACAGTTGCTGGTTTAAAAATGTTAGGATATGATGCAGTATCACTAAACGGTGGTATGGGCACAAAAGGAAATGCTCCAGCTGGGTGGGCTAATAAAGGATTTGCTGTGGAAAAATAATATTGTTAATTACCTCTAATATATTTTATATGTTAGAGGTTTTTTCTATTTTAAGAAGTCAAACTTCATAATTTTTATATTGATAAGACCTAGGTTGGAAAGTGTATATCTTAATATACAAATATAATAAAATAGTTGTTGACAGCTAAGGTTTTAATATGTTAAGGTAACTATATACCCAGTAGGGGTATAATTAATTTTTTAGAGATAGAAGGAAAATTCAGAGATTTTCCGAGTCTGTTTAAGCGAAAGGGTATTTAAAATGAAGAAAGAATGGACAAGCAATTTGTATATATTAACTATACTATTATTCACACTTGGATTTTTTAATATTATTTTTGCATGGCTTGGGTTTGCATGCATGATTATTCCATTTGTATTATTAGCAAAAGACGGAAAGAAGACCTGGTGTCAGGGTTATTGTCCAAGGGCAAACTTGTTTACTGTATTATTTAAAGATAAATCTTTAAAAGGTAAGGTGGCACCTAAATGGCTAACAAATGGTGATGCAAAATGGTTTTTCTTAATTTATTTTAGTTTCAATTTATTTATCTTATTTATGTCAACTTTAATGGTATTCAGGGGTAGAATAGAGGCTATGGAAAAGGTGAGATTTATGATTGCATTTCAACTTCCATGGAACATGCCTCAGCTTTTAAACATAAGCTCTATACCAAATTGGGCAGTACACTTATCCTTTAGAGTTTATTCTATGATGTTTACAACCACCGTAATAGGAATGGTTCTTGGTTTTATGTATAGGCCTAGAATTTGGTGTACAATATGTCCTGTAAACACAATATCAGATATTGTTATTAAAAAGAATAAGTCTTAAATTATATTAATATAAAAAGTATGGAATTATAAAAACCATACTTTTTTTGTTTATTCAATATTAAGGTTTAATATATGCATATCCATTAGTTTGTTTTATAACTAATTCACCTACACCAGAAGGAACAACAAGACAAAAATCAAACAATAATTCTTTATTTAGGTTCATTTGACGCAATGAATTAGCACAAGCAGCAAAAGTAACATTCTTTAGTTTTAGGTCATTTATTTGTTCTGAGAATTCATTTGAATCTTTAAGCATTAATTTAATTGCTTCAGAATTTGCAAGTAGTTCCACTTCTAAACTTTCTTCACCTAAGTCCGTAATTAAATTCTCTATATTTCCAAGTACCAATTTTGATTTTAAAATTTTATCAATATGAAATATTACTTGATATTTTTTCAATATAATCACCCCTCCTATGGAAATAACACACTATCAGTAAGATAGCATGTTTAATACTTTAATTATAGCATAATGGGTATGCTTTTAATTAGAAATTCCTCTTCCACCTTTTTTTATTAAGTGAGTAAAATAAATATCTAATAAATTTTGATATTACTATTGCTTTTTATTTTATATGTGGTAATATATTGTTATATCGTAATATTACGATATATAGATTGATATAAAAATGTATAAACGTATTAGAATTATAAATTTAATTTAAAAAGGAGAGTATAAATTATGTTTAATTCAAAAATTAAAAATGTTACTGCAGAAGAGGCACATAAGCTTTTAAGTGAAAATAGTGAATTTGTTATTTTAGATGTAAGAACTAGGGAGGAATATGATGATGGTCATATTCCAGGAGCAAAGCTTTTCCCAGTTAATGTTCTTCCTATGAAGATTGCTGAACTTAATAAATTCAAAGATATGCCAGTACTTGTTTATTGCGCATCCGGCGGAAGAAGTCCAAGAGCAGTGGATACTTTGGCAAATAGTTCATTTAAAAATATTTACCATCTCAATAGAGGAATATGTTCTTGGGGATACGGTCTAACTAGATAATTAAACTCCAAAATAATGGTTTAATAATTTTTATATAAGGTGGATGAATTTATGGAAAAAAGTTTAGTTGAAGAAGGGAAAAGGTGCATGCAATGTGCCAATCCAAGATGTAGCAAAGGTTGTCCTGTAAATACATCCATTAAAGATATGATCAATATGTTTTTAAATGGTGAAATTAGATCAGCAGGTGAAATGCTATTTGAAAATAATCCTCTCTCACTTGTCTGCTCTTTAGTTTGTCCTCATGAAAGACAGTGTGAGGGTAACTGTGTATTAGGTATAAAGGGAACACCAGTTAACATAAGCGCTATAGAAAATTATATTTCTGATTATTACATGAATTTGATGAAGCCTAGCTTTCAAAAGATTCCTGGAAAAAAAGTTGGAATTATAGGTTCAGGGCCAGCGGGTATAACTATAGCCTTTATATTAGCATCAAGAGGATATGATATAACAATTTTTGAAGCACACGATAAAATCGGAGGAGTACTTATGTATGGTATTCCGGAGTTTAGACTTCCTAAAGCGTTACTCGGTAGGATTAAAGATAAAATGATTGAAATGGGCATAAAAATCAGACCAAACACAATGATTGGACCTGTACTAAGTATTGATGATCTATTTAGAGATGGCTACAAAGCTATTTTCATTGGAACAGGAGTATGGAAGCCAAAAGCGCTAGGTATAAAAGGAGAAAGCTTAGGCCATGTTCACTACGCAATCGACTATTTAAAAAATCCTGACGTATATGATCTGGGTGATAAGCTATGTATCATTGGTTCGGGAAATGTTGCAATGGATGTAGCAAGAACGGCCCTTAGAAAGGGTGTTAAAAATGTATCCCTAATGTATAGAGGTGATATGAAGAATATATCAGCAGATAAAAATGAGGTTGAATTTGCTAAAGTAGATGGGGTTAAATTTGAGTTACATAAAGTACCTATAGAAATAACAGATGATGGTGTGATATACCAGACAACAGCTACACATGAAAATGAAAATGGTAAGAGTGTTTTCCTTCCAATAGAGGGTAGCAATGAATTATTTAAAGCTGATTCTGTAATTATTTCTATTAGTCAAGGTCCAAGAGCTAATATTGTTTCAACTACAAAAGGAATAGAAATAGATAATAAAGGTCTTGTAGCCACTGATTTAAGCGGAAGAACTACAAGATCCGGGGTATTTGCTTCCGGAGATGTGGTGACCGGGGCTAAAACAGTGGTTGAAGCAGTAAGACTTTCTAAGGATGTAGCAGATGCCATTGATGAATATGTATTGAATAATATGAACAATAGAATTATACACACCTAGGATATAAAAAATGGGAAACTCGACATCGAGCCTCCCATTTTTTAATATAATTATTTATAAAATAAACTTGTTGCCAAGATGGTTAAAAGTATTTATACTATACTTAAGAATATAATTGTGGAAGTAGAGTGATTATGATTAAAATTCTAGAGGAATTATCTTGTCGGGATTTAGAAATCCTAAATATAATTCAAAAACGGGGACCCATAACAAAAAAACATTTACAAATTGTTGCAAATATAAAATTAACCACACTAAATAGAATTATGAAAACCCTTGAACAGAAAAAGGTAATAGTGGAATATGGAGAGTCAAAATCCACGGGAGGAAGAAAAGCAGTGGAATATGATGTATCCCCAACAGATTTTTATGTTATAGGGATAGACATATCAAGAACTTATGTAAAATTAATATTAACCAATATGAAACTATATATTTTAAAAAAAGAAGAGTTTCTTATGGATGAAAGCTACTCTCCTGAAAAAACTGTTAAAAACATCATTATTAGAATAGAACAGATGCTATCTGATTTAAAAATTAAAAAAAATGAAGTTTTAGGGATTGGGTTAGGAAGTGTGGGACCAATAGACAGAGAAAAAGGAATTATATTAAACCCTAAAAGTTTTTTTAATAGAAATTGGGTTAATGTCCCTATAAAAGCAATGATTGAAGAAAAGCTTAAAATTCCTTGTTTTATAGATAACGGAGCTAATACTGCAGTTTTAGGTGAGTATTTATATGGTAAAGGTAAAAAAATAAAAAGTGTAGCGTACATCCATTGTGGTATTGGAATTAGGTCAGCAATAATAAGAGATGGTATCATTATTAGATCAATGAACGATGGTGAAGATGCTTTTGCACATATGATTGTAGAGCATAATGGAGAAGTATGTAGCTGTGGTAATTCTGGTTGCATTGAAGGTTATTCCTCCATAGATTCAATAATTAAAAAAATAAATTCAAAAATAAATTATGATAAATTAATAAGTGAAAAAAATTACAAAGAAAGGCTAAAAGTAGAATTGCAAAACAATGACATGGTTATTGAAGTAGTAAATAAAGGAACAGAAATTTTAGGTATTGGACTATCAAACCTCGTGCGATTACTGAATCCAGAAATTGTAATTCTAAGCGGACCATTAATGATGAATTTTGAATATTACTATGAAAAATCTATTGAAGTCTTTCACAGTATAAATCCTTTAGATAATAGAGTTACATTCAGTAAAGGCGGAAGATTTCTAGAAGATGCTATTGCAATAGGGGCAGCAGCTATGGTAATGGAAGGTTATTTAAAAAGTATTTGGTAATAATAATATTAGGAGTGATTGGTATGAACCCAGTAGCGTTTTATATATTTGGATTTGGTGTAATGTGGTATGGAATTTTTATAGGGGCTGGAATGGCATTAGCTATAATGCTCGCAAGTTATACCTGTAAATATAGAGATATAAATTATGACTCTCTTTTAGATGTAGTGCTTATTTCTCTACCAATTGGTATTATAGGTGCGAGACTATATTATGTAGCTTTTGAGTTCGAAAATTATAGAAATAATTTAGTAGATATATTTAATATTAGAGGCGGGGGACTTGCAATTCATGGTGGGATTCTGTTTGCCCTAGTAACTGCATTTATAATTGCAAAGCGTAAAAAGATGAGTTTCTTTAAAATGGCAGATGTTGCAGCACCCACAATTATTATTGCTCAAGCTATTGGAAGATGGGGGAATTTTTTTAACTCAGAAGCCCATGGTGGACCTGTATCCCTTGATTTTATAAAGAAATTCCCATACTTCATACAGCAAGGTATGCATATAGACGGAATTTATTATCATCCTACTTTCTTATACGAATCAATATGGGATTTAAGTGTGTTTATTATCCTAATGATTCTTCTAAGAAAAAGTAAAAAAGTTGGAATTGTATTTTTTACTTATATTGGACTATATTCAATTGGTAGATTTTTCATAGAGGGTCTAAGAACAGATAGCTTAATGTTTGGACCTTTAAGAATTGCTCAGCTAGTGAGTTTATCTGGAATTGTAATATGGGTGGCATTCTTAATTTTATCTAGGTATAAAAAAATGGAGCTTTAACATGCAGGAGGAATATCAATGTCAAGTACTATGTTGTTTATTCTAATAGGAATCGTAGCAGGAATATTAAGTGGAATGTTTGGTATAGGTGGAGGAGTTATAATTGTCCCTGCATTAATGTTTTTATGTGGCTTTAGCCAGCTAAAAGCCCAAGGAACTTCTCTGGCAATATTATTGCCACCTGTTGGCATACTTGCTTTTATTGAATATTATAAAAAAGGCCAGGTTAATGTTAAAGCTGGCGTTTTAATAGTGATTTTTCTAGTAATTGGGTCGGTGTTTGGATCTAAGTTAGCTCAAAATATTCCTACAGAGATATTAAAGAAAAGCTTTGGTATATTAATGATTTTAATATCTCTTAAAATGATATTTTCGAAGTGAATTTTAAATTGAACATAAAAGAAGAGCTTGAAAAAACGATATGTACTCGACCAGTTGAGAATTTTATTATGTAATATTATCTTATATTGTTCATCAACAAGAATAGAAATGCTCTTGTTTTATTTTATATAAAAGCCCCACAAACGCTCGTTTATGGGGCTTAAAGAGTTTGGTACTGTTTTAGTTCTTATTTTTGGAATATGAAGTACCAAGACTATTACCTAGCACTACCCCAGTGGAGGGTAAGATTCACTACTTGCTCTTTTTGAGAAGCAGAGTGCGCCAAGAATTCCCCCGAGTATCATAAATCCTCCTAACCAAAATAACCAAATAAAAGGTCTTGTTGTATATTTTAAACCTTCAGTAATTATGGTATCTCCTAAAAATTTATGAATAGTCATAGTTTTTCCTAAAGGGATTTTCGATAAATTTGACTGTATTAAAATTCCCTCTTCACTAAATACAGAAGATGTAATAGTACCAGTTATAAGTAGTAAAACTCCAATATGAGAGACGTGTGCCCAAATATTTTTAAAAGTACTGAAAAATACTATCTTAGGTATAAGTGGAAGCATCACTATCCAAAGTATAATTAACCATAGGAAGGATGAAAAAGCTGTGGTAGCAGAAATAATAATTATTATGATAGTATTTATAATTATTATTTTTAGAAAATTCTTTTCAAATAAATTACGCATGTATACTGTAAAAAATACTGAAGAAAAAATGGCAAAACCCAATGCTGCTGGAGTATAAAAACTAATTTCAGTTGAAACCCCTGAAAAAATAGGTAAGACAGTTCCAAACAATATATAAACTGCAAAAATATAAATAATATAACGGAATGCTGATAAAGTCTTTTCTTTGTTAACTTTAACCTTAATTCTAATACCATTCCTCAGCCTGTCCTTTACTAGGGTCACTATCAATATTAAAACCGAAAGAATGAATACCATTAAAAGCGGTAATGTTATTGAAGATGAGGCATAAGAATGTACTGATGTCTTCTGTAAAATTCCACTTCTTGCTAAAAATGTTCCAAAGACAGCTAAAATAAAAGGAATCATAGCAAGCATGTGGGATGTTTTCTTCTTATGCACAATTGCAGTTAAAATAAGAAAGGGAACTAAAGCTGCATTTTCAATAGGATCCCACGCCCAGTAACCACCCCATCCTAGTGCTCGGTAAGCCCACAAACTTCCGGAAAATATTCCAGCCCCAAGAAACAGCCAAGAAGCAATTACCCATTTTCTATTGATTTTGCCAAAGCTTTGAGAAAATAACACCCCCATTGCAGAGTATCCTATAAATACAAGAGGTGGATGAACTACCATCCATGGATCCTGTAGTGCTTTATTAAGTCCATTTCCTTCCGTTGGAATATAATTCATAAGAGAAAATGGAGCACTTGAAAAAGCCAAGACCAAAATGATCGTACTTATTAAGGTATAGATAACATAAGACTTACGCTCTCCACGTGCCAGGAAATTAATCCATATTGCAATCATTGCCCACAGAAGAAAAGAGCCCTCCTGCCCTGCCCAAAGAGCTGAAATGAGGTAAATTGGTTTTAGCGATCTTGAAATATGATTAAATACATAAGCATATTGAAAATTGAAAGTAAATTGATAATAAATAAGAAGCAGCGTAGCAACTGTTATACAAAATATAGAACTAAATAAAAATATATCGGCCCAAAAACCTGCAAGTTTATTTTTATGAAAAAATAAACTTATAATTAAATTTCCTAAACTCATTATTAAAGCAATAAGAAGCAATAATTCACCCAGATTCATTTTTAATCTACTCCTTTATATCCGTGTATTTTTCCATCACCCTTTTGTTCATGACATGCTGAACATTTTCTAATAAAATCAGGTACACCATAAATTTTTATAGGTATTTGATTGTCTAACTCTAATGTAGATGGCCA
>Ga0209125_1003044_pt1 | contig 12019 bp, 15 predicted proteins | sample BarGraIncub1131A_FD_184503 | JGI IMG/M metagenome (GOLD analysis project Ga0209125, IMG submission 184503) | Arctic peat soil microbial communities from Barrow, Alaska - Barrow Graham LP Incubations 11-31A (SPAdes) (version 2) | ecosystem: Environmental > Terrestrial > Soil > Wetlands > Peat... | reverse complement strand
GAAACTCTAGTCAGTGGCTTTCCAGTTGCATCTTTTGAAGATATGAATTGACTTCTATTAATATCAATCATCAAATCTTTATTCGATTCAACTACTCTGATAATGTTCGCGTTCATGTTTGCCACGTACTGAGCCGACCGTTTCGCTATTTCAACAATTTGAGAAATCATACATTTACAATTAATTCATCAATAGGATAACCAAATATTTCATCTAATATGTCTAAATCCTGCCATTGATATTTATATGTTTTCATGACTTTAATAAAATAGGGTGGCTAATCACTTAGTCACCCTATGTAAATCAAGCCTCAGCGGCTTTTGCTTTTGGTTTATCCGGCAATTTTACACCTAACGATTTTGCAATCTCTTCAGGTGTTTCCGTTACATGACCTTTCAGACTGGAATTGTACAAGTCCATGAATTGAACCCATGTCCATTTACTCCAATCATTCATTGGGTCACTTACATTTATATCCACGCTCCCGAATTTCATAACTATGCGGTTACGTCCACGTTCAGGACATTCGACAAATAAGTCACATGACTGGCAGTGATCTTTTCAGCCTGAATTTCAAAGTCACCAGTTAAAACGGCTGCTGAATTTTTGAAAGTCAAGGTGTAAATACCAAGTGAAGCAGACGTAGCGGTGCAAATTGTACACGCTCCTGCAATATCATTTGAAAGAGAAATAACAGGCCATTCAGCAACCGTGGCAAATACTGCACAAGGTGCACCAGAAACGCGGTGAGTCGCTTTGATAACTACAATACCCGTTGCATTGTCATAAGCTGTCACAACTTCGATGTTAACACCAACAGGAACAACTGCGGCCAATTCTTTCAAAGTGAAAGCTGGTTTTACAATCTGATAGTTTTTGAACTGATCGACATCATCGAAGATAATATCAAAAGCATGTGCAGCTGTTTTTGCAGCCCCACCAGCTTTAGGAAGATCAAAATTTTCAATGAACATACGACCACAGAAACCAACCTGCAACCCGGCTGAATTTTTGGCACACATCAATGTACCATCAGCCAAAATAGGTGTAAAATCGAAAGACTTACCATCAGCAGCGAACCATGTCTTATAATCTTCATACGACATAAAGGCATGACCTGTAAATCTAGGCGGAAAGTCCATTGTTTTTTCCACAAATCCGGTGTTCGCTGTTATGTACTCCGGCGCGGTGGTTTTTGACTCTAGCCCGCGAGCTATGTCAAGAAAGGTAGCGGTAATAGCTGCGGTAGTTGCCGGGTTGATCAATGCCTGAAACCCAGCCAGTGTTTTAGCAGCGGTGAAACTTTGAGCAGTACCCGGAAGCGAAACAATCAATCCTTTCATGTCTTTCAGAAAGTCTTTAGCCGTGCCATTGCCCGCGAATTTGAATGTACTCATAATTTTTTATGTATTAATGTAAGTTACTTGTAATGTGTATTTTAACAGGTAATGAGGAGACATATCAGCTTTTACCTGAACGTTCGTATCTTCGCCCCAGTCATAACCAGTGAATCCTTCGGCTCCTGTCATTCCAGTTATTTCAAACTGACTTGACATCAGCAAATCCATAACATCGCGCTGAACCTGATCGGTTGCTTCCATTCTTGAAAGTGATGGATACAAATTTGTAAGGTTAAGCATTAAGCAAAGCCAAACATCGGAGGTAAAAATATCCTTTGAATTGGCCGGTGAAGGTTGAACGTCAAAGAAACATTGAGCATCTTTTGAACTGTCTTTCAGAACGTCAATATACTTGTTTCCTACCGTCCAAATTTCAGGACATACTTTTGATGAATCAGCCTTTACGTTTCGGAATACCCGACCGTAAAAAGAGCGAATATTGGCAGTCCATAAATAAGTATTTAGGTCTGCTAAAAGTGCATCAATTGGTATGTCTATTCCTTTGCTCATATCGAACCGATTGAATAATTATCGTCTTCGTTAACCGAAAAAGCCTGATCTCTATATCCAAGCCTCGTTAAAGTGGCCTTCATTTGCTTATAAGCAGATGCCAGCCGTTTAATAACCGTATCGCCTTCATAACTTTTCAATTCGAACATTAAATTTTCGGTATTCAGGTTCCTTTCCCTTGCGCAAATTTGAGCGTCAGGATTGTAGCACATCATACTTATAATATCATATTCAAATTGTTTTTGAATACATTCGGCAAATTGTACCAAATGATTTTTGATGAAGTTCGTCAGCGAATAACTGATTGTAAAATTCAGGTTTAACCCATAATTTTTATCATAGACCAAATGTGAACTTTCAATATCGGCCAAATCAGAAACAGCATCAAATGCAATTGGTGTGACGTTCGCATATTTGAACATGCCATTTGTGAAGATTGTATTATTTCCGATTGCCCGGCCTGTTAGTTCATCCTGATCATAGAAAAGAAACCACGGCCCCGTATTGGCTGTAATTTCAACCGAGGCAGTTAAATCCTTCCATTCCATCAATCCGGCCTTTGAGGTCAAATCAAATGAAGATACCAGCGAGTTTTGATTATATAGATAAAATGTGATTGTCTCAATTCCTTCGAAGTGCAAACCTATCTGATTGATAATAAAAAGTAAGTGGTCGGATGAAATCGGATTGATTCTTAACCCGACCAACTTACCTGTATTTTCAATCAAATCATCAGCGTTATCAGAAATCCGATACATCGAAACATTATCCTCGATAAAGTTAGGCTGAATCAAATTACTCATAACCACTTCGATTGAACTTCTAATTTTATCCTTTAAAATAAGCGATAATAGCGTGGTTTCAGTCCAATAGGTAGAAACATTAACTGCATGATTCAGGTTGCCTGAAGCAATTGAAATGTAGTATTTTCCACCACTTGAAACAATATCCGACAAACTGAAAGTACTGTTGTAATTACCGTATGTAGTCCCGGCAGAATAAGCCGTTATCACATACCCAGAAAGAACCGGAAGAAACGCTTCGATGTTTTCAATATTAATCACAGGATGAACCCCTGAATTGAAATACCGATTTGATTTTGAAACTCCTGTCAATTCTGGTGCAAATACAATAGTTGTACTATTCAAAGATCCTTTGAACGTTATCAGTTTATCTGAAAAAAACTTTGCCGATATGTCGCTTAAATTGTACATAGATTAACCCTCCGCTGCCCAAATACCTGTTGAAGCGGTAATGATCCAAGCTTTAGTGCCTGTAACGCCCGTACCAAGTAAGGTAACAGAGTCGCCAGCCTGTGAAGTTGCCTTCGTATTAATCAGGTCTTTGTTTACTACCCCTGCGTCAACCACAACAGAGGCGGCCAAAGTAATCGTTCCTGAAATACCGTCAGCGGCCACAGGCGAAATAGTAACGATGTTATTCCCTGCTGCGCCTGTATTTACGATATGATAAACCAATCCAGCGGCTGTTGCAGGAAGTGAAATTACCTTTGCATCAGTTGCAATCATAAATAAAGATCCTGATTCGGAAGCTAACAACGTTCTATTGTCTACCAATAAAGCGTTATTGATGCTATTTAATTCTGATTCCATGAGAATCTTATCCCCATTAGAAAGTACTTTGTAAAAATCGCTCATGATTATGCTGTTGCCCCGGTTATTTTAACGATGTCCTGAACTCTTGAAGCAAGGCCACTGGTATAATTTGTGACCAAAAAGAACTTATCCAAGAAACCCCATTCTTCCATGGTTGTCATTCTCAGATGCCCGGTAGTTTCACCCAAACTGGAAGCGTCAACGGCTTCTTTGTTGTGATAAACATTCAAACGTTCTCCAATATAAGGAGCCGGTGAAGGCATGATTCCCCATACTTTTGAATCAACGGTTGATCCTGTGCGGAAGTCAAAAGGATAGTTCTGAACTGATCCGATTGCGCCGTCAACCAATAGATAGGCTTTGAACTGGAACGCTTCAGGAGCGATATTCAGCGTTTCAAAGAATTTAGGCATCATGTTTTGAATGAAGGATAAATTCTTATCGTTGGCTGCACCGTATTTCAGGATTTCATTCAAGGCAAGGTTGAAACCACCTTCATTTACAACGATGTTGTAGTTTCCGGCCTTTTTTGCAATACGCATCAAAGTTTTTAGGTTTGCAAACAAGGTATCAAGCTGACCGGCCTTATTTACGGTCACAGTGTCCAATCCAGCATCGAAAGCAAAAGTTCCGCTTCCTCCGTTGATCTGAGCAACAGCCAAAGCGGTTTGATTCCTGTAAGTGTCCAAAAGAGAGGCAATCAGTACTTCTTTTGCATTTGCCATAGCCATAAACACTTCATCATACTTGTTAGCCAAATAATCGGCCATCGTAATGGTGTTGTTTTGGAACCATGCGGGATACAATTGAAATCCTGAGAAGATGGAAACTGCGGTCAACGTCTTTTGTTCTGATGTTGACAGGTGAGCCGGAATAGTGAACGATTCAACCGAAGTAGTTGTGATAACCGATTCTTTCAATCCGGTGTATTCCGTAGTTCTTCCTTCAACCTGCTGAAGGTGTGCTTTAAGTGAGGGTGTCAGCACCTTATTGAAAGGTGTGTTGTATTTCAAACACTCAATAAGCCCAAATCCCTGACTTGGTAGCTCTGTTTGTACCGTCTTGTCTTGATACGCCAACAAAGCAGAAAAATCAATTAAACGATCTGCCATAATTTTAATTTTTAAAATGTGAATAATTGCGTTTGCGTACCAAAATAGTCTATTACTTAAAGTACTTTGTTTAATTTTCGTAACTCATTAAAACGATCCGGGAACCTGGGATCCAGAAAAGGAATGTTTTCAATGGTTATGATTGATTGTTTTATCAATTCCAATCGTGCCGAAACACTCATATTTTCAGCGAAATTAAACATTCCATTTGTTGCCCCTTTCTTTCCTGAACCTGCGCCGCCGCCCGTTGCCTGGTCTATCAGGATCAAATCTTTTAGTTCTTCGTCTGACTTTAGTAAATCAGAAATCAGATATTTTTGATAGTCCTTTGTTCCGATAAGATTATCGTTTTCATCGTATGACAGTTCATAAGTCTTTTTAATCCTGTCAATTGCGTTTCCTTGTTTTGCCTTCAGCTCGAATTGATTTACTGTTTCATCGAACTTTGGCATCGCATTTTGAATCGATTGGCCAAACTTGAAAGCCTTAAAATCATTTACGACTGTTTCATGTTTGGTTTTCCATTCAGTTTCTTTTTGGTTTAACAAGTCTGGAATTTTGGCCAGTTCTGTTTTTGCCTTTTCAAGTTCAGCCTTTAGCGTTTCATCGCCTTTGTGGTTCGCAAACTTTTCTTCAGCCAACCTTACTTTTTCTTCAGCGGCTGTTAATTTTGTTTGAGCCTGAGCCGGGAGCCATTCTGAACCAAGACGGATAAAATAGTCTGAATACTTTTCGCCTTCGTTCTTTTGAATTCCGGTTTGTTCAAACATTTTCTGAGCCGCACCGTTGAAAATACCATCAGCGTTTTTATTTGCCAATGCCTTCAGTTCAGTTTCTTTGCCCGTGTATGCCGTTTCAATTGCCTGAATCTGTTCAGGTGTTAATCCTGTTGATAATGTTTCATCTAATAGCATAATCTGTTATGTATTAATATTATTGTTAATTAATTTACTTTTCCTTCTTTTGCTTTATTAACCAATGCCTGAAGTAATTCAGTTTTAATATTCTTTGCCGGGTTCAATCCTAATTCTTTGGCCTCTGTAAATAGCGATTCTCTCACTTCTTTTGCGACGTTTAATACAGATGAAGCCTGATGCGTAGTGACTGGAATGGTTGGACTGTTTACTTTTTCAGTAAGCAAAGCAATCTGATCTTTCAGCAACTCAATTTCAGTCTTTGGCCTCGCACTTTGCTGAATGTCCAAATTGATCCGGTCATTAACCGCTTTCATGGCTGTCGGATCTTCGATCAAACTAGGATGATCGTACACTTTTACACATGAAATTTCACACGCTCCAAGTTTCTTCCAGTTCTGATCTGTCAGAATGTTTTCAAGTTCCATTTCACCGTACTTTGCGGTAATGGTCTGATTCTTTAATTTTCCGTTCTGGTCATAGTTGGCAACTTTCCCTAATACTAATCTCAATTGATAAACTTTCATAATAATCTGTTATTTTAAGTTTGTATTCATTATTTTATTTGGATCCATTAACGGATTGTCAATTGGTGTAATTATTGGTTCTGGTGCTGGTGGTTCAAAAGTATTAACCTTTCCGATTAACAATTCTCTTGCGACCGTCAATTTATTGCTCATTGAAATATTCTCACCAAAATATTCATTAAAGAAAACATTTAGTTCCCCAAATTCTGCCTCAAAAGCATCAATGTAATACTTGAAATTTAGCCTCAATTCCTTCATTTTTGGATCAACTGTCATTGTTATAAACTGATCATCTGTAAGAGTCGAATAAGGCAGTAACTTATACAAAAGATTGCTTCTTTCGAGTGCATCAGGATTGTTTTTATAAATCGAAAAGTTAATCCGGCTTATTAGGTTTTCTTTATCAATCGTATCGACTGCAATAGCCAGAAAGTCCCTTAACTGAAATTCAGTATCTAGGTAAAAATCCGTTCCTTTGTCGATATAGTTTGATTTGAACGATTTACCGAAGGCAATTTTAAGCAACTTACTGTCAAGTGAGGTCTGAAGTTTAGACATTTTACCACTTAATTCAATCAACGTATTTTCAAGTGTCTGGTTTCCCCTCGCAATCTGATCTTTATTCTTTGCCTGGCCATTTGCCTGTTCGGTTCCTTTGCCGACAAGTCCGTATTTTATTTCATCGTACTTTTCTTTGACAAAGTCATTAACCCAAGTCAATATTTCAACAGGAGCATAATGAAACTTAACAAAATTGGCATTCAAATCGAAAGGTGCTTTTCCGTCGTCACTGAACTTAGGAACCGGCAAACCGATAACCATTCCGGCCTGAATAATTGTTTTTGAATTGCACACAGGGCATGGGACCAGACTATCTTTGTTTCCCAGCACTCCATTCAGACCACCCAAATAGCCTCCTGTTTCAGTTGCAATACATCGTGTACCGTTTTCAAACGATCTTTCACATGGCTTATTATTTTGCTTATAATGAGTAATGACGGGTATCATGCCCGAAGGAATGAACATCTTTTGGAGCGTGTAATAATTCACATAGTTTTCAAACTTCTCTACGAAATTTGAAAAAATGCTTTTCCGCACCACAAATTTTTCTGTATTTATCGGCTCGACTGAAACGAAGTCAGCCGGGCAAACTCCTAAATCATGAGGTATTTCTGATTCAAGTGTAAAAATCTGATCATTTTCGATATAAACTGAATAAAACTGGTCGGTATAAAAATAGTATCTTTCTTCGCCTTTGTCATTTTCACCCTCAAATACGATTGCTTTGATAGCTCCTGATTCTGTTTTGTCAATCGCTTTTACGTCGTCTATTTCAATCGTAAACCGGTATGGATTGCGCTTGTCAACGAAGTCTGTAATGATGATTGAATTGTGCTGATTAATCAGTAGGTTGAAAATTTCAGTCTTCCAGTAGTCTGAATATTTTGAAAGTAGTTTTGCTGATGTTATCTTTTGAGCGTTTGAACTAAAAACATAGTCATATCTAGCGTTCGTTGCATCGAATACCTTTTTAAGTTCCGGGATAATATCGTCTTGAATTAATGAAGCTGTTGGAAGTGGATGCCTAAAGAATTTCATGTATGATCTGAAGTTCTCTTTTCGCATCCAAGATTGAACCCAATTTATGAACGGGTTTTGAGTGTTCCAAAGTTCATCAAGATTGTTATCGGTATTGGTGAAAATATCAGTACTAAGATGTGTTTGAATGAAATATCCAAGTTTCTTTTCATAGGAAATAGCCTCATGAATCTCTTTCTTGTATTCACATGAATCTATGAAGTCTTTAATTATGCTGATAGGTTCGTCTGCCATAATTTAAGTAAAATAAAGTATGATGTCCGACCTAGTCTGTTAAGTCTTGAATTGCAAATATAAAAATAAATATTTGAAAAGATGTTCAATAATTAAAATTATTTTTTAGGCGCAAAAAAGCCCTGATAAAATCAAGGCTAGAAGATAATACCACAGAATTACAAATAATGAGTTATGTAAATTGGTTTACCAATTAAATCAACTCCGATGTAATAAGTTGCTTTTTTCATTAAGCAAATAAATTAAACTCATAAACTTTAAATATACCGTTTTTATATCCTATGTGATGTGGATTATAAATCCATTCAATTTTCCACATCTTATTTACTTGAAAATGATATGAAAAAATTCTGATATTAATTTTAAGATTACTCATAGTTTACAATTTATTTAGTTTAACTTTTTCAATACAATCTGCAATCCATCCAACCAAATAAGCATCTGCCTCCCAACCTGTTTCTTTCTCTCCAATTCTATCCCATAGTTCACGAGCCGCGTGAGTTGCTTCGTGAGCCATTAATTTAGTTGTACATATTTTGATTGATTCAAACGAAATTATACATCCTACTTTTCGGCTTTCTTTGCAAACAACCAATTCAACAAAGGCGTTGAACATTTCAGTATTTGAAACATTAAATTCTTTTCCTGATATATATTCAAACCGTTCTTTTATTCCTTCCATGTTTTTGGTGATCGTTACCCAAATTTTGAACGGATATAAAACAGGATCAAATTCGTGTATTATTGCTTTTTTATTCTTTTCACTCATATTCAGTGTTTTATTTATTTTACAGCTTTCAATCGTTTGTCTCCACTTGGTAACCAACTTCATTTATGAAAGCAAAAATACCGTTTTACTTTCAGTTTGTCAGTTAAAATTAATATTCCCGTAATAAGAATCCATGTCTTCCTTGCTGTCTTCCATAATCACATATCTTAACGCGGCTAATCCGTCCGGTTCGTGTCCTTCGGGTTCAGGAACTATCTTTCCGTTAATATCGACCTTCCAGAACCATTTTTCAATGCCAGCCTTTAAATTTACTGATCTTTCAGTGAGAAAAATATCATATCCGCGAACTTTGTTTATTCCGATAATGATTGATCCGGTTACCTTCTTCACGCCCCTGACTTCATATCCGTGCTTTCTCAAATCGTTTATCTCAGTTTTTCCGGCACTATCGGCGATGATCTGCTGCCCTTTCATATGATTTACAAAGGCCAATTGGTCAACTATTGCCATCCTTTCGGCTCCGGTTATCTTCTCTGGCATCAAATTATTAAGACTGAAAACCTCGTCAACATACAAACAGTTATCTTTTTTCCAAACATCAATTAAAACAGTAGGATCAGGACTAACTCCAAAGTCCATACCCGAAGCTATTCGTTTTGCCGTGGCTGGAATAGCCGTACACCATTGATATTTATATATCCTTCGTTCTGAATAGTAACCAGTTTGACCTAGTCCGTAAACACGGAACCATTCGATATTGTCGCGCCTGGATTCAATGAAGTTCTTTTCAGATTCAGGACACATTTCATTATCCTTATAGGTAACTATTATCTGTTCGCTGATTGAATTTCCGTTATTATCTTTAAGTTTTGGCACTTCTGTGTGCGCCCAGAATTCGAAATCAGGATTGTAGTCTATGTAAACTTCTTCGTGTGTTCGGCCTATGTAGGTGCTTGCAACCTGCCAACCTATCTTGTTTGCCTCGTTAATGTAAAGTATATCACGTCTTTTTGATTTACCAGCATCTGATTTATTGTCTGAAATATACCGGAATTGAATTACTGAGCCCCTGATATTTATGTCGTGGCTTGACCTATTATAGTAATCTGTCCAGCTTACATTATTATCTTCAAATATGTGTTTGAAGTCCTGAATAGCACCGTCTTTCAGATTGTCGTAAGTATCTGTCATGACCGTTATCAGTCGGCTTTTTTCAAGTGCTTTGGTGATTAAAATTTGTGCTATTGAATAGTTTTTTGATGAAGACTGTCCGCCCTGAATGACCTTTATTTTGGCCTTAATTGCCCTGATCTTCTTAAATGTAGTGGTGAACCCTGATTCATTTTCCATCTTCAATTATCTTTCCGGTCATATCCTTGAAAACAAACATCGGGCCGGCCAGGTCTTTCCCGTCCTTACCTGTTAACTCCTGATAGTTCATAGAAATAGCTTTGCGCTCTTCGTCGGTACCAATCAATTTAAACAATGCAAGCTGTAATGTAGGATTGTTTGACTTATACCACATATTTTTAAGGCTTTGGCAGGTCTTTGTTTTATTATCATCAATCGCTTTTAAAAGTGTTTCCGATTTTTCCAATTCAAGATTATAAAATTGGGAAGATTTAATACCTGAATAAAAAGCGAAAATATCCCTGATATGGAATAGGTTGTTTGCTTTTATCACTTCCAGTATTTCGGCTTCATATTGTTCTGACTTTTTCATTTCGGTAATTTATCAAGTATTTCAATCTTTATTGTTTCGGCTATTGCCTTCATCATTAACGGTGGAACTGCCCGACCAAAACCTTCAACCTTTTCAGCGTATGATTTACCTGTTGTTTTCCAGTCCTGCGGAAAGCTAGTTATTGCTTTACATTCGTTTACCGTAAACTTTCTATTATTCCAATGACAAACGGAAGCAGCTCCGCAGGATCCGTTTGTCGCCGTTAATGTCCGGCATGGTTTATTAGGGTGCTCTTTTAAAAGTGACATATATTTATCGCTTTTCCCGTAAGGTTGCATTTTTAACAGTTCGGTATAAATAGCAAACCGTTCAATATTAACCTCTTTTAAATCTTCTTTTGAGTTTACAACTACCTTAAACGCGTCACTTAATGAAACTGTTTTTATTTGTGGTTTTGGAAATACCGGTTCTAAATTCAAATCATTACGGACACCGATAAATATAACTCTTTGCCTAATTTGTGGAACTCCATAATTTGCAGCGTTCAATAACTTTGCCTTTACGTTATATCCACATGATTTCATCTCGTTAAAGAAAACATTAAACATTCCTTTTGATGAACCCTTTAATAGTCCCGAAACATTTTCAGCAACAAATACTTTCGGTTGAATAGCTTTTATAAATCGGATATATTCATAAAATAGATCATCGGTTTTCTGAACCCTGTTACCATATTTTTTAGTCTTCCCCCATCCATCCTCAACATTTCCGGCAGTCGAAAATGAACTACATGGCGGCGAACCGTCCAATATATCCAATTCGCCTACTTTTAGCCCGTTTTCTTCCAATATTTTTAATGGGTCAAGTGTTCTTATATCTTGCTGATAAAGTTTAGTGTTTGGATAATTTAAGCGATAATTTGCGGCCTGATAATCGAGAAACTCAACCGCTGCCAATACTTCAAACCCGGCCATTTTATACCCGGTTGAACTTCCGCCAATCCCTGAAAATGTTGAAATTACTTTATACATAAATAACCTTTAAATTGTAGCGATTGAAAAAACGGTTCAATATATTTAAACCCTACTGACTTAATCATGTTTGTTATTTCTTCATCGGTATTATTTTTCATTATAAACCTTAAATCATATTGTTTGCTCAAAATTTGATCCTTTGTAAAATTTTGCTCTTTAAAGTCGTAATACGAAAAGGTAAAAATATCCTGTAATTTGCCTGATTCATTGATTGTTTTCTCACAAATGATAAATCCACCGCCCGGAAGCAAGCTGTCATAAATTCGCTTTAAAACGCCTTGTTTTTTCGTTATTGGAAGAAACTGTAATGTAAATACCATTAAGATTAAACTTGCATTTGGAAAGGTAGTATTTTCATCTGTTATATCGGAATTGAAAACAGAAAAATGTTTTGTATTGTGACTGTCTTTTAATAAGTTTTCCGAAATGTCGTAACCGATAAAACGAATATTTTCCGCTTTGTTTTTAAAAGAAAGTAGTTTTAATCCTATTCCTGTTGAACAGCCAAGATCATAAACATTTGAATTTTTAACAATGAAATAACTTGAAAGACTTTTAATCAGTTCCCAAATATGTTTATAATTTGGAATTGAAAGTTCAATGTGTGAATCAAAATCCTTTATCGTATCAAAGGAAAATTCAGAAGGTAAATCCACATT
>Ga0209125_1003040_pt1 | contig 12036 bp, 8 predicted proteins | sample BarGraIncub1131A_FD_184503 | JGI IMG/M metagenome (GOLD analysis project Ga0209125, IMG submission 184503) | Arctic peat soil microbial communities from Barrow, Alaska - Barrow Graham LP Incubations 11-31A (SPAdes) (version 2) | ecosystem: Environmental > Terrestrial > Soil > Wetlands > Peat... | reverse complement strand
CATGTTTTTTATAATGTTTTATGATCTTGTCATGATGCTTTATGATCTTGTCATGATGCTTTATGATCTTGTCATGATGCTTTATGATCTTGTCATGATGCTTTATGATCTTGTCATGATGCTTTATGATCTTGTCATGATGCTTTCTTTGTAATGATAGATAGTTTAAATGCACTGATTCGATCCATTTTATAGGACGCATTGTTAAATGCTCCTGATTCAAAATTAACATATAGATAATATCCATCGATATCAATTTCTTCATTCATGGATGGCATATAAACTTTATTTCTACGTTCACCTAAAAGAATAACCTTACCCGTATTTGTAATATTAGGATGATACACATCCAGCTGATGCATATAACCACGAAGACCTTTATAAAGCTGACAGGATCGTGACAGAATCAAATATCCTTTACTGGTAAATGCTACACCCTGTACCCTGGTTGGCATAAAGATGGTATCTGCTTTCACAAGAGAAGGTTCCGTATCCTTATATTCTATCTGGTAACTATGCATATAGGTTGGTAGAAGTTCGTTGTAGGAACCAATCCAAAGCTTATCTTTATAATAGGAAATAAAGGAGACTGCACTTCCAATACTGCAAATCGCATTATAATCTACGTATGAATAAGTTCTTCCTTTTTGAACATCTGCTTCTATCTCAGAAAATGGGATGCTTGCTACTTTGGTGCCTTTTGCGATCCATACATTAGTTCCATCATATCCAATTCCACCCGAATGAGCCTTTGATGGTAAAATGAGTGTCGTTAAAAGTTTCTTGGTCGATTTATCAATCACATAAATAACCGAATTTTCTTCTGCTTTCAGATCATATGCGGATAGTAACAAATAATCTTCGGCAAAGGTCATTCCCTGCGGACACATCGATGTACTGGGGAATCCACCGACGTTCGTCACAATCAATCCAGGGATGATAATGCTTTTTGAATACTTCACGTTATTACTGAAAAATGAAATGACGGAATAAGAACTTGAATTGATGAATTTAGTTGCGGTCGTAAAATACTTGGCAGTGGTACTGGTATTTTTTATTTTTGTAACCTTAAGTGCCGCAGTAATAGCTGCTTGACTTCTGTATGTTCCCCCATTATATTTGCGGCGAGCTATCACACAGAATCGGTAAGTATCACCCATCGTAAGCCCATCTGCAATACAACTGTAAGCACTGCCTGCTTCTATTGTTGTGAGAAGAGAATATTTAGAACTCCCTTTCTTCTTGTAGATATCGTAATATGCTACCCCCGTGACTTTTTTCCAAGTCAGTCTGACTTTCTTGGTACCAGCTTTATATTTAAGTGCAACTTTAGCTGGATTGGTGCTGGTCTCAACTTCCGAGGAACAGGTCCCTAAATAATTAGAATCAAGTACATAGGCACGAACTTTATATTTATAGGCTGTACCTGATGAAAGTCCATAGTTCGTGAAGGAATTAGCAGTTACCTTTCCAGCGTATTTGAAATTTGTTTCTGAAACCGGTGAACGATAGATATAATATCCCGTCGCACCAGAAACCCTGTCCCAATCCAATGAGATAGCAGAAACATATGATTTTGATACCGAAAGCTCGGTAACTTTATCCGGATTTGTAGCCGTCTGATAAGGATTTGAAAACTCACTATAATATTCCAAACCATCTATATTTGTGACTGAACAGATCTGATAAGTATGAATCGTTCCTGAATCATAATATAAAGTCACCTGATTGCTTTCTGTAGAAGCAACCGGACTATTTTTATTACTGCTGTCATCTATGCAATAAATTTCATATGTTGTACTATCCTCATTATCCTCCCATGTGAGCGTCAATGAATCTGTACTATGATTTAGTGTGGAAATATTAGTAACTTTTGCAGGCAGGACGATAATTTCTACTGCCGTAATACAGTTCTGATAATATATGATAATTGATTGGGGTCCAACTTTAGTACAATCATAGCCCTCTATACTATAATCGGTTATGATGCTGCTTGTGCCATCAATGTAGTAAGCTTCGACAACCATATCGCTAAAGTTTAGACTTTCTCCTTTGGTATATGTTGTTTTAGTTGGGCTCTGATAAATTGAAATTTGATTCGCAATCGCAATCATATCTGCTTTTGCAGCAGGTAAGAACAAACTCGATAGACCGGGTATAAGTAGTAATAAAATTAGTAATGCAAGTAATTTTTTTTTCATTGTTTCTAGTCAGCTCCTTGTTTTATGTTCGTCGTCATTTACTATACAGTGTCAATGGATATGCTGTTATTTTCATCCCCCTGCTTCGCCCCAACAATACCAATCTTAAATGTCAGTAAGGTGTCAAAACAATGAATAATCACATTATAAAAAAGAAGTAGCTGGGACAGCAAAATTTCTTGTAATATACTCTGCAATTTATCTTTTCTTGTTATCTACACAACAAAAAAGACTGCCGTAAAACTCAAAGTCTCAAGAAATATCAACAGATCTCCTGCTACGGCTCTGTTAAGATTTCCAATCCACCTAACTTTTACTTCAATCTCTTTATTTAGTCTCTTTATTTAACCTCTTTATTTAATCTCTTTATTTAGTCTCTTTATTTAATCTCTTTATTTAGTCTCTTTATTTAACCTCTTTATTTAATCTCTTTATTTAGTCTCTTTATTTAATCGCTTTATTTAGTCTCCTTATTCAGTCTCTTTATTCAGTCTCTTTATTTAGTCTCTTTATTTAGTCTCTTTATCTATTCTCTTTATTTAATTTCCTTGTCTAATCTTTTTCTTTCTGAACACCTTATCACCGATTTGAGGAATTCTCTCCCCAGCGCTGATACCCGTCAACTTCAATTCCAAATTTATCAAGCATTTTACCGATGATAGCAAGGTTCATATCTTCTAAAGACAATGGTTTATGATAATAGTTAACCACCGGTGGCATAATGTAAGCTCCTGCTTCTGTAAGACAAAGAAGATTCTTTAAATGGATGATGCTGAATGGACTTTCTCTTGCAGCTATCACTAATTTTCTTCTTTCTTTTAACGTCACATCCGCTGCTCTGAGCAACAAATTATCGGAGTAACCGCTGGCAATTCCTGCAACCGTCTTCATACTGCAGGGAACAATAATCATTCCTTCTGTTTGAAAAGAACCACTTGCGATACTGTCGCCGATATTCTTGATGTCATATACCTTATCTGCCAGATGATTCACTTGTTCGATTGTATACTCTGTTTCATGGGCAATCGTCATCTTAGCACCCTCTGAAATCACTAAATGAGTCTCCCATCCAGGATAATCTTTCATTATTTCAAGAAGCATAATTCCAAGTACGGCACCGCTTGCCCCGCTCATTCCAATCACTAATCTTTTAGTATTGATGCTTGTTACTTTTTTCATTATATCATTTCCTCTCTATGACAAAATAGGAATTTTCTTATGATATTTATTCCATCTGTTCTATCGTTTAATTAAATGCAATATTATTTTATCGCCTGATTCCATACACATAGTTTTTCCGAGATATAGTCAATCGTAACAAACAACAGAAAACCAACGATTGAGATGGTAATGATTCCTATATACATATCGATGTAATTTATTCTTGACCATGCATCCAAGATATAATAACCCATTCCATATTTCGTCCCATAACCCTCAACAAAGAACAAAATTGAGAGGGCAGCACCAAGCGATACTCTGACGCTGGTAAGTAATTGTGGCAAAATAGCAGGCAGGGTAACATGCCAGATGATCTGCCTGTGATTAGCACCTGTACTTCGAATCACCTGATACATTGCCGGATCAATGTTCAGTACGCTGTCTCGTACGGATACAATGATTTGAAATACAATGACTAAAAACATAATTGCGACTTTAGATCCATCATGCATTCCCCATACGAGCATTGCAATCGGGAGCAGTGCCGTCTTCGGAATCGGATAGCTGAAATAGACTAATGGATATAATACTCTGTTCGCTTTTGCAGAAGAAGCCATAAGAATCCCGATGGGAACTCCAACCCCGAGGGAAAGGGCTAAACCTATTCCTATTCTTCGTAAGCTGTACAGAATATGAATCAGAACATGATCAGTAACTATAGTTCCAAAATTTTTATATACTATAATTGGATTTGGAATCACGTTGATACTTGTCAAAAGGTATGCTGCAAGCCATATTAAATTAATAGATAGAAAGCCAAGTACAAACATTTCACATCGTTTTATTAGTTTACTCAACGGCTTCCTCCCCAGTATCTTCTGTTCTTAATTGCTCCCTCAGCAGCTTCTTAATAATCAGATACTCAGCCTCCTCCGGATAAAGATGTCCAAAATAAGGATTCTGCATCTGATATTTCACATCACCCATATGTTTTCCCATTACAATAATCGTATTTCCTAAATAAAGTGCTTCCTCTATACTGTGTGTTACAAGTATCGTAGTCGGTTTGACCTTCCTCCATACTTTTAAAAACAATTCCCTGGCTTCTTCTCTTGTAATTGCATCCAGTGCAGAAAAAGGCTCGTCCATCAGCAGTAAATCCGGTTTGATGATAAATGCTCTTGCAAGTGCTGCTCTCTGTACCTGGCCACCGCTTAACTGGTTTGGGTATTTACCTAGAATATCCGAAATATTCAAAGACGAATAAATCTTTGCTATTTCTTCCTTTTGTGTTTCACTGAGCTGCTGCTTACGGATTTTAAGTGAGAGTAAGCAGTTCTCTTTCACTGTTTTCCATGGCAATAGACCGCAGTTCTGTGGTATCAGACCAATCTTATGTATCTTAGGGTTAAGCGGCTGCCTGTTGTTATCTTTGATATAATCAATCGTACCGTTTTCAATGGGAATCGTCCCTGCAAGCGCATTCACCAGGGTTGATTTTCCGCAGCCGGAATGTCCTAGAATTGCAAGTGCTTCGCCCTGTGGCATCTGCAAGGAGAGGTTTGAAATGACAGGAAAGATTTCTTTTTTTGATTTATAATGAATTGAAATATGATCAATAATCAACATATTAATAACCATGCCTTTCTTCACACTAACTTACATGATGCCTGGAAGAACAAGGAACGAGCACCACGGTGCGAGTTTCGCAGTTCTTCTGCGTGAAGATACTTCACGCTGTGAAGATGCTCTTTCTTCACGCTAGTTCCGATTATTTTGAGTATACATCATAAACCATCTGATCATAGGAAAGGTCGGCGCTGCACAGCCCCTTATCACTTGCCCATTTCACTGCTGCCTGCACTTCTTCTTCTGAGGGAAGAGTACTGGTTCTGAATTGTTTAACTTCAATCTGCCCAGCCATTTCTTCTGGATATCCCACCGCTTTTATCACAATTTCTTCATACTTGCTGATATCGGTCACATTCATATAATCAACTGCCTCATTATATGCAGTATACAGATTATGGATTGCTTCGTTTTTAGCCTTCAGTGCTGTCATCGCAAATGCCGAAATAGCCGGGTACAGTCCATATTCGTTGGCACTGCCAAGAGAAATGCAGCCGTCATTTATTGCAATCGTTGCAAATGGTTCTGGCATTAAGCCAAGATCCACTTTATCATTGCGAAGCAATTCCAGCCGGTCCGGTATTCTTGGGACGAGCTCCTTCACTAAATCAGTACTGGACAACTGATTATTTGCTAAAATATTATCTAAGGTATAGTCGATCAAAGTATTCTCAGATATCGCTATACTCTTACCCTTGATTTCACTGATCTCCGTGATTCCCGAGTTTTTACCTGCCAGCAGGATATAGTCTCCATCCGTGATTCCCGTGATTTTGACATCAAATCCGGCATTTTGATACATGCAGACCCCAATATAATCTGTCAATACACCATCTAATTCTCCTGCCTGAAATGCTGCATCCCTGTCCTTAGCCGATGTAAATACTTCAAGGTCTAATTCGAAATTATATTTATCATCCAGCTTATTTTCCTGAATCAGTACATAGGGAATTACATCGCTTGAAGACATCATTCCAATCTTAATGACTGGTTTTGCGGTAGTATCTTCCTTTGTGGAAGATTGTTCCTTGGAACTGCATCCTGTTAATAACATGGTAGTAATTACGATTAATGATATTATTCTGATTTTATTTCTCATTTTAATTTCTCCTGCTAATATAAATTTTCTGTTATTTTTTCTGTAAAATAATCTTAATTCTATTTCCATATTTTATACATATATTTTATAGTCGCACCAATAATTATAATAAAATATTTATTATATCAATGCATCCAGAACTCCAAATACAAGCAACGTAATGCTGATAAGCTGGTTAATGCTATAGGAGGCTATATTTACATTGGTTAGATTCGTAGGTGAAATAATACGGTATTCTACAATAAATAGACCTGTAATAATAAGGATTCCTATATAATACAGCAGTCCTAGCTCTGGAGCCAGAATTCCAATGATGATAAGACAGATCAAGGTGATGACATGAAAGAACATTGCAATCCGTAATGCATTCTTCACTCCGAATTTAACCGGAATGGAATGAAGACCGTTCGCTTTATCGAAATCATAGTCCTGCGATCCATAGATGATATCAAATCCTGCTACCCACAAGGTATTGGCTGCGCCCATAAATAATGGGATCCAGGATAGTTCTCCTGTTACTGCAAGCCAGGCTCCCACAGGTGCACAGGCACAGGTAACTCCCAAGATCAAATGACACAGATAGGTAAATCTTTTACTGTAGGAATAAATAATAAGGAGAAACAATGCCACAGGGGATAGTAAAAAGCAGATCCAGTTCAATTGATAGGCTCCATATAGCATCACGAGAAAACAAATCGAGGTAAATATAATAACTTCTTTCTTCTTCACTTCCCCCTTCGGTATCTGGCGGTCGGCGGTCCTGGGATTACGGGCATCAATCTCAGCATCTATGACACGATTGATTGCATTGGCACCTGTTCTTGCTCCCATGAAACAAACGACGATCCAGATTAAAATTGAGATCTTGGGTAACCCTTTCGCTGCTAAAAGCATCGACAGAAGTGCGAAACTAAAAGAAAATATGGTATGAGAGAACATAACTAGCTTTCCATACTCTTTTAACTTCTTCATTATTTTATTTAAAACCATATTCGCTCCACCTTTCGTTCACCTGCTGTTTCATCTGCTCCGTCATTCGGATATCATTCGGCCAATCTCTGGTTAATCCTTCGTCCTTCCATTTTTTGGTCGCATCAATGCCGATCTTGTTCCCTGCTATGACAAGATCTCTCTTCGCATCTATATTATTAAAGACTTTCCACATCACCGTTGATAAATCCAGCGGATTGACTTCAGCATCTACTGCTATGATGAATTTATCCGAATTATACCTCATATAATCTTCCAGCGCAACTCTGCCCTGCCCGGGCTTTTCTTTATGAAGGGTAATAATATGATAGGTATCCGTCACTTTGTTGTTTTCTGCGTGATATGCCGTCTGCATATCCTCGCCTCTGCAGTCTGTCGCGTCCACTCCGAGTCTAGTTCCATATAATGCCTGGTTAGAGGAATGATCGAGTGCATCCAGCGGGCCTTCCGATAGCAGGAGGTCACAACTTCCGCTCACATTATGAAGTAAAGCATCGCGGACTTTATACAAATTCTGCACATCAACGGTTTCATCTACAATCACGATCAATTTCGTATACATCATCTGTCCCATTCCCCAGACGGCATTCATAGTTTTACGTGCACAGCCCGGGTATTTGGCTTTAATGGATATAATCGCACAATTATGAAAAACCCCTTCCAAGGGCAGATTCATATCTACTAATTCCGGAATAATCAAGCGGAGCATCGGCAGGAAAATTCGTTCCGTTGCCTTCGCCATATAACAATCCTCCATCGGTGGTTTTCCCACTACCGTTGCCGGATAGACTGCCTTCTTTTTATGGGTGATGCAGGTGACATGGAATCTTGGATAATAGTCGGCCAGGGAATAGTAACCGGTATGGTCACCAAACGGCCCCTCGAGAACAAGCTCTTCTTGAGGGTCGACATAACCTTCGAGTATGATTTCCGCATTGTCCGGCACATAGATATGATTGGTGATGCATTTCACCATCTTAACTCTGGACTTTCTAATCCAGCCGGCCAGCATCATCTCATCGATCATTTTAGGCAGGGGCGCTGTAGCTGCATAAGTAATTGCAGGATCACATCCTAGTGCAACAGATACTGGCATTCTTTGGCCGCTCTCCTTGTATCCGCTGAAAATCTCCGAACCGTCTTTATGCTTATGCCAGTGCATTCCGGTACTGGTCTCATCCAGTATCTGCAACCGGTACATTCCAACATTCTGCTGTTTTGTCTTACCGTCTTTTGTAAAAACCAACGGCAAGGTAATGAATCTTCCGGCATCCTCCGGCCAGCATTTTAGGACTGGCAGTGTACTTAGTTTCACCTCATGTTCAATTACTTCCTGACATCTCCCTCTGAAGTGACTTTTTATCGGGAATACATGAAGTAATCGCAGGAAGCGCGGAATACTTGCAAATAATTTCTGAATGGACAGATAATTGCTCAAATCTGTATATTTCGCAATCTCAGCGCCAATTTCGTCAAGTTTCTCTGCGCCTAAACCCAGACTCATTCTTTGGTAACTGCCCATCGCGTTCATCAGTACCGGATACTTTGAACCCCTTACATTCTCAAACAACAGCGCCGGTCCATAAGCTTTTGAAATACGGTCCGTAATCTCGGTAATCTCAAGTTCGGGGGATACTTCCGCATTAATATGTATTAATTGTTTCTTTTCATCCAGTTCTTTCATAAAACCATGTAAATCTTTATATGGCATGTTGCACATCCTTTATTTTAGGCATCTTGCGATTCAAGTTAATTTTTAGAACTTGTTTCTTGCCATGATTATTTCTTATTATAGATTATTTCTTATTATAGATTATTTCCTCTATCGATTATTCTCCGTATCAATTATTTCCTCTATCAATCATTTACTCTATCAATTATTACCTGTATCAATTATTTTTTCTATCAATCATTCCCTGTATCTATTATTTCCTCTATTAATTATTCCCTGTATCAATTATTACCTATATCAATTATTACCTGTATCAATTATTACCTGTATCAATTATTTTTTCTATCAATCACTCTCTGTATCAATCATTTACATAATAATTTCCTATTTAACTTTACATGGTATATTTTAGAACATATTTCAGTTTTATTCAAGGTCATCGAAATTATAAGCTGCAGCTTTCGTGTAATTGGTTACTTTCGCTTCAAAAAAGTCTGTTTTCGTACTGTTAAGATTTGAATAACCTTCGATCCAAGCCATCGGATTATCTGTGATTTCAGGATATAGTTCCTCCAGGCCGATTGCCTTCAACCTCTGATTTCCCAGGTATTTAATATATTTATCAATAAGATCGTCATTCATCCCAAGTATCTCATTATTGGTTACGTACTGCCCCCAGGCAATTTCATGTTCGACGCCTGTCCTCATCATCTCTCTGATTTCTTCTAAGATATCAGGTGTGAATAATTCTTGATTTTCATTTCGCAGCTCTTTGATGATATTCTGGAACAAGACTAAATGTGTAATTTCATCTCGGTTGATATATTTAAAAATCGTACTGGTTGCGGTCATCTTCCCCTGTCTAGCCAAGGTATAGAAAAAGCTGAAACCCGAATAGAAGTAGATACCTTCCAAGATATAATTAGCGATGACCGTCTTTATGAAGTTCGAGATCGTGGCTTCTTCATTAAAGGCCTGATATATATTTGCAATATATTTATTTCTTTCTAAAAGATGTTGATCCACTCTCCACTCATCATAGATTTTATCTCTCGTCACCGGATTTGTTACGGTATCTAGGATATAGGAATAGCTCTGTGCATGGATCTCCTCCTGGAAAGCCTGTATATTAAGAAGCGATGAGACTTCCGGTGCCGTAATATATCCAGATAGATTAGGCAGGTTCTCTGTCTGTACGGAATCCAGAAAATTAAGAAAGGATATGATTTTATCAAAGGCATTTCTCTCTCCATCCGTTAAAAGTGGAAATTGCTTAATATCCTCGTTCAAGGATATTTCCTCCGGAATCCAGAAATTATTGAGCATCGTTCGATAGAACACATTTGCCCAATTATACTTAATCCGGTTCCATTCTCTTAGATTTGTTGTATTTCCATTAATCATTGATTCTGTTCCTCGGATGCCCTGCTCATTAAATATTTTTTTTCTTATCATTCTATCTATTCCCCCTCGATATTAATCTAACTCTTCATGGCATAAAATTAATTACCTTTATTTTATGAAAATATTAAGAATCCGTAAATACCGTCATATAATATCTTATTCTGCCATTTATCACTTTATTCATCTCTACTGATTATATGAATTACCTATAAATATTTGCCTTCCAAAATCAAACAAAACTGATGGATATAACTGAACTTCCTGTATACGTTTCCCTCCAATTTAAACCAAAGCTGATAGTATTACCTGAACTTCCTTTATACTTTTCCTCCAATTTAGACCAACACTGATGGTATACCTGAACTTCCTGTATACTTCCCCTCCAATTTAAACCAAAGCTATGGTATACCTGAACTTCCTTTATACTTTTCCTCCAATTTAAACCAAAGCTGATGGTATACCTGAACTTCCTGTATACTTCCCCTCCAATTTAAACCAAAGCTGATGGTATACCTGAACTTCCTGTATACTTTCCCTCCAATTTAAACCAAAGCTGATGGTATAACCTGACCTTCCTATATACCTGCTTTCCAGCATAAATTAGAACTGATGGTATGTCCGTTTTTAATTTGAAGGTGCTTCCTTATCTGATTACTTCCTATTTAGCTGGAGCAGCTGGTGCATTCATCCATCTCCAGGGACTGATTTCTCATATAATAAATTGTCTTTACCCCGTTCTTCCATGCTTCCATATATAAGTTAAGGATGTCCTGTGCCTTGACCTCCGGCGTAATATAGAGGTTAAAGGACTGTGCCTGGTCAATATGCTTTTGTCTGATTCCGCAGGCTTTGATGCTGGAGAGCTGATCGATATGGTGGGCTTCTTTATACAGCCAGAAATTCTTGTCATTCAGATCAGGTGCTGCCTTCGGAATGATGCTTCCCTTCTTCTCTTCGATAAAGTATTTCTTAAAGATCGGATCAATGCCTGCTGTGGTACCTGCAATATTTGAGGTGCTTCCAGTGGGTGCAACCGCCATGATATAACCATTTCTTAGTCCATATTGCTGCACCTCCGCTTTTAATCTCATCCAACGTTCACTAAGGTATCCGCGCCGTTCAAAATATTTACCTGTCTGCCATTCGGAACCCTCAAATTCCGGATAGGATCCTTTTTCTCTAGCTATCTCCATCGAAGCTTTAATTGCCTGATATGCAATCTCTTCAAACAATCGATCCGCCTCCTCAAAATGTGCTTCGCTTTCCCAGGCAAGACCGTTATTAACCAGGTAATGATGATATCCGCTTGTTCCAAGACCGATTGCTCTGTATTTTTCGCTTGTGATTTTAGCTTCAGCTACCGGTGATTGATTTAAGGTAATTACATTATCCAGCATGCGAATCTGAAGAGGAATGGTCTCTTTGAGTTCTTCTATCCGAATTCGTCCAAGATTAATGGAATTCAGGTTACAGGTTACCATGTCTCCTGATTTCACCCTTCTGACGACTTCTTTATGATTGCCGACCGTTTCTATTGTTTCCTCTACAAGATCGGACTCACTGACATTCTGTGCGATTTCATGACATAGATTGGAAGCGTAGATCATTCCTGCATGCTTATTCGGATTTGCTCTATTCACCGTATCCCGGTAGAAGATAAACGGTGTCCCGGTCTCCACTGCACTTTTCATGATTTTTTTCATGATTTCCAGTGCCGGTACCGTAAGACGCTCCAGATTTTCATTTGCTTCACAGGCAAGATAACGTTGTGTAAATGCTTTATCCTCATCATCGTAGAAGTCCTCTAAGTGGTATCCCATGATTTTATTCACCTGATAGGGGTCAAATAAGGACCAGTTGCCTCTTGCTTCCAATCTTTC
>Ga0209125_1003039_pt1 | contig 12043 bp, 8 predicted proteins | sample BarGraIncub1131A_FD_184503 | JGI IMG/M metagenome (GOLD analysis project Ga0209125, IMG submission 184503) | Arctic peat soil microbial communities from Barrow, Alaska - Barrow Graham LP Incubations 11-31A (SPAdes) (version 2) | ecosystem: Environmental > Terrestrial > Soil > Wetlands > Peat... | reverse complement strand
CCTCTTTTATTTTGGAAATGGATATATTAAAAGATTCCTGACATTTTTCATCAAATAGCAGTCGGCACTTATTTATGGCTTGAGCATACGCTTCATTTTCTCTCCCTATTACGCTTTCTATTAGTTTGTGTGTAGATGCGAATCGCTTTTCGAGTTCATTGTTGTTTTCCCAATTATAACCGCAATAAGGACAAACTCCGGCTTCTAACGCCGCATCCTCTCTAGTATCATTTTTAAGAGAATCTCTGGTATGCAGGAAAGCATTAATGGATTTCTGCAAATCACTTTGGTTTTTAGATGCGGTGTTGATTTGATTTACAATATCAACAAAGGAATCAGACAAATCGCTACATCCAAGTGCACAGCATAGTTTTTTCCAATCAACTTTTGTAAAATCATTTCTCTCTATTAGTTCCTTTTGAGATAAGAAAAGATTATAGGTTTCATTTTCAGTGCCTAATAAATTAATTGTATTTTTATTTTGGTTGCAGATTATCCATCCGATAATTGCAACTCTTCTTTTTTCTTCTGGAATTTGATCATAGCTATTCAAAGCTTTTGAAATGAAGAATAAATCTATGTTTGAATAAAGAGCTTTTACACCGTTTAATTGTTCTTTGATTTCGCTTAATAAATCAGAACTTTTAGCACCGTTGAAAGCGAACTTTTCTTGATCCCAAATTGGTTTTCCACCAGCCAATGATATGTATGGAATAGAGTCAACTTTTTCTACGGAAACAGAGTCAATCTCATTCTTTAGTTTTCCTATGCTCTCAGATAGGCTCTTAACCCTCTGATTAAGCTGTCTTTGAATTCCTTCGAGTTTTTCTGACCTTTCAATTTCTCCTGTTATACCAAATAAAGCATCGATTGCCTTGGTCCTTTCGGTTTCGGATTTTTTGAAATAATCAAGGCGGTCTTCCTGATGTATATAGTGTAAAGTTGAAAATAGGTTGATGTTTTGTACACCAAAGAAATCATCCCTTATCTCTTTAGCTCTTGTTGATTCAACTCTATAATTCGGCCAATTTTCTAAAGGGATATCATATCGCGGTAAAATAAATGTTTCAGTTTGAACATCAATATTTTTTGGATTGTTCTTTTTATTGGCACCAGAAGCAGCTGGTATTCGCAGAGCAATAACCAGAGAGGCAGACGAAGATTTATCTTCAAAGGTCCCTTTAATTATTACATCTTTTTGGGGATCATTTGCGAGACAATTGCTGGAATAACTTAATGTGCCAGATATCGAGTCATTGTTTTTTATTCTACTAATTTCCCCAGTAACTAAAAACTCAATAGAATCAAAAACGCTGGTTTTTCCATATCCGTTTGGACCGTCAAAGACGGAAAGGTATTCGGAAAACTCAATGTCTTTAGATGCAAATAGCTTGTAATTTTCCAAATGCAATTTCTTTATTTCTATGCTCATTACATTGCCTCACAGTCTTAGTTAGAAAAAATAGAATCCCAAGCCGATAAGATTGTTTCTATTTTATCATCTTTGAAATCAATAGCAGTATCTATTAATCGATCCAGCTTATGAATGTCAAAATCTTTTGATCGAATGTTTTCTTGAAGAAAATCTTCTACTTGTTTTATCTCATTTGATGGTGTTATTTCTAATGGAAATACCGGAATTTTTGTGGAAAGTTCCGCAAAATATCCATATGTTAATTCATTGTTGTGATTATTTTTGTATTTGCTAAAGAGAGTTGTATCCAATAAGTACGTTTGAATTTCCTGCACATATGAAAAGGAATCTGTTCGCTCGGCCTTCTTATTATTTAGATAATCAATAGCACGATTTTCGCTTAAGTCAGAATAGGAAAAAACATATTTTTTAAAATAAAAAGGGTCATCCTCAATTCTAACTTTGGCAGCAAGGTTTATGACTTCATCATCCGAGCGTTTACTTTCTATAAACAAAGTAGCGTTTTTATCCATATCAGACTGATGAAATGGCTGCATACGAAAAGCTTTTGCTAATAACTTAAAAAAATCCCCATCGGCTAAATTAAGATCAGCATTTTGCAACGAAATTATGATGTATGCTTGACAGGGATGCTCTGATGATATGAATGGCATTGCGCTGTACTTTTTACTGATATCATTCGATACATATTCAAAAGTAAAAGCTTCTTCTGCTATATAATTCAGCTCTTGAAGAACCTCATATATTATCTTCATTGTTCTGATTTCTCCTTGATATTAGATAGTTGCTCAAGAAAACCACATAGTGGAATGATCTTAACATTTTTACAATGAGCAATGTGCTCCGACATATCTGAATTGTAATCTGGAATTTGAAGAATTTCTTTATCTTGAATGGACGCAATATCAATATCCCTGCTAATTAAGCAATCATAATCCATTAATAACTCATAAACATTACGATTCTTTATTATTTCTGACGATATAATTGCATTATCGTTGTCTAGCCCGTCACGAAAAAGCATTGTAAGTGCACACTGCAAGTTTTCGATATCCTTATACGAAATTGCCTCAGTCTCCTTACTGAATTTCTGAGGAATATCGCGTAAGCCCTTTGCAAACGGATCATATATTCCGGAGCCCAAATAATCCGAATAGGAATTCATATCAAGATTACCACCGACTTGCGGATTTGTAATATGTATGAATTTTTTGAATGCATCAAACGTCAGTAATCCAAGTTTGTTTTTGCAACTTTTAATTTCACAGTTTGTGCAAGTAGTGCCCTTTTGGCTACAGCTTTTGCAATATACATTAATTTTATTGAAAAGCCCTTCTTTAATGTGGTAGAGATAAAATAAATTATCATTTGCATCAATTCCATCAGATGTTAGCCAATCAAGAATTGTCGTAAAAGGTATTCTGCGATCAAGAGTACCTTTTTTATATGCCTCATAATTTAAATCTCGATCAATTATATATTGGTCTAACTTTCCGAGCATCCAAAGATAACATTTTTCAATAAAGGCGGTTCCAGATTTATATCCATTCGGGTTGGTCATAGAAAAGAATTGCTTGATTACATCTTTTAATAAGTTCTCAGCCTTATCAGTTTCGCAATAGTTTTGCTGAATCCCGTTGAACTTATATTGGAACAGTGATATTTTCTTTAATTGCTCTTCTCCTAAATCTGCTAACTCTTTTTTCTCCTGGGAAACATCCTTCAACAATTGATCAAAAGCTGTATTCAAATTATCCTCAACCAATCTCTTAGCAGATGGGGCAATCTTTTTTAACGCATTTCGCAAGTTTTCCTTAAACTTTGTTGGCCTTCCTCTCTTAACTTGTGTGAGTGAATTTCGAAAGTCATGATCACTTCTTTTTGTATTTATTTCTACTTCCATGTCAATTAAATATTGAGGGCTATTTAATATTGTTTTTACATGGTCGAGCAATGATTGACTTTCTAATTCAATATCTACTGTTGTATGTAGATAAGCATTTGAAATATTGGGATAGTCAATAAAATGTATCGCTAATCCTAATAATGCACTTTCATATTCATTAATGGATGAATTAGCCCAATCCTTAACTTGGTGAACAGAAATATATTGAGCGCCTTCTGGGTTCATTTTCCCTATAGAAAAGTCTTCCATATACTCGATTTCCAAAAAATAAGGCTCTAACATTTTTTTGTATTCATTTATTGATATATCGGATTTATGTAAGGCGACAATTTGAGATATAGAGTACCACAATGCAATTTTTCCTTGATGATTATATCCATTCCAACTATTTGTAGCATCAAAAACCACGCCAGGATTTTTATTAGACATATCTGATACACATCCTCTTTTGTTTTGACCTATGTGTTACAGCATTACATTTTTGCTATGACAAGTTTGTCCGCGGTTTATTAAGCATAATGGAAAATTCGTTAATAATCCAGTCAAAGTGGAAGTTTACGCCATAGATGATTAATAATTTCATCTGGTTTTATTTCCCTATAATATGATAATTTCTTGTTCTCTGCTTCCAAAAAATTAATAATATTCGAATCTTTATTACCTTTATTTTCTAAAATAATTTCTTCCCGTAAATCATCAAATATTGAGAACCTGGAATTATTTGTTAAACGATTTTCATTAAGTAGTATTTCAGCTAAAATATATTGTTGCCTATTATAGCCCAGATTGTTCCAAACACTTTTTTTAATATACCAGTTATCACTTGAAAATACCATAAATGCCTCAATTGAATTTATCATATTTATTCCAGAGCTTGTACAAGCATTCCAATAATTACTAGCCAAATTGCTTTTATCACTCATAAAAATAATTATTGTATAACTAAGAGCTGGTATAACATTTAGAAAATAATATTGATCATTTATACTTGTATAGCCAGAAAGTGCGACTGGAATACAAGTATCAAATTTACAACAATCAAAAAACATTTGCTTTTCGTTTTTGATTCCATTTATCTGTTCCCATAACCATTTTCTATAATACTCTAACTGACTAATTGTTTCGGAAAACTTATTTGAGCTTTTCTCAAAATAATCCACACAAATATCTTGAAGTTCTAAATTGACTTTTACCGCTCTATTTCTTAAAAACATATTTAACAAGGATTTATAATTACTATTTCTCCCTTCCAAATATGCCTTTTGGGTCTTTTGAGTAATATCGAAAGAAATTTCATTTCGTTTTATTTCACAACATATACTTCTAAACATTTGTAACATTGCTTCTTTTGAATTAGTAATTCTAAACATATATCAAATATATCTCTACTCTCCATTACAAAATCAATCCTTTGCAATTGTGTTAAAGGCACTAAATACAACGTGAGCTGCGCATTATGCTATAACTAGACGTTAAATGAACTGTGGATTATAGGCAAGATCAATATCTTGCAAATACATTTTTACGATACAATAGTATGTTTCAGTTAAATCAGCACTTATAAATAGACCCAAGTCATATTATACACACTAATCCATATTTCTACAATTATTTTAAAAAATAAAGGAGGCTTGGTATTACCCCAATGCACGCAACTTAGTTTTCCATTAAAAGGGAGTTTTGCAGTGATTTTTATGAAAGCCGAAATATCTAGGGAAAGACTTTTTGGCTGAGCTATGAACAGCGAATTTTTTGATATATTGGTAGGACATTAGCTTGTAGTACATCGTAGAAAGCAAATTGGTTGAGGAAAACAATGCAACCAGATTAGTTTTGATATCATAACTCAATTTTTTGACATTCGGTTGATACGATTGTTTCAAATTCTTTTCTTTGTCACCCTCATCAATGACATCCTGCTGTTCACGTAAAGCAAACGAAGCCATATTCATTAGCAAAATTCCAGCGAAAAAGCCCTGATAAATAGCTGTGGGCGTTTCCCCTGTGAAAATCTCAACGCATAGCTTATTTTTTAGCTTGTCATAACTGGTTTCAATTCCCCACCTCATCGCATATAGCTTTTTCAGCTCCTGCGCATCAAATACTGTGGGAAGATTTGTGACCAACTTCTCTTGAATCCCACTATCCAGCTTGATATTCACCACCCGCAGTGTGACGGTTCGCTTCCGCTTTCCCTTGACCTGAACAACCGCTTCACCTTCCTTTATCTCCTCGAACTCTTTTTGCTGATTGCACCCATCTAAACGAATAACAAAATTCATCCCATATTCAATCAGCTGATGGTAAAGGTCAAAAGAGGGGTATCCTCTGTCCAACAAAAGGATGGATTTGTCATACCAACCTTGGGCTTTTAATTCATCAGCGAATGTATGGATTTTCGTCCGCTCGCCGTCATTGTATGACAACAGTTTTGCGGAAATGGTGAGATCGTTCAGCACGTCGTAAATTGTCATCGCTCTGGTTTTTGCATACGTTTTTTCACTGTTTCCGCAACTGCTGTACCCATAGATTTCGCGCAGCTCAGGAGTGTTTGGCAAATCAATTAGCGAGGCGTCGCCACTCAGCAGCCGATATCCTTTGTAGGTTTTGACGTTGGCTTCCTCTGTCTCGTATTTTTTTATGAGTTTGTAATTTAAATACTCAAAAATTCTGGCATCAATGTTTTCCCTCGCTTTTGAAAATGCTTGTCTGGTCACCAAAGCACCTCCTTTTGCTTCTTGAAATTCGTCCAATTCCGTTTGTAATGCCTTATTTTTAGAACCCATGATAAAATAGAGTATATCACGCATGGAAAGCGTTCTATTACGAGTAAACGCCGTTACTTTTGTTCGCATGGAAAAGAAGAAATCCGCTGAGCAGATAGTATTTTGCAACATCATGGAAATGTCTGAGAATTGAAGCACTTGCATTGAAATCAGCCCTTTAAGAAAAAGTACACCAATTAAACAGTGTCCTCACCAATTGTTTAGCCGATTTCAATTTGTCAATTCGCATTTTGCATAATCATATTTACGAATTTTATACACGTTGTACAGTTGATTTAAATGGAATTTTATGGCTCGTTAAGTTGCGTGCATTGGGTATTACCCCTGCCTCCTTTTTACTTATTAAAATACTTAGCATTGAAAATTTCTCATTAAAATTGTGGTTTTAATGGGTGCTTGAAATTTATAGTTACAACAAAAAATTTACAGGTGAATTCCCCTGTAAATAGTTTTCCTGAAGAACTGTAGGCATTCACGCCTACGGGCGCGCTTACTCCATCTCTTCAGGGAGAACGTCAACCACGGGGTTCCCAAACCCTATTCTTTGGTACAAAATCTGGTACCGTTAGCACCGATCTCTGTTTGTCTTGGATTGCTATTTACATAAAATTCACTGAGCCGCCAAATCAAGCACATCTTCCTAAAACACCCAACTTTCTTGTTCACACAAATCATAAATATCAATACAATTTACACCAAGCGCTTTGCAAATCATTGGAATTTTATATTGCTTAAGCTTACTTTCTTCGGTTATTATGGTCAGATTGTTTTCCATAGCCGTTGCAATAAGAAAGGCATCTGCCGACGACTTATTTGCTCCAAAATCGACAAGTTTAGGGTGTTTTTTCAGTATTTCAATGACTCTTGTTTGTATATCGTTGTCTATTTCAAAGCAATAACACCCTGTTGTGTTAAACCAGTCCTTTACTAAATCATCTTTATTGTTGATTTCATCACGGATTTCAGAACATGACACAATGATTCGTTGATGAATTAATCGGTCAATATTTTCCCAAAGTGTCTTATTAACACCCCCAAAGTGCTTTTCGCTTTTGTCTTTCTGTGAAATAAGGGCACACGAATCAATAAGGTACCTATATGGCTGTTTGAATAAAGAAGTTTGACTTACCATCGTATCACCTCTTCAAACAACTTAGAAATGTGTATGGGTTTAACACCGAGGAAATTGCTAACATCCCATTGACTATATATCCCTTGATTAAAGCCATTATAAAGGGACTCACATACGCTCGAACCATTTTTATCGAAAGTATCTCTTGGCACACTCCGTCTGAAAGTTGACTGTCCGTTTTTTGAAGCTATTTTTTGTTCTTCCTTTTCTTTTTCACGTTCAATCTTATACTGTTCCATCTTTTCTTCAAAAAAAGGTCTTTGCAAATATCCCAAATCTAACAGTCTTCTAATTATTACTTCTCGACTAACAGAATATCTTGTTGAAATAACTTCAATCGCATGATCATCTATATCATTCTGATTGACGACCTCTGGTTCTTTCTCTAAAAACAATGCTGGTACGAGAAATTCTCCAGCAACAGCATTGCAGAATACTTCTTCTACATCGGAAGAAAATGAGTTTATTTCATTGCACATAGTGGAAGTCCGCTTAAATATGTGTACCAGTTCATGGATGATAGAAAATGTTTTCGCCGGTGGTCTATCGTCGTCATTAACCCCAATGATAGGAATATCATCAAAATAAAGAGAAATACCTCTGGCTACTTCAAGCTCAACTTTTTCAAATCCGGCAACCATAGTTCCTTTTTGTTCCACCTTGCTACGGACTAACAAGAACAACTTTCTGTGTGAAGATGTGGCTTTTTGCATTTCATAGGAAATTCCAAGATATTTTCGTAATTGTCCCGCTAAAACAACAGCATCATTGAGATTACCTGAAAAAGTAAAATGCTCTATCGGCTCTCCCAACTCTGCTTTAGTATCAAGAACAATTTTTCGTAAACGCAACAAGTCAAATATAGCTAAATTAAGTGCACTATTGTCTTCTTCAATTGCGCCCCATATTTTACGCTTATTCAGTATTTTGGGAAGTTTTTCAACAGGGACATATTGAGGGATCATATATAGCCCTGCAAATGGAATGCGATAACATCTTGCAAGGTCTTTTGCCTGCCGAATGGTTGGACGTGTCACATTTTGACTATCTTCCCAACACATAATTTTTGAGCTGTCGTACTTTGTAATACGAGCAGCGTATTCGAAAGATACATTTCTCGTTTCACGAATTAGTTTTAATGTATCCTTGTCTATCAATGCATATTGAGTAGCCAAAATTGCACCTCCTTATATGTACTATCTTTCAACAAGCGAGCTAAATATTACTGTTATAAAAGGCTGCAATGATATCATCAAGCAGAGTCATCATTTTGCACAAGGCATCAGGATTGTAGTGATGAGTATTTCAGCCAATGCAAGCTTCTTTGCTAATATGGGCGACTTTTATCATACAGCCTTATAAAACAAACCCCTTGCTGTTATCACATTACGTCTTTTTCAATTGGTAACTTTTCATGGCATCTCGGGAAATTTGGACAACCATAGAATTCTTTTCCCTCATTATCTCCTTTTGTTGCTCTTCGGCGCACCATCGGGATACCACATTTCTGACATAATGGCACTGTTTTTGTATTTATGGGCTTTACAATCTCATTATTGCTCGTTTCAAGTGATTTTCCATCAAAGCAATCAAAGATTTTTTTCAAATCATCAACCGAATATCCTTGCTTAAGCGGAATATGTACAAGCGGCAGTCCGGCGTTTGCATAAACCCTGTCAACAAATTCATCGCGAGCTGCGCGTTTTTCTTTTATATGGGATGAATCGTCAAGTTCCACTCCGCACAATGGCTTCATGCTCTTGGGATCACAAAGTAAAAAATCCACATGTTTCTGTGCGATGCGTCCAAAATATTTCATGTAATCTTTGCCTGCACCATTATCAGCACTTTTGCTCACAAAGAATATATCCTTTAGTGAAACTTTCGGACATATGACCGCCTTTTCATTAATGAAAGTCTTGAGAGTGAGGTAAAACGATTTTTCAGCAGAAGAAAGGAAATCATCGCGAGTCATATATGGAAGCATTTTATCCGCTTCAATTTTGACTCCGTCGTCGTTTGGAGCGTCACCTTTTTGCGAGAACATCTTTAAGGCCATTGCAATAAGAGCGACCACCAGAATTACGATAAAAAATGTTTGCATACGCTTACCTTCCAATCTGTCATTTCTTTGTCTTTAGCTTTACAGTTCTATTCCATTCAAAATATCCCGCAGCTTCTTTACTTCCTCGCGGTCAGAGTGACCCTTTTACCTAGCTTTTCGTGACCCTCCGACAATTCGCGGATGTCATATTTAGGCTCACGGCCGTTCCAACTGACAAGGTTAATTTTCTTACTTCAGATTTTTGATCTCAGATATGAGACTCCACCCTCAATGTTCAAAACTCACTTTTTTATAGTGCAGTTAATGTTTCTGCGATTGTTCGATTTCTCGGAGGTACAATTTCATCAATTTTATATCTTAGAAATAGTTCATCCAGTAGCCCGTCTAATTCATCAGAATTTGGGTACTTCCATTCTTCTGCTCTGAAATTACCATCGTGATGCCAAAATCCGTTTGCATGTAACAATTCATGATAGATTATATATTTAACAACCTCAATCGGAACATTTGGTGAACTCAACAATTTGTTAACAGCTATAACGAAGCTGCCATCCTCAAATTTCGTGCAAAGCCCATAACGGCTTCTTAGTGGTCTGTTACTCCAACGAATTTCCGGAACGTTATCATTATGGAACCATGTATCAATCAATTCTTTTTCAATATCTTTTAAATCATAATAGTCCGGAACAATATTGAAATCCTCTCGCTCATCAATACTATCTATTTGGGGTTCCATCTGTTCTCCGGAGTGAATACAACTATTTACATTGGCCTTGAATGTTGGCAACAACTTGTAGAGCTCTTGCAAAACAGGGTGGCTATTATACAAATTCGAAAGCCATTCTTCCTCTTCCGACCGTCTCATGTCGAGTTCAACCAGTTTACTCGCGATTTTATGTGGATCGACTTCATCCCGTTGTGTAAAGGTATAATAAAGAGGCATCTCATCATCTTCAGCAAGATCATTGAGCACGAGTTGCAGATCTTTTACTGTAGGCAGATTTTCGTTAATGTCAAAATAATTCTTTAAGGCATATTTAGTATCGTATCTCAGTTTTTTGATGGACTCCACATTTTGTGCTATCAAGTTGTATCCATCGACCTGATTGTCGTATACAAGTACTCGTACATCTTGGCCATCATTATCTGTCACAGAATACCATCCGTTCGGAAACACTTCTTTATGCGAAACTCTGGTGCTATTCGATTTCATGGTATTATACATTTTTAAGTAAACATCCCATGGAATGAGCGCTGATTCTTCTTTTGTGGCTTGAGTTTTACGATCTTCATCTGATTCAGGCATCTCCCCGTATTCATTTGAAATAAGTTGTTGCGGATCGAGCCAAAAGCTGAACCTGTCCCAGGTATCATGGAAATCGACAATATAGGCATATTTTGTTCCGCCCGCGTCAGGCCCTCTCAAGCCACGGCCAATCATTTGCATAAGCAGGGAATCGCTATTGGTCTGCCTTGTTAAAAATATCGATTGAATATCCGGGACATCACTGCCCTCAGTTAATATTTGCACATTTATCAGGACATCAAATTTATTCTCTTTAAAATCTCGAATGGTTTCACTCGTGCCGGGTTCACCTGACATGCAATATCTGCACGAAACACCGGCGTCTGTAAATGCCTTATGTAATGTTAGGCAATGCAGCCGATTTACCGCAAACACCAAAGTCTTGCCGTATTTTTCTCTATTGTTAAGATATTCTTCAACGATCAATCTATTTCTACCAGATGATTGCGCAATTTGTTCTTTGATTCGCTCTGAAAGTTCTCCGAACTTATCAAAGAAGGCATCATCTTCTGTGCTCAATTCATATTCAACATCTCCGACAATATTAGTTTCTATCCTTTTATAAACAGGCTGCGCCAGAAAACCTGCCAGTAAAAGATCTTTTAAGCTTACCTCGTATATGTAGCCGTTGTTTGTGCCTTTGCGGCTCTTTATATTTTTTGTTACATTAAACATCCTTTGCAGCTTCTCACGTTCGCTGTCCTGCATACGTGTTGGAGTTGCTGTCAAACCTATCAGCAGCCTTTTGGGATTAAGGCTGTTTATTCGTTTGAGCACCTTTTGATAAGACGGCGAAACAGCGTGATGAGCTTCATCAATTACGATGACAAGTTTTTCTTGTCCATTCACTCCAAGCATCCTTCGGATATAACGCATACCGTTTTTGCTTGCCACCGACCCAATGCCGCATACGTTGACATCATACCGAGATGCTTGAGAAATGGTATAATGGCCACCTGAAATCGGAATTATTCGTAATTTTTTAATTCCATAGCCGCTCAGGATGGAAGCCTGCCCTCTAAATGTGGTGTCTGCCTGGCCGACAAGTTCCTGCCTATGAACAAGCCAAAGCACCTTAAAACCCTGGGACACGGCCCGATCCAGTAGCCAACTCACAGCGGTGAATGTTTTACCACTCCCGGTAGGCATGACAAGCAGACCGTTTTGTTCTTCGTCTGTTTTTAACGACAGATCAAAATATTCGTCCATGTTGTTCAGTGCTTCCTGTTGATGCCTGTGAAGCCTTTTATTATCACTTTCAGACTTTGTCAAATCTATCGGGTCAGTCAGTCTGGGCATTGCATTCATCCGTTCTTTTCTTTTTTATTACAATTTTTCCTTATAACTCAGATTGCCCCATCAAATACACTTCAAAATCATCGCACAGTTTTTCTACCAAATCGTTCATCTCAT
>Ga0209125_1003038_pt1 | contig 12047 bp, 9 predicted proteins | sample BarGraIncub1131A_FD_184503 | JGI IMG/M metagenome (GOLD analysis project Ga0209125, IMG submission 184503) | Arctic peat soil microbial communities from Barrow, Alaska - Barrow Graham LP Incubations 11-31A (SPAdes) (version 2) | ecosystem: Environmental > Terrestrial > Soil > Wetlands > Peat... | reverse complement strand
CTCCACATCCAATAAGTTTTAATGCCTCCTTTGCAGATCCAAACATAGTACCACCACCAATAGTGGCAAGTTCCATACAAGGTAAAGTGACCATAAAGTGAACTCCACCTTCAACCGCATCTGCCTGTACAAAACAGCTTGAAGATGAAATAACATGTGCAAGATCTTGTCCTGTAGCTGCATAAAACGCTGCTACTGCATTTGCTGCATTGACATTAAAACCTCCAATAGTACCACTATAGCATGAACCTAAATAGCACTTATGGAATACAGTTTTTTCTACACTTCTTGAAGTTACTCCTTTTTTAAATACAGTTTTCAGTACCTCTTCTGGAATAAACACTTCAGTTTGAATTGATTTACCACGTCCATTTAAAACATTAATGTGAGCAGATTTCTTATCTGTACACAAGTTGCTGCTAATGGTTATCAACTTCCACTCTGGCATTCTAGTAAGGATTTCTCTTGTGATATCTGCAGAGGATTTGGTCACACCATTCATTCCCATTGCGTCCCCTGTTTTAAATATCATCCTTAAAAACACCTTTGTACCCAACTGATATGGGTCAATTTGCTCCAACCTTACGAAAGGGTCCTTTGACAATAGAGCTAATGATTGGAATAGCTGCTTATCTGTCTTAATTTGTTCACAGAACCTATTCGCCTCTGAAATGTTTGGAGCTTCAATTAAAGGTGCCCTGCTCATTCCATCAAAATTCACAATAGTACTCAAACCACCAGACATATTTATCGCCTTGATACCGCGTTGTAAACCTGCAACTAACGCTGCTTCATTGGTAGCTAATGGTATATATATTTTTTCATTTACGTACTGACCCTTAATAAGTACTGGCCCTGCAATTCCCATAGGAATAGTAGCTGCACCTATTTTCCCCTCTATACCAGATAGAATTCTATCTCCACCTACCAAAGAACAATTATCAATACGAGTATTCTTTATACTCTCAAGCTTCACACCTGTTGCTACTTCTACTGTTTCACAACGAATGTTTGCAGCAGCATTACATGCCTCTTTAACCTGTGTAGCATCTGAACCGTATACCTGTGTAAATATTTCGGTCTCAAGGTTTTGGCTCTTAATCTCACCCAAAGCATATTTTTGTTTAATATCTACTAACTTTTGATTCATTATCATTACCTCCTAGCAGGATTTTTGATGCAAAAGCGTACTCAAAGTTTGAGCATATTGACCAGCCTCATAAATCTTTTCTAAATTAATTCCCGTTTCAATACCCATTCTGTGGAACATTTCTACCAAAATTTCTGTCTGGCAGTTTCCCTTAGCACCTGGTGCGTATGGACATCCACCAAGTCCTCCTGCTGCACCGTCAAATATTCTGATACCAGCCTCCAAAGAAGCTAAATTATTGGCAAATTCTAGCCCATTATATTTATGATAATGCACTGCTAAATTAGCTTTAGTAAGTTTGTCCTTAATCATCTTTGGAACTTCATAGGCTGAATTCGGATTTGCCATTCCTGTTGTATCACCTAATGAAATCTCATATGAACCGAATTCCTCTAGCTTAAGCGCAATCTCTAATGCCCTTTGGGGATTCATTTCCCCTTCAATAGGGCACCCAAAAACAGTAGCTATATAAGAGCGAACCTTCACACCATTTTTAGCTGCGACTATGTTAATTTGTTCAATTTCTTTCAGAGAATCGGCAGTACACATATTTAAGTTCTTTTTATTGTGACTTTCACTTGTACTCATAATTGTAACTACTTCTTTTAAACCACATTCAATTGCTAATTCAAGTCCCCTTAGATTTGGGATTAATGCATTATAGCTTACACCGGCTTTTTTTGTTATGCCTGCTAAAACCTCTTTGCTGTCAGCCATTTGGGGTACCCACTTTGGATGTACAAACGAGGTGACCTCTATTCTTTTACATCCCGCAGCAGTTAACTTATTTACAAGTTCAATTTTCTTTTCAGTTGGTATAAATACTGGTTCTGGTTGCAATCCATCACGTGGACCTACCTCAAAAATACTAACTTCGCTGCAATTATATCTTGATATCACTACTACACCTTCTTCTTATTTCTTTAATTATTAAAGCTCAAACACTATTCTTCCTGATACTTTTTTAAATTCAGTCACTGCTTGGTCTAAATCCTCTAGCTTCATTATTTTTCCTATGTAGGAATCTAAATTTATTCTTCCTGTATCTAAAATGGACATCACTGTTTCCCACGTTTCAAACATTCTTCTGCCAAAAATACCTGTGATATTTAATTCTTTGTATACAACATCATACATGTAGTTGTTATAAGTTAATGGCTTTGGTACCATACCAACGTGAACAAGAGTTCCTGCTACCATCAAGGCATCCACACTTTGATTAATTACACGATCATTTCCTGTCATATCTATAATTGCAGATACACCAATACCTTTTGTTTCGCGCTTAATAACTTCAACAAAATCTTCCTTTGATCCATTAATAATAATGTCAGCACCAAGTCGCTTGCTCTGGGCCAAACGTATATCATTATTACCAATAGCAAATATCTTCGTGCTACCTAAAAATTTTGCTAATTCTACTGCCATCAGTCCAATTGTTCCAATACCCACAATGGCAATGGTATTTCCAGCGGGGTTGGCTTTAGATAAGGCATGCATTGCAGTTGCAAAGGGTTCTAGTACTGATCCCTGTCTGTAGTTTATTGAATCAGGAAGTTTAATTACAGCGATTTCAGGAACTTTAATATACTGCGCAAAACATCCATTAACACTTCTTCCTATAACTCCCATGTTGTTTCTACAGATGTGTTGATTTCCCGTTCTACAAGTATTACAGTGACCACAGGGAATATGAGTTTCTCCCGCTACACGATCTCCTACCTTAATACCTTTTACATCTGTACCAACCTTTACCACCATACCGGCAAATTCATGTCCCATAGTGAAGGGTAACTTGTAGTGTGCATTTTGCACTAATTGTGTCCACTGATAAACATCTAAATCTGACTTACACAAAGCAGTTGCTTTTACCTCAATAAGAACTTCATTTCTCTCTATATATGGGATTTCCAATTCCACAAATTGTGCGCCTATTTCTCCAACTGTTTTTTGTATAGCTCTCATAGAATCCCTCTCTCTTCAAACCTTTATTGAAGGTCCCGATGAATTGTATAGCAGAACCTCCAATATACAGACTTAACTAATGTGAACTATTTGTCTATTGATAAAGTAGCATCTGGTTTGAAGCCTAATTTTTCATAGTGCGCTGATCTTGTAACAATATCTTCTTCCAATTGTAATTTAGCAAATTGAATAACATCCTCTGCTACTTCAAATGGAATTACTAATACACCATCATCATCGGCACAAATAATATCACCAGGCTTTACTGTCACGCCTGCACATTGAACAGAAACATTTCTCTGACAATCGCGTACTCTTCCATAAGCATGATTATAAGTTCTCTGAGTGCAGAAAACATTTGCATTTTCCAAATTTGTTTCGTAAGAATCTCTGCAGCCACCATCAATTACTGCACCTTCAATTCCCCTAATCATCATATTCATAGCTATCTCAGATCCCCATACACCACCAACAGTGCCGCCCATGTCAATAACTACAACCATATCCTTAGCATTTTCAGTAGTGATATCATTCACGAAAGTATAAATTTTGTTACATTCTTTCGTAAGCTCAATCTTATACTCTGCAACAGTTTTGCATGCTTTTACAGGAGTTTGCTTTGGAAGTAACTTTACAGTGTAAGCAAAGCCTTTAAATTCTATCCCTGAACGTAGTGGCCTCATGTTAGGATTCATAGAACCTACATTTACTAAACCCAATGCATCCAATGCATCTGATAAATCTGCACATCTGTATTTTCTTATTTCCTTAATCAATTCTGTATTATTCATAATAATATCTCCTCTTAGAAATAAATTTTTTATGCTTTTAGCACAATTTTAATATATACTTTCTTTATACATAATCTTCCTCAAGCCTAGAGTAATCGTCATCGCTAAGACAAAAATTAACACGGCAATAACATTTCCATACCCTAAATTAAAGTTTTGGAACGAATTAACAAACAGGTGAAGTGGCAATAGTTCTGTTGAATGATTGGGTCCTCCACCAGTCATGACATATACCAGATCGAAAGACCGTAATGCACCAACTGCCTGCAAAATTATTACCATTTTGATAATATCCCACGACAGGGGAATTACCATGTGATAAATCATCTTTATTCCACCAGCACCATCTATTGTTGCACTTTCAATTACTTCATTTGGCATACTCATAAACCCTGAATTAAATAATATAACCTGAACACCACACGAATGCCATGTCTGAGCTATAATAATGGCTATTAACGCTAAGGTAGGACTAGCTAGAGGTGGCATATAATTTTCTGCTTGTCCAATTGCTACCATAAATGGTTTCAAAAGACCCATACCAGGGCTATAAATATAGTTCCATATAAACCCTACTGCCACAGAAGGTAGTACTGTTGGTACAAAATACATTACCTTAAAAAAGCGGTATCCTTTTAGTTGAAGATAAACCAAATATCCCAATATAAACCCGATGATAACCTGTAAAGCTGTAGTTGCTACCATAAATATCAAAGAATTAGTGAAGGATTTCCAAAACAACCTTGATTCAAACACTGTTACATAATTTTCTAAACCCACAAATCTACTTGAAGCCAATGTATCCCATTTAAAGGTACTTAAAACAACTGATTGTCCAATAGGATACAGGACTAAATATATATAAATCAACAAACCTGGAAACAAGAAAGCTAAAATCACCCATATATTTTTTTTTGTTATGTTCATATTGACCTCCCCTACTTATTTGTAGTAGCTATCCTTTAATAGCCCCTGCAATCATGCCCTTTTCAATATTTTCCTGTGCAAATATGTAGAACAGAATACTTGGGATTATAGCAATCATAATACCAGCTGCTAATTGTGTATATTCTGAGTTAAATTCTGTAATAAACCCTATTAATCCGATTGGTAAAGTCTTGAGCTCAGGTCTATTAAGTAATAGCATAGATACTAGCAGTTCATTCCAGCAAGCTAATACCGTTAGTACTGCTATTGTAACAATACCATCCTTAGAAAGAGGTACAATAATACTTGTAAATAGTTTCCATATGGAACACCCATCGATAAATGCACATTCTTCTAGTTCTCTAGGTATAGAACTCATAAAGCTTTCTAATATAAATATGGAAATCGATATACGAAACGCACCGTAGATTAAACTTAGAGCACCTAAGTTATTATACATATCCCACTTTCCAACCATCATGTAAATTGGGATAATGGCTGAATGTATAGGAATCATCATTCCAGCAATTGCAATATAGTATATAAATTTTTTGGCTTTAAACTTATAGCGAGCTAAAACAAAAGAAATAGGTGTAACTGTAACTACGGTAATTATTATTGAAAGGAAAGTAACAAAAATACTATTGGTCAGATATATATTAATTTTTGCACCTGTCCAGGCCTTCGCATAGTTTGCAAAAACCCATATCTTTGGAGGTCCCCATGTATTTGTTGTTAAATCAGCTTGCGTCTTTAACGAAGAGAAAAATAACCACACCAAAGGAAGTAAAACGATAAGTGCACAAAAAGCCAAAAACAGATAAATCAATCTTAATGTTACTTTACTCCCAATTTTCAACTGCGGATTTGGCTCTGGCGAATTATCTTTACTACTTTTTTTAGATAATAGATTTAAAATTCCCATTTTTCCTCCTTTTACGATTGTATAATTCTCTGTTTTTGTGGCATATCCAATTACTCAGATATGCCACATTAACTAAGTAGATATTACTTTGCTGCTGAGTAGTCTTCCGCTGCTTTTTGAACTTCAGCAACCGCTTTTGCTACATCAAACTCTCCAGTAAGGATACCTGGCATAGCTGTCTGTTTGATTGCAAGGTCTACTGAAGGTGGTGCAATAGCATCCATTGAAGGTATATATGATGTTGCAGTTCTATAAGCTTCAATACACTGGTTCAAAACTGCTGATACTTTTGTTTTATCATAGTCAGCATTACCTGCATAGACAAAGCCACCGTTTTCCATAATCGGAACATTAAATTCAGGGCTACATACATCTTTTACAAGATTAATACATGCTTCTGTTTTGCTAGGAGTCAATCCGCTTGCTACAAAGAAACCAATTATATTACCACCAACGTTAACCTTTGCGTCACCGTTAGGAGAATCTGTCATTACAGGGAAATTAACACGTGCAACTTTAGCTAAGAACGCATCTCCGCCAGCCTTTTGGAAATTGCCTGGCTTCCATGCACCCTCATAATACATAGCTGCCTCGCCTCTTGCAAACATCTGGTCAGCTTCGCTTGCGCTCATTCCTAGTACACCCTTTGGATATGCTCCGCTCTTAACAAGTGCACTGAATTTCTCCATAGCACCTACAAATCCGAATTTAGGATCATTCCAACTTTTCATAGACTCACCTTTGCAAAGAGCATTAAAATTATCTAATCCTGCTGAACGAGCCAACAGTGCAGATGCTAGCCATGCAAATCTACCATCTTTACCACCAGTAACCAAAGGAGAAATACCCTTTGCTTTTATTAGAGGCACAAGAGCAAGTAGTTCATCAAAAGTGGTAGGAGGAGTCCAGCCATTTTTCGTAAACATTTCAGTATTATAGAACAGTCCATCAATAGAACCTTCCTGAGGAACCATCATAATTTTGCCATCTGGAGTAGATGCAAAATTTAAAGACACTTCACTAAACCACTTTTTAAATTCTGGATGCTTTGGGTCTGCAAAAACAGGAGCCCAATCAATTATTTTATTATCCTTAATAAACTCATTTGCATAACTTAAAACACACCAAGAGACATCAGGTGGAGTACCTGCTGCCATCTCAACTGTTAGTTTTGTTCTAAGATCAGCACTTGGTAGAGCGTCATGCACAATAGTGATGTTAGGCTTATCTGTCTTATAGGTTTTCAAAAGTGCCTCGATTGCATTGTAAGCAGCAGAACCAGCTGTCCAAGCAGTCATCAATCTAATTTCCTGCTTTTCTTCTGGGACAACTGTTTGAGTTGAAGCTGTTGAAGTGGATGCAACGGATGTCGCAGTGCTGTCTTTGCTTGTTCCACAACCGACCAATGCTGTTAACATCATTGTAACAACCATTACCAGAGAAATTACGCTTTTTGCACTTGTTCTTTTCATACTTTTCCTCCTAAATTAATTTTTATATTTTAATCCTATATTAGGAATAAACATCAATTATTTTTGTGTAAGAGTTGCAATGTTATCTTGATCTTTTACTCTATGAAGATTTAAACCCCTGACCTCTAATAGAGTAATTTCTACCAAGTATAAAACCTCTGTTCCAGGCTCTAAATGTCCAGTGTACGGTGATTCTACATCAGATATAACCATATGGAAATGTGGATGACCATCTACAACTATACCTTGCAAAGATGCAAGCTCTAGTGGTTTCTCAAGCGTAATAAATTCGTCAACCGGCTCTCTCTCCATTCCAGTAACGCGATGAAATACCGCCTTTTTTAAAGAGCCAATCGCACTGGTTATAATAGCGTTTTTAATACCGATAGTCGCTAATTCTTGTTCAATAGTTTCAAGAAGTAATTCTCCTCTCTTTAAGTTCAAAACTATTACTCTTCCAGTACCCTCGCCAATAAACCTTACCATTTTGTATCACTCCTCCAATATTTTAAACTTTTTTTAACTGTTGAAACACTTCTTTTCTCTAAGTCTTGAAGACCTACTCAACTACAGCTTGATTATATGAAAAAAACAGAGTCACGAGAATAGACTCTGTTCATAACTGATTAACTATTTTATCGTATCTGTTTTTTTGCTGTCAGCACCTTGCACTATTATTAGAAATATATAACGATTTTATGATTATGGTTTTTTACAACTATTATTTTCATAATAGTGAACTACTCACTTACTGCAATTTTTATGAATTCTGTGGGTGAACACCCTGCTATTTTTTTGAATATCTTGCTAAAATAGCAAGCATTTTCATACCCTAGCAAGTAAGATATTTCATAAATTTTATGTTGTCCATCTTTAAGCATTTTTTTGGCTTCTTCGATTTTTATTTTATTTACATAATCAGTAAAGCACATTCCTGTATATTTAGGGAAAATACTGCTTAAATATCCAGCGCTTATGTTTAAACTATTTGCAACATCTTTTAGTCTAGTGCTTCCCCTGCAATTATTGACAATGTATTTTTTAGCACTAGAAACCATAACATGTTTCTCATCATCATGCTTATTATTTAAGTAATTAATCATTTTCCCTTTATAGTTTTCCAGCCATGCCAATATTTCCGGCAGGGTTTGTAACTTGTATACTGTTTCCACTTCTAGTTGATTATCATTTTTTATTTTGTTACCGCTTTGCCATTTTTCTCCCAAATGAATATCACATAAGCAAGATGTTTGGTTGCATATCTCATAAATTTCATTTTTAGATATTGTCTCACCTTGAATATTGTATATAATTGAATTAAAAATATTATTTATAAAAATAGTGTCACAGATTTCAATGGCTTTTGGTAAATCTTCTTTTAGGTTAAACTCCATTTCATTATTATGAGAGTTGATTTTTTCGTCAGCATCATCGAAAAAGATTATACTACCGTATCCTCTATAAAAAATTTTATCCATCGTTTCTTCAGCTTGCACTATTGCTTGGGATAAGCTTAGGTAGCTATCATACGTGTCACTTATACTTATGGCTACATCAATGTTTACATATTTTTTCAGCATCTCAATCATGGTATTACCCATTATTGTTATTTGTTGTTGTATGTCCTTTAATTCATGAGACTCCTCTGGTGATAGCACTACTACATAAACTCCGAACGACCATTTTAAAAAATAGCTGCTAAAAAATTCATTGCCAATTTCATTTAATATTTCAATAATCATGAAATCTAATAGCTTTATATCCTTATCTGAATATTTACTATTAGATAAATATAAATTTGTCTTAACAACACCCACTATCATCCTAGACTCATCTAGTTTCAATTTCATAATCGGTAGCCTTGTATCTATATATTTTCTATCATCAAAATTATTTTCAATAATGCTTTTTAAAAATTCCTGACGCATAATAGATGTGCTTTGAGTATCATAGATCTGAGGTGCACTTTCAATATTAACCCTTTTATTGCTAGAAATTATTTTTTCTTTTACATTCGTCAAGATTTCCTTCATAGAATCTTCATTGATATTTAGCTTTAGAATATAATCCCATGCTCCATATTTCATGGCCTTTTTTACAAGATCAAATTCATCGTAACTACTTAATATAATAAATGTAATATCAGGATTGATCTCTTTTGCCTTTCTCATCATGTCGATACCATCCATCTTTGGCATAACTATATCTGTTATAACAAGGTCAGGGCTGAATTCTTTAATAAGAGATAAGCCATGCTCACCATTATTCCCTTCAGCTATAATTTCAAAACCCAGTTCTTGCCAATTCGCTGAAAATTTTACTCCCACCTTGACCAAGGTTTCATCATCCACCAATATAACTTTTAACATGAAAAACCTCCTTATGATTTTTTACTTGCCGCAAGCTATACTTCCTTCGGAATGCATATCTTAACAATGCTATATTCCATATATTTGCTTTCAAATGACAAACCGTATCGCTCACCATAGGTTAACTTAATTCGCTCATCTATATTGATCAGTCCTACGCTATTATATCTCTCACCTCTTTTTACATCCTTTTGTAAAATATTACTGATTCTATCTTGTGGAATTCCCACCCCATTATCACGCACCTCAATTATTATATCATCCTTTATAAATCCAGCACTAATGTTTAGAATACCTATTCCTTTTTTTCCTTCAAAACCATGCACAATAGAATTTTCAATAATCGGTTGCAAGGTAAATTTAGGTATTTTACACAATAATACTTCGCTATCTATAGAATAATTTACCTGAATAAGTCCCTTCCTGCGTATCTTCTGAATTATAATATATTTATCTAAAAGATTGAGTTCCTCCTGAATTGTAATTTGAGTCATCGCCCCTTTAGAGGTCTCTTTTAGCAAATCCCCCAAGGCTGAAACAGTTTCATAGATTCCATCGGCTTTTTGCATCATAGCCATAACCTTAATGGAGTTAAGTGCATTGTAAACAAAATGTGGATTTATCTGACTTTGCAGTACTTTAAATTCTAATTCCTTCTTTGCATTTTCTTCATTTTTTACTTTGTCTATTAGCTGATTGATATTAATAGCCAACTGATTAATTCCCTTTCCTAGCTCTCCTATTTCATCATTTCCTTCTAACTTAGGCTCTAGATGAAAATTACCTTTTGAGATGCAGTCCATACGATACTTTATTCTGCCTAAAGGTCTTGTTAGGTTGCTGGAGAGGAATACAGTAAGCAAACAGCTGAAAGTTATTGTAATAACTATAATGAAAAGGGCAATTTTGGTAGCAGTAGTACGTTGTTCTTCAAAGGTGGAGTAATCCACTAAATGTACAATTTTAAAATTGGAGTATGCAGACTTTTCATAGACTACAAGTACTTTTTCTCCTAAAAAAGAAGACACAAAATGATCTTTTGTGTCTTCTTTACTTGGCATAGTTATGGTATTAGATAAGTCTTGACCTAAATATTTTTTGTTACTGGAATAGAGACATCTTCCTTTTCCATCTAATAAAAATAAAAAATCTCCAAGAGGTACTTCGAAGTCTTTAATACTATTACTTATTAACTCTGGTGAAAAACTTATCACCTGCCAACCAATTGATTTTCTGGTATCGGCAAAAATGACCTTTCTCGCAAAAGGTAAAAACTTACTATTTACCTTATCTTTTGCGAGATTATCCTCTATACCATTAAATAAAAAATTTTCTGTGGATATGCCCTTTTGAAACCACTCCGTGGCTTTCAGCGTTTTAATATCTATAGTGTCAGCTTCTTCAAAAAGTTTCAAATACATATTATTTTTTCCTTCTATAATAACAGAAACTATATATTTTCCAATAGATGAGTTCAAAATCCTATCACTTAACACCTTATATGCTGTTGAAATATCATAATCAAAATTATATGTGGAATCAGAATAATCCCTTACCAAAATCTTATCCAAGTTGCGATTAAGATATATCCAATCTGATAGTTCTTGGCACTGACGTAACTGTTGATCCACATTACTGAGTATATAATTTAAATTATTTTGTGTATTATCTATAATATTTTGTTCCAATAAATCTTTCGTATAATTTGAATAAAAAAAGCTAATGGAAAGTGATACTATAATAAATATAATACTAAAGTAGAAAATGAGCTTATTTTTGAGGGTGTATAGTTTAAACACTTTTCAATCCTCCATCCATTGGAATATATCTTGGAACTATAAATAATGATCTGTTACGTTGCATAACTAAAACGGCATTATGTAAACTCTTCTATTGTAACACATAAAAGTTAAGAAGAGCTATTAAACATGTATAATTAACTTCATAACTTAAAACAATAGATGCCTTCTTAAGAAAGACATCTATTGTTCAAAAAAATTAAGTAATAATTGGCTGTTATATTTCCTCTAAGCATAGTCCCCAATCACCTTCACTCGGAAATGCAGGTAATATAATACGTCCCATATTATCAGCACATATGGTTCCCATTACTCTTCTATCCGCTTTCCATTCACCTGTGATAGGATTAAACCATTGTATTGAATATGGTGCATTTAGCTTCAATCCACGAACTGTCCCCTGTAGGCATTGCTGTTCAAAATAAAACAGCAATAAATCCCTTTTTGCAGTTGCAGCGCAATAAGCCCAACCAGTATAGCCATCAGCAACTCCTGATTTGTTTGGAGTTATCAATTCTACATTTGGTTTTAAATCTACATATCTAATGCCTGCACGGTCAACAAACTTTTTCAAGTTATATACAAGAGCACCTGAACGATATTCTAAAACTTCCCACATTTTGTATTTCGCATTCTTTTCAATATCGCT
>Ga0209125_1003036_pt1 | contig 12048 bp, 10 predicted proteins | sample BarGraIncub1131A_FD_184503 | JGI IMG/M metagenome (GOLD analysis project Ga0209125, IMG submission 184503) | Arctic peat soil microbial communities from Barrow, Alaska - Barrow Graham LP Incubations 11-31A (SPAdes) (version 2) | ecosystem: Environmental > Terrestrial > Soil > Wetlands > Peat... | reverse complement strand
AGTTGTGCAGGCGGGGTAAGGGAAAAAATAAAATTTCCAATAGCCTGGGAAGAGGCAGATAAAAGCTTTGTATCTAGTATAATAAAACTAAGAGGCTTAAAAGGCGGTCACTCTGGAATGGAAATAAACAAGGAAAGAGGAAATGCTAATAAGATTATGGGCCGTTTTTTAATAGATTTAAAATCTGTTATAGATTTTAAAATAAATTCTATAAGCGGAGGAGCTAAAAATAACGCAATTCCTCGTGATGCTGATGCTATTATATTGTTTAGAGAAAATGATAAAGAAATAGTCGACCATAAATTGTCACAGTGGAATTCGACACTTAAAAATGAATTAAATACTATTGATCCTGATGTTAAGTTAACTATTGAAATTTTAAGTGATAAAATAAGTAAAAATTTTTCTGAGGATACTGCCACAAAGGCGCTCCAAATACTTTTCTTAATTCCAAATGGAGTTAAAAATATGAGTATGGCAATTGAGGGATTAGTTCAAAGTTCAACAAACATAGGAGTTCTTACCACAGATGATGAGAATATAGTATTTGACTCTGCAATAAGAAGTAGCGTAAAAACATTAAAGAAAGCAATATGCGATGAAACTATAGTGCTTGCTGAAATGGTAGGAGCAACTATTGAGTTTGAATCTGATTACCCAGAGTGGCAATACGATCCTAATTCTAAGATAATGTTAGCACTTAAAAAGGTGTACAATAATTTATACGCCGTGATGCCTGAAATATCAGCTATACATGCAGGGCTTGAGTGTGGGCTATTTAGTGAAAAGTTTCAGGGTAATATTGATCAAATATCATTTGGACCTAATGTTTATGATGTACATACACCGAATGAACATCTGAGTATATCGTCAACTGATAGAATGTGGAATTACTTAGTGGCAATATTAAAAGAATTAAAATAATGTAGTAAGGTGAAGTAGATGGATATAATTTCATATTTAAAAGAGAATAATATTAGGATTACTAAAGCAAGAAAAAGCATACTGGGAATTATACTTAGTAGTAGTGCGGCTATAAATGCAAATCTCATATATGAGTTACTTGAAAAGGATGACATAAAAATAGACTTGTCCACGATATACAGAACCTTAGATTTGTTAGAGAGTAAAAAGATTTTAAATAAATTTGATTTGGGAAACAATATGTATAATTATACCATAAGCAATAATTCACATAAACATATAATTGAGTGTGATATGTGTCATAAAAGAATGGTTATAGATTGCCCGATACCTCAAATAGAAGAACAAATAAAAGCAAAGACAGGAATAACGCTTACAGAAAGTCATGTTTATTTAAAAGGAATCTGCAGGGAATGCAAAAAATAAGAGGGGATGAGTTTTATGCAATTTTCTTCATTGGTATTAATGGAAATAGATAAAGAAACTAATCAATTTGTTAAAGAGCTTGGAAGCTATGAAGCTTCTGAAGGCGCAGAATTTGTTACAAAATTAAATTATTCCGGGGAATTAATTAACCTGACCTTTGATACGAACATTGATGTGGAAGAATGGCAGTTCACTGCGATTTATGATTATTTTAATGAAGAGGTTTTTAGAGCTAAAGGTTATTATATTGAAGTGGTAGATGATGAGTATAATCCAACATGGTTAGTTAAATTCAAATATTCTGATGATCATATGGTAGTTCGCGAGGCCATAATTGAAATATGCGAATTAATAAAGCAGGAATTAAAAGAAGCCTTTATAAAGATAAAAGGAAAAGAAGAAGAATATAAATAGACTCATTAAGAAAAAAATTAACGAATGAAAAAAATTTAACCAGAGAAGAAAATTTAGAGGTGGACATGAGACTTGAGTTAATTGATAGAGTAAGGGTTGGCGAAGTTTTAGGGAAAAGCATATTTGCAAATGATGGAAGCACATTATTAAGAACAGGAGTTGAACTAACTCAGCGATATATTAATAAACTTAAAGATTTAGGTGTTTTTTATGTTTATGTAGAGGATTCTAGATTAGATGATATATTAGTTGAGGATGACCAACTAAATGATTTGAAGGCAATTACCATGAAGAATATGTCTAAGATAATGAAAAATGTAACTGAAGGAAACAAAAAAGGAATTAAGAATTCTCTATCGGTTGTTACAGACTTAGTTAATCATATTATTGAAATGGGTGATATCAATAAAAGTTTGTACGATATCCAAACATTTGATAATTATACGTATCTACACTCTGTAGATACTGGTATTATGGCGATTTTTTTAGGTATTGCCATGAAACTTTCGGAAAATGAATTAAAAGAACTAAGCATTGGAGCAATCCTGCATGATATAGGTAAGACTAAAATTCATAATGACATCATAACTAAGCCAGGAAAATTAACAAATGAAGAGTTTAAAGAAATAAAAAATCATCCTATATATGGGAAAGAAATTTTAGAAAAAAATTTTTTTATATCAGGTGAGATTTTAAAAGCAGTAGAACATCACCATGAAAGAGTTGATGGTAGTGGATATCCCTATGGACTTACTCAAAATCAGATTTCAAGATTTGCAAAAATAATTGGCGTTTGTGACGTTTATGATTCCGTAAGTAATGATAGATGTTATAGAGAAAAGTTTAATCCTAGCGATGCTTATGAGTTAATTTTAGCAGGTTGTGGTAATGATTTTGATGAGGAAGTGGTAAAAAGCTTCAAAAAAACTTTTTCAATCTACCCATTAGGGGTTTGTTTAAAACTATCAAATGGTGTTGAAGGTTATGTAATTAATCAAAATAAAAATTTTCCTGATAGGCCTATAATAAGAGTGCTTTATGATAGTGAAACTAAGGAACCTATTAAATTTTATGAAATAGACTTGTTGGAATGCCATAATATCGTAGTGAGCTCAGTAATATAAAAATATAAATGTGATTAGGAGTAAAATATGATAGAAAAAAATATAAAAACAATTATAAATGGTATTACGAAGCAACATGGATATTTACTAGAAGACATACCAAGTAAGGAGAATAATTCTAATCTTTGGACAGTGAGTAAAGATATCAGGGGTGTGTTATATAGATTAATATTTATTACTGATGTTAGCCTAAATCAATTAATGCAATATGACATCCCCCGTGATAAAAATAATATTTATATACTGGTTTCTGATAATGAATCGAATATGAATAAAGATCAAGAGGATCTTTCAATAAGTAATTTATTAGGAGAGCCGTTAGTTAGGGTGAATGTATTAGCGAAAAAAGTAAGCTACAGTGAAAATGTAGATCAAGAAGTTGTTCAAGACATAATTTCAGTTATGAATAATAGTAACATACATAGCAATAGAGAAAAAATAAGTTTACAGGATAAACCGTGGATAACTCTGGGAATTATAGCTATAAACGTTGTGATGTACGTAATTACAGCATATTTGAGTTCTGCTTATGCAGGAGGTAGCATATTCAATAGTGATACCAATGTTCTAATTTTACTTGGTGCAAAGGTTAACAATCTGATAGCACAAGGACAGTATTATAGGCTTATTACTTGCATGTTTTTACATGGTGGAATTGTTCATGTAGGGGTCAATATGTATTCGCTTTATGCTATAGGGCCAATGGTGGAGAGGGTTTATGGGAAGGTAAAGTATATTGCCATCTATTTTATTTCTGGAATATGCGCATCTTTATTTAGTTATATTTTTTCAGCAGATGTTTCGATTGGAGCTTCCGGTGCAATTTTTGGATTACTTGGAGCAGTACTTGTTTTTGCAATTAGATCTAAAGGCAAAACTGGAAGTGCATTTATGAAAAGTATTTTGTCCATTATATTTATAAATATATTTATAGGAGCAACTCTACCAAATATTGATAATTTTGCTCATGTAGGTGGACTTCTTGGGGGTATGTTCATAGCATTTACCCTTAATTTTAAAGCAGAGTTTTAACGACATTTCAGAAGGTAGGTCTCCCACTTCTATAAGGGGAGGTCTACAAGGGGGTAAATTTCCTTCTGAAGTCGTCAATGAATCTTCTTCGAAAGCTGTTGAAGCGACCCAGGAGATGATTTAATAAGGCACATGAACAAGACTACAAGCTTGTATTTAAACTTGTTATCTATGTTCATGTGCCCTTATCTTTAGATATAATATATAAAAATATGGAATAGCAACATTTTATGCAACATCATTATTACCTTTATCTTCAATAATAGTAATTAAATCTTTATGATATATGGTTTCCTTCTCAATTAATAAAGCGGTTATTGCTTCTAAAGAACCTTTTCCACAGAGCAAGATACTTTTAACCTCTTCATATAATTCTGAGATCATATTTTTGCATTCTAAAAATACTGCATCTTGATTTGTAAAACCTGACTCGTTTAGTTTAGCCATAGTGAGTAGACCTAGAGATTCACCCATTCCGTATTCTGTTATCATGTTTGCTACAAGCTCAGTACTTCTTTGCAGATCACTATAGGCACCAGTGGTTACATGATCCAGCCCAAATATAATTTCTTCAGCAGCCCTACCACCTAAAAGAACCATTATTTTTTTCTTTAAATAATCTTTGTTTTTATATAATGTGTCTTCAGGAATACTTAAAGTATAACCTCCTGCACCTTTGGTAGTTGGAATTATAGTCACTTTAGATACTTTATCTTTTGGTAACATTTTAAGGGAAATTAAAGCATGTCCAGCTTCGTGGAATGCGGTTATTTTTCTATCTTCATCTTTAATATAATCCCTATCAACTTTTTCATAACCAGCGAGCATTATTGAATAAGCTTTATCCAAATGCTGATTTCCAATAAATACAGCATTGTCCTTACATGCAATAATTGCAGCCTCATTAGTTAAATTCTCTAGTTTTGCACCAGAAAAACAGGTAGTCTTACGTGCCCATTCAGCATAATCTACATCCTTTATTGGCTTATTTTTAAAGTGAAGTTTTAAAATTTTCTCTCTAGCAGATACATCAGGCAAAGTAACTTCAATATGCCTATCAAAACGACCAGGGCGTAGGAGTGCTTGATCTAGCATATCTAGCCTATTAGTTGCGGCAATTACAATTATACCCTCTGTTTCATTAAAACCAGACATTTCTGTTAAAAGAGCGTTAAGCGTCTGATCTTTTTCATCAGAACCACCACCACGTCCATTATCTCTTTTTTTACCGATAGCATCAATCTCATCAATAAATATAACTGCTCTACCATGACTTCTTGCTTTTTTAAATAAGCTTCTAATCCTCCCGGCACCAACCCCTACATATATCTGAACAAAATCGGAGCCAGATACCGCATAGAAAGGTACATTAGCTTCGCCTGCCACGGCTTTTGCAAGTAGGGTTTTTCCAGTTCCTGGATCTCCATATAAAATCACCCCTTTGGGCATTCTTGCACCATAAGCAGAATATTTTTCAGGGTTTTTAAGGAAATCTACTACATCCTGAACACTATCTTTAGCTTCCTCATTACCTGCTACATTAGCAAAGTTAAAACCGATATCCTCTACGCAAGCTACATCAAGATTCGTAGCTGAAAACATGCCTTTTGTCTTTCGTTTTGTTGATTTAAAAGCCATAATTCCAAGCACTATAAGTGAAATTACAAAACCTGATATTGAAGCTATTTCAGCAGGATTAGTTAGAGTTTGCTCGGAAACATTTATTCCGGTTTTTAATAGATTTTCTTTAAAGTTGTCAGTTCTTGGATTATCAGTTGAATAAATAGTACCATCTTTAAGTTTAACTTGTATTTTAGGAGAAGATGTTACGTATACAGTTGAGATGGTACGCATCGAAGCATCCTTAAGAAAATCAGTGTATTGTTTATCTTTAGATGGTTTAAAGGTATTACTTACAAAAACGAGAAGAATTAATGAAAGAACTGCAGTGATAACAGGAAGCAGAATATATTTGTTTTTAATTTTATTCATATGATCGAAGCGATATAACTACTATAATACTTAAAACAGTAGCTTATTGCCTCATTCACCATCCTTTCGTCTAATATATTTTTTTTTGTTTTTGCTATTTTAAATGATACACCATTATATCTGTTATAATAGTATATGAATTTTGCATGCTATAATAAAAGCCTATTGAATTAACATCGACTTATAAGGGCTATTATAGTATCTTTTTAAGGCCTTGTCCACCGAACCTAATAGAATTTGGAAATGTAAATAATGTAAAAATTAATATTGCTAATTTTATCATTTGTTGTATAATTTATCTATGATAGTTTCAGGGGTATTGCATAATACCTTTAGGCTCGAGCATGTTGAGTTGATATAAAAAAGGAGAAAAGATAAAATGGGTAAGAAAGTTTATGCAATAAAGGAAGGGTTTAATTCTACCACTAACGAGAAGATAGAAAATAAAATAGTTGGCACTTGGGCAGAGTGCTTAAAATATGTTAAAGGTGTAAAAGGTGCTAAATATAAAAGCTTTGAGGATATAAATTCGGCTAAAAAGTTCTTAAGCGATGCAGGAAATGTTTTTAAAAAAATAGATAATAATTATCCAATGGATTGTCTTCATATTTATGTTGATGGCAGCTATAATTCAACTACTCAGCAGTATTCTTATGGAATGGTAGCAACAAGTAATAATGTAGTCATACATATAGAAAGTGGTGCAGGAGTTAATGATTCAGCTAAAAATATAAGACAAATAGCAGGGGAACTCGAGGGTGCAATTAAAGGATGTCAATATGCTTTAAGCAAAGGAGAAAAGAAGGTAGTAATATTCCATGATTATGTAGGGATTTGTTATCATGCAACAGGGTCTTGGGAGAGAAAAGAAGAGTCATCAAAAGAATATTACAGTAAAATGCAAGAATTAATGGGCGAGGGCTTAGAGGTTATATTTGTTAAAGTGGATAGCCATACGGGAGATTTGTTTAATGAGCTCGTTGACGAAAAATGCAAGGAAAAACTAGATATAAATTCAGATAAAGTTGTGGAAAAATGGTTGCTTAAAAATGTTATAAATGTAGCCAGTGATGAGGTAAAACAAGAAATTCTAACAATAGCACCGAGTGGAGGAAACAACATAATTGTAATACAAGGCAATAATAACGAAAATAATAACAATGTATGTAATAAGGAAAAAAGTAATAAAGAAGAAATTAAACCATTCGAATTTAATGATATTATTAATGAATATACCTTAAACCCAGGAGAAATAAATGGTGTAATAGATAATTTAAATAGCTTGGATAAAACAAAGTTTATTATTTATTTATTAGGCAAGATTAATAAATAAATATAAAATATGGGGGTAATATATTGGGAAATGATTTTGATAACAGAAAAAAGGAACCATATTTGTGTTTTCAAGATAACATTGTAATAGAAGTTAATAAAGAATTTATTAACTTTACTGGGTATGCATCAAAAGAATTGTTAGGTAAGTCACTTATGGAAATAGAAACTATGCTAAAAATTGATTTGGGAATTTTACCTCATAGTATAAATAGAAATTATTCAGGGTACATATTCACAAAGGACCTTGATGCACGCTTTGTTACTATATCATTTCTAAATGATGTAAAAACAAATAATGCAAGGTATACGTTTGTTGAAAAATCAAATTCTAGACTTGATGACAAACTCATTTTTATAGAACAAGCATTTAAAGAAGATACAACAGGTGTAGCAGTTTACAGTGTACCAGATTTTATATTGCTTAAAGCAAATCAAACGGTTGTTAGATTATCGTGTCCAGATTTATTAATTGTAGACATTAATAGAAAGGCATTTAATATCATAAAGTTACTCAGTTCAAGTGTTAAATCAATTACGGAGTTAAAAGATAATCGGATTGAAGATTTACTTAAAATGCTTAAATGGAGTGAATATTACCAGTGTATTAGTAAAGTGTTAGTGGAAAAGAAAATTAATTATTTAAATAAAAAAAGATTTTTACTTAATGGAGACGAGGTATATTGGAACATTATATTTGAGCCTATTCTTGATATTAATGGAGAAATCCGAGAAATATTAATTTTAATCATAGATGTTACTGTTGAAATATCAGTGAGGGATAATGGAATTGGCATTGAAGAGGAATATTTGGATATGATATTTGATAGATTTCGTCAAGTAGACAAATCACTATCAAGGAATGCCGAAGGTACTGGTATTGGCTTAAGTTTAGTTAAGTCAATTGTAAAACTTCATGGTGGTACTATAACTGTTGAAAGTAAATTTGGTAAAGAAAGTAAGTTTACAGTTAAACTTCCCAAGGTAAAGGTACTTTATGAAAATATGATATATAGTAGCAATGTAAGAAGTAAAAGTGAAAGTATACAAGTAGAACTTTCAGATGTTTATTCTTAATTTTTCTAAAAACAGATTAATTATTTTAAAAATGCATATCCTATAAGTAGTAAATAAAGAAAGGATGTGTAACTTATGCATAGTAAATTTATGTCAACAATGACAGCAGGTGCAATAATTGGAGTAGTAGCAGGTGCAATGTTAATTCCTAATATGGATAGAAATACAAGAAGAAGAGCCAAAAAAACTGGTAGGATGGTCATGAATATCGCAGGTGACATGTATGATAGCATGAAAGATTATATTTTATAAATCTCCAAAAAACTCCAAACCATATATTTGATATGCGGTTTGGAGTTTTGAAGTTTACTGTTATAAATATTACAAATTAAACTATATTGGCAATTATAGTTTGGAATTTTGAGTTTTTTTTGGTAAAAATTCAAAACTTATTCATACATTTTGAATTATATAGATAAACTATGTTATAATTGAATTAAAATTGTCTAAGAATGTTTAAATTAACAACATTTTATTTATGGCCATGTTGTAAAGGAAGAGTGATTATGGAAATATTGTCATTAGGAGAAAAGATAAAGAGGAAAAGAAAAGAACTTAATATGACATTAAAAGACCTTGCAGGAAGCAGAATAACTCCAGGACAAATTAGTTTGGTTGAATCTGGAAAATCTAATCCTAGTATGGATTTATTAGAGTATCTTGCAAATACCTTAAATACAGCTGTTGAATATCTAATGGAATCAGAGGAAGCACAAGCAGAAAAAATATGCTTGTTTTATCAAAATATTGCTGAAGCACATATTTTAAATAATGACTTACAACAGGCTGAGCAAAACATCGAAAAATCTATATATTATTCTGAAAAATATAAATTAGAATATAGAAGGGCTAGAAATTTATCCTTAAGAGGAGATATATACATGGCTAGGAAAGACATTGCTGAGGCTCAACAGGTTTTTCTTTCCTCAAATGTTATCTTTATTAAAAATAACTCCTATGAAGAAATAATAAAAACATTTCTTAAACTCGGAGTAATAACACTTGAACTTAGGGGATATCAGTCTGCCTCAAGTTATTTTAAGCAAGCCGAAAAGGTTTTTATGGACAATCAAATGGGAAATGATTTTTTATTAGGTAAAATATATTATTATATCGGTTACACTTATTTTAAACTAGAAGATATGGAGAAAGCTATAAAATATTCCTATTTAGCTCAAGAAAAATTCAAACAAATAGATAACAAGAAAGATTATGCTAATTCACTCTTGTTATTAGCATACGAATATAATAAGAAAGGTGATATTAAGAATGCTATAAAATATTCGAAAATTACCTTGAAAGTATTTAATGAAATTGATAATTTGACTTATGTATCAGAAATAGAAAACAATTTAGGAAGATTATTTTATGAATTTGAAAACATGGAAGAATCATTTATACATTTAAATAAATCAAAGGAAATAAGGCTAAAGACTAATGACTTAAAATTAATAGATACCTTAGCAAATATTTGTGAAAATTATATTAAGCTTAAGTCTATAAGTCAAGCTAAGGAAGTTTTAGAGCATATTTTGGAACACATTGAAGATGGTAATTATAAAGCATTATGCCAGTATTATTTATTAAAATATAGAGTTGATTTATTAGAAGACAATAAGAGTGAAGCAGAAAAAACTTTATTAAAAGCTCTAGAGTTTGTGAAGGAACAGGATCAAATAAAGGAATCAGCTGAGATATCTATAATGATTGGAAAGTTCTATATTGATGGTGGTAGAACTTCAGATGCAGCTAAATATTTAAATGAGGGTGTAGAGTTATTTAAAAAATTGAAAGTAATTAAATAATTTAAGTAAAACTATTTTATGGTTAGGTGATGAGGATGAAAATATTATCAACAGGAGAAAAGATAAAAAGAAGTAGAATATATAAGGGATATACATTAAAAGAGATATGTGATGACAAAGTATCAGTGTCTAAAATGAGTTGTATAGAAAATAATAAGGTAATGGCAGAACCTTGGATACTTGAACTTATAAGTAAAAAGCTTGACATAGATATTGAATATTTAAATGAAAATGTATTAGAGCAAGTTGAGGAAAATATTAAGGCATTGAAAGAGTACACCATTCATGGAAAAACTGGTAAGGGCAATGATATTATAGAAGATACGGATGAAGATTTTGAATCTAAAATAGCCTATAATCTGGAGTTTGCTGAAAAATATAATTATTATGATTTAGCTATTGAATTAATTCATATATTGTTTAATTTCTACTTAGATGAAAAGGACTTCGAAAAGACTCAATCAATTACTTCTAAGTATTATGATTTACATTTAAAAACCTCAGTAGAAGATAATCAATTGAATTACTATATAGATATGGCAAGACATTTATATATAAAAAAGGATTATCTACAAGCTTCAAGCTATTATTGTAATGTACGAAAGGGATTAAGTGCTAGTAAAACTCTTAATTATAAAAAATTAATAATAGTAACTTATAATGATGCTGCCTGTAATATTATGCTGAAAAAATATGAGCATGCATATGACGTGGGAATAAAATTATTGGATTTAGTTAAGTATGTGGATTCAGAATTTAAAGCTGCTGAAATATACCATATGTTAGCCCTTCTATCTATTAGAATGAAAAATGGGAAATTTGAAGAATATGAAAAAAAGTCATATGAGTTATATAAGGATAAGGCTTCTAGTAGGGCATTGGCTATTTTTAATTATGGATCAACAATGTTTGATTGTAATATGAAAGATAGGGCAGTTGAATATATAAATAATGGGTTAAGCGTGTATCCAAGAGGTAATAAGAAAGGGCTAGTTAGCTTTATGTTAGAGTGTGTAAGCGAGCTTATTAAAAATGATGTAATAGATTTGGCACAAACTATATCTGATGAGGTGTTAAACTATGCTATTAACCTAGATGACATTAAGGTCATTGAAAAAAGCTATTATTATAAAGCTATTATTTTAGATAAACAAGGTAGATCATCTAGTGCAGAGATGTATATGAATTTATCTTTAGATTCACTATTAAAATTTGGAGAAAAACAAGATATATATACTCGTTACTTAGAAATGGGAAGTATGTACCATAAACTTAGTAATGTTTCGGATTCTATAAAGTATTTCAGTTTAGCTATAAAATTAGAAAAAAGGATGTAGGTTGGAATTTCACCAAATATGCATCCTTTTTTAGGTGTTGTAAATTATATATTGTAAATTATTTAGAAGTTTCTCTATTTATTATAAATTCTTTTGCTTTAATTTCTAAGCTATCATCTAACGAAGTTAAAGCTACCTCATTATATTTATTATTTAACGCCAGTGTAAGTATCCTGTCAGCAAGTTCAGGATTTTTAGACAAAAGCGAACCATGGAAATAAGTACAAAAGGTATTTTTGTAAATACACCCCTCATAACCGTCTTCTCCATTGTTACCATATCCAACTTTAACTTTGCCAAGGGGTAATAAATCGTTAATATAAGTTCTTCCAGAATGATTCTCAAATCCTACGTAAGTTTCATCAAAATCTTCATTATGTATAATGGTGTTGCCTATGAAACGTTTATCTCCGCCTTCAGTGTAAATATCTAAAATACCAAGGCCCTCCAGTTTTTCCCCGTTTGGGGTAGTATAATATTTTCCAAGCAATTGATATCCACCACAAATCGCTAAAAATACTTTTCCACTTTCTATATATTCTTCCATAGAAAATTTTTTTAATTTTATTAAGTCAGGGGAAACTA
>Ga0209125_1003035_pt1 | contig 12051 bp, 8 predicted proteins | sample BarGraIncub1131A_FD_184503 | JGI IMG/M metagenome (GOLD analysis project Ga0209125, IMG submission 184503) | Arctic peat soil microbial communities from Barrow, Alaska - Barrow Graham LP Incubations 11-31A (SPAdes) (version 2) | ecosystem: Environmental > Terrestrial > Soil > Wetlands > Peat... | reverse complement strand
TATTCCCCACATACGTTTCCAAGTCGAGAAACCCTATGCCAAAACGGTCCACTGGATGTATGCGATTGAGCTTGATGAAGAGTGCGAAATTAGTGCTGAAACGATGATCGGTCTCCTCAGAGAGAGGCGTATCGGCGCCAGACCTTTTTTTGTCGGTCTCCACGCACAACCAGTTTTTGCCCGCATGGGACTGTTCAAAGGGGAGAGTTATCCAAACACCGACCGGGCGCACGAGCGTGGGCTTTATTTGCCGTCTGGGCTTGCCTTAACAACGGAACAAATTGATACTGTTTGTAGCTCTCTACAAGACATTATCGAGGGACTGTGATGGGCACGCATAAGGAGCGAATGCCTGCTAGTTTTCTACAGCTTGAATCTTAAACACTTGAGGCCCCTCAATCAAACTACAGTCAAACTAACTGAACCAAGATCGGTCCGGGGGGATTGTAGCGCATTTTAACTGAAACAGAGTTTTATTCGAAGAAGTGAGAACTAAGATCAAGGCATAACCACTCTGTTAGTCTTTATGCGCATACCCAGTCTGCTATAAAGAACTGGCGAATCTGCGCAATACCCTTAGGGCGCTCGAAAGCAGCCCAGAAATATCGGGCTTGTCAGCAACGCGACGAATCCCGTGGTGTAGGACGCCGGTGTCGTAACAATAGCAAAACACCCGAAGTAGGTAGTATCTTTAACCAGCCGAAGAGTAGAAATTGTTGAGGAATAGTTTTGCGTCTCCGTAACACCACACGAGCCACGCTAACTCCTGCAGCGAGGACGCGGACTGTTTTCAACTTGGCTTGGTATGAGCTCCTTGCCATATTTCTCATCCTCGCCGGCGAGGGCTTGCTCTTTGCAGGCTACTCTGTGCTCGGCGTCGGTGTACAAGCGCTCAACATCATCGCGGTTGCCGTTATCGTGGTGGCGCTGCACGGCGAGCGGGTCGAACTCGTCGAAGTGCTCGTTCTGATATCAATATTTGGTGTCGTCAGCTTCTTATTCGGACACGTGTCGATTATCTACTCGCTCGCCATCGTCTGCGTGATGTACTTGCCCCTTATCGTGGTCATCCCGACGTTGCCCTTATACTTGTGGGCGGCGTTTTATGGCGTCATGTACATCCCGATCACAGCGATCGTTGCACACCGAAAGCTGAGCCGCTACGACCTTGGGCTCACGGGAGGTAATCGATTGACGTACCTTATTCCGTTTGGCATCCTCGTTGGCGTGGGGATCGGGCTTAGCGAGTACGCCATTCTTGCGAATATACCGCTTATCCCAAATACCTCAGCCTCAGAGCTCATAGGGTTCAGCATCGTCATGATCTTCTTTGTGGCGCTCGTTGAGGAGCTGCTCTTTCGTGTCCTACTGCAGCCGCAATTCATCGAGCGAACTGGGGCAGTTGCGGGAATACTTATCACGAGCGTGCTCTTCGGCGCCTTGCACGCGATCTACGGCAACGTGTACGAGCTCCTCTTCACGACCGGAGCCGGTATCGTCTTCGGCGTCGCGTTTTATAAGACAAAAAGCCTGCCGTTTGTCGTTACGATGCACGCGGTGGACGACATACTCGTATTCGGGGTGCTCCCGTTTTTGGTACTAGCTCTCCCACGTTGAGTGCCCTCGCTAGGACTGTGCTGCTGTGAACGCGAGGCAGGCGCAAAACGCGACAACGAGGCGCACATCCCCTCTTTGATATGTCGCACACTTCTTTTGATCGACTTCAAGTAAGCGCAAGTGATCACGCGCCCTTGTAAATCAAGAGAGATCGATCTGCCGCTCTCCTTACGCCAAGGTCCTCAGCGATCTAATATCCCTTTGGAGGATTTTGTGCGCGTCGAGTACTCGGAGCTAATGGTGTTCGCCGAAGCTTGAGGTGGGAGGCACTTGAGATACCCTGTGTTTTTCGAGCATACGCGATCGGCACGAGGAGAGAGTCTGTTGAAGTTGGCAATTCTCCGAAATCCTTTGTATTTTTGAGTATTTCGATCCGAATCAAATCTTGCTACCGAATACCGCAGGCGAGTACTTTCAGTCTTTGCACGCCGTGATACTAACCGACGTTTACCCTTCAGGGGCCATTCGAAGTTTCTATGATGATGCAAAACCTCCCGGGGCAAAAGACAAGTTTTATGAGCGATTTGTGACGCCATGACATTGCCACTTTTATTTATAAGTGCTTGACATTGACCACTCGATATTTGAGCGCACTTGGTGGCATCTTGAGGAATAAGAATGAAGATTGCTGTCTCTTGCTTAAGCGATATATCAGTGAGCGATGGCACAAGCGTGCGGGCAAAGCAAGTCTTTGAATTGCTGCAGAAAAAGTACGATTGCACACTAATCATAAGAGGGGAGCACGACAGCAAATCCTACAACGTGGAGGTAATCAGGCCATCAAAGCTTTGGAACTTTCAACTGATCCCCGTTGTTTTAAAAAACCGATTCGATCTCGTTTATTGCTCAAGCGATTTCTGGGGTTTTTTTACATACTTCGCGTTAGCTAAGTTGTGGACCTGCAAAGTCATTCTTGAAGCACACGGAGTTGATTCACTTGAAAGAGAACAGCGTTTGCCCGATCCGAGTCCCATTGATAAGGTTAGAATCAAGATGTTTAAGTGGCGGGAAAAGTTCGCAGTTAAACACGCCGACTGCGTGATTGCGCTATCTGAGGATATCTACAGATACTACGGCAGGTTCAACAAAAGTATTTCCATAGTCGACAATTTCATAGATGAGAAACAGTTCAGGCCTCAAAAAAGTTCACGTGAGCGGATATCAGACGATAAAGAAAGAAAAAACGTTGGCCTAATTGGCCCATTCACTCACTATGAAAACAGTTACTTTTTAGACTTTCTATACAAGAACTTAGTTAGATTTGACGCACGGATCAACTTCATCGTTATCGGTCAGTGTGACCATACGATCGTAAATGAACGAATAAGCTATACGGGGTATCTCAGCGATTTTCAAGATTATGTTGACCAATTAACGCTCTTAGACGCTGTTTTACTTCCCTCAAAATTTTCTAGCTATGGAGCGCTAACGAAGGTTCTGGAGCCAATGGCGTGTTCATTGCCAGTATTTACCACGCCAGCAGGCTTAGTAAGCTTTGACCACGTCACGCCTGGCGAGGACATATTGATCTGCGATGAAGCTGAACTGGTCGCCAAGGTAAATGAGAACCTTTTTGACGTCGAACTAATGGAGAGGGTGGGGAAAAACGCTCGACGCACCATTGAAAAATATTATAGTAAGACCGCAAACAGCAAGAAGCTCATTGCGGTGATCGATCGGGTATGCCCCCCACAGTAAAGCGCCATATATTTCCGGTATATATTGCAAAGCATACTTATTTGAGATGAGTGATTAGGAAACTACGCGTCAGCCGCTATTCAGCAGGTGCTAGCAGCTTCGGGTGCTGGGCTGCTTTTTTGCGCTTGGGTCTAGCATTTTTCTAAGAAATAACGAAGTTGCCCATTAAGCTGCTTACAAGGCGCTAAATACACTAAAATCAACTTGCACAAGATTTTGGCCGCTTAGAAAGCGAACTATTTCAAGAAACGCTTTTAACCTGGTTGAGTACCTCGCCAAAAAACTCGACCTTCTTGCGAATCGACATAGTGCTTGTCGTCGAACGCCTTGAGCTTCACCGCAATAATCCCTCGCCGTATACATGCGAGGTATCTGTAGTTCGGATATTTACTTTCCGCCGCCGGGCATAGACTCATCTGATAACTACTGAGCACACGCTGAGTGAGGGCATTGTGAGGTTATAATCCACGTCTATTCTGTCCAAGCGCACGCTGCCTTTAGTCCGCGCAACCGGTAGGCATGCCGCAGTTCGAATCCAAAGCGATTAAAATGTATCATGTTTAGAGAATTGTCCTCTGTGAGCGGCCAGATAATTAGTGGTATCATTGCCTTCCCCTGGCCCCCATTGTACGTCAGTACCGCTGTCACTGATCTTTCGTGCAGGGGCTCCAGCAATAGTAATATTAGGTTCATAGAATGACGTCGTCACAACGCTATTAGCTCCGATCACAATTCCGTCGGCAATAGTTATATCTCCCAAAACACGGGCTCCGGGGCCGATGAACACGTCATCTCCTATTGTTGGAGCTTTGTCGCTCTCTGATCCTTTTAGTGCAATATGAAGGTTTTGTGCAATATGAACGAGATTGTGAAGCTCGCAATTTGCGCCTATGCGGGCGTTGCTGTTGACGATAATTGTGCCAAAATGAATTATGCGTAATCCTGGGCCAAAGACGTTTAGTGGTATTTCAAAACCCAACGCTAGTCCAAGTCGATGCAATCTAAAAGCAAGATATTTTTCGGTAGTTAATCTATATATTGACTTAGTTTTGCAATTGTGAACATATTCAGCCGTTCGGAGTAAGCGCAGATATCGCCAAATCGGACTCGTTATTCCGAGCGCGTCTGTTATTCTTCGTGTCGCTGTGTCGCTTTTCCTTCCAAGCGCTAATCTATCTGCCTCCAGATAGAACCTAAGCCCCTGCTTCGAATTAATCGGGAGCCAACTTGTTGATATAGGGTCCGGCATACAGCTAGGATTATATTATTTATAAGCTATAAGAACCCACATGTCTCGTATTCTTCCTCAAGAGCGCTTGCTGTTCGAGCTCAAAAAGCGCAAAAGAGGTCTCTGACCGGACTAAAGAAAAATGAAAGACGATCGAGCAGGAATTAGTCATCGCCAGCGATTGTCTGTCACGAGTAATCTCAGATCATTAATCAACTCCCAAACGGACTCGCTTTTCGCTCAGTTCGTCTGTCCGTTCGCTCATAGTCTCGCCGCGTGCCCCAGCTATGCGAGCGGTACAGGCCTTTAACACGAGCCACCCGAAAGTCTATAGCTCTACCATAACACAGGACATAGACGAGTTTGTTTGCAACACGGTGGCGTTGACATTGCGATAGATTACGTTGAACTGAGAGAGATTTCATATCGGTCAATGAAATCTATAGGAGCTGTCTTAACGGAATAAAAAGCACGAGATACACAAGTTTCTCGCTGTATCTCTTAGTCTCGGGCGGACACGCTCGTAGCAAAGAGTAAACGTTCTCTTCTTTGCACCGCCTCTTCCGTCAAACGTGCTCTTTTACGGCTGCTAGACCGATTTGACAAGCTTTTTGCTCTGGAACTCAAACGATGAATCCGAAAAAACTTGAGACAGCATTGCTGCAACAACGGATGTTGCATTTGTGACAGTAAGACGACGCTGACAAAGTGCCGGACAACACACAAAAAGTGTATAGACGAACAATGAGGTTCCATCTCCCTTCTTTTAAAAACGGATCATTGCGTTCCGCAGGACATAGCGGTCGTTAAGTCACCAATTGTCGGATTTGTGGAAACGATTGCTGATCTGGCGTTCGAGACGAGGGCATTAATACTTTTGACTGCGGGGTAAGTTGGTGAGCTCATTCATAACAAACTGCAAGAGGTAACCCGCAATTACAACAACTGGTATGAGCGCAATAAGGATTACCGAGGTAGTCGTTCCACCTATGTCGAATCTGAAGTGTAGCATTCGGCTTACTGCGTTGAAGAGGGGGGTATTAATAAAATAGATTCCATAGGTTGAAAAAGCGATAAAGGTGAAAAAGGCGTAAAACTTCGCACGAGAAGCCTTCACGTAAAAAGCAGCCCAATACAGCGTGATCAAAACGATCAATACACCTAGCAGGTTGCTCAACACTGCCGCGAATATTATTGTATCAAAGTAGCGTTCTGCAAGAATCAGCCAAATGGATAACAGCGCGCCGAATGCGGGTATGGTAAACACAAAAAACTGCTTGGAATTAATTTGACGTATCTTGTGGTGTACGTCCGCGTTTCCCGCGACTATTCCTGCAACAAAGAGACCGTAGTAGCGCAGGAACATGGGGTCAGAAAGGCCCCATAGAAGTTGTATTGCAGCAAAGAAGAGGAAGGGGATCAGAGACACAATAAGCAGCTTTTTTAAATCATTGGAAACGGCGAGCAAAGGAAAGAGCAAATAAAAAATGAGAATGACGCTCACGAAATGGTAGATATCTGTGGGGATAAATATCGGGTAAAGTAAAGCTTGCCACCCAACGATATAGATCGCAGAACTCGACAAGGAAGGTCTGTATAAGATCAAGATTGCTGCTACAAAGACCCAATACAGGGGATATATCCGCACCATCCTTTTTTTAAAAAAGGAAACAACGTCACCTCGATTGCGGATTTTGTTGCTTATGGAAAGAGAAAGCCCAGAGACAAAAAAGAAGATACACACCCCCATAAACCCTAAGAGTTCCAGCGGGTAATTATTCACTACAGTCACAGGAACGTCAGCGGTGGTACTTATCGGTACGTGATACAAAACGATCAGAAAAATCGCGGCCGTCCGCAAAATGTCAATTTCCAGAATTCTTTTTTTGGAACTTCTCGTAAAACGCGCGAGAGAGAAAGGTGTTCTAGTTTTGAAAACATTGCCAACTCGTTCTGCAAAGGCGACCTTTGACATAGCGTCGACACTCCTGACAAATTCTGATTCTTAAGCTTCGTATTTCGCCCGTTTATAAGTTGTTATTAACGCCGAATCTTCACGGGGCTCACGAAGTGTTGCTCTCTGCAAGCCTGGAAAAATTATATTACTTTTTCAACGAGTTTCACGGCATCCTGGACAAACGCTAAGAATGAAAGACAACACGGCCGCGCACTGCCAAAGTCGATCTAAAAAATGCTCTTTCCATCAAGGCGCTTTTCTTTCCAGTCGATCGCGAACAGGTCCAATATCGAGGGTGTCACGCTTATGATGCTCGGAGCTTTGTCTTTTACCTCTTTCCCGATATTTCTGAGCAAGAGCACCGCATCCTTGTTGTGGCCACCAGAGGCCACGTTATGGTCGGCCGCTTTTCCATAGAGGTCAGAGTGTACCTCCCAGCCGACGCCGCACTCATCCGTCAGTTCGAAAAGAATATCGGGATACATGTGCTCGCTAAATTCTCCGTTATCGACGTCCTCCCTCGTCTTGACCCATTTCATTACTGAGCCCCCGTCGCGCGTTCCGAGCTCAGAGAGCTCTCCGATAAGAGCGTTCCTTAGCAGGTCGTACTCGCTATCGGACACGAGCTCACGATTGATCTCCACCCCCCCGAACGGGTAGGACTTGATACCAGCAAAGTTCGACAAGAACGCCCTGCTTTTAGTGCGGTCGATGGACCCAACAGAAGAATAAATCGACTTACCGGCTTTGGTAAGCCGCTCGCTTTTCGCGAGCACCCGTATGAGGACGTGTTCGATGTTCAACCTAGTCGACACTTCCAAGACAGTTGTTCGAACCTTGCTAAGCGCCTTCGACCTATCGCCTTTCATCGTAACGTAGCCTCTCGCTCTCAAGAACTCATTGACGTTGACCGTTCGCGCGGGCCGCGAATGGTGGCCGTGGTCGCTCAGCACGATCATCCTCGCGTCAGGGAACGCGTCCACAAATTCTCCAACAAAGCCATCCACTGTCTTGTAGTAATCGAGGATAGTGCTCTCAAAAGCGTTACTGCCTGGGTACGTCGGGTCACGTTCGTCAAAGAATCGCCATAGTCGGTGCTGAATGACATCAAGTGTGTTGAAGTATGCGAAAAAAAGATCCCAATCTTCATTGCGGCAGAGCGATATCGCGATCTGTTTTTCAGCCTGCATCACCTCTTTTCCAAGCGTCGCCCAGTCGCCCAAATGTTTGATTCCGGGAAAGCTCCCCCACAGACCGCGTAGCGAGTCCGGAATCGCGTACTTGGCCATCGCCGTCTTTGGGTACGCGTCAAGTTTGCGCTCTGTGGAGATCCAGTCTATCCGCCGTTCTATTGGCGATATGCTCACCATAACCCCGTTCACATCCCACGCGGGGTACATCAATGAAGGAAAAACGATCACGCATCGGAAGCCCTCCGCGCTTAGGTAATCCCAGTACGTCTTTCCCCTCAGGTAGTCAAAGTTCAGCTTTTGCAAATCGCTTAACGCCGGATCGAAGATGTCGTAAACGTAGAGCAGGCCGTGATTTCCAGGGCGCAAGCCGGTGTTGATGCTTGCCCAAGCCGGGATCGTATCCACGGGAAAGACCGACCTGGAGAGCAACGTCGGGCTTTCTTGCATAAGGCGTGCGAAGTTCGGCAGCACGGCCTTATGGTCCAACAAGACGTAAGGGTCGAGCGAATCAATTCCCAGTATCAGGGTTTTAGTCATGTGACTAGCTGAGCGAAGATTTTCAGGGCGTCTTCCGTGAGTTCCTTTATAAATCGCGTTCCGTCGAGCACAATCACCCAATCGGGAAGAAAGTCTATCAGTAGCTCTTGGCGCTCCTGTTCTGTTCGATATAAGAACTCCAGCGAATGTATATCGTCCTTTCGACTGTACGCCTGTTCGGACGGGACTTTGATATAAAAGATTACCGGTGGGTTGCGGGGACATCTCTAAGAGCCATACCACGGCTTTACGCGTGGTCCTGTGGTCTGCGTGAAGGCCGTGCATAACGTCATAGACGTAGCGGTCTATTGCAAGTACGGTGGTTTTCAGTAAGAAGATACAAGCTTGGGGCACTCGCTTGCCGATATTATGTATATGGCGCATACTAGCTCAGAGTTTTAAGTGTTTGGCGCAAAAAAAGAACTGGCAAAGCGCGCTAAAAGCACGATGAGATACGTCTCTAGATGTAATCCGTTTATCTGTTTCTAAAAAAGACCATAGAATTAGCTCCCTCAGCGCATGAAGTGTTGATCCCCTCATCAATCAAGAGCTCCTTTTTCACTGCGACAATTTTGTTGTAAGCAGATATGTCTCTAGCCCGTGAAAAAGTCACAAACTGGTATTTTTTTTGCTGAAGCCATTGCAAAATTACCGTTCCTTCCCCATATACTCGCGAATTATGGAACACATCGTGAACGCTTACGAAAGCGCCATCCTTTAATCGCGGAAATAGATGCTGCACATACCATGACGCAAACGAATCCGAATGATCTGCATCCATCAAGAGGTAATCGAACGCTTTTGGCAGCTTATGCATTAGCTTTTGGATCTTTCCTTTGGTAAAAATCCACCTATCTGCAGTCAAATCTGATGGTAATGTTTTGGTCGATTCATCGTTAAAGTCATACGAGTAGAGCGAGCCATAATTATTGTCTTTAAGGGCTTGTAGAATCCAAGAGGTAGACCATCCGCCAGAAGGGGCTATTTCTACAATAGTTTTTGGCCTGAACTCGCGAATAAGCAGATACGTCACTTCTGCTTCGATATCACATAATTGAGGTCTCAGTAGGGCCATTTCAAGCCTATTTGTTGTCGATTTGGATGTATCGAGCTTTGAGGCTATGCGGTATTCTCTGGTGCTAAGAAGGGAACGAAGAAGGAGACCAATTGTGCTAGCAGTCGCAGGGTAGTATCTTGATTGAGAATAACTGTACCAGATAGAGAGCAACCGACCTTTAAGCAAAAGTTCGTCATGCAAATAGTTATGGTAAAGTTCTCTTTGACTATCTCTTGCTCTTGTAAGCCCTTCAAGATATTTCGAATAAAGATAGACCATAAACCTGATATCTAGCTCCATTGCAGTCTCACCAAAAGATTCATTGTATCTACTTTTTTCACGGCGCTGCGAACTATGCTAAGGGAGAAGATATTTTAAGAAATAAACCTTATGCCCCAACAAGACAGAAGGTTAAGCGAATCACTCGAAGTATTAGGGTTTTGGTCGTGTGACTAACTGCGTGGCGATTCTGAGGGCGTCTTCTGTGAGCCCTTCTATTGATCGCGTTCCGTCGAGCATGACCACCCGATCGACAGAGAGTTCTTTTAGCAGCCTGTGTTCCTCTTCATCACGTTCGTACAAAAACTCCACAGATGGTATGTCATCCTTTCGTGCAAACGCCAGTTCAGGGGGGACTTTGATATAGAAAATTATCGTTGGTTCCGGGAACAACTTCAAAAGCCACACCAAGAGCCTGTGCGACTTCGAGCCGTCTGAGTGCAGTTCAAGGATAACATCATAGACGTAACGGTCGACTATGACTATCGTGTTTTTCAGCAGCGAAGCAACAAGTGCCGGACACACTCGGATGAAGTAATCGAACCACATCAAAAAATCAAAAAAGGGGATCTTGTTGTGAGCTGACGCAATGCCCTGCTCATTACCGCGCCTGGTCATGGCGTATTTCGTTTGCACGGCAAAAGGCTTGAACAACCACGACTCGAAGCCCCGCCAGCCGCACCATAAGTACGTGCAGGAGATCCCTGCGCTATTGAGCGATTCACGCAGCGACATTGCAACAGTCGTTTTTCCGGATCCGTCGATCCCCATAAAGCACGCAAGGATTCGTCTTTTCATTTGATCAAAACGTGAAGTTCTCTTGTGACCTAGTAGTCTACGCCGCGAACGATGCGGACGCCAGGAACCAACAACTCTTCAGTTATGACGATATGAGTGCTGCGGGCCATAAATTAGCGACCTTACATAGTGCTTTTGCCATCTCGGCAGTTACAGTCCGACTCGGATCGATGACGCTGCGCAACGTAGCGCCCCCGTGCAAGTTTAATTTGTATTCAGGTGCGAAGCTTTTTTGTCGCTGATCAGTGAGCGGTATGCCGTGCGTGAGTGTTACTGTGTCTGGGTTTGAGGCGAATGGATAATAATCTTTCGAATGCAGCTTGGCCCAAAGAGGATTTTTTAAGGAAGGTCGTCAAGCGGAGAGCGTTTAAGCTCTAATGATGCTGTCGGCAGGCGATCTTACTCGTTACCCCTGCTCACCGTGTGGCCAGCTAATAGGCAAAAAAGCAGCAGACGGAATAACAAGAGGATAGATCTCCTCAAGCTTGAAATCTCTCAAAAAGTTCTTTTGCCTTTTATATTACCTTCTAAAACTAGATATAGAACTATTGCCGTAAATGGGTGTCGGTTTTACAAACGCAACTCTCTTAACACTTAAAAAAGCCTTTGACGCTCAAGAAAGTAACAGTTTTGAGTAGCCTGGATTTAAGCCTAGGGCACAGCTGCGCTTGCTAAGGATCTCCCTCAGGCTCGTTCAGCCCTGCCGCGACCAGCTCGCACGTTTTCTGCGCCGACTGGCTTATCGAGAAGCGTGCCACAAGACAAGTTTTTTGCTTAATGGGCTAAGATACGCGAGACGTCCTCCTTCTCTTGTTCTTCTTGCTCCACAGTCCTGAAAATCGAAAGGAGTGTCGAGTGCTTGAGTATCGTCTTGTTGCGCGGCGATTGTCGCTCGGCTAGCCAGGAAAGAAAACGCAAATGAGAAAATGGATAAAATGAGTCGATATTGGCAAAATAAGGCAATTCAGACGCCATTTTGCAAAGGAAAGCTTAAGGCGAATAAAACTCTTTTAGCGCGTACCTACGTGCTCGTAGCATCCCTTGTGCCCCAAGCATGTGGTTAACGTTCAAGGTGAAAAGGAATGTTAGGAAAAAAGAGAAGTGTGATTGCTGTAGCTATAGTTGTGATTTGTGGATTATTGTTGTTTAACGCTAATTCTGTAGTTGAGGCAAAAACCCTCAGTGCCCTAACCATCTCAGCGCCCTCCTCAGCCAAGGTAAACCAGCCCTTCTCGATCACCGGCAAGCTCACCGCCAACGGCGCCCAGCTCACCAAATACACCGTCTCCTTGCAGCGCCTCAGCGGCAGAACCTGGACCACCCTCGCCTCGAAGACCGTCATTGGCACCTACTCGTTTAGCCGGACCGAAACCACCGCCAGCACCTACCAGTACCGCACTACCTATACGGGCAGCGGCTCCTACGCGAGCTCAACAAGCCCCACCGCCACCGTCACCGTCAAGTCTGCTCTAACCCCCACGCCAACGCCAACCCCTACGCCAACCCCCACACCAACACCCACCCCGACACCAACGCCAACCCCGACACCAACCCCCACGCCAACGCCAACGCCAACGCCAACGCCAACGCCGACAGTAACACCGACTACAACAACCACAACAGCTGGAGAGATTCCGGCAACCGCCACACCTTGGTACAATTTCCTCCTTGCAGGCGCTGCTTTAAC
>Ga0209125_1003032_pt1 | contig 12071 bp, 12 predicted proteins | sample BarGraIncub1131A_FD_184503 | JGI IMG/M metagenome (GOLD analysis project Ga0209125, IMG submission 184503) | Arctic peat soil microbial communities from Barrow, Alaska - Barrow Graham LP Incubations 11-31A (SPAdes) (version 2) | ecosystem: Environmental > Terrestrial > Soil > Wetlands > Peat... | reverse complement strand
GCCTTCGGGCACCACCACGCCGGGGTGAATAAACGCCTCAGCGCACACCCAGGCGCGCGCGCCAATCACAATCGGCTTGACCACCAACTGAAAGTTGGCGCTGTTGAAGTCGTGCGTGCCGCCGCACAGATGTGCACCTTGCGAGATAACGGCGTAGTCACCGATCTCGATCTTGTCCATGCAATACAGCGTGGCGCCATCGCCCACACCCACAAACTCGCCCAGCGTCAAATTCCACGGTGCCCAGACTTTGACGCTGGGGTAAACATGGCAGCCTGTGCCCAGTGTGGCGCCAAACAACCGTAACAGCCACGCACGCCAAGCGTGCAACGGGCGCGGGCTGGTGCGAAACAGCAGCGCGTAAACCACGTTCCACAACTGCCGTTTGAGCCGGTGCCGCAGTGAGAACGAAGGTTCGCGGTACGGGTCATTGCCCTGAATCATCACAGCCCCTGCTCCCCAATAATCCCCACCAACCGCTCCGCCGCCCGCTGCATATGAAACCGCGCCACAAAGCACTGCCGCGCCCGCCCGCTCATGGCGGCATAGCCATTAACGTCCAGCGTCAGCCAGCGTTGCAGGTTGCGCACGGTGGTGGTCATGGTGTTAGCGGCCTACGCCTGATTGCCAGGTGTTGGCTTTAATACCGACAACCCCAGCATCAACGGTCCGTAGGGCTGGCGGGCGGTTAGCCAGCTCACAGCTTCGCGAATGGCGCCATAAAGCACATTGTGCGCGGTGATGGTGACGCCCTTTAGCGCCGCATCGGCCGTTAACGTGTTGTCTGCGTTGAATGTTCCGAAACATTCCATGTCGATGCTGTAAGGGTACTTTTTGTCCATTGCCGGATTGATGATGGTTCGCATGGTGGCACCAAAGCGCCCAGGTGCATCATCGACTGGGTTCACCACAATCTGGTTTTCAGGCACCAGTGGCACTGCGGTAGCGTCTGGCACGTAGCCGGGCATGGCCACCACGATGCTGCGGACAAAGAACACTTGTTCAAGCGTTATCGGGTGCGCCGTCTCTTGCTGCATCATGCTGCAACCTTCGACCAGTCTGATCCGCCCCCGGGCACTGGGTTGATCTGCGTGGTGATGCCACCCGTTATCAAGGTCAGTTTTGGCTTTGTGGCAGACGCCTTCGCATTCCACACGATGGGTGCGGCGTGTTCCTCCAGCAACCGAATATCAAGCTGCCCGCCTGTGGCGCGTGCAAGTTTGACCATGGTTTCAATGGTGTAATTGCTATCGCCGCGAAACACTTTAGAGATGTAGGCCGCACTGGTGCCGATCTTTTCGGCAATGCCTGCACCCGTCATATTGGCCGCACGCCTGCGCTGCTCCAGCGCCAACGCAAAGTCCAACTTGGCTTGCTCAACCCAGTAGCTGTCACTTTGCTGGGCCGTCTCAACCATGGCACTCAAGGCCTTATTCATTTTCATCTTCGACCACCTCATATGTTTTGTTAGCCAACGCCTGCGTGTAGGCTACCGGTACGAACAGCTTCTGTTGACTTTTCACCTTGGGTCAAAAAATCCAATGCAGGGCAACTGTCTTTGTTCATCATGCCAACGACCCGGTAGGCCGCTTCAGCCAGAACTTTGACTTTCACAATGTTAACCTATAAGTTAGCACTTGAGTGGTGATGGGCATGCATTGCTTCAAATTCATACGGTCACGCTCACTTGCGCTCCCCAATAATCTCCACCAGCCGCTCCGCTGCCCGCTGTATATGAAAGCGCGTCGCAAAGCACTGGCGCGCCCGCCCGCTCACGGCGGCATAGCCATCGGCGTCCAGCGCCAGCCAGCGCTGCAGGTTGCGCACTGTGCCGTCCACCGTGTCGGTGTCCACAAAGCCAGCGGCGTCTGACTCAATCTCGCGCCAAATGTTGACCTTGTTGCTGATCAATACCGGCTTGCCGCAAGCCAAAGCCTCTGCCACCACGATGCCAAAGTTTTCTTGGTGCGATGGCAGGCAAAACACTTCAGCGGCGTAAAAAGCACCCCACTTCATATCGCCCTGCAACATACCGGTCCAGCTAATCCGATCTGCTATACCTAGTTTGGCTGCCTGCGCCTGTAAGGTAGCAACCCAACCTGACTGGTCTGGCCCGGCCATTACCAAATGCAAGTTTTTGTCTTTACTTGCTACCTGCGCAAAGGCATCGATCAGCAGGTCGCAACCTTTTTTGTCCTGGATACGGCTAAGAAACAAAACCAAGCGCTTACCTCGCAGATCCGCATTTGAATCCAGGAACTTGTTTTTAAGCTCTGACCCATTGGCAGGTGGACTGGACGTGCCGTAGGCAGTAACCGCTTCATTGGCGCGGTACAGCCAGAACGACTGCCGCGCCAGCAGGCGCTCATCTTCACAGGTAAAGATAACGGCCCGTGCATCCCGCAACACACGGTATTCAGCCCAAGGCCAGTACAACCATTTTTTTAAATGTTTGAGTGGATAGGTATGCTTGAACCAGGGGTCGAGCATGCCGTGAGTAAAAACAAAATAGGGCGTCTTTGTGCCTGCCAGCGCTCGCCAAGCCGCGAACCCGGTGTATTGCCAAAGGCCATTGACTATCACGGCGTCGTACTGTGCCGCATTGGCACGCAGCCACGGCAACAAGCGGGGTGTGTAGCCGTAGCCCAAGTGCGCGGGGCCAAGCGGGATGACCGTGGACAAGCCGGTATTGGCCAGGCAAGGGTCGTCCGGCGCATCGCAGCAAACCACATCGACCGTCGCACCCAACTTGATGATGGGGGCGTGCAGCTGGCGAATGCCTTCAATGGGGCCGCCGCCTTTGGGATTGACAGAAGAAATAACGTGGAGCAGTTTCATATTCGGCCATCTATTCGTAAAAAGGCGCAGGGCGCGCAGACCCGCTAAATTGATGCTCCAACACGGACCAAAAATATCTGGCTCCCGCTTGTGCGGACAAATGCTCTCGGGCCCAGTCCTTACGCCAAGCTCGCGCTGCCTCCGACAAATTTTCAGGCTTGGATACGCGACGAATTGCCGCTGCAAGTTCGAGAGGTGCATTGGGCGCGACGGCTACGCCGAGGCGATCGTCATTGAGTACCAACGAAGCGCCAACACAGGTAGTTGCTACAACCGGGAGACCTATCATTAGGGCTTCAGTGACTACAACCCCCCAGCCGTCGTCCTTAGTGATTGACGCCAACACCAAGACATCCAGGCCACTCAGAAAGGAGGCCACTGTTGCCATCGGTATGGGACCAACAAACTTCACGGTTCCCGGACAACGAATGGCAGCCGATTCAATGGTAGACGCCTCCTCAGCGACAGGCCCTGCCAACACTAGAACGGCTTCCGTTTTAGTGAACATTGCAAATGCGTCCAATAGAGTGAAAATGCCTTTCGCGCGCACGATCCGGCCCAAGTACCCAATCCGCAAGGCAGCACGCGGGTTTGTTTGCTCAATGGATTCAGATGCCAACTGATCTATGAAATATGCAAAGGGAAATACTTTATTTTTGGAATAGCCCACTGACGTAAACCAACTGGGTCCATTTCGACCAATCGCGAAAACGCATGTTGCATTCCTTCGCAATGACCCTTCAGTTATCAACGACTGTAAAAAGCGCAATGCACCTCGAATACCCTCATTGACGCGTGGCTCAGACATGAGGGCAAATTTCGACTCAACTTCCCGCACCACTCTCAACCCCTCAACGATGCACTCAACATGACGCATACCCGAAAAAACGTGAAAGGAGTCATTCGGGCATTCGCGAGCGACTTTTCGGCAGGTCGCGACATCAGGTGCAACGATCTCTGTGTAACCATCTGCCAAAGGCGTCGCCCAACCCATAGCCTTCCTATCATTCGAAATACTAGCTTGCGCAACGAGTACGAGGTCAACATGCGGGCAAAGCTTCTTGATAGCCTTAAATAAAAGCACTTTGTGCGGGGAAACGTTTGGCTCCCAGAAGACGAGGCGGCGAATCAAATATGTCACCGTCTAGCCTTTCGACAATACGATAAGCAGATTTGCAAACTTTGACCTAATTGCCCCCTCCGACAAGTCAGCCACCACGCGTTCCCGTCCTCTTGTGGCTATAGCCTCAATCATGCTTGTATCAGAGGAAATCTGCATTAATGCGACTGATAGCGATGCAGCATCATATTGATCAAGCAGTAAAGCCTCATCAGACCGAAACAACATAGGGACATCGCTTACTTTTGATGAGATGAGCAATAATCCTTGAGCCGCGATCTCTACTACTTTGGATGGAAATGTAGTGTCACCCATTTCAATAAATGGGTCCTTGAGACACAAACCGACATCACACATTTCCAATATTTTCTTGTATTCATCAAATGGCACATCTAAAGCGAGAGTGCATGAAACTTTATCGCCAAACTGAATGGCACCAATCTGGTCCTTGATCCTCTCAGTTTCACCAAATCCAGTTACAAAGAAGTGCAACGGCGTCTTAAGCTGATTCATTTTCTCAGCCAACAAGCGAAGGGTGGCAACAAGCACATCCAATCCCGTCTCCCGCAAAAGAGCGCCACCAAAAATAATATTTATCGCAGAATAATTTTGCGGATATATTTTGGCTCTAAATTTATCAGATGAAACTACGCCGTAGACCACAACAACGGGGCTAAGACTTAACTTATTAACAATTTTGGTGCTGACAGTTAAGTACCCCCGTGGTCTAATTAACCTTAGCGCACGAAATGAGACCCTATTTACCATGCCCCTAAGACCTTTTTCGTCATTTCGAGGCGCATCTTCTACATCAAGAATAATCCGAGCACCCTTAATATTTGCCAATAAAGACGCCGGAATGTATTCTGGGAAGAAGTTGTAGAGCACTAATACATCATCTCTACGTATAAATCGAAGGCAAAAGAACAAAAACCCAATCGCAGCAAAAATTCTATCCACAATTGGCCACCCAATGCTACCCAACTGGACAATCTTCGTTTGATCTTCAATATAGCTTAGCCAATGAAACTTATTTAACTTCTTAAACCCACTATTCAAAACAGGAACGGTTACCAAAGTGCAAGGCAATTCATCAGTATTAAATGCACGCACCATTGAACAGCATTTGTTATACGCAGCCGCGACATGCGCACCTTCATCAACAGCTCGCGCCAACTGCTTGGTATTAACTCGACAAAACAAAAAAACAGACCTGGTCATTGCAGACTCCTTTTTATCGATGCAGGCGATCCAGCAAGCAATGAATTGGCAGAAAACGTTTTGTCTACGACCGTTGAACCCGCACCCACAATACATCCAGGTGGAATCACTACACCGGCCAGAACAACTGATCGCACGCCGATCCACGTGCCCGCACCCACACATATATTTTTAGATTCGCCATGTCCTGCTCTACGGCTTGCCGGACCAATGTGATGAGTTCCTGTGTGAAATATGACATCCGGCGCAATATCAACATTATCCTCAATTACCAACGACGAGTTAATTGATATATAAAACTTAGTACCAATACCCAACCAACAGTTGCATCCTATAGAAATTTTTCCGCCACCATAAAACTTCACTCCGCCACAAACTGAAGTACCTTCGCCAATTCGAATACCAGCCAAACGGCATAGAAGCCTTTTGAATTTAAAAAGACGCGTTGTAGGCAATGTTGTCAGAAGCAAATTCAATATGGATCGATGCAGCATGATACTAAATTACTTTATCCGAAGCAGACCAATGCGTAGCAAGCGCGGCAAGCATAAAACCCAATACCGCCTGAAAAGGAATATTTCCAAATGTTGGGGCGGTAGCAATAGCCAGCAGCGAAGCTGCAGCCCAAAATATTACAACCAAATGGGATCTTATCTCGCGCAGAGCGCGAACACGAAAATTCAATATGAAGAATGAGAAAATCAACGCGAACGGGAGTAGCCTAGAAAATACACCGACGATTCCAGCTTCGATCATGGCCTGGAAGAAGGAAGATTCACCGTGAGAATACAACGCTATATTTCCCTTATTGTCATTCGTCACCCCCAAACCATTTCCTAAGATCAGCTCAGCGCCCGACATTGCAGAAATGTCGTTCATTGCAATTTGCCAAAAATCAACCCTTCCAACATTCGATTCAGTTTCTGAGTCAACTGCTGTAAATAGCCTCTCCATCTGCAGCTGCGTCCGGTTGTCGCTAAAATTAGAACCAAAAAAAATGATTGCCAAAACCAGTGACATTGCTAAAAATGAGCGCACTAAATGGACCGATCCACCCGCGACAAATAGTCCTACGCAACATATTGCCGCCACAACCATCGAACTTCCACTTCCGGTCGGCAAGACAGCAAGCAATAGTCCGGTCGATATAAGGGCACCCCTGGAATTGGATGGATTTGCGAGGTAAAATATTATCCCTGGTGCCGCAACTAGCGGGATGACCATCGTTGAAGCGATAAAAAAGAAACTTGCTCTTCGTGCAGTACCGATGGACTCAAGCAGCGAAACACTGCTTACTTGTTTTTCAACCCAATTGAAATAATCGGTATACCAGTCAATATAGAGTCCAAAAATACTTGCTACAAAAAGAAACAAAGCATAATATTGATATCTTTTTGCAGCAACGACGATGTCATCTTTATTTTCACTAAGTATAACAAATACTGGAACCCATGAGAAATACAAAAAAGAGTTAAATACTGCAATATCAACATACACATTGCACATTACCATCGACCACGCAATGAGTATTAATGTCGCGAAGCCTGCCAAAATGCTTCTGTAATATTTCTTTGATCGTAAATCTATTCGTATTGCGTACAGCCACGCACCAGCCACAATAAGTTGCTTCCAAACAACGAATGGAGTGTCCGCCAAAATGTAGTTGAATAGATCGGACCAGACTAGCATGCCCAAGATGCCGTAAATTATGTTCTTAGACATTTTTTCTAACCAATTGCATGGCAATCTTCCATACTAAATACCCAACAATAACTTCAATGATCAAACCAACAATGGGAACCGAATATTCACCAAAGACAGACAGAGTAAATGCCAGAGTAGTAACTCCAACAATATTAAGAAACAAATAAATTGGACCGATCTGTTTTAGGGCTGTTGAAGCCATTAGAAATATCCGGGCTGGATACCATGTCGCTGTTGCAACTACACCAAGGAAAAATAGCCCCAATAATGGAGCATTAATAGGTATTTTTCCCCTACCCCAAATACTTAAAAACTGATCCAATCCCGCAAAAATAACCATAGCAATAACCACACTTCCACAAAATGTTATCAGTGTACTTTTCACTAGGAGCATTTTTGCCAGTTGCTTATCTTCCAAAGCCATTGCTCGCGAAAATTCTGGCCAAAGAGAATTTCCAATCAATGCAGAGAACTGCAGTGCCGCACGTGAAATTGTTCGATAACTTGAAAGTAGCGCTGCGGCAGTAGGTCCAATTAAGTTTGCAGCCAGAATAATTGGCCCTTGCAGCGCAATCGACTCTCCATAGCGGACGGTACACCAAGAAATGGCCTCGTTTCTCAATCCATAGAGAATCGACAACTGGCCCTTTTCTACTGAATTTCTATATTTGTTGTTTGAATATATTTCAATATAAATAAATAATATCGATGTACATACTAATCGCGCAAGAAAAACTGCGAATGCCGCTTCAACAACTCCACCACCAATTGCGGCTGATCCGATCAATGCAAGCCATTCAATTAATCTTATCGTTTCCAATAGAGCAGTTCCTTTCGAGTATTCATTATTGGCTCTGAAAATTGAATCAAAAATAGAAGATGACATTGCAATCAGCGCATTTGCAATTAAGAAGAACAATGCACGACCTGTTTCAGAACGAACATTCATCCCTTCCAAAATACCGCTGAATAGTATTAGACTTGCTGCCATTAATACTACTAACAGCGTAATTGCAAATAACTTCCACAGCGAGGAAATCATTCTTTGGGCTTCGAATTGCAGTCCACCGAATGCGAGCGTACTGACCCTATTCATACCTGCCGCCATAAAGCCAAAGTCGGTTAGCCCAAAATAGACACTAATCGCCACACAATAGGTCCACACACCAAACTGCTCCAATCCCCAGGTATTTAGCAAAAATGGTATTGTGAGCAATTGGACAATAAGGCCCACGCTTTGTGCATATAAATTTGCTCCAAAGGCTTTTTTAAGTCTATTTTTTATAGTGGACATCAATACCTATATCGATGAAAATTAATAAGTTTATACCAAGAAAAATGTCTAAGTCATAAATAAAATGGTTGCTATTAGCAAGTGATGTGCACTACAGGAAAAGTTTTTTAATTATACTATTAACGAATTAAATAATTCGGCTTACTTACATATTAATTTGATTTGCAACCTGACCATGTGCATATTAATTTTTTAAAACCAGTTCCTATTGAATACAATATACATTGTATCGCTTTAATTTAAATTTATTGATTGAAAATGCAATGAGTTTTTATCACTAGTACATCTAAGCTAACAGGCTCCTACTTTTTTCTTTACGGTGTTCCCCCATTATTTCACCATGCTGGTTTGGGTGAGTGAAATAAATGGAAGCCTATCCAGACCAAGAATTTCTCTTCTGATTTTTCAATTTTTTATCTGACCTATCATCGACCTGCAAAACATGTGCAGACATTCTCAAAGCCAAACGTTTAGAAAAACGGATTATCGGTAGTTCAACTATTTTGTAAGACAAGCCTGATACAAAATAAGTAATGATTGCCGTAATAATTAACATCTGTAAAAATTCAATTTCTATATTAAATTCATCAGTGAGTTTAATGATTGTCGATATTATAATGAAATGAAATATGTATATTGAATACGAGCGACGTCCAAATTCTATTGCAAATTGAGGGAACCTGGAAATCTTGCTTAGTGCAATTATTATAAAAATTGATGCGACGGCTGCAATAACAGGAATTATACTAAATAACAATCCACCAAGAAATGTGGTTTTCCAAAAAATCCAAATAATAAAAATGCTTATTAATGCGGCAGTCCAGGAAATACTTTTTGAGATTTTAAATAGTTTTTCTCGATTGACATAAAGGCATATTCCTGACAGAAAAACTGGAAGTTGATTGATAATCGAGAAATACATAATTCCATTATTTTCAACGGAAATTTCTTTACCATAATATTTCGATGCTGCAATCGTGACCAGTTGAATAGTTAGAATACAAAAAAAGCCAATAACTAAAATTATTCTAGGAGAATTCCTAATGCGGTAAAGTAATGGTGCAACAATGTAAAACAAACACTCCGCGCCAATAGACCACTCTCCAGGAACAAGCGTATTGCCACCTCGTGGGATGATTCCATTCATCAATAAAACATGGCTAATCGTATTAAAAAAGCTATTTTCTGGTCTCGGAATATGTGGAGCATTATCGAAAAATGTTAATTGCGTCGCTAAAAAATAAACGATCATCCCGAAATAAAATAGGGGCGCAATGCGGAAAAATCGAAAAATGAAAAATAACTTGCCTGCGTTCGGTTCATTTGACAATCGCTCCAACGATGCAGTTATTGTGAAGGCTGAGGCTACGAAAAAAAGCTGAACACCTAACTGACCCATTTGGGCCAAAGTCCAGAAACCTGTTGGCTGGGGTGTGTAAAGTTGTGATACATGTACAGTTATTACCAGTAATGCGGCAATTGCCCGAGTCACATCGAGGTAATTAAGACGATCATCGTTGTTTCGTGATCGGTAAACTATAGCTTTACGTGTCATTTAGATCCGTACAAGTACTTCGCATTGCCGATTACCTGGTTTACATCGGCTAGGGAATGTGTTGTTGCTGCAATGGGGTTTGTCTGGCTCATTGTTATGCCTTGTCAAACAAATCACGGCTGTATATCTTGTCTACATCGTCGCCCAGGTCGGTGGTGATGCGGTTTGCCACTTTTCCGGGCACGATGTCAATGGCAACTACTTCGTTGTGCTGAGCTAGCAGGATGGCGTTGAATAAACCGACGTATCCAGTGCGTACATCGACACCAGAATGCCGTAAAACATGCTGATAATTGGCATTGGTTGCTCCGCTGATTAAGCGTCTTGAGTTAATCATTTCCAAACAAATCACGGCTATAAATCTTGTCTACCACATCGCCAAGGTCGGCAGTCATGCGGTTGGCCACAATCACATCGGCCTCTTGCTTAAACTGCGCCAAGTCGTTCACCACCCGGGAGTTGAAGAAAGTAGGCTCTTTCAAAGCGGGTTCATACACGATCACTTCCACACCCTTGGCTTTGATGCGCTTCATGATGCCCTGGATGCTGCTGCTGCGGTAGTTATCACTGCCCGCCTTCATCACCAGGCGGTAAATACCGACTACTTTGGGGTTACGCTTCAATATCTCGGTTGCGCAAAAATCTTTGCGAGTGGTGTTGCTGTCCACAATGGCGCGCATGATGTCTTGGGGCACGGCGCTGTAGTTGGCCAGCAGTTGTTTGGTGTCTTTGGGCAGGCAGTAGCCGCCGTAGCCAAAGCTGGGGTTGTTGTAGTGGCTGCCGATGCGGGGGTCCAGGCAGACGCCTTCAATGATTTGCCGGGTGTCCAGCCCGTGGCTGGCGGCGTAGGTGTCTAGCTCGTTGAAGAAGGCGACGCGCATGGCGAGGTAGGTGTTGGCGAAGAGTTTGACGGCTTCGGCCTCGGTGCTGTCGGTGAAGAGGACGTCGATGTTTTGCTTGATGGCGCCTTGTTGTAGCAGGGCTGCGAATTGTTTGGCGCGGTCGCTGATTTCGCCTACGACGATTCTGGAGGGGTGCAGGTTGTCGTAGAGGGCGCGGCCTTCGCGGAGGAATTCGGGGGAGAAGATGATTGGGGGCATTCGCAGCGAGGGCGCAGCTCCTACAGAATACCGAGTCAACAGTTTGGCGGTGTAGCCTACGGGGACGGTGGATTTGATGACCATAACCGCTTGGGGGTTGATGGCCATGACGTCTTGTATGACGGACTCTATGGATTGGGTGTTGAACTGGTTGGTTTCAACGTCGTAGTCGGTGGGGGTGGCGATGATGACGAAGTCGGCCCCTAGGTAGGCGTCTACTTTGTCCAGCGTGGCGCGCAGGTTCAGGGGTTTGTGGGCCAGGTAGTCTTGCAGCTCGGGGTCTTCAATGGGGCTGCGCTTGCGGTTGAGCATGGCCACCTTCTCGGGGACGATGTCAATGGCCACCACTTCGTTGTGCTGGGCCAGCAAAATGGCGTTGGACAGGCCGACGTAGCCGGTGCCGGCTATGGCGATTTTCATAAGTAGGGGCTGTGGCCAGCGACATATATCTTCTGAAGATCAGGCATGGTTTTGGATACGGATCGCATAGGTGATTTTTTTTGAATTGGTGAGTTGAGTCCGCAATGACCGCCTTACAAACCGGGCAATGTCACGCCGCTTTGTGCGGCCAGCGCCAGCAGCCGCTTGCGGGGCGCTTCTGGGGCAGCCGCCACCATGCGGGTGATGAGGTTTTGGCGCTCGGCGCTGAGGGCGGGCCAGTCCGCAAAGGCCACTTGGGCCAAGGCGGGTTGCACACCGGCCTCCGCATGGCCGTAGTGCAGCGCCTTGTCAAAAGCCAGCCAGAATTCGGCGTCGCGCTCGCCGCGCAACTGTTTGGCGAGTGCGAGGTAAGCCCAGCTGTAGGGAAAGGTGGGGCGCAGGCTGGCGGCAGCCCGGTAGCTGACAACAGCATCTGCCAGCAGGCTTTGCTGCAGCACCAGCGCGGCACTGCCGGCGGCGGGGCTGCCCAGCCCCTGGGCGCGGGCGGCGTACAAGAAACCGAGGTCATCAAGCAGCTGGGCGTTGCCGGGGGCGGTTTGCAAGGCGGCCTGCAAGTCATCGCGGGCTTCGCGCCACAGCGTGGGGCTAAAGACCGGGCCGCTGCCATCGCGCCAGGCGTTGACCAGCCAGCGGGCTTGCAGGGCGCTGGCATCTGACCAGGCGGCACTGCCACCGTACCAAAGGCTCAGCGCGGCAAACGCAGCCAGCGCCATGCTGGCCAGGCGGCTAAGCATCGGCCAGACCGAGGATTTGCGCCGGTTTTTGATAAACCATGCTGTGCGCGACCGGCTCGCCATA
>Ga0209125_1003025_pt1 | contig 12096 bp, 2 predicted proteins | sample BarGraIncub1131A_FD_184503 | JGI IMG/M metagenome (GOLD analysis project Ga0209125, IMG submission 184503) | Arctic peat soil microbial communities from Barrow, Alaska - Barrow Graham LP Incubations 11-31A (SPAdes) (version 2) | ecosystem: Environmental > Terrestrial > Soil > Wetlands > Peat... | reverse complement strand
TTCCAGCCACTACTATTTTAATGCCATCGCCACGTCCCAGTGCCCCTCCTGTCACAACCAGTTGGGCCACAACCCGGCGCCAAGGACGGACGTGACCCCGTCACATTTCAACGGTTACACCTCCTACGTCAACCCGAGCTATGCGGCCGCCTACGTGACACCGTCCACCCAGTGCGCCAGTTGCCACAAGGGGGGCGATCCAAACAGTGACGACGACAAGGCGATCATACAGTATCGCATGGATTGGGCCGCTTCCGGCCACGGCGACGTCAAGGGCGCTCCCTGGCTTAACTCCGCCAGCCACAACTGGAAGGCTTCGGGTATGGACGGGGTCAAGGTCAGCCAAATGGGCATTGCCAGCGGGACCAACGACTGCCAGAGGTGTCACACTGCGGCCGGGTATGTCCAGTTCTCGAACCTCAGCAGCATCGCTCCGCTGGCAACCACGGCCGCCAGATATTCCGAACCGCTTACCTGCAACGCCTGCCACAATGCAGATTTCTCGACCCGCAGCGTAGCCGTGCGGACCGGCTACTACAACTACACCAGCGCAATGACCGGGAAACTGCTGGTTTCGTCGCGCCTCCCGGACAGCCAGACCTCGAACATCTGTCTTGGCTGCCACGTCGGCCGTGAAGGGGGCGACACCATCAAGGCAATGGCAGCAGCAACGACCCACAGGAACTATTCGACCTCCTTCTGGCAGGATGTGAGTTTCGTCAACTCCCATTACCTGACTGCCGGCGGCCAAGTCTTCGGGGTGACCGGTTACGAGTACCCGGGACAGGGCTATTCCAACGCTGTTGACCACTCCCAGGTAGGCGCCGGCCTGGCCGGCCCCTGCGTTGCCTGCCACATGCCGAACAAAACACACACCCTCTCCCCGGCTGCAATAAGTTACAGCCAGTGCAACAGTAGTTGCCACGGCGGCGCGCTGACCTCGACCTTTGTGGCCGACAAGACGGTCAACTTCAATGCCGCCCTTAAGGCCCTAGGCACTGCACTGGCACAGAAGGGCTTCGCTCCGAATATGGTGGGGGGGGGGGTCAGCTACCCTTACTTCAGCTCCAGGAACTGGGGCAACAAGGACACCGGCCCCGGAAACATGGGTGCCGCCTTCAACTACAACCTCCTGATCCACGATCCGGGCGCCTTTGCCCATAACCCGACCTACGCCAAGCGCCTGGTCAGGGACTCCATAGACTACCTGACCAACAACGGCACGGTGGACCGCAGCCGTGACCTCACCGGTACTATCGTCAGCCTGTTGTCGAACCAGACCGACCGGGACGACGCCAACGGTTTCCTACTTAACAGCGCAAACGGATCGTCCGCCTGCCGTGTCTGCCACAGTGGCACTCCTGACCCGTCGACCGGCCTAAATATAGTCGCCACCTACAACGCCAGCCTCCATGCCACAGCTCCCGGCGGCGCAACCTGTGGCAGCTGTCATGCGCCGGCCGCGACGGTGGCCCATCCGCCGGCCATGACCATGCTGACCTCCCCGTCCGACATCGCAGCCAAATGTCTCGGCTGTCACGGCCCGCACTCCTGGCCCAGCGTCGGCAGATGCGTCGAATGCCACAATGGCCACAACCCGAGACAGGTGAAGGTGGGCTATCCCCACTTCAGCACCTTCTCCTCCGCCCAGTACGTCGCCGGCAGCTTCACCTGCGACAACTGCCATTACCAGGCCGCTCTTCCAAAAAAATTCAGTGTCTATTCCGCCAACTACCAGTGGGCGGAATCGGGCCATGGCAATCCCGTTTCTCCCGCGTATGTGGGACCAGGGCCGTACACTGAAGCAAGTCTCGAAGCCTACGACTTCAAGTTCCTCGGCACCCCCCTGCCGGCCACACCTGCGACCACCGTGTCCCTAGACTGTGTCCGCTGCCACACCGCCACTGGCTACGCCAACTACGTGACCCCTACGGACCCGACTGACCCAAACACTGCCTTCTCCAATATTCAGGCCTGGGGGACCCCGGGTGACCGGACCCGCGAGATGGTCTCTTGCCCGGCCTGCCACACTCCGACGCCGTTCGACTTCGGGTTCAGCAGGCGCAGCGTTGGGGTTTTCGATGGCAATTCTTACACCACCGTCGTGAAGGGCTGGTACAATTACTCCTCTGCGGCCACCAAAAAAATCATCCGTTCCAAGCTTTTTGTCAATCCTACCTACCTCGAAATGACCGATTCCAACATCTGCATTACCTGCCACGCCGGCAAGGCTACCGGCGACTTCATAAAACAGAGCACCAACTGTACCCTGTTGCCTTCAATTGTGTGCAGGGTAGGCAATGGTAATGCGAGTGCCGGCATGACCGGTCCCTTCTGGGCGAATGTAGATTTCATTGATCCCCATAGCGGGGGGGCCGCCAACTTCATGTTCCCCGACAATCTGCGAGGCGGTTACGAATACCGGGCGTCTTCGAAAACTCCAGCTCATGCGGACATTGGCACGTTGGAATCCACCCAGGGGCCGTGCGTTGGGTGCCATATGTCTTCACCCAATAAACACAGATTCTCGGCCATTTCATCGGCATCCAATGGCGTCATTGCCGCCATTACCACTGACCTGTGCGTTACCTGTCATGGAGTCACCGCTTTTGCGATAGACGCGGGGATACTTGAAACGAAGAAAGTAGGTTATCATGCTGCACTGACAATAATTGCGACACAGCTTGCCGGCAAGGGAATCTACTACAATGCGGCCAAGTCTCCCTACTTCTTCACTACGCCCGACACGGCCCTGCAGTCCTTTGCCACCAGGACAGTGGACTGGAACAAACCGACTACATGCCAGGGGGCCAATCTTATGGGTGCCGCCTTCAACCTGAGGCTCCTTGATTCCGATGCAGGTTGGGTCCATAACGTCATCTATGCGAAGCGGCTTCTCTACGACACAATAGATTATCTAAATGATGGACTTCTGGACAACACCCTTAACGTACCAGCCGGGGCTGCTCACGACTATATCTACCCTCGTCCTTGATCTCGGGAGAGTTTAGGAATCGAATGCCTCGCACCTGTCGGGAAAGCCGGTGGGCCCAGATCTTTTAAAAACCAAGGTACAGTGCCCCTTAGCTGGTCTCAGTTAAGGGGCACTGTACCTTGAAGCAGACCAGGCGATATGTCAAAACCCATGTCGCCTATGAAAATGATCCGTCGCCGGTCCTCCGATCATCCGATTCAGACTTGAGGCAGTAGTGCTTTTTGCAGGAAAGGCTCCTTCACTCCACTTTGGCAGACTTTCGGCTCGAATAGCAGTCAATCTGATTGCTTAAAAACTGTGCATGTTTATTTTGTGCCTTCCCCGTTAACGGCGCAGGAAGCCCGCTTTGATTCCGGATGATAGGACGTTTGGTCCATCCGTGCATTGCCCATGAGGATCTATGATAACGACGAGCGAGAGAGAGAGAGAGAGAGAGAGGCAGGGGGGGGTATCCTTGAACTTATTTGAGCGCCTACTTTTCCCACAACCGGCGGAAATGTAAAATAAAAACAGATAAAAAGTGAAATTTCTTAATTAAACCAACTGTCCAGCCTTGCGATCGTCAGGTAGATCATGTGGGTGCCCGGAGGGACAGTTGTCTTCACGAGGGCGCCCGGCAATGAAACGCCAGTGGCGCTGTTTTTCCCATCATCTGCAGTATAGTCAGGTTCATACCGTTACCGAATCGCTCGGCAATTCATACCGTATCATCGAATGCTTCCAGGTAAGTTCCCGTTTTCCGCCTTTTATTCGCATGCCCCAGGTAGGAAGCTATGAACTGCGATGCCGATATTTATCAACCTTGTCGTTGGCTTTTCGTTATGGAATCGCTGCGCGTTTTCACGTTGGACTTACGCCTAATGACGGACCAGGGGTGGGAGGCTTGCGTCTTGTCGCGAGCTTTTCCCTGGCTAGTGACGGGTGCTAGATTAATTTCAGAACATGTGTATTGATCTATGATCCATCCGTCATTTATCTCTTTCAGGGGGAGTGGCTTTCCAATTTTGGTGTGCAGCGCCCAAAAAAGTAGTTTTAACTGGTTGTCAGGCCTCATAAATCATGCACTTCCGGCAAAAAACAGCTACCTCCGGTAGGCTCCAATCGTTCGGATTTACAGTGCTTTCAGCAGCAACAGCAGAACAGTAGCGGCTTCCCCCCCCGTGTATTTGCCTCCTTTTTCTGAGTGACACCACCCGATCTTCCGGATTTTCCGAACCTTGGTTCCCGTCCCGTGGCTCGGCCGAGAATGCCGCCTCCCACATAGGCTCCTACTGTTGCCAGCACCAGCACCGCTAAAAAGCCGGTACATTTTTTGCTCAACGCACACAGGTTCTACTACCCCATAAACGATATTTATTGCAACCTTGAGGGGGGCATTATGTTTAAAACCGTTTCGGCTGTCATCGCGCTGGTGTGCGCGTTCCCTTTACTGGCCCATTCGTGGACTTTTAACACGCAGGCCAAGAATGTCGGCGGAACGATCACATCGCGCAACATGGTGAATCAGACCTCCGTCTCCGGTTCCCTTTTCAAGTCCTATACCACGCATGCGCCCCTCACTGTCGCGGTCGCTGCCAATACCGGGTACGGCATCAGCAACGTGACCGTAAACGGCATGATTACGAACACCCCGCCAAGCCCATACACCATCTCGGTCCAGGGGATGACCACCCAGACCGTATTCGCGACGTTTTCTCCCGCCATGGTGAGTGTGACGGCCAGCGCGAGCGTGGGCGGCACGGTGAGCCCCACTAGTGTCCTAAACAGATATTACGGTACCAAACTTACCAGTGCGCTGGTCTTCACGTTCACACCCGTAAGCGGAAACAGGCTCATCTCCCTCACCGGTGCTGCTGGCGCCTCGGTAAATTCTGCTCTTCCCGCTGCCACCAATGCGTCGGTAACCGTTACCTATCCGGTAGGCTATACCTTTACCAACCCTATTGCCCTTTTGGGGACTTTCAATGGACCGCCGGTCGCCAACGCGGGCACACCACAGACAGTTCTTCTCGGATCGTTGGTGACCCTGATGGGCTCCTATACCGGAGGTTCGGGCATCCTTCCGACCTATACCTGGACCCAGCTCTCAGGACCGTCAGTAGCACTCGCGTCAAATGGCAACCAGGCTAGCTTTACGGCACACCTCCTCGGTATCTACCTGTTCACCGTTACGCTCGATACCGGTTCAAGCGCAACAACCAGGGTTACCGCGACTGATTCATTGGCAGTTGCCGCCCGAAACGAGTGTCAGTCCTGCCACACTAGCAACGGCATCGGTACCGCGCAGGTTTTCTCTAACTGGTCCTCCTCGATGCACAAAGCCCGATTAGTCATCTGTGCCACCTGTCATGTCGGCAATAACTCCGGCAGCCACCCCGGCACACTCACCAGTGGTAAGGTAAGTGAGACCACGTTCAATTACACCACCGACGGCGCCAGCTTCTGCGTCACCTGCCACAGTTCGCAGGTTATTACTGAGTACAGTGCATCGCGTCACAACGCCGTCGCCCTGACCTGTTCCATATGCCATACCACCGGGGTACATAATCCCGCAGCCAACGCGAATTGTAACGGTTGCCACCTTGACGAATTAGGGAACGTCCCCCTGCATCCTCTGCCCATCGGGGACGCTACCTGCGTCAGCTGCCATAACCCCCACACCGGCCTCTCCTTCTCTACGAGCGAGACCGCCGTGCACTACAACAACGTCACCAGCGCGATGTATCCGGCCTCCTATAATACTTCGCGGTCGACCTGTTTCGACTGCCACGCCGTCGGCACCTACAATATGCTGATGCGCAAGCAATGGGAAGGTTCTGGTCACGCGAACGTCACGTCCGCCGCGTGGGTTAGTTATGACTTCAAGACCAAGCCCGGATGCGTCCAGTGCCACACCAAGACCGGCTTCATTGCCTACTCGACCGGAAAGATGACTGCGGCGTGGGGGACGGCCTCCGACAAGAGCAAGGAAGTCCTCACCTGCATTGCCTGCCATAGCGACGTCGCCACGGGCACCCAGCGGGTGGTATCCCCGATCAGCCCCTTCGCGGATGACGCCTACGTCAACCACAACGTCGGGAGGTCCAACCTCTGCATGAACTGCCACAGCGGCACCAACAACGGCAACAGCGTCAGCGTGAAGGTGGGGGTTGCGGACTTCACCAACCTTCCCTTCATCGCCCCGCACTTCATGGCGGCGGGTGCCACCCTGCAGGGCAAGGCGGGGTATCATTTCCCCGGCCAGACCTACGCGTCCTACTCCTCCAACAGCCATCGCGAGATCGGGATGGAGAACAAGGCGAACACCGGCAGCGCCGGCCCCTGCGTCGTCTGCCACATGACCAACACAATGAAGCATAACTACGAGGCTGTGACGCACGACAGGACCGGCACCATCACCGGCCTCGTATCCGTTATTTGCATCAACTGCCACGCGGGCTCCCTCGGCGTAACACAGATCAACGCCGACAGAACCGCCTTCCTCAACATTATGAGCGTCCTGAAGGCGATGCTTGCCGCCAAGGGGTTCGTCTACACGAACAGTTCCCCCTACTTCAGCACCACCAACTGGGGGGTCGGTCAGTCGGGGGCCAATACCATGGGAGCGGCTTACAACTATGTCATGCTCCTCAACGACACGGGTGCCTATGCGCATAATTCGGCCTATGCGAAGCAACTGGTCCTCGATTCCATCGATTACCTCGACAACGGCCAGCTCGACGATTCCGTCGCCACTCTGGCTGTTCCAAGCCTGCTCGCTTCGGGAGCCATCACCCAGGCTGTCGCCGATAGTTTCATCTCCTACAAGCCCAATAAGGACACCTGCCTGTCTTGCCACGGCGGGACCGCCACCTCTGCGAATCCCATATCAACCGGAGCCCACCCTGCACACCTCTCCGGAGTTTACGGCACAGCCTCCTTCTTCGGCTCCGGCGCTTCCTCCTGCCAGTCATGCCATAACACAAGCAGCGCCGTGCACCTGAACGGCATAATCGATCTGGTGATCGGAGCCGGTTCCGCGTGCCAGGGGTGTCACCCTGGCGCGGCCCCGGCTTGGGGTTCCTCAGCGCGGCTTGACTGTACCGTCTGCCACGCGGCTACCCCGGCGGTCCTGCCCAATGGTGTCGCTGCTCCGTATAAAGCGAACTTCGCGAGCACCGGCCACGGCAAGTACCCGGCGAGCAATCAGTGCACCACCTGCCACGACCCCGACAGCAGCCATATCTCCGGAAGCCTCGGTACCCACACGCGGTTGCGTCTGCTGAACGACAACAACCAGTGCGCCTCCTGTCACAATAATGCATTGATCGTGGGGCCCTCATTCCTCAACATGAGCACCCACATCAAGAAAGACGGGACACCTCTTGGCTGCAACGAGTGCCACGATGCGCACGGCACGTTGAACCTGGGGATGATCCGCACGGTGATAAGCGGCAGCGCTATCGTTGTAAGGGACGACGTCAACGGGCTTGTCGACCAGGTGACCAACCGCGGCCTATGCCAGGTTTGCCATACGCTGACCAAGTACTACATTGCTGGGGTGCCTGAGACGGTTCACTTCGCCTCAAGGTGTCTCAACTGCCACCCCCATAACAACGCGTTCAGGCCGGTCAGTGATGGAAGCTGCGATTCCTGCCACGGGTATCCGCCGGCACCGAGAGTTTCAGCGGCCACCTTCGGCACCGTTGGCAACTGGGAGAACGGCCGATTCGAGGACTACTCCGGCGGCGGCGGCGCCCACTTGGTTGCTGCCCATATTTCGCCAAACGCGAAGCCGTCGGAAAAGTGGGCAAACTGCTCCGTCTGCCACAATAGAGGGATCGTCGACTCCACCCCGTACCACACGATGACGCTGCCGCTTGCAAGTCACGTGAACAACGTCACGGTCGCCGTCGATACGAAGTACCGTTTCGACAACAGCTTCACGATATACAGCGGCGCAAAACTGGTCAACCCGCCGGCACACAACGTCACCGGAAGCTGTTCCAACATCAGTTGCCATATGAGCCCATCACCACGCTGGAGCATAGAACGCTAGCCGCAATGCAGCATCATCCCTTAAGGAGGAATTAGATGGACATTTGTAATGGTTTCACATTGCGGGCTCTCAAGATTACAACGCTGGCGTTGTCAATGGGGATGGCCCTGGCGTACGCGGGGGTGGCCCAGGCCGCGCCGCAGTACAGCATGTCTTGTATCGCCTGTCACCAGATGCCGCCCCTCGATTCGGCGACGGCGAAGAAGAACCCTTCTAACGGCGCGGTTCCCGGCAACCATCAGGGACACGCAAGCGCCGCCGTCTCTTCATGCGCCAAGTGCCACGAAGACGGGAACAACACTGTCGCAACCTACGGAAACTCGCACCGCAACAAGATCATCGAGTTGAGCAATAGCCTCAACTACAGCCGCAAGGTCGGCGGGTTCCTGAACCAGACCTCCGTGCCGCCGACCCCGCTCGGAACCTGCGCAGCGAACTGCCACAGCGACGGCAAAGGACACCTGATTGTGACACCCGCCTGGGGTAGCGGCGCTTTCCAATACCCCGCCGACTGCACCCAGTGCCACGCCGTGGCTCCTGCCACCGGCAACCACCCGACCACCGGCACCAAGCACGCAGCCTACTTCGGCACAGGCACCGGCTCTTGCGTGTACTGCCATGCGGACCACACGACGTTCGCCCACGCCACAAGCGCCGGGCGCGCCATCGAGGTGAAGTTACCCGGCGCCGGCAGATTTGCGGGTACCAACTGCTCCACCGTTTACTGCCACAGTAACGGCAAGGGCACCTTCGCAACACCGATCTGGGGAGGCGCAGCCCTCGAATGCTCCGGCTGCCACGGCACGGCAACCGTCACAGGTGCGGTAGCTCTTTCCCCCAAACACGCCAACCACGTAAACAATGCGGGGCTGCTGGGCACCAACTACGGTTGCGTCGAATGCCACTCCAACACGGTCAGCGGCAACAGCACCATCTCCAGCACGGAGAATCACACCAACGGCACCATCGATCTAAACGGTGCCCACCTCGCCGGCGGCTCCTGCGCGACCTCCTACTGCCACACCGATGGCAAGGGGGCACAAAAGACGGTGACTTGGACGGATTCCGCCTGGACTTCTGGCTCCTCCTGCAAGGGGTGCCACGGCTCCGCCAGCGCTCAGGCGTTCGCCAGCGTCGCAGGTGAGCCGAACTACGCCAACGCAGTTCACCCTAACAGCCACCAGAAGCATGTCGCAGTCGCTTCCGACTGCCAGAACTGCCACAGCACCACCACTTTGGACGGCGTTTCCATCGTCGGCAATGCCCATACCAACGGCGCTATCGAAACAGTTAAGGGAAACGGCAAGGACTTCACCATTGTCGGGCAGACCTGCTCCAACATCAGCTGCCATAGCGGCAACGGCATCGTGGCAAGCGTACCGCCAGCAACCTGGGGCGTCGCGCTGGCCTGCGACGGCTGCCACGGCTATGGAGCCACACTAGCCACCAACGCCCACAGCAAACACGTGAGCGGAAAAGGGTACATCTGCTCCACCTGCCACAACGGCAGCACCCACATCAACGCCAACGTCGAGGTCGCGGGCGCCGGCCTGGTGTTCGCCCCAGTCCCCAAGACCTGCGCCACCTCCGCCTGCCACGGCTCTTCGACCCCGTCGTGGGCCAATCTCGCCAGCGGCGGCTGCGGCAGTTGCCATGACGCGCTTTCCGGCAGCCTCCCGAACGGCCTGATTTCGACCAACGCCCACAGCGCTCACTACACCGCAGCCTACGGGCCGGGTTTCAACGGCGCCAGCGCCACCGGCGCCAACAGCTGCGCCACGTGCCATGTCTACACCACGGACACCGCGGCAACACATCCCAACGGCACCCCCGACCTGAACATCGGGTACAGCAAGAACGGCGCCTGCTCCACCTGCCATGCGCAGACCACCAACTGGGCCACCGGGAAGGTCTCCTGCGAAAGCTGCCACAGCACCACCGGCGGCGCACTTTCCGTCATCGGCGGCGTGACCGCTCCGGACAAGACCGCCGCGGCAACAAGCGGCCACGGCAAAGCCGGCATCGCCCAGGCCTGTACCGCCTGCCATGACAACACCGGCTCCCACATCAGCGGCGTTCTCGGCGACAACAACAGGCTTCGTGCCGGGTTGACCGGCTCCGCCAACGCGGAGTGTAACTTCTGTCACCTCGACTCTGGCAAGGTGACCGCGCAGACGCTCAACATGAAGGTCCACAAGGCTTCCGGCCTCGGCAGCACCTGTGCCGACTGCCACGACGCCCACGGCACGGCCAACACCATGATGGTCAACACAACCATCAACGGCACCGCCGTCAGCTTTACCGAAAACAATACCTTTGCCAATGGCGGTCGCAACGGCGTCTGCCAGGTCTGCCACACCACGACGGCTTACTTCACCAAGGCGGGCCAGCCGGCAACCACTCACGTCGACAGCAGCACGAACTGCCTCGACTGTCACAAGCATAACCCGGCCAACGGCCTTGCCTTCGTTGCAAACGGCGCCTGCGACGCTTGCCACGGCTATCCGCCGGCACCGAAGGTGGTCGGTACCGCAGTCACTTTCGGCGTCCAGGGTAACTGGTCCAGCGCCCGCTTCGAGGACTACTCGGGCGGCGGCGGCGCGCACCTGGTGGCGGCCCATATCCCCCTTGGAGCCAAGGCCTCCGACGGCTGGATAAATTGCATCTCCTGCCACAGCGGCGGAGATCTAACCCATGCCAAAGCGCTGCCGATCCGCAGCCACGTGGAGAACGTCGCCGTGTCGGTTCAGCCGCAGTACCGCTTCAGCAACGACGTCCTCATCGCCTACACGAGCGCCAAGTTCATAAGCGGCGGCGCGAACAAATCGGGAAGCTGCTTCAACGTGAGCTGCCACATGGCACCTACGCCTAAGTGGAGCATCGAAAGATAGCTTTACTGAGCAGAGAAAAACAGGTAAAACCTCCGGTGGGGGAGGCAACTCCCCCGCCGGATAGTCTGCTGAAAACGCACCACCGTCAGGTGTTAGGGATAAGGAGTAGGAAATGAAGAGCTGCCGCAGACTCGGATATGCCAAAGCACGGCTGATAGCTTGCCTGATTACGCTCGGGGTTGCACTCTTCTCTAGCGCAACGGCGCAGGCGGCACCGCAATACAATCTCACTTGTGTTGACTGCCACCACATGCCGCCGCTTGATTCAGCCGGCGCGCGCGATCCTGCCACCGGACGCGTCAAGGGTAACCACGAGAGTCATGCGGGAGCGACGGCGGCGTCATGCGCAAAATGCCACGGCAACGGCATCTTGACCTACGGGTCGGGCCATCGGAATAAGCTCATCGAGGTCCAGGTGAATATCAACAGTTCACCGGCTGTTGGGACCTACAGCCGCGTTTTTGTCAACCAGACCTCCGTGCCGCCTAACCCCCTGGGGAACTGCTCCAACGTCAACTGCCACTTTGAATCGCCGTCTCCCCAATGGGGGAATGCAAACTTCGTTGCGCCGACCGACTGCAGCCAGTGCCATTTAATGGCCCCCTCTACCGGGAATCATCCGATCACCGGCTCCAAACACGGGGTCTATTACGGTACAGGGGCCGGGTCCTGTCAGAAGTGCCACCCCGATCACACGGCCGAAGCTCTGCCGTTCAGCCATGCCACAAGCGCCGCCAACCGGGGAATCGTAGTCCATTTCACCGCATCTCCCAACAGTGGCGGTACGTACAGTGGCAACGGCCTCAATTTTCTCCCGAGCCAGAACAAGACAACTTATGGGAACTGCTCCAACCTCTATTGTCATTCGAACGGTAATAGCGGTGCGCCGAACACTCTCGCGACCTGGGGAAGCACACTCCCGGCCGATTGCACCGGCTGCCATGACGGCAACGCCAGCGCGGTCTCTATTCTTGGCTCGGGCACGCACGCCAAGCACATCAACAACGCTGCCTATGTATCGGGGCCGAACCTCGGTACGAACTACGAGTGCGCCCGCTGTCACAGCACCACGGTCAGCGTCGGCAACGACCGGGCCGTAACAACCATCGCCAACCATGTCGACGGGACGAAGACGGTCGCCTTCAATAACGGCGGGACTTTCGGCGGCAACG
>Ga0209125_1003024_pt1 | contig 12098 bp, 6 predicted proteins | sample BarGraIncub1131A_FD_184503 | JGI IMG/M metagenome (GOLD analysis project Ga0209125, IMG submission 184503) | Arctic peat soil microbial communities from Barrow, Alaska - Barrow Graham LP Incubations 11-31A (SPAdes) (version 2) | ecosystem: Environmental > Terrestrial > Soil > Wetlands > Peat... | reverse complement strand
GAGCATTTTACGTTCCATTGTTTCAAAATTGAAGCGTGCCGTTTCAAGGGCTTCGCGCATGACGCGTAAGCATACCTTGGTGGTTTTCACCGAATCAAAAACCGGCTCTTTGTCTTCTTGCAAATCGCGGCTATAGCTGAGCGGAGCGCCCTTGACCACTGTGAACAGCGTCATGTAATTGCCGATCATGCGGCCCGACTTACCCCGGATGAGTTCCATGGAATCCGGGTTCTTCTTTTGCGGCATCATGGAGGAGCCACTCGAAAAGGCGTCATGCAAAGTCAGGAATCCAAATTCCGCAGTGCTCCAGTTCACAAAATCTTCGGCATAACGGCTGAGCGTGGCGCCAATGATGGACAAGTCACCTAAAAATTCGAGCGCCATGTCACGATGCGAAACCGCGTCGATGCTATTGGGCGAAACATCGGAAAAGCCAAGTTCTGCGGCCACCAAGCGACGCTGGTAAGGGAATGCGGAACCTGCCATGGCACCTGAACCCAAAGGCAACTGGCAGTGCAAGGCGAGGAAATTATTCAGGCGCTGACGGTCGCGCTCGAGCACAAAGAAAAATGCCATGAGGTAATGTGAAAAATAGATCGGTTGCGCCTGTTGCACGTGAGTGTAGCCGGGCATTACCTTGCCCAGATGTTCGCGCGACAGATTCAGAATCACCTGCTGCAGTTCCTTGATTTCCAAAAGAATCTCGGAAGCACGGTGGCGCATGTACAGTTTAAAATCGGTAGACACCTGGTCGTTGCGGCTACGGCCGGTGTGGATCTTTTTACCCAAGTCGCCAATGCGCTCGGTGAGTATGCGTTCCACTGCCATGTGCACATCTTCATCAGAATCGTTGAAGAGTTGCTTGCCCGCACGGACATCGGCGAGAATCGCTTGAAGGCCCGATTTGACATGGGCAAAATCCGCCTCGGTCAGAACCTTGCTTTCGACCAGGCCACGGCAATGCCCAAGGGATCCTTGGATATCCTCTTCGATGAGTTCCTTGTCAAAGTGCAGGGAGAAACTGAGTTCTACCATTGACTGCGCCATACCGGCTTCGAACCGGCCTTCCCACATTTTCTTATTCGTGCTCATGGGGTAAATATAGGAAGACGATTGTGAGAGGAACCCTAAAATCCGGCCAGTTGGTTCTTGGTGCGCGTACGACCCGGGTTTTCCAGAGGGCGGACGATCGAAATTTCGGGATGTTCCACCAAACTGATGCGGTCACCGGGATCAACGAGTAGTTTACCTTCAGCATCGCTAATCACAACAATAACGGGGCGTGAGCATGCTTCCGGATTGGTAGAGACTACTTGTGCAATGCGCTCATCATTCAGTTGCACCAATGACCCGACCGGAAAAAGGGATTGGGCTTCAAGGAACACTTTCACAATGTCAAGGTCGAATTCTTGGTGGGCGGCCATCTGTAAAAGCGCTTCCATGGCCCGGTAGGGGAGGAAAGCGGGACGATGGGGACGGGGTGTGCACATGGCAACGTAGATGTCTGCGAGGCCGACTATCTTTGCGAGCATGTGGATCATTTGGCTCTTTTTTCCACCAGGGTATCCACTTCCATCGCAGCGCTCGTGACTTTGGAAAACGATCCACGGAACTTCGGCTGGAAGTTCGCGTACCAGCGCCAACATTTCAAGACCTGTGGCTGGATGTCGCTTAATTTGTGCGCGCTCGAATTCATCCAAAGCACTGCGTTTAAGCATAATGATTTTGGGCATCCGGATAAGCCCGATATCGGCAAGCAGTGCCCCATAGACCAGCGATTTGATCTGGGCTACTCCAAGTTGCATGCGTATTCCGGTCAGGCAACTGACGACTGCAACTGCCAAGGAGTGGGCTGGAAGATATTCGGGACTTTCTGCATTGATCGTGCATAGTCCCATAATGTCTTTATGCTGCACGACTCCTGCCATGATGCTCGACGCAAGGCGATTCAATGTCCCCAATGGGGCTTTGCTGGCCGTGGGGTTCAATTGCACGGTAGCGAACCAATTGTAGATACTGCGAGTCATTTGCAGGCATTCTTCGGTGAGTTCCGATAAGTGGGTTTTATCGTTTTCACTCGCTCTTTCGCGGGTATCCTTGATCATCCCAGCGAATGGTTCGCCGGCAATTTGAAAATCAACCTCGGTCATCTTGTTAATTCGGGCATGAAGCTTTTGCGCCGAAAAATCGTCCAGTGGTGCAAGAGGCATGTTTATTTTTTCGAGCACAGTGCGTGACTCGAGAAACCCCATGGAAGAATTCAAAGAAGGGGTGGCTTGCAAGTCTTTGATTGCTTGCTGAACTCGTTTCGCCTCTGCTAATAAATCAGCGGCGATCTCTTTGCGGATTAGAAGATTCTTGATGCCTCTGCGTTCCAGTAGCTCGCAGAATGTAACCGTTATAGGAGTGCCTGCCTCAAGCAGTAGTCGATCATGACTATCATACAGGGCGCAAGGCAACGTTAACCCATGCTCGAGTTCCTGGGCATTCATGCGCGAGTAAATGAGTTGTATCCGCACCTGTTCCTGGGTCTCACCGCCATCAGGAACGACAACAAAAGGCAGTTGGGCAATTTCGAGGATTGTCAGAATCTGGGGGGTCACAGCATCGTCTTCCCCCAGCAGAAGTTGCCCGGAAATATGGAAAAGCGGGCCGCTTTGGGGTAAAGATGAACGGAGACTTTTAAGCGTTATTTCTTTCATCAATCATTGCCGGGCGGTTACATCTGCTTAGATTCTACTAATGCTCAGACACTTTGACAATGGGGATATTCGTAATGGGTGGGGATTTGCGGGATATTGCGAATGCACATGCTTGAGCCTAGATCAGTTGACCAGGTCGATTCAGCCTCCATTCCCCTGCACCTGCCGAGTGCATCGTCAGTCGGATCGGAACGCTTGGCATCACTTGATCTGGGCCGACTCTATCCTTCCCAACCGCGGGATCAAGGTTGAAAGTGGCCATGAATTCGCCTATCTACTCAAAAAAGAGGGACAACTGTGGAGGTTACCCGCAGTGCTTTGTGCGCTGTCGGGTACACCTTGTTCTGCTGCAGCCCCATATTTCTTGGAGGTGGAGTCAAACGAGTAATTCCCTTTCTTTACGCTTCGGAATCAGTCTCTTTTTCGGCTTCGCCTTCTTCCTTCTTCGCAAAGCGACCCTTGCCAAAACGACCTTTTCCAGGTTCCCGGGGTGGAAATTCGAATTCAATTTTGCCGGTCTTGGCTAGCTTAAGCTTGGCGTCAAATTTACGGCGAGTACGTGACGAGATGAAGTCCTTAATGAGTTCGGTCGGTTCACCGTTGAGCATCTTGGTGATGTCTTCGGGGGTGAGCGTCTTGCCGAGCATGACCTTGGAAATCCGGAGTCCGGTCTTTTCGCGTTCCAGAGCAGAAAGTGATGCGTATGCGCTTCCAACGTCGTACACCGGGCTTCCATCCACAGGCGATTTACCCAGGGGTGTGGCGCTATTGACGTCGAAAGGTTCGCCATTTTCGCCAGTTCCTGCATCAGACGCAAATTCAAACTCGACCGTATTTTTGGGGCCGATCAGCAGGCTCGCCGAAAATTCCTTGCCGCGCTTGGAGCGAAATCCCGTTAAAGGACCAATGCGTTTGGTGTCGAGCAAGTTTTTGACTTCGAGAGGATCCATCTGGCGTCCACCCATGAGCTTGCGAATAACAATTCCATCTTCGGTTTCATAGGAGGAGACGGTTTCGGTAACCTTGCGGCCATCGGCAAGTTCAAAGCTCGCATCTTGACGAGTATCATCTTCTTTAAAATCTTTAATGCGTCCGACTACGCGCTTGGTGAGATCGACAATTTCACCCATGAACTTATCGCGGGTGTACTTGCCTCGTTCGAGCATGCCGAGCTTATGTTCCCATTCTCCCGTCAGTTCAGGGCTAGTCAGGTCTTCAATTTGCATTGCTGCGGTCAAGCGGATCAGATCGACAGCCTTGGCGGTCGGAATCAATTCTTTGCCTTCCCGTAAGAGGTACTTATCGGAAATGAGGCCTTCGATCACCGCCGCCCGTGTCGCAGGTGTTCCGAGTCCTCGATCCTTCATGGCATCGCGTAGCTCATCGTCTTCAATGAGTTTACCTGCGCTTTCCATCACGGAGAGAAGCGAGGATTCCGTGTAACGTGCCGGGGCGCGGGTTACATCACCAACGATATCGATGCGTTCATTCTTGGCCTTGGCATCCTTAGGAAGTGGTGCGAGAACGACTTCTTCGCCGGCTTCCTTTCCATATACGGCGCGCCAGCCTGGATCTACCAGAACCTTTCCTTCGGTGCGGAAATTTTCAGATTCGATGGTAGTAATTCGTACGGTATTTTGGTACTGGGCCACAGGGAAAAATACTGCGATAAAGCGTTGGCAGATCATCTGGTACACTTTCGCTTCGGCATCGGACAGAGTCCCAGGGGATTCATTGCCCGTAGGAATTATGGCATGATGGTCGGAGATCTTGGTATTGTCGAAAATGCGCTTGTCTGGCTTTACCCAGCCATTTTTAAGGGCGGTCTGGGCGTGCTTGCCAAGACTCCCTGTCATGGATCCTAAAGCTTCCTTGGTCTGATCGACGTAATCCTCGGGCAGAAACTTGGAATCAGTACGAGGATAGGTGGTTAGCTTATAGCGTTCATATAGAGACTGGGCGATTTGTAACGTGGTCTTGGCAGAGAAACCGAAACGGCTATTGCCTTCCCGTTGCAGACTCGTTAAATCATAGAGGGGAGGGCACTTGTTGAGAACCGGTTTGGACGTTTCTTCAACTGTACCGGGCTTACCAAGGCATTTTTTGGCGATGTCTTCTGCCTGGGCTTTATCCCAGATGCGGCTAGAATTATCCTTGGCTTCCTGACTCTCTTCTTTCTTAAATGCGGGATCGAACCATCGTCCATCCCATTGCACAGCTCCTGAAGCAAAAGCACCTTGCAGGGTCCAGTAGTCTTTGGGCACAAAAGCGTTTCGCTCCGCCTCGCGCTTGACCATTAACGTCAAGGTAGGGGTTTGTACGCGACCACAAGGGGTCAAACGGAAACCACCGCGACGGCTATTGTAGGCCGTAAGACCACGCGAACTATTGATACCGACTAACCAATCGGCTTCAGAGCGGCTGAGCGCGGCATCGCGCAGATTCTGCATTTCATCGTGGGAACGCAGTTTAGTGAAGGCTTCGAGAATTGCCCCCTTGGTCATGCTCTGCATCCATAGGCGTTTAATGGTCTTCTTACCAAGACCAGTCTTGCCCTTCTCATGATCGAGAATATAATGGAAAATCAACTCACCTTCGCGACCCGCATCGCACGCATTGATGATGGTGGTGATGTCCTTGCGGCGAATCAGCTTACCAAGCGCGCTGAGCTGGGATTTGGAGGAATCAATCGGTTTCAGGTCGAATTGCGCAGGCAAAATAGGTAAGGAGGCAAGGCTCCATGCCTTAAAGCGGTCATCCATCTCTCCTGGATCGGAAATGGTCACCAAGTGACCCAGAGCCCAGGCAACAATATAATGTTCACCCTCGTAGTGGGTTTTTTCTTTGGTGAATTTGCCGCCAAGTGCCTTGGTTAGGTCACCAGCCACGGAAGGCTTCTCGGCAATGATCAGGGTCAGACCCTGCTCTACCGGAGCCGCTTTAGAAATTTTAGTTTTTGCAGTTGCCATTGCGATAAGTATAACAAGATTCCCTAAGGAAGTGATTTATTCCCTCGCTCCCGGAGAGAATGACTTCACTTAGGTATTTTCGCAACCCAATTTTTTGCCGTCCGTGATGCGGACAAGCAGAGGCAATATTCCCCCTCCGACCAAATTGCCCAGCGCGATGACGATACTATACAGCACGGTCTTGTACCCCCATGCATCGGCAAATGAGAAGTAGAATAAGTCAGCGATACTATGTTCAAAGCCAGCGAGGATAAAGACGATAATAGGTAGAATTAATGCAAGATGTTTTCCAACGCTATCCTGGACGATCTGGTACCCGATGACTGCAATGCACATCATAACTCCACACAGAATGGCCATAATGAAAGTGCTGTAAAGAGTATCGGACAATTTGGTATTTACAATGGATTGCACATTGGGAATCAATTTCGCGAGTTTTGTGCCGCGCAGCATATATCCATAACCAACAGTGCCAACAATATTACCCAAATAGACCATGGCGACTTCCAACAGGTAAGCTGGCTTTTTGTTGGTGATGTAACACACCTTTCCAGTGAACAAATTCAAACCAAACGTGTAGATGGTAAACAGGCCCAATGAAAACAGAAACGCGCCTGCAAAATGATTTTCCTGAGACAGATAAATGGTACCACCGACGCTGATTGCTGCGCCACCGAAAATCGCTTTGACAAATGTTTTCCACATACCTGTATCCATGTAATTCGCGGGACTACAAAGCGTAGTGCGATTTGGCGCGCCAAAGATACTAAATCGGTGTACGAAGTGCGCTTGTTTCTTGTATTCTTAGTTCTATATTTGCGGACAATAAAGGAGTCACTATGACAATTATTCCCCCAAAATTCCCTAATTCTTTTGCACATGGCCCTTGGCAAACTCATGTTGAAGTGCGCGACTTTATTCAGCATAATTACACTCCCTATTTGGGCGATGATCAATTTCTGGTGGGGCCAACCAAACGCACAACCGAACTTTGGGAGCAATTGTCCTCGCTTCTCACTGAAGAACGCGCGAAAGGTGTGCTTGCGGTTTCTGCGGACCGGGGAAGTTCAATTACCGCACACGATGCTGGCTACATCGACAAGGAACATGAAGTCATTGTCGGTTTGCAAACCGATGCACCCCTGAAACGCGCGATTATGCCCAATGGCGGAATCCGCATGGTCGAGACAGGTCTTGAGGCTTATGGTTATAAGCTTGATCCTTCCATCAAGGAAATTTACGAGCACTACCGCAAGAACCACAATCTCGCCGTATATGATGCTTACTCACCAGACATTCTCGCCTGCCGCAAATCGGGAATCATCACCGGTCTGCCTGATGCCTACGGTCGCGGTCGCATTATTGGCGATTACCGTCGCGTGGCGCTCTACGGAGTCGACTTTCTGATTGCGGACAAAAAACGCGACAAAGCGGAGTCGGATTCTACTGAGTTTTCAGAGGAAGTGATTCGCGAACGTGAGGAAATCTCGGAACAGATTCGCGCACTTGAAGAGCTCAAAGTAATGGCCGCGAAATATGGCTTTGACATTTCCATGCCAGCACAAAGTGCCAAGGAAGCGGTGCAGTGGTTGTATTTTGGTTATCTGGGAGCAGTCAAGGAACAAAATGGAGCTGCGATGTCCATTGGTCGTGTTTCGACCTTCCTGGATATTTATCTAGAGCGTGACATCAAGGATGGCGTTCTGGATGAAGCTGGCGCTCAGGAACTTATCGATCAGATGGTCATGAAATTGCGGATTGTCCGCTTCTTGCGCACTCCCGAATACGATCAGCTTTTTTCCGGCGACCCGACCTGGGTAACCGAATCCATTGGTGGAATTGGCAAAGATGGGCGCACCCTGGTGACTCGCACCAGTTATCGCATCTTGCATACCTTATATAATTTGGGTGCCGCACCTGAACCTAATCTCACAGTTCTCTGGTCGGAGTCCTTACCGCAGAATTTTAAGGACTTCTGTTCGCGTTTATCCATCGAGACCAGTGCTATTCAGTATGAGTCCGATGATCTGATGCGCCCGCACTGGGGTGACGATTATGCCATCGCGTGTTGTGTATCGGCCATGCGCATAGGTAAGCAGATGCAATTTTTTGGAGCCCGAGCCAATCTTGCAAAAACTCTTTTGTACGCAATTAACGGTGGCATTGATGAAATGTCCGGGGTTCGTGTGGCGCAGGGGTTTGAGCCAATTCAAGGCGATGTACTCGAATATGATGAGCTGTGGGAGCGCTTTGACGCAATGATGGGCTGGCTTGCGGGAACATATGTCAAAGCTCTGAATGCGATTCATTACATGCATGATAAATATCATTACGAACGCCTTGAAATGGCTTTGCACAATCGTAAGATTCTGCGTACAATGGCTTGTGGAATCGCCGGTCTTTCCGTTGCTGCTGATTCTTTTTCTGCCGTTAAACATGCCCAGGTCAGGGTGATTCGCAACGAAAAGGGTATTGCAGTTGACTTTGCCATCGAAGGGGATTATCCTGCTTTTGGCAACAATGATCCACGCGTAGATGCAATTGCCGTAGAAATTGTCGAAACCTTCATGGACAAAATCAAGCAACACCGCACTTATCGTGATAGTGTAGCCACTCAATCTGTCCTGACAATTACATCTAACATTGTGTACGGCAAGAAAACCGGAAATACCCCTGATGGCCGACGCTCCGGTGAGCCTTTTGCTCCAGGTGCAAATCCGATGAACGGGCGTGACCGTTCGGGAATCCTTGCTGCAGCTGCATCGGTTGCGAAACTTCCCTACGACTCCGCTTTGGATGGGATCAGCTGGACTGCGTCCATGGTTCCTGATGCCTTTGGAAAGACGCTTTCAGAAAGGGTGCGTAACCTCTCCAATTGCCTCGACGGTTTCTGTTCGCACAATGGTTTTCATATGAATGTCAATGTGCTGCATAAGGAAACCTTGCTCGATGCCATGGAACACCCCGAAAACTATCCGCAGCTCACTGTCCGCGTATCGGGCTATGCCGTAAACTTTGTCAAGCTTTCCCGTGAACAGCAACTTGACGTAGTGAACCGAACGTTTCATGAGAAGGTGTGAGAATAAATTGTTACGCAGAATCTTATCCAGTGTAAAGTGTAAAGTGCAAAGTTCCGGAAGATGAGCGTGCAAAATTCCTGCATGTCATCCCAAATTTGCCAAGGCCCCACGGCCGAGATTTCCGCACCACTTATCACTTTGCGCTTTACACTCGCCTTTGTCCCTGAATTTCACTTTACACTTTACACTTTACACTTGTATTATGCACCCATCCTCTCTAACTGGTTTTGTCCATTCTACCGAGGCGGGCAGCGCGGTGGATGGTCCGGGGTTGCGCTACTTGATATTCTTGGCGGGTTGTGCGTTCCGTTGCGTGTATTGCCATAATCCAGATACTTGGCAAACATTTCCTTCGCAGTTGCAGTCCGTCGATCGTGTGATTGCGCAAATTGAACCTTACGCTTCTTGGCTGAAAAAGACAGGCGGGGTAACGATTACTGGTGGTGAGCCGATGTTTCAGCCGGACTTCACCCAGGCCTTGTTGCACGAACTAAAGCGGCTGGGTCTGCACACCGCTCTCGATACCCAAGGGTATTTTGCGAGTAAGCTTTCCGATGCCTGGTTTGATTGCGTGGATTTAGTGCTCCTCGACATCAAGCATATCGACGAAGATGCTCATCGGATTCTTACTGGAGGCTTTTCGCTGGAACCCGTCCTCGCAACTGCAAGGCGTCTCGGAGCCATGGGTAAAGAACTATGGATACGCCATGTTATTGTCCCTGGTTTCACTGACCGAGTAGATGTGGCGGAGCGCCTTGCCCAGTTTGTTGGCTCGCTGCCAACAGTCACTAGGGTGGAATTGCTTCCATACCACCGTTTGGGGCGTGAAAAATGGCGCGCTTTGGGTCTCCCCTATGCACTTGAGGATGTATTGCCTCCTGATTTGGCGTTAGTGGAGCGACTTCGCTTGCCCTTCCGGGAGCGGGGCATCGAAACCTGTTAGTCTCATTTTTTTTTGTCTGAGTGCTGCTGAATGGTGTGATGTTGATCACGTTGCCCCAGGGTGTTCTCGTGAGTGAGAACAGTAAATTCCGTTTTTACATACGCACACCCTACCCAAAAAAATAGATATGACGAGGTTAAGGGATTAGAATCCAATGAGGTGTGTATGATGCGTAAGCTGTTGTCTATCGGTGTTGTAATTGCTCTTGCCCAAGCGGCAATGGCTACCGTTAATTACCCCTTTCCCCAAACCACGACATACAACGGTAATGCCAATGTGGTGACGTCAACCCAGATGGTGAGCATTGGTGGCGTATCCAAATCCAAGGCGGATGCCCTTAAGGCCCGCTTCCTGGAATGGAAATCAGCCATGTATGCAGAAAGCGGAAGCTACGCCCGCATTCAATTCGACACTCCGGCATATACCGTATCGGAAGGTATCGGTTACGGAATGTTGCTCATGGTGTATTTTAGCGATAACACTACGAGCTATGAAACCGAATTCGGCAAGTTGTGGGCCTATTATAAAGCGCATATGGATGGCAACAGTGTCATGAACTGGAAAATCAGCGGATTCGACACTCCCGGCTGTTCGGGTACCGACTGCAATGGTGCAACCGACGGCGACATCGATGCCGCCTTGGCGCTGGTGATGGCTTATTACCAGTTTGGGACTGCCCAATACAAAACTGACGCGCAAGCTTTGATCAATGCCATTTACACGTCCGAAGTGGAGAGTAATGGATTGCTTCGTCCCGGCGATGCTTGGGCCAAACCATCTCCAGAGTACAATCTCAGCTATTTCTCCGCCGGTGCGATGAATGTATTCAAGAACTTTGATAGCAACGGAGCGCGTTGGAGTGCTGTTCTTACTGCAAACTTCAATCTATTGAAAGCGAACCGCAACGCCTCTACGGGTCTGGTTTCTGACTGGCAGACATCGAGTGGGGCTGTGTCACGTGGAAGTATTTTTAAGTCTGACGCCGTTCGTACCCCTTGGCGTATTGCTTTTGACGCCGCTTGGTTCGGCGATACGGACGCCAAGACATACTCGACACTGGTGGGTTCGTGGATCCGTGGCAAAGCCTCAACACCAAGCTCCATATATGCCGAATATAACTTGGACGGATCGACTACACAGACGAGCTGGAGCAATTCTCAGTATTTAGGTGCTTTTGGTAGTGCTGTCGCAGTGGAAAAAGTGAGCCAGAGTTACTTGGATGCGATCTGGGTTCGCATGATGGCTAAGACTGATGATGGCGGGTACTACAATGCTTCGCTTCGTCTGTTGACCGGTCTTTTCATTGGCGGCATGTTCCCTAATTTGGCATCGGGCGCGCCTGCCACCAGCAGTTCCAGTGTTTCCTCCAGCAGCTCCCTTGCCGTGTCCAGCAGTTCGATTGCTGTGAGCAGTAGCTCCATTGCTGTTTCTAGCAGTTCGGTAGCCGTGAGCAGCAGCTCCGTTGCAATGAGTAGCTCCACAGCCGTGTCTTCGTCTGCTACCAGCGCGTGCATCGCATTCGTAGCTGGAACTGGTGGATATCTGAATAACTGCTACATCAGCGGTTTAGACAATATGGCTGCCAATACCTGCTATACGCAGAGTGCAGGAACTGGGGATGTGCAATGGATTTCGACCAGCGTTTCAGATGCCTATTGGTGGACGGCGGTATCGTGTAACGGTGGTGTGCTTTCCTCTTCCTCAAGTTCATCCTCCTCAGTGTCGACTTCCTCCTCGGGAACCACTGCTACTCTCGTCCAGACGCAGAATTCCCTGAGCTGGAGCGTGCAACATGGTGAGTTGCAGATCATAGTCGTTAACGCCGGGATGGTGAACGTCAAGGTGTTGGATCTGATGGGTCATATCGAGTCAGTGCCTGTCAATAGCTCACTTACTGCGGGATCCCATACTGTTATGCTGGGTCAACTTAAGCAGGGCATGCATATTGTCCGTGTGCAAACTGGCCGTGGTATTTCGTCCCGGACAATCACAATTCGTTAAGTTGCGAACAACTTGAAACAAAAAAGACCACCTGAGAAGAAGGTGGTCTTTTTGTTGGAATTTCCCGGTTTATTCCTAGCCTAATTCGACTTGAACCAAGGCCGCTACTGCTTTGGCCTTGAGGCGTGCATCTTCGATGGTCTTGGCGCGAGCCAGCGCGACTCCCATGCGGCGGCGTCCCTTAACCCCAGGCTTTCCAAACAGGCGCAAGGCCGTATCGGGTTCGGAGAGTGCTGTGCTCAGATTACTGAAGGAGACCTGGGTAGAATTTCCTTCGGGCAAAATCACCGCAGAAGCCGATGGACCGTGCTGGGCAATATTCGGGATCGGCAGGCCGAGAATGGCGCGGACATGAAGCGCAAACTCGGACAAATCTTGAGAAATCAAGGTCACCATGCCTGTG
>Ga0209125_1003022_pt1 | contig 12108 bp, 10 predicted proteins | sample BarGraIncub1131A_FD_184503 | JGI IMG/M metagenome (GOLD analysis project Ga0209125, IMG submission 184503) | Arctic peat soil microbial communities from Barrow, Alaska - Barrow Graham LP Incubations 11-31A (SPAdes) (version 2) | ecosystem: Environmental > Terrestrial > Soil > Wetlands > Peat... | reverse complement strand
ATGATACAAAAGTCCCGAACAATCCAATCCAGCCAACGTCAGACGCTTCTTTTCAACCTCGCTGATGTTTCGATAGAACCATGCCGCCAGCTCAGGCACACCATCCTGAACATTGCCGCCCCAGACATAGCTGCTTCCGACAGACATCCTGAGTGCTGATACGATACCCTCGCGCGGCGGGAGCAATGGTCTGCGTGGTTCTGGGAGAGTCCGCTCCAGCCTGATAAAACGGCCATCGACATACAGTCTGATGTTCGGTGGAGCCACGTACTCTTCCGTCTTAATCTGGTAGATATCGGCCTGACCATAGCGCTGTTTCTTCACGATTGTAACAACGGATCCCGGCAGGGCGATGTATTCAAGCTCACGCACCTGCCCGCAACTATCAGTTTTCAGGCTTTGCCCGCTTGCCCCCCCAAAGACCGCTTTGAAATCAGGAGTATTCAAAACCGGGGCTGAAGTGAGTACCACCCCATATTCTGCAGCCTCAGCTGACAAGAGGAGGACATATCCGGATAGAATAATGATAACTATAAGTCGTTTCATAGATGACAATGGTGGGTGGCCTGGCGCACCAGCTCCTTTTGCGCAAAGGTCAGGCGAGGTGACGCGAGCAGATCGCGCAAGGTAGCTGCAGGGAGTCCCGGCAGGAACATGGTGTACCAGATCAGCGGGGTACGCGGATTTTTAAGGATAGCCAGGCGAATATTGGGACGACTTTTCCAGCGACTGTTCCGGGCAACCAGTGAAACATTTTCTGCGGTTGCGTGCGCTGAAACCAGAAACTGATGCAGAGACCCCTCCTTCAGATGCGGATTATCAAGACATAGTTCTATGACATTGTGCGCCCCTTCCCGGAGCAGCGCTTCCAGAATAGCTGCGGTTCCGCGCCGTGCCAGCGTCAACTTGTTTCCGAGCGGCTGGGTCGGTATCTGCTGGACAATCTTACGTTCGGCGGCCAGACGGATATCGGCAGACACCCCAGGTATAAGACACAGTTTTAACAGGTCAAAGATGTACAGAAGCGGGAGCAAGGTTTGCGCAATATGGGGCGGAGTGTCCGGATGAGCAACCGTAGCGAATTTGACCGAAGATGCCTCAACAAGAGGTTTGCAGGCATACATTGCGGTTATTACAGCCCCAAGCCCCCGCCGTTTAAGAAGCGTCAAGAGATGCTGCGGGTCAAGGGAGGGATTGCGCAGTGCCGCCAACAGCACTTCTTCACGGCTGCTCTGAATGACGGCAAACAGGCGCTCCTTGTCGGCCGTGAGTGCTTCCAGCAGATCATCGGACTGATTCAGAGCAGTACGTGCATTTTCCGGGATTGCCGGTGTTGCCGTCTCAATGTACGATTCCTGGGACATACTATGCTCTCTGCTGCAACGTAGTGATGAGTATCACTGTAGCACTGCGCCAGGCGCCGCAGCAATAATTTTCCGCCAAATAGAAAAAGTGACGTAGCGGGAATTTTGTTCCAGTTTTCTAGCGGTTGCGAAGCACGCCGCTTCGTGCTACTAAGAATTATCGTGAGGAACGTTATGATGGAGTTATCCGTGGCAAATATTCTGTCTGGACATGCCATGATCGATTCACTGGAAATCGGCGATGATGCGTTGGCCGAGATAAGCCTGATCCTCGAAATGCGGCGCAACTTCAGCATGTCAATCTACAAGGACAAGTGCATGAAACGCCGCGTCGCCATACGAATGCGGTCGTGCCGCTGCCTTGACGCGGCCTCATACTGCAACCTGTTACGACAAAGCGAGCAGGAACTTGACCTGCTGAAAAAAACTCTTACCATTCATGTCAGTCAATTTTTTCGTAATCCCTCCATGTTCGAAAAGCTGCAATCCGTCGTATTCCCCTATCTTTTTCAAAGAGCCGGGACTGCACAGGAGGGGCTCAGCTTCCGGAGCCTCGGCTGTGCCGGGGGAGAAGAGGCCTATAGCCTGGGCATCATCCTGCGGGAGTATTTTGCACGGGAACTCCAGCAGACACCGACTGAGATTCGCGCCTCCGATATAGATGCAGATATTTTACTGGCAGCCGTACGGGGGGAATATGACGAGGAACGCCTGAAGAATCTCCCGGATTCCATCAGGGAGCGCTATTTTACCGCGAAGGGCCCCCGCATGCAGCTGTCGGAAAAAATTCGTGGGCTGGTCACATTCCATCAACAGAACATCATGGATGTCGGGTCGTTTGAACCGTGCCAGCTCGTCCTGTGCCGAAATACACTCATCTATTTTACCCGCCCGGATCAGGAAAAGATCTTACGCGGTATTGCACATATTTTACCGATCGGTGGTATACTGGTGCTCGGAAAATCAGAAACGCTCGTTAGTGAAGTACGCAGGTTTTTTACTACTATCTGCCCGGTTGAGCGGATATATCGTCGTATATGACTACTTAAATGGCAACTACATCCGTTCATCTATCATGGAGGGCAGAACATGCGCATTCCCATAGGCCATAAATTTATTATCGGCTTTGTTGTTGTTGTTGCTGCAGTGGCTTTCAGCCCGAGATTGGTAGGACTGCTCGGCTATTCGGCAGAAATCAGCGGGATTCTCGGGTATGTTGTTGCCCTGACGATCGGCCTGATTCTCGGTTGGCTGTTTTCAAAGGGGTTTACCGCCAACATCGGAAAACTGACCGATGCGGCGAAATCCATCAGTCGCGGCGACCTGACCAGAGATGTAACTATAACCCCTTCCCGGATTCCGGATGAAACCCATGAGCTGGCAGGCCTGATCAATCTCATGCTCCAGAACTTGCGGGAACTGGTCCGCCACATAAAAAAGACCTCCGGACAGCTGACCGAATCAGCCCGCGAGATAAATTCAACCGCTCTGGAAATTAACGCCTCGACCGAAGAGGTCGCCCAGGCGATAGAGCAGATATCGCGTGGCGCGGAAACCCAGGCCGAGCTTGTTGAAAATGGCTCCAAGACTATTCGGGAAATGGCGATTTCCATTGAGCTGGTTGCCTCACGTGCCCGCGAGACCGCCAAAGCGGCCCGTGATACCAGTCTGACTGCCCAGCATGGCGGATCACTCGCCAATGATTCTCTGGAAAGAATGAAAGAGTTTTTTGAAAAGCAGGAGCTGATCGGTCAGCAGTTCGAGACGTTTAACAGCAAGCTCCAGAAAGTTGGAAAGGTTGCCGATTGTATTGGAGACATTGCCCGGCAAACAAATCTGCTTGCCCTTAATGCATCTATTGAGGCAGCCAGAGCCGGTGAATACGGCAAAGGATTTGCGGTGGTAGCCGAAGAGGTGCGTAAACTGGCAGATGGCTCGTCACAATCAGCCACTGACATCAGCGATATGATCGAAAACCTGCGCGATGAGAGCCGTAAGGTCCATGAAGTCATCGTAGAAAGCTCCCGCAGCATAAAAGAGGGAAAGAAAAATATTGATGTTACCGCCAGCGCTTTTCAGGAGATACTTAAGACGGTTCTTGATACCGAACGAAAAGCTTCCAGCATTGCCGATCTATCCATGATGCAGAAGGAGGGGTCGGCCAGAATGGTAACGGCGGTTGATGAGATCGCAAAGGTTGCTGATGACAACGCGGCTTCAACAGAGCAGGTTTCTGCGGCAACGGAAGAACAGCTGGCAGCAATGCAAGACATGGCTCTTGCAACCAAAGAGCTTGCCCAGCTTGCAGAAGAGCTGATGATCGTTGTCGAACGCTTCCAGATCGATCTCGGCTGACCTGTTTCCTATGACCTCTCATGCGAGAAAATTTCTGATTTTTACACTGCAGGGTTCGCGCTATGCGCTTGATCTGGCACAGGTTGCCGAAGTTAGCGATCCGCCGCAGATGTGGCCAATACCGCTGGCTCCAGCCTGCTACAGTGGTGTTCTGAATTTTCATGGAGATATCGTTGCCGTAATGAACCTGGTACTTTTTTTGGGCCTGGCAACATGCAGCCAACCTGGGAAAATCATTATACTGCACCAGGAAGTCGCCTCACTTGCTTTCCTTGTTGATACAATCGTCAGAATCGTTTCCGAGGAAGAAATTTCGGTATTTTCCACCCCGCCAGATAACAGCTTTGCGGCTGCCACGCTCGGCATGATTGATGGTCAAGCGATCCAGCTTGACCTTTATTTACTTGTTCGTGAAGCAGAAATCGGCATGCTCGGCGAGCAGCAAAAATTAGTATTATCGCAGATATGAAAAAAACTCTTGACTCCTACAATAATATGCGTATATTCCTAGGTCGATTTAGAAACCATGCGCCTAGCGTTTAAATGGTTAACTCACAAAAGAAAGAGGTATTACACATGAAAAAGCTGATCTCGCTGACCCTGGTACTCGCACTTGCTACTGTTTTCGCTGCTGGCTGCAAGAAAAAAGAAGAAGCTCCTGCTCCTGCTCCTGCTGTTGAGGCACCTGCAGCTGTTCAGGCTCCTATGTCCGCTAAATCTGGCGCTGCTACAACAACTACAACTACTGTAGCTCCTGTAGAAGCTCCTAAGAAGTAATTCGCTTTCCAGCTAATGGACTGCAAAAAAGCCTGCGGGGTTTACCTCGCAGGCTTTTTTATGTTTTGCGGAGAAACTATGCATGAATTGTCCATAACGCAAGGGATTATTGATCTCTGCCTGGAACATGCCGGAGGTCGCCGGGTCCGCTCGCTTGATGTGGAAATCGGCGCACTAAGTAGCGTAGTGCCGGAAGCGATTGAATTCTGTTTTGAGGCATGCAGCCGCGAAACGTTGCTGGATGGCGCCAGACTGACCATCATCCGGGTTCCCGGTCTGGGACAGTGCCTGGACTGCGGGCAAGAAACGCCGCTAACGGAGCTGTACGGCTCATGCCGGCACTGTGGCAGCAACAGGGTCACTATCACCGCAGGGGAGGAGCTGAGAGTGCGAGAAATAGACGTAGATGATTAAAAAAGGGCACTGCAGAAGCAGCGCCCTTTTTTAACTGGATACCTCGCCATTACTATCAAGATAGCAGCTATCTCAGGCGAGACCTCCGAGGCTTTTAAAACCCCGGAGGTTACTGTGAATGCAACCGAGAATTACTATTCCTGGTCTGTTGCGGGATGAAACTGTTCCCAATGCTCCGGTGAGCGCCATAAACCGGACAGAATCAGCTGACGGAGGTGCAGGAACTCCTTGGGCAACCGGTCGTACATTTTGACGAACAGCTCCTCGTGAGAAACAATTTCCTCCTTCCAGACATCACGGTCAACTGACATCAGTTCATAGAATTGCTCACGGCTGACACTATCCAGGCCGGTCCAGTCAAGATCTTCATAACGTGGCATCCATCCCAGAGGGCTCTCAACAGCCGCAGCATTACCGTTACATCGCTCCACGACCCATTTCAGGATGCGCATATTCTCGCCGTAACCCGGCCAGAGGAAATTACCGACAGCATCCTTGCGGAACCAGTTAACACTGAAGATGCGTGGCGGCTTGGGTGTCGTGCGCCCAACCTGCAGCCAGTGGGCAAAGTAATCGGCGACATGATACCCGGTGAACGGCAGCATGGCGAACGGGTCACGGCGCACAGTGCCGACTGCGCCGGTAGCGGCAGCCGTTGTCTCAGAGCCCATGGTGGCGGCCAGATAGACACCAAAGCTCCAGTTGAATGATTGATAGACCAGCGGAATGACGTCGTTGCGACGGCCACCAAAGATAAAGGCTGCCATCGGCACACCTTTCGGATTTTCCCATTCCGGGTCAATGGAAGGACACTGGCTGGCTGGTGAGGTGAAACGGGAATTCGGGTGTGCTGCATTTCTGCCGCAGTCCGGTGTCCAACGATTGCCCTGCCAGTCGGTCAGGACAGGCGGCTTGGCGTCGGTCATCCCTTCCCACCAGACATCACCATCCGGTGTCAGCGCTACGTTGGTAAAAATCGAGTTGGCAGCACAGGAAGCCATGGCGTTCGGGTTCGTTTTTTCTGATGTTCCGGGGGCGACGCCGAAGAAGCCATACTCGGGGTTGATGGCGTACAGTTGCCCGTCTGGACCGGGCTTGATCCAGGCGATGTCATCTCCAACAGTCGTTATTTTCCAGCCGCTTTTACTAAAGCTTTCAGGCGGCACCAGCATCGCCAGATTTGTCTTGCCGCAGGCACTTGGGAAGGCAGCACCCAAATAGGTTTTTTCGCCCTTTGGTGATTCGATGCCCAGAATAAGCATATGCTCAGCAAGCCACCCCTCATCCTTGGCTATCTTGGAGGCGATACGCAGTGCGAGGCATTTCTTACCGAGAAGGGCGTTACCGCCGTAACCACTGCCGTAGGACCAGATCGAACGTTCCTCCGGGAAGTGAACGATGTATTTTTCCTTGTTGCAGGGCCAGGTCACATCTTTTTGACCTGGCTCCAGTGGAGCACCAACCGAATGAAGGCAGGGGACAAATTCACCATTGCCTAGGACATCGATAACGGCCTGACCCATACGGGTCATGATGCGCATATTGGCAGCAACATACGGGGAGTCAGAAATTTCAACGCCAATTTTGGCAATAGGCGAGCCGAGCGGCCCCATGCTGAAAGGAATGACATACATGGTGCGACCCTTCATGCATCCTTTGAAGAGCTTGGTCAATGTTTCCTTCATCTCTTTGGGATGCATCCAGTTATTGGTCGGGCCGGCATCCTGCTTTGAAATACTGCAGATGAAGGTACGGTCTTCAACGCGCGCCACATCACCCGGATCGGAACAAGCCAGATAGCTGTTCGGACGTTTCTCCTGGTTCAGTTTTTTGAAAGTGCCGCTCGCCACCAATTGATTGCAGAGCGTATCATATTCCTCCTGCGAACCGTCACACCAATGGATTGTTTCAGGCCCACAAAGTGCTGCAACTTCTGCCACCCACTTAACCAGCTGCTCGTTCTTGACTTCGTAACTCATGCCGCCTCCCCAATTGAGGTATTAAAATTTAGTTTCGATTAAATAACATAATGATGACTAAAAAAAAAGCACTTATGTCAAACTGTATACAGAATTGTTACATATCTGTTGATACTGGAGATTAAATTGTCTCGTGGGTTGATTTCAAAAGATGGGCGAGCGGTGGATTCAATGGGCACTGAAACCGGATACCCGTTACAGATGGTATCCGGTTTCAGTGATTTTACAGCAGAGTAGCGGTCTCATCACAAACGAGGCTCTCAGCGGAACAACGCTTCAGCCATAACCTCAGCCACATCCCGCACCTTGACGTTAGCGGCCTTGACGTCTTTGAGACCGTCTTCAAACATGGTCATGCAGTAGGGGCAGGCGACACAGATCGTATCGGGCTTTTGCTCCAACGCTTCGTTGACGCGCGTCAGATTGATCCGCTCCCCGACATGTTCCTCCATCCACATCCTGCCGCCGCCGGCACCGCAACAGAAGGCATTATTCCGGTTGCGCCCTAATTCAGCCGGAGCCTGGCCGGTGGCCGCCTCGATAACCGCGCGCGGGGCATCATACACATCGTTATGCCGCCCCAGATAGCAGGAGTCATGAATAACGGTCGTTCCCATGCCCTCTGTCGTCTTATCCAGGACAAGACGCCCATCCTGAACCAGATCGCGCAGCAGCTCGCTGTGGTGGATGACTTCCAGTTCGAGACCATACTGGCGATAGTCGTTTTTCAGAGTCGTAAAACAGTGCGGGCATTGCGTGATCACCTTTTTGACGCCCCGCTCGATGAACATCGCGACGTTCTCGCGGGCCATCTTATCAAATACATATTCGTTCCCCAGCCTGCGCACGCTGTCGCCGCAGCATTTTTCGTCTTTGCCGAGAATGCCCCACGAGATGCCGGCCTTGTCCAGCAGTTGAGTCATCGCCACGCTGACGTGCTTGTTGCGCGAATCAAACGATCCGGCACAGCCGACATAGAACAGGTATTCCGTCGCATCCTTATCGAAAGGCTTAACATCCAGCTGACTGCACCATTTGGTCCTCTCTGACGGTGCAATTCCCCAGGGATTGCTGCGCCCCTCCATATTCTCAAACAGGTTCAGCAGCTCTTCGGGGAATTTCGCTTCATTCTCGACCAGATGGCGCCGGAGCTGGATGATTTTGGGCATATGCTCGATGAGTACCGGGCAGGCTTCCATACAGGCACCGCAGGTGGTACAGGCCCAGATTGACTCCTCGGAGACGCTCCCTTCGCCCCCCTCGCCTATCAACGGAGTCTGGGGTGCACCTCCTTTTTTGAGAGCGGCACCATTCACCAGCAGGTTAACCTTGATATCATGGATCACAGCGCGTGGATTAAGAGGTTTGCCGGTGATGCTGGCCGGACAGACGTTCTGGCAGCGGCCACACTCGGTACAGGTAAAGGTGTCGAGCAGATCTTTCCAGCTGTAGCGATCGACCCGGCCTATTCCGAACGTATTGCCGATGGTGAATTCTTCTCTCGGCTGGGTGTTCGACTTTTCCAACCGGTGTAAAAAACAGTTGGGGATAGCCGTCAGGATGTGCATGTGCTTGCTGTTGGGCAGATAGCAGATAAAGGCAAGCAGCGCCAAAGCGTGAGCCCACCAGCTGAACGCGTACAGAGAAGCTGCGGTGGCTGTCGGCACCATGCCGGCAAAAGCGTTTGATATGGGCATCCAGCTGCGGTTCAGCTCCTGCGCGCCGGAAATTTTGGCAGCATTCATGCCAAAATATGCCAGCATCAGTGTACCAATGAGGGTGAGGATGAAGAATGCTTCCAATGTCCGGGCTTCCGGATAAGGGGGGGAGACCACCCTGCGAACAACCGCTGCTGCCACTGCTGCCAGTGCAAGCAACGAAACTATGTCAAGCACCAGCATCAGTGGCAGCAGGACACCGTCAGGAAGTTTTGACAGGCTGATGGCAGGGAATACGCCATGCAACAGGAATTCCGTGTTGGCAATCAGTAATACAATGAATGACCAGAATATGATGAAGTGATTGATACCGAACGGTTTTGATACCACACGCTTCTGCCCGAATGCGTACAGCAGCATGTCACCGATGCGGGTACCTATGTTGTCAAAGCACTCTGCCGGCTGACCAAGCGAAATCAAACTGAGCCGTTTCCAGCACCCCCAGGCGAATACGGCAAGGGATGCGATCAGGAGCGGTGCGAATATGAATGGATTTGGTGTCATGAAAACCTCAGAGAAAACTTTTTGAAACACGGAGCAACGGAGCAACAGAGAAAGGCCAAACAAGAAAAACTCTAAAAAAACAAGAGTGCTTTACAGCTTAAATCAATAAGTCTTGTGCTTTTAAGCACTTCTCCTTTGCTCTGTTGCTCTGTGTTATTAGATTTAATTTTATCGTTTGGTAGCTTTAAGCTCTTTTATTTTCTGCGTTATCGCCGGGACGACCTGAAACAGGTCACCAACAATGCCGTAGGTGGCGACCTCAAAAATCGGGGCGCAGCTGTCGCGGTTGATGGCGATTACCATATCGGAATCCTGCATGCCGACCAGATGCTGGATGGCACCGGAGATTCCGCAGGCAATATAGATCTTCGGGCGTACGGTCTTGCCGGTCTGGCCGACCTGACGATCACCCGACATCCAGCCGGCATCCACGGCGCTGCGGGAAGCGCCGACCACACCACCTAACTCATCCGCCAGCTCCTGCAGTATGCTAAAGTTCTCGGGTGCCATCATACCCCGCCCGCCGGAAATGATAAACTCGGCACCGGTTATGTCAACAGCACCCTTGCTGTGTGAGTCGCGGATGATCTCGATTACTTTAGTCAGTACACTATCTTCGGGGACGGTGAAAGGATCACGGATGATTATTCCTGTTGCCCCTTCCCTCCGCTCCGGCATCGGCATAACATTGGGGCGTACGGTGGACATCTGGGGGCGATATTTATCACACATGATGGTTGCCATGATATTGCCACCAAAAGCCGGGCGGGTCTGCATCAGGTTGCGCTTGTCATCAATGGCAAGGCCGGTACAATCGGCTGTCAGACCGGTACCGACGCGGGTAGCAATCGCTCCGGCCAGATCACGCCCCATGCCGGTAGCCCCCATAAGTATGACCTCCGGCTTATATTTCTCTATCAGGTGGCAGCACCCTTCCACATACGCTTCGGTGCGGTAGTGGTAATAAACCGGGGCATCAAGCAGATAAGCCTTGGCTGCTCCGTGGGCAAATGCCTCATGGCACAGATGTTCGACATTTTCCCCGACAACGAGTGCACAAAGCTCTACGCCCAGACTGCAGGCAAGACCGGCTCCGACCCCCAGCAGCTCCCATGAAACCTTGGCCGGTTCACCTTCGGTCTGCTCAATAAAAACCCAGACACCGCGATACTCTGCCAGCTTTTGGGCAATGGCGGCCGCTTCCGGGTCAATCTCTTCTTCAACGGGTACGGCAAAGGTGGCCAGCTGTGCGAGTATCTGTTGTTCCGCTGCGGTGAAGAACATCTCTATGGCCGATGAGGGACAGATCTTGACGCATTTCTGGCAACCGATACATTTGGCTGTTTCGATGATCGGTTCACCGCTATCGGTCATCTCGATACAGTTAACCGGGCAGGAGCTCTGACAGCGGGCACCGCAGGCGATGCACTTTCCGTCAAGCAGGCGGGCAACGCCGCGTGGTTTTTTTAGTTTTGGTTGTGGATCGCTCATATCGGTAACATATCCTTCGCCATCAATTTATCAATCAACAGTGCAGCGGCTCCAGCCGGATCGGCGTAGCCGTCACCAAGAATTTCTCCTTTGTCCCGCTCCGGAGAAAATATTTTGGACACCCAGGTAGGCGAGCCCTTCAAACCGATTTTCTGCTCATCCAACTGCAGGGTGTTGTTATTCCAAACTTCGACAACGGCATCGGCAGCAACCAGTCGCATCTGCACTTTGGGATAGCGCGGCCGGTTTAGTTCGCGGACGACCGTCAACATGGCCGGCAGAGGGGCTTCGACAATTTCGTGCCGCCCTTCCAGTTTGCGGCTGACGCGGATTTTTTTTGCGGGGAGATCCAGGGTGATAATTTTGTCTACCAGCGTCAACTGCCGATAATCGAGGCGACTAGCAATGCCGGGGCCGACCTGGGCGGTATCGCCGTCAATTGTCTGTTTCCCACAGAGCACCAGACCGACTTCATCCACTTCCGTGTGCAGCTTGGCTATCGCAGCAGCCAGAACGTTGCTCGTTGCAAGGGTGTCGGCACCACCGAACACACGATCCGAAAGCAGAATGGCATGATCAACCCCCAATGCCAAGGCCTTCTTCAATGTCCCCTCAGCGTTGGGAGGCCCCATCGAAATGGCGGCGACCTTACAGCCGAAGACATCTTTCAGACGCAACGCCTCCTCCAGGGCATGGGTGTCGTAGGGGTTGACTATAAAGGGAATACCGTCACGAACCAGGGTGTTTGTTACCGGGTCAATCTGAACCTGGGTCGTGTCCGGAACCTGTTTGATGCAGACAACTATCAGCATGAATCCCTTCCTTGTGAGGTTAATACCTTTATTGATGCTTGATGATAGTGACATACGAAGTTTTGTTCGGCAAGTAGCGAGTAATCACCTGAGTCAACCTGCTAACCAGCAAAGACGTCTCTTACCTCAATTCTACGACAAGTTGCAAGATATTATACTTTAACAAAATTTATTTAGTTTGATGAAAATAAAGGCAGTGTGCTGCTTATTTGGGCACTTTCACTCGAGTATCGGCTTTAACAACACAAAGAGGCCCACCCGATGTAGTCGGGTGGGCCTCTTTGCCTCACATGTAGTCATATAGTACATTGAACCAGCGCAAATCAATTCAAAAGTTACGGTAACTCACTGTTCCCCATCAGGTAACGATCGCACTCACGAGCGGCTCCGCGCCCTTCGTTGAAAGCCCACACGACCAGGCTCTGACCACGACGACAGTCCCCTGCAGCAAATATGCCAGGGATACTGGTGATGTACTTCTCAAACTCAGCTTTGATGTTACTCCGCTGATCCTGCTCCAGACCAAGAGAGTCGATCAGAGTCTGCTCAGGCCCGAGAAAGCCCATCGCCAGCAGCACCAGTTGAGCGGGACGGGTCTGCTCCGTACCGGGGACCGGCTTCGGTATGAACTGCCCTTTCTCGTTCTTTTCCCAGACGACTTCAACCGTATGGACCGCCTTGACGGCACCGTTCT
>Ga0209125_1003019_pt1 | contig 12113 bp, 9 predicted proteins | sample BarGraIncub1131A_FD_184503 | JGI IMG/M metagenome (GOLD analysis project Ga0209125, IMG submission 184503) | Arctic peat soil microbial communities from Barrow, Alaska - Barrow Graham LP Incubations 11-31A (SPAdes) (version 2) | ecosystem: Environmental > Terrestrial > Soil > Wetlands > Peat... | reverse complement strand
TCGGTTGACTCCCTCAAAAGGGCGGCATCGGTAGTGAAAACGACAAGGGATTGGATAATTTCTTGCTGAAGCAGTTTAAGCAAGGTTCCAGTAATCTGTCGACTAGTAAGGTCATCGAGTCCTACCGAAGGCATATCGGCAAAAACAACCTTCGGATTCATCAACGTAGAAAGTCCGATTACAGTTTGTAGAATCAGTTCAGGGGTCAGATTGCGGGGGTATGAGCGAAGAACTTGTCCTGTGGAGAGTCCGATCAGGTGAAAGCGCTCACGCAGGCGTTGGATCGCCTCTTTCTTGCTCATCTGAGGGTAATGGGAAAGCAAAATATCTGTTGCAAATTGTTCAATCGTGCAAAGCGGGTTCAAGGCGTTGAACGCGTCTTGGGGAATCATGGCGAGTTTTTTTGCGAGAACTTCGCGACGGATCGTCTTGGGATCCTGTCCGATTAGAGATTCGCCATTGATGCGGATATCACCCGAGGTATAGAAAAGTGGTGGCTGGAAAAGCCCCATTGCTCCGTGCGCCAAGGTTGATTTCCCACAGCCGGGATCACCAAGAATACCGAGCGTGTCACCTTTGTGGAGTTCTAATGAGACACCATCAATCGCATGAAAATGACTCCCAGAGGGCGTACGGTAGTGCAACTTCAAATTTTCAATCGAATAAAGTGCGATCATTCATATTCCAGAAGATTCAGGGCAAGTGCGAATAACGCCGAGATGATGATGGCTGGAAGGTAGAGTGGTGAAATCCCGGTGAGTCCCTGGTGAATCAAGGTGCCTAGGGAATAAGCCGCGGTGGTTCCTGGTGCCGCAGATAGCGCGCACAGAGTTGTGAATAGCAGGGTGCCTGCACTCAGCTGAAGTAAAAAGTTTCGCAATATTTCAGCATGAAGAAAGGGAAAAATTTGTTGCATGAAAATGGTGAATTCGCTATGGCCTGCTAGGCGGGCAAAGCTGATTCGATCGGATTCAAGGGCTTGTATGATCGACAGACTGAAACGTCGACTTGTCCAAATCCAAGTGCATAGGGAAATACTGGTAACGAGGAATGTATTGGATACTGTATGCCATGAGGATAAAAATAGGATCAACATGAGGGATACTGGTATACCGTGCAAAAGTCGTTTGAGCGCGAGCAGACGTGGCTGATAGGCGCAGCAAACCCCAACTAGAAAAGACAGAATACTGGAGAGGATACCGATGAATAGCCCTGCAATGAGGGTCGTTTGTGTTGCAAGCGATAGCTTAAGCAGCGCAGCCGAGGAGAACGGGGTTCCTTGTAATGCCATCATATTGTGGGCGAGCCAAGGAAGCACTGCTGCTGGTAATGCAAGGATTGCCAGTAGCAGTAATCCCAGAATTTGTTTCGGTTTCATGAGTCGGTACTCCGTGCAGAATCCACAAGAAAGCTAGCGAGGATTAGCAGAAAAACCAAAGTCAGAACCAACGCACGGACCATCGAAGTATCATGGGAGTTCATTGCGCTAAGCAGAAGCCAGGCGAGTCCATCATAATGAAATAGAAGCTCGAGCAGTAGACTTCCCATACACAGAATTCCAAGGGGGCGAAGTGCAAATTCATGTTTACCTTGGAGGATCATGGATTGAACGAAACGACGATGAATTCGCCAAGGCTGAATGCCAAGGCTTTGCATAAAACGATGGAGAGGGCTTGCAAAATGCTTCTGCAAACGTTGCTGGGTTTGTGTTATCGTATACCCCCAGATGATCAGAGCTAACGCTGCGGTCGGGCGCCAAGCAGGGATGGGGAGAACGGAAAAATCGGTGTAGGCAAGTAATGGAATGAATCCCAACATGCAAAGCCAAGCCCAAACTCTTGTAAATGCACCAAAAGTCCGGGGGTAGAAGGTCGCAAGAGCACCTTGGGTAAAACCGACTATAATTCCGACGAGCGCTGCCGGCAGCAGTACCCATAAACTTGAGACCAATGCGCTGCCGATAAACTCTGCATTCTTCTGAGGATAGTGAATTTCTGAAATCCCCAGATCCCCACTTCCAGTTTGCCCAAGGAAGCGCGCGTATTGAAATGCTATCGGTTCATCGAGATGAAACGCCTTGCGGTATTCATGTTGAACGGCCGCAAGATCGGCGACGGAGAGGTTCGATGAATCTGTGATCTCAGTGGAACCCGATAGTCCGAAACAAGGAAGAAAAAAGATTAACGAGACCGCAACCAAGAACGCCAAAACATGCCAGAGAAGGCGTCTTAGTAGAGTTCGGGTTCTTGGACTTGGGTTCGCCATGGCTCAAAAGTACACTAAAATGGCCGTATACTCCATAGGCTCAGCAACAAGTCGCCAGGTATGATGTTTTTCCAGTAGCGGTTGGTGGGTAAATTGATTTGCTGAAGTGAATCGGTGAAGAGAATTGCGGGGGCATCCGCGAGTAAAATCTGATTCAGTTCTTGCATCAGTGAGTCTTGAAGTGGAGCAGGGACACCGGCTTGGACCATTTTAAGTAGTTGAGCTGCGTGCGGATTTTGTGAATTTGCAAGGAGATGGCTTATGTGCTGGATCTCAATGCTGGGCGAATTCGGTAAGGTGAATTGCTCTAGGTGAAGGTCGGCGATGGAATCCACTGGTCGGAGTGTAAAACCGAGCGTACTAAAACGTTGCTGTATCGATTGTTTCAGAAGCTCAGGATAGCCTGGATCAATGCGGATGGAAATGGAGCGCAGTGGTTTTCCAGCAGGATCGAGCCTGATCCCTGAGGTATCTTTTGGATAGTGAGCCGCAGTGAGTAACGCGGATGCCTTGGCCAGATCTGCTGTAGGGGCAAACGCAGGGATTAGCGCATTTCGGAACTGGGCATTCTTAAAGGGCTCCCGACCGGTGTGAAATAGTAAATGGTTCCAAGTGATGTCGGTATTACCAGGAGTCATATCCAAGTATCCCTTTTGCATGGATGCTGCGATGTGCTGAGGACCATTGTACAGGGAGTGAATAATGAAGCGAGGGGCGGGTAGGTGGCCTTGATGGAGAACGACTCCCCAGTACTTGTCATTTCGCTTCAATACAATTTTATCTTGGAAAACCTTATAGATCCGGTATGGTCCCGAGCTCACACGCAGAGAGTCTGGCCCTTTTTTCATTGAGGCGATCTGAGCAGGTAGGATTGGGATGATACAGAGCAGGCGTGATATCTCATGAAAATTATTACGCGCCGGTGAAATTGGGATTAACAAATGCCCGTCATCAAAAACGGATATTTGCGGAAAAGCGGCACGGTTCTGCAACTGGAGGGAATATGCGACATCAGATGCGGTAATCTGCATGCCGTTTGACCATGCAGCGCGTGGATCGAGTTCGAGTTCGATTCCTACGGGAGTATGTTCCATCGTTTTGGCAAGGAGGGGCTCCATTCGACCAGAACTGGGCCGGAAATCAAATAGCGTTTCGTAGATTAGGCCGGAATGCAGCCCAATGGGCCAATTGGGGTTCGAGTCAAGTGGGTCCAAGGTGGTGATCGGCTTTAGATCAAAAGCACCCAGATAGAGCGTTTGAGCCCTTGGATATTGCTCTGGTGACTCTTTATTGCAGGATACAAGACCCAGAAGGGCGGGAAGCAGAAGCGGAAACAGGTCTTTTAATTTCATGACGCAAATATACCCATAATCCTGAATTTATCGGATTAGCGGGAATGCAAAGAGCAGGCCTTGGGGGGATGTTGAATAAACTGTTGCGGGAGTAGACCAGATCGGTCCTGCTCCATTGGGGATGGGGGTCTCCTTGATCTTCGTTCCTGTAGGCAAATCGAGCCAAAGAATGGAATGGTCCTGATCGATCAAGAGGATATCGTTCTGGATCTCGGGTTGAACATAGATCGAACCTGCGCCAGAATAGGTCCACAATTTTTTCCGTGTGCTTAAATCAACTAGAACAAGTTTCTGGTTGGCTAGGCCAAGAATCAAACTGGGATTTTCGACACCTGACTCGATGGACTTAGCAGTGAAGACTTGAGAGTTCAAATTGAGATCCCAAAGTTTTTGCAAGCTCCGTTGGGAGTGGACCATCAACAATCCCTCAGGACCGATCACCGATAGTAGAGTATCCGTGGCAACAAGTTGAGTTGGTGTTCCGTTCAGTGCCTGGACTCTCGTTTGAGTTTCTCCAGTGGCTGCATCAATCGAGATTAGTTCGCCATCGAGACTGAGCGCGAATATCGTTGAATCATTGGAAGCAAGAAAACTTGCCGTTCCGAATATCTTGCGCGACCAGATCGGCTCGAGACCTTTCTTGTTGAAGCGGATCAGAAATCCATTCCAAGTGGATACCAGTACGGAATTTCGCGTTAGGGTTGCTTGGAAAATTTTCCCCGGTAGTCCTAGCGATGAAATCACGCGGCCTTTCTGAGTCAAATCATGACTAGAAAGATCAAAGCCTGAGCCAATAATCAAATAGTGACCATCATTCTCGGCAATAAAGCCTTGATCCAATGGCTGTGTTGGTGTCTTCCAGCGAAATAGTCCGCTAAAGGGATCCAAGGATACAAGACTGCGGTTTCCAACATCGATGGTAAAAAGGTTGTGGCCATCCCCGAAAAGTTTTGGATACGTTTGCGTGGACGGTGGAAGATATTGAATCCAAAGAGCTCCCAAACGGCGTGAATAGGGCTTGAGGATCTGTTGCTGTGTTGGTCCTCCGAGGCTACGGGAATAGCGGGCTGCGCGACTCCATGCGATCAAGGAGGAGTCCGCATTCTTGTTTCGTTCCGAATAATACCGCGCCTTTTGCATCCATGCCAAGGCATTTCCTGGCTCCATGGATAGAATTGAGTCAGAGAGTATTTTTGCACTGTCCCAACGTCCATCCAAGGCAATGCGTTCTAACCGTTCGGAACTGACCCTGATATCGCTTTTCGATAGCCCAAAATAGGCAGCATCGAGTATGATAACCTGCCCGGAAACCAAGGGAAGGAATAGCGAGCTATCGCTGAGGATTGGTTCCGCCGAGGGAGCCTGTCCCGCTTGGTATCTCCACAATAATTGCCCTTGTAGATCCAGAAAATTGACGTTTCCTTCCTTAGTGAAAATTCCTAAGCGGTGCCCAGCCGGAAACAAAGTACCTGGCTCGGCGCGTGTTCGGTTAATGAGGGTTCCGGTAAGTGCGTCCAGTATGTTCATACTACCATCAGCCTCCAGAATAGCAAGGCGATTTTCAATCAGCAACAGTGATTGCACAGAGTGGAAGCTTGCTTGCCAGATCGGTTGATTACTTCGATGTGGCCTGAAATGCCAAATGCTGGAGGTGTTTGCCACCCAAATTCCTTCCGAGGATGACAATATGGTGTCAATGCGGTCGAGGAGCCCTATGGACTCTTTTTCTTGGCCGTCATGGATGCTCAATGGGTGAATTGCATTGTCGGGACAATTGAGGAGAATCTGCCGTGTGGTGAACGATTCTGCCAAGGCTGCGCAGTTGGGCATACGGTTGGGATGTATCCAAACAGCACGGCCGTTGCGGTAAAGCCCCATGCTTTTCTGTGTGCTGACAAACCACTCCCCGGATTCGAGATGGAATGCATTGAGGAGGGGGGAATCCAGATTGATTATGGTGCGAATGCTTCCGCTCGGATGGTTCAGCTCAATTAGGCGATGTTCTTCTGTAAGGTAGCCCCACAGCGAAGCTTGGCCATTTTCCATGATGCGCATGTCTGCAGGAATTGGAGTTGACATGCGCACGAGCTTATTTTTTGAAACATGCCAGAGGCTGTGATTGCTGAGTTGGAGTGCTGGCTGCTTTCCTGGGATGCGGGCGAGTACGGCCGCTGGTAACAATGAGGTTCCGCGAACCAGTTTAACGGGACGAGGATCGAGCACGGCAAGACGCGCTGCCGCCCAATAGGTCATTTCGGAATTATCAGGATTGGTCGCAAGAAACCTGTGCAGGTAGAGCGCGGCATCGGTGGGATGTCCGCTCCAGTCCGCGATTTTCGCGAGATAAAAATATGCGGTCTGCTGATCCTCTAAATTGGATCCTTTGGCCACTTGCTGCAAAAGGGTATTTGCCTGTGCGGTATTGCCTTCGAATTCGAAGAGAAAATTTGCTTCACGGATACGGGAGTCCATGCAGAACGCTGATACACAGCAAAAAGCTAGCCACACCGCAAGATGGGCTATTCTTTGTTTTTTATACTGATGGGCTTCAAACATCGAACTTGTAACCAGCTCCACGGATGGATAGAATCAGGCGCGGATCAGCAGGATCATCTTCCAATTTTTGACGCAATTTTACGATGTGATTGTCGATCGTTCGGGTTGTTGGCATATTGTCCGGGGTATAGCCCCAAATGTCCTGTAGAATATCCTCGCGAAGAATTACCTCGCCCCTGCGCTGCCAAAAATAGCGGAGGAGCTGGAATTCGCGGGTACTGAGTTCAACCTCTTCTCCGCGGCGGGAGGCTTCAAATTTCTTAAAGTCGAGACGGATATCGCGGAACTCGACAACATCAGGAGTATCAGGGACTGGTGCCACTCCAGGCTGGGGTACCCGTCGAAGAAAGGCTTTGACCCGAGCCAATAATTCGAGGATGGAGAAGGGTTTGGTCACATAGTCGTCGGCCCCCATTTCCAGACCGGTGACTTTGGATGTTTCTTCTGTCTTAGCTGTCAGCATGATGATAAAAATATGCGGATGCTTCTTGCGCAAATAGCGACAGACTTCAAAGCCACTTTTTTTGGGTAGCATCAGGTCGAGAATCACCAGATCAGGGCGCCATTCATCCGCTTTGCGAATGGCTTCTTCGCCATCTTCGGCTGTTTGGACCTCGTAATTTTCGAGTTCAAAATTATCGAGAAGACCGATGCGGATGATTTCCTCATCCTCTACGATTAGTATCTTGCTGCTCATTGGTAGCCCTCTTGAAACGTACTGTAAATGTGGATCCCTTACCTGGGCGGCTGTGAACAGAAATGCTTGCGCGATGAGTCTCTGCAACACGACGAACGATTGCAAGACCCAGGCCAGAGCCCTTTGTACTCCGCGTCATTTCGTCTCCTACCCGATAGAAATCGTTAAAAATATTTTTCTGTTCCTGTGCCGCGATTCCAACTCCGGTGTCGGTAACGCTAAAGACAATTCCATTATCTTCCGCTTTCAGGCTCAGATGGATACTTCCTGGAGGCGGAGTGTACTTGATCGCATTGTCCACAAGGTTCTGGATCATGCTATATAACGCCGTGTGGTCACCTTGGATCATAAGGTCAGGATCCATGTCCGTAGTCCAGAGCAGTCCTCGGTTAATCGCTAGAGGTCGTAGGGAATCAAGCACCTTCCCTGCAAGGTCGCTCAGGTCGATTCGATCCCAGCGAAAAACCTGCTGTCCACGTTCCATGCGAGTATAACTGAGAATCGCTTGAATCAGGTTGTCCAGTCTGTTCGCTTCTTTCCCGATCAGGGTCGAATATTCGATGATCTTCTCTGGTTTTTGTACGCGTCCTTGGGCCATCATCTCTGAAAACATACGAATTGAGGTGAGCGGAGTTTTGAGTTCGTGAGAAATACTCGACAGGAAATTGGTTTTCATCGCCAACAGATCCCTTTCCCTACTGATTCCTTTGACAACAAAGATCGAGCCAAGTATGATGATGAGTAGCGAAAAACCCACCAAACTGTACAGCAAGATCATCTTGTTCCGTGATTCCAGGCGAACTTCGCGCAGGTCACGTTGAAATACGGTCAGGGTCCATGCAGGGTAGTCATAAAGTATGGTGGCGGTCTTCAATACAACCAGTGTATCGCGCGGAAGTACCTCGCTCAGCACAGAGTCTTTGTCGTCGGTAAGGCGATAGCAAACTCGTTTCCATTCACGCTGGGTCGCAAGGAATGGTTTAATCAGACGCTCGCGGACAGCAGAACGTTCAAAGACTCCCAGAACGACTTGACTTCCTTCGAGCCAAGGGTGCGACATACGGAAGCCCCATTCACCGCCTTCTTCGAGATATGTGATTCCTTCGTCTTCCTGAAATTGAGACAGCAGTAAATGTTCCAATAAATTTCCATGCTGATTCCAAGAGAGGGAGCCCTGCATCTGAAAGGTCAGGTTGCGTCTTAAGTTCCATATCGTTTCACGCTGATCCCCTGAAAGCTCCTCGAACGATAGAATTGCAGAAAACATCGACTCAAAAACAAAAAGACTGCCCTCAATATCCTGGCCCGTTGGGTTTTCCAAGAACGTGCGCACTTGATCCATCACAAAATTGATTGCCTGTGTTCGATTTCCTGTTTGAACCAATATACGGAATCTCATCCATTGCAGAGGTTCGCGCAAAGATGCATGAAGGGCGCTCTGAGATGACTCTAGTTTAGAGAGCTGGTCGATTATTCGAGTGGCTTCGTGGTATTTTTCTTCACGGAACAGGGTTCGAAGCTGTGCAAGGAGGTTTAGCGCTGCCGAAGGGGGCGAGCCCGGAGATAGATTCGGGAATCGGTTCTGGATCGTAGGATCTGGGATATAAAGAGGAAAAACACGGGTGTCGCCCCGGAATAGAAATATCGACTTGAGTCCAACGATAGTATCTAGCGGAGGCGCCTTGGACAGATCCTCGATGGAACGTGGTTGGTCGTAAAGCCACAGGGAGCGCTTACGGACCTGGGAAAACATGGATTGCATCTCTTTGGTGAGCTGGTCTTCCGTGGCTGTTTGGAATCCTTGAGCCTCTTCTTCATAGGCTCGTTCCGCGAGCAATACCTCGTTGCGGATACTACGAAAACTGAGTACGGTCAGTACAAAGCTTGGAAGGACGATTCCCCCGATAAAAAAGGCGATCAGCGCCGGATTGCCACGGGGAATCTTGATCCGCATCGTTAATAGAGCAGTTGAATAAAGAAGGCGAAACGGGAATGGCCAACCCCGCTAGCGACCGCCTCACCGAGCACGGGGAAGCAGAATAGAACGATGATACTCGCCATCAACAGGGCTAACAAAGCCAGAAAAATAGTCAGAAAGCTAGCCAGAAGGCCAAAGGAAAAGGGGTTTCTGAATAAGGTTCTGATCATTTGGGGATTGCACGGTGTGTTACCGCAATGCGGGTACCCCGATCCAAGGGGCGCCCCGGATTGAACAATTCACGAACGAGAACTGCTGCTTCGTTACTGGAACTGGTGACAACGATGCCACGGCCGAGCACGCGGGGAGGCAGGGATGGATCCTGGATCGTATTTTCAAGAAAGGCAACGCCGTCGCCTGGATTCAGGCCCGCTTTTAGCCCACCATCCGCAAGAACATAGCTATATGCCCCGATCCGTAAGGTGGGATCCACTGCGTAGCGGATGCGAGGGAGCGCAGAAAACTTGCCTTCTGGCACAGTCTGATAGGATTTGACGATGATCGGCACTTCGCGGTGCAACAATCGGATCTTCGCTTTGCCAATGGTAATCGGCGCAAGGGTCTGAGTGAGGTGGGCGCGGCTGAGGGTATCGCCAACATCTTGAACCTTGGCGAATGCTGCGAGACGGAGCATTGCATAGGCTCTGGGGGTGGAATCGGGATTGACCGCAAACTGGATTGGTTCCGCGAGCCAAACTTCAATAATGCTTCCAGCCTTGATCGCAGATTTTTTCGTACCAGTATGCACAAGAATTTCATCGCCAGTATGCAAAAGGAGGGACGGATTATTTTCTCCAGAGCTCACCTTCAACCAAGTAAGATCTTCCTTGAGTTGAGCTACGGGAACGAGCTTTGGAGCTAGCCACTGGTAGTACTGATTAAAAACCGCAGGGGCTTTCTCATGGCGATAGGTGAAGAGGGTTTCATTGTGAGGACCGGCGTCCAAAGCCGTGTCGGAGCGGTTGGGGAGATTTCCTAGGTTTCGCTTAAACTCATCATCGCGCGACATGGCTGCTCGGCTCGGTGCGATTCCTTTAGGCAGGGTCGAATCGGTGAGGGGAGCTACTGCGGGTTGCAGGGACTCGGCAGCCTCAACTTGGGTCAGGGTATCCATGTGAACGGATGAGTCCTTCGCCCCAATGTTCAACGAGTCACCAGGGTAGATCTTATTCGGATTCTGGATGTGCTGGTTTTGTTGCCAGAGGTCGGGCCAGGCGAAAGGATCATTCAGGAACTGTGCGCTCAAATCCCAAAGGGTATCGCCTTCTTTGACGATATAGGCACCTGCAGCTAAAAAGCTACAGGCGACCAATAGAGATATTTTCACAGTCTGACGCATCCTAACCGCCTTTGCCATAACACTTTACTCCTAATTTAACCTAAATCCCTTCATTGACCAAGTTGATTCAGGTTCAGGTATCAGGTTTATCCGCGTTTGCGCGGTTTTTCACTGGGCTTCGCACTTCCTTTCTGCACGAACTTTGGTGCGGCGGTTTTGGCTGGCCGTGCAGGTTTATTGACTGTCCTTCCGGTCTTGGCTGGCTTCGCTGTTTTAAGAGGCTTTGCAGAGCGTGGCAACTTAACCGCTGGTACCACAACGTTGCGTGGATCCAGCTTGCGACGGCGGGCCATTGGCAGGGTCAGGACTGCGGAGGTTTCCGAGCCTTCTGGAGCTTCTGGTGCCACAACACCACGCTTCATCACACCTTCGCGGTCTGGTGCGAAGAACATGGCAATTTCGATGCGATTGGTGGTCGGGTTCAAATCGAATGGAATGATTTTGCGCAGCATCATCCCAGAACGACGCCAACGGCGGATTTCCGCTTCCGCAACAGTGAGATTGGCTGAAATATGGATCACACGGCCAGGAGTTGCTTCGGCGATGGTACGGATCACGCCATTAGGAAGTGCCTCACCAAGTGACGGATTCAGGATTACAGTCCATTGGCCTTCGCGCTTATCGAAGAAATTTTTCAAGTACTCCGCGTCGATGGTTTCCTGGTGATATTGCACGTTCTTAATTCCGCGTTGACGGATATTGTAGAGCATGGAGAGTTTGGAAATTCCGCGCGCATCGACGCAGTGGACTTCCGAGAAGCTCTTGTGCATCTCGCAACCAAAAAATCCACTTCCGCAATGGAGATCCAAAAGCTTGTCTTCAGGTTTGGCGTTGATCGCATCCAGGAGGCGCGCAGGGAAGGCTAGGAAAGGGTGGCGCACTTGAGGAAGCCATTCCAGGATATGGAAAAAGTGGCCGGTGTTTCCCAGCGGAAGGATTTCTGGCCCAAAAATGGGTTTCAGGTCGTACTTCATGGAACGAGGAGGTTGGTCGGTACGGAACGGAAACCAAGGCTTGGATTCTACCCGGTGCAAAGCCACGACTTCAGGACGATTACGTTGCAGGTATTGTTCAAATACTTTAAGGGCATGACCCGTTCCTGCACCGCGCAAGTTTGCCTGGAGCAACAAGGCATATTCACCTGGAGCCGTAGAACGGACCCACATTTGAATCATCGCCTTGCGCATATAGTACATGTGCTCCTGAATCAGGTACTCAAAGAGCTGCTCTACGACTTCAGGGGGTGCGAGCTGATCCGACGGGCCAAGGATTCCGAGGCGCATCTGATTTCCGTGCTGTTCATTACGAATACACCAATCGCCATCCGAACTAGGTGCTGCGGTGAGTAAACTGTGGATCTTACCTGGGATTTGGTGATCTTTTTGCCAAGCGAGAATTGCGACTTTCTTTTCCATGGTGTCCTTGAGTAATCAAGCAATAAAACGGGGATATTTCCAGGTACATTCGTGGCCGACAAGGGGCGGGAAGTCCTTGAAATATCCGCGCAACTGAAACTGGTTGGGGTGGTTGTCCGAAGGGCTCAGATCGAGTTGTGCGTCTGGCTTGATATTGAGAATTTGGAGTTCATCCGGAGTCATGGCCGTGATCACGGTAGCTCCGGTTCTGGTGGTGATGATATCTGCCAGTCTGCCTAGTTCCTTTCCAAGCGTGAGGGGATCCTGGGCTTGTGAAAGCGCGAGCAAGGGGTCGACAATCACTACGCGGTAATCATGATCTTCATATTTGCGGGCTCCGTCAATTCTACGAACAAGAAACTCGGCCATTTCTTGCATGGGCATGGAAATTCCGCGTAGATGCAAAAGGCCCAAGCGGGGAGTTGCAGCTTCGCAGCGTCGTTCGTTCGCGATTTGGTGCAGGCGGGTTAAATAGGAGGTTTTGGATTGATCGAAGTTGATGTATAGGACA
>Ga0209125_1003018_pt1 | contig 12116 bp, 12 predicted proteins | sample BarGraIncub1131A_FD_184503 | JGI IMG/M metagenome (GOLD analysis project Ga0209125, IMG submission 184503) | Arctic peat soil microbial communities from Barrow, Alaska - Barrow Graham LP Incubations 11-31A (SPAdes) (version 2) | ecosystem: Environmental > Terrestrial > Soil > Wetlands > Peat... | reverse complement strand
GGGTGAAATCCGCGAAATTATTGCAGACTTACGCTCCATTGCCCATGGGCTGCATCCAGCCTTATTGATCAACGGCAAGCTCGGGGATGCCCTGGATACTTACACGAAAGAATTAGAAAGCAAAGGGGTGTGCAAGTTTCAGTTGGAACTGGATCCTTCTGCCGCAGCGATTGAAGGCGCCCATGCACTTCATTTACATCGTATTTTGCAAGAATGCACATCCAACGCACTCACGCACGGTAAAGCGAGCTTGATTGGAATTTACGCAAACAGGCAAGGACGTAACCATCATTTCAGCATTTGGAACGACGGGATCCCGATGTCTTCAGAAACTGTGGAAGGCATTGGTTTTACCAATATGCGCGCACGTTTGCGAGTAATGAATGGGCAGCTTGACATCCAATATACGACACCGGATCACAGTGGTCCGACTCTCATCCTCACTTTTCCTGCGTAGTTTATATGCACAAAATATTACTTGTCGATGATCATCTGTTGGTACGTGTCGCGATCTTAAGTCTGCTCACGAAGTCGATGCCAAGACTCAGCTATTGCGATGCCGGAAGCCTCGATGAGGCCGAAACGATTCTTGCACAGCAGCACATCGACCTGATCATCTGCGATATTTCTCTGCACAAGGAATCGGGTATTGATTTGCTTGAAAAGTATGCGCGCAAAATTCCCTTTGTGATGCTCTCCATTTTTGAAGAGGGCACCTATGCACGCCGTTGCATCGAAATGGGTGCCAAGGCCTACCTGAACAAGGGATGCGACCCGAGTGTCCTAGTGCGGACCATTCAAAAATTGCTCGACGATCCAGGGCCCTGCACTGCCGGAATCCGCAGTATGATTCCACTTGCGCCGTCGCCCCTGGCTTTGCTATCTGACCGGGAGCGCGAGGTTCTTGAAGATACCGCTAACGCCTTAACTGTTGCCGATATTTCCATTAAGCGCGGAATCGCGCTAAGCACTGTAAAAACTTACCGCAAGCGCGTAATGGAAAAAACCAACTGCAAGAATGCCAACGAAATTCTGTTCTTTGCCTTGAAGCATGGAATCGTTGAACCGCCGGCATAGGCTTTGATTAAATCGACTGACAAGTGGTTACGCTTTGATCGTAGTAGTAGACTTTGCCATCCTTCAAGGGGCAAATGAGCTGGGTGGTCTGCTGTGGGCACATTGTCGTTGGCACCCCAGTGCACGAGGACATGGCGGTGGCACCTTCAAGACACTTATTGCCGTAGTTGCAAGCCTGCATCCCAGCTGGCATGGGTGTTGACGTCTGATTTTGATCGGCCCAGAGTTTGACACCGAGACGGCTTACACACTGACTGAAGGAATTCCAAGGACCACTAGTAGTAGAGCACATCGTTGCGTCAGTGGCTTGAGGAGCATCTAAAGTACAGACGGTTCCCTGGAAGAACAATTCCAGATGCATGCCTTTCATTTGCAGGAGACTCATCCGTACGAGCGCAACTTGATTGGCCGTGCCGATTTTGACGCGGTTGCAATCCACCACTTCGAGCTTTAGGTTGGGATTGTTGAACATGCCATTGATGCGCTTCGTGGGACACTGTTCACCTGCTACGGTCATTACAGACTCTTGGATGTTGATGTTCATGGATTGAAACTCACTAGGACCGTTATTGACCTTGCAATTTGCAGACACACCCGCTGGACTTGCAACGGCACCAGACATGGCCCAATCACCGAGCACAGAATTGTTGCTTCCTGTAAATTGCGTACCTTGGCAATCATTGGTGTTCCAGATCATAAGCCCAGCAGCACTCGCCTGGTAATGGATGGTGTCCACATTCGCGTTTTGGACTAAGGCGCCATTTTCACAATAGCTGTCCGATTGCGAGAGGAGCAAAAGCGAGGACTCGCGGTTGATGCTCAAAGGCCAAGTTTCTGTAACATAATTACTGGGAGCTGGGTTATTCCATGCCACCCATTCATTGCCTCCATTGACTGAGGCTGAAGTACCGGTGCTTAATGAATTGCTGCTCGCCAGTGCGGCACTGGAATTCTGGGTCGCATCCACAACAACCGAGCTACTCGATTCCTGAGTGGCACTGGTTGGTAAATTACACCCAACGAAGAATAGTGCGACGCCAATTGTGACTATGTTAAACAAGCTGGACTGCTTCATGGTAACCCCTTTGTTGGACCACTTTCCCAAGCATACCGCATTTTTGGGTGTCGTGCAAACAAAGTGTGATCGCAGCATTACTGCGAACCGGAGTCAAAAAGCTAAATGGGATCAATAATTACACACCTGCATGCCCAATTTGGGGGTTCTTGGGGCAAAGGTATTCGAGCAGGAATGGCATGGTGAGAAACATAATGGATATGCCCGCGACATAACCCAAGGTAGCGAGCAGTCCGATCGTGCGCAACCCTGCATGACTGACAAAACACAGTGCAGTAAAACCGAATGCATTGGTCAGAGTGCCCGCGAGCACAGAGGAACCTGCGGTATTGTAAATAACGCTGAGCTTGCCCGCCCCCATTTCCATGCGGCGATGATAGAGATGTATGGTGGCGTCCACGGTATTGCTCAAGAGCGCCGGAATCACCACAATATTGAACATGCCCACTTTCCAGCCAAGCCAGCCCATCATTCCCCATGTCCACAAGGAAATCATGCCAACATATGTCATGTTCACCAAAAATCCTCTCCAGGAACGAGTATCGATGAGCACGACAATGGCAAGGAAAATAAAGACAAATATGGCAAGTTTGCCGGAATCTTCTTTTACCATTCGCACCACATCAGCGTAGATAAAACCGGAGCTTGCGACAGGCGCAACCCCTTGCCGTGTGGTAAAGGAATGAAAACGCTCCTGGAATTTCAACCCTTCCGTCGCGTCGCTTTCGAGAAATTCAGAATAGATATAGCCGACCTTTCCATGTGAGCCATCTACCTCGGTCATAAAGCTTTGTGCGTAGGGAGGAAGATCAGTAAAGGTAAATGGCGCGGGATCGAGATACTTGCGCAATTGTTCCGCACGATTCTGGGTTTTGTTGTCGGCCTTTTTCAAATCAGGACCGTCGATAATGGCGCGGATCTGGGTCAGAATTTCTAGGCGTTCTTCTTGATCTTCGGGGCTTGGCACAAAGCTTGCAATAGTGATAAAGCTCTTGAGCATGGAATCTGCGGGAGCACCAAAACGTTTGCCAAGCTGGGTATGTACTTCGCGCATTTGCTCTTCGCTCGAACCTAGAATCATAGAAGGACGTGAGCTTTGCCCCTTGTCGATGGCAACGGAATAGCGCATGCCGGCACCCGTTTTATTGCCGCGCAAATTGCGGAAGTCATTTTCAAATCCAACTTGGGGAGCAAATAGCAGTACGATGGAAATGACCACGGTGAGCGCAAAGGCATTACGTACAAAGCGTTTTGTAAAGCGCATCTTGGGCACCAGAGTCGCACCAGCTGCAACATCGGTGGATGGTAAAAACCAGTCATAGCGGCTACCACGATAGCGACGGATCCAGGCCGCCATGCGTAAGACAGCAAAGAGGAGCGGAGGCATGAAGAAGATTGCAGAAATAAAGGCAAAGAATATCCCTAAAGAGATTACGATGCCAAATTCCTTGAAGCCTTGGAAATGGCCGATCTGCAAGGCTAACATACAAACGATGGAAGCACTCATGGCCGACACCAATGACCGCCCGGTGCGCTGCAAGGAAATCACCATCGCGGAGTCATCGCTCAGACCTCCGCGGCGCTCTTCTATCCAGCGCGAATAGATGTGAATATTGTATTCAATTCCTAGACCTGAAAGCAACGCAATCACAAATGAGGTGAGCACGGTGAGACGCCCGAAAATCAAATCGGCAGCCCCCATCATCCATAGCATGGCAACCAGCAGGGGAACAAATACCACAGCAACATTTGCGGGCCGATGCATATAAAAGGCAAGGAGACCAAGAATCAGGACTATAGCCAAAATTCCAGAAAACCACATATCCGAGTTGACCTGGTCGATTTCTGAAGATGGATCGCGATACGCACCCACGATGCGCGCAAGAAATGAACTATCGAGACCCATGACGCTGCGTTTGGCATTGATCAGCGAATCGCCGCGAGCCTTCATGACTCCTGCAAATCCAGCATCTGTTGAAGGTTGGTTGAGACGCGCCATTACTACGCCGACCCAAACACCCATATTTTCGTTATAACCAATCATCCGTGAAGCTAAGGAATCCGGTGGCTTAGGAATCACGACTCGCACCCCGTTTTGATTGAGGGTCACGGTGTCCTTCACCACCACAGTACCTTTCCCCTCGTCAATACGCTTAAGCATGATGCTTACGACATCGCGGGGCAGTCCTTCGCGGTACAAAGCCATGGGATCGGGCCACCCGTCGAGATTTGCAGGAACAGACGCAGCGTCATCACCCACGAGATCCAGCAAAAAGGGGTTCGCCTTTTCCTTGCCCTTCGTGATCATATTACTTAAACGGTCGCGCAATTCATTAAGCTGTGAAGAAGGAAAATACAGCAGGGCGTGATTTTCAAAAAATGTCGGGTCTTGGTCATACTGCACCATGGTGACCTCGGGCCACTTGACCACAGCATCTACAAGGAGATCCTGGTACTTGGCCACACGCTCAATGGAAGAATCCTGGAAAGCGATGGTATAGAAATCGGTCGAACCCATACGCTTTTCGGACAATTCCAAAGCAGATACCGAAGGTGTTCCTTGGGGCAACAATACGCGCAGATCTGTTTGAATGCTCAGCCTGGTTGCAAAGAAACCCATGATGAGAGAAAGAACGAGAATCAGGCCCAATAGTTTGAACGAATGACGGTAGGCAAGGTTTACGTAGAACTTCATAGTGAAATACTAAGTAATTCTCAATTTTTGCGATGAATGCATCGGTAAAGGAAGCTATTGTACCGATGAGAGCGTCGTTTCGTTCGGGCGGCTGCTACACAATACCGAAAGTATTTGTGAGTAGATGCAACCATACCTCGGCAGCGACTGCATAACAAAATACTCCCAGGGCAACTCCGGCAATGACATCGCTCAGCCAATGAACCCCGAAATAGATGCGTAACACACCCCATGTAATCGGCATAAAAACCACCAACCAGCCGATTTCCGGGGTAAGGATGGCAATGGTCAACCCTGCCGCTAGATTGTTCATGGTGTGGCCACTGGGGAACGAAAAAACATCCAGTGGAGGAACCTCGGCAGTAATTTGATCTATAGCTTCAAAGGGGCGCTTACGGCGGGTACTTTTCTTGATGACCAGATACAGCATGAAGCTTAATGCACCTGCAAAACAACCGCGCTCAACAATATGCAAAAACGCAAAAAACGGGTAATTCCAAAACAGGTACGCGACGACGAGAGCCCATACATAACCGTCTCCAAGCCGCGTGTACCAACGCAGAACGTTGTGAATCCGCGTAGGGAAACGATGCTGGACGACATACATGCTAGTACGGACATCAAGTGCGTGGATCGCTTGAAACATTACGCTAATGTAGAATTCAACTAAGAATAAAAGTTGTGCGAATTGATCTAGTTCTGGAGAAACACGAGGAATTCGGCGGCGAGGGCATGCCAGGATAAAGAATCCAAAGGGGCCAGGGAACCATGGAGGCGCATAGCGAGTTGCAACTGGTCTTGTAAAATTTGCACAGATAGCGGTTCTTCATAGCAAGAAACCCAACTATCCCCGACCCGGGTCCGCAGGTCCGCGGAGGAGCTGGACATGGGCATCAAAACGGGACGATCAAAGGAGAGCGCAAGCAATGCTGAACCAGAATTCAGTATTTCCCGATATGGAAGCACCACGATATCCGCTCCGTGCAATACCTGACCGATTTCAGTATTTGCTAAGAATTTTAAGCGCAATTGGATGCGTGAATTATTGGCCGCACGCACCTGCAGCTGTCGAGCAATCTCGCGGCTGTGAGGGCGGCCCGCCACGATGAGCCAGGCTTCCTTGCTGTGCATTTCTAGAAAAGCATCCATGAGCGCAGGTACATTTTTGTAGTCGAGTATTTGCCCCACAAAAACAATTACTGGCGCATGTTGAGGAATGCCAAGCAGCTCGCGAGCCCGTTCGCGGCCAGGACCTTCCGGGTAGGCTTTACGATAATGACCGTGCGGCACCACGAACCCTGGTACATTTTCTAGGATGGGATGTAGGCATCGAATTGCTGCAAGGCTAGAACTTGTCATTGCGTGTAAAGTATCCACAAGTGGCAAAAATTGCCTCCACATCCGCGCTTCGCTCTTTGGAAACTTGCGCTCGTGGGCATGAAGATTATGAACGGTCCACACCACCTTGGCGCCCCGCCATTTTCCGATGCGAAGAGCCCAGAGTAGCACTGTGGTGGTCAGCAAGGCACCCAGTAAATTGTGCTTGAAACTGCTCTCGGGCCAATGGACATGAATCACATCATAGCGCTTGCACAACACCGACCATGGATAAAACTCATCGACTTGAGCCCCCTTGGCAACCAGAGCCGAGTATAGCTCGGAATTGAATGGATTGCTGGTGCGGTTCGACCAGGCCGGACGCGCTAGAATTTTAAGCATTTTACAAACTCCGCTGGGTGCGCCCTGATTTACGACCAATGAAATCAACAATACCAGAGACAACAGCTTCAAGCTCCCGAGGCTTCCCGATGCGCGGCAATACACGGGCATACAATAAATGGAAAAACGCCAAAGGCAGGGCCAAGGGAAACCATCGCCAGAAGAATTCTAGTTGATTTCGGCCTGTGTAATACAGCTTTACGCGACTGGGCATGCTCAGGCTAACTTCATGCTCGACCAGCGAATCGACTACAGTTCGCATAGAAAAGCCGGCCCGTCTTGCCCGCATGGCAAAATCCGTTTCTTCAAAATACAGAAAGTAATGTTCGGGTAACAGACCGATACGATCAAAGACCTCGCGCGTAACCAGGCATGAAGCGCCTACAGCATAATCTACAGAAGCAACTTTACTTACATCCAATACATTTTCCACCCAACCAAAATACGGGCGGATGCGCCCACCATAGGCTTGAATTTTCTGAGTGCCATAATGCAAAAGTGTGCTACCGAATATGCCAACTTGTGGATAAGCGATTCGGGCACGGCACAATGCAGCGAGCGCGTCGGGATTTGGCAAGGTATCATTATTGAGAAGCCAAATAGCTTCGCACTCGGGGTCAAGCAAGGCCGAACGGATGGCAACATTGCAACCGCCGGCAAAGCCAAGATTCTCGCTGGTGACGATGACATGGCAAGATGGCTTATCGGCATACAACACCTGCAATTGCTGGGCGGAATCATCTGGAGAGGCATTATCGACAATCCAAACTTCAAAATTTGGATCGGTTTGCAAGCTTAATGCATCCAGACAGCGGACCGTAGCTTTCCACTGCCCATAATTGAGAAGAACAATTGCAATCATGGCTGTGCTTCTCCTTCCATCACCATGCGCCCGCGCCGGTGCCAAAGACCTATATGAATCAGAACCGCCACGATGTACCATGGCAAAACCCATACCCAGTGCATATTTGGATTAATGAATAACACGACAAATGCAGGAATATACAGGAAGATCGGCACGACCGCGTGCGCTATGTGCACAAAATCCAGTAAGCCACCAGCAAACCCTTTTCTCGCCACGATAAACCAGATTGAACTGGAGGCAAATAAAGCAAAACCCTGTGCCATCATGGCACCCATTACATCGTAACGAGGAATCAAATAGAGATTTCCTAGAACAGATAGGCTTAGATTTACCACCTGCACCACAGGAGCGACCCAAGTACGGCCTAGCGCTGTGGCCAGAGTGCTCGAAAAATCAAAGGCAGTGCCCAACAAGATAATGATACAGAACATCAACAACGGAGTCGCACCCCGCGCATACTCACCCCCAAGCAGTCCGAGTAACGGCTTGCTCCATATGGCGATAAAACAGACAATAATCAGATTCATCCCCACTACCCGCTCTAACAGCCACAAAAAGCTGGCCTTCGTAGCATGATCAGGACTTGCACCGCGCGCTGACAATACCGCAAGCAACACCCTTTCAAACGATTGGCGCACCGCGACGAGACTTTTCCCGACAATCATCACGATGCTATACACTTCTACGGATTTGACCCCAGATACTCCGGCCAGTATAAAAATATCCACGCGCGCAGCGAGGCTCGCCAGAAAATTTTCGAACATCAATGGCACCGAAAAACGAATCAACTTCTTATCCAAGAGCACGGGTCCAGAAAAATGCCTGAAGCGTGGCTGAATCTGCCGGGCAACCTGGTAATAGCCATACAATGTAGAGCCCAATTCCCCTACCAGTAAACTTGTCGCTAGAGCTGGGCCGTGCCAGGAAAGGGTGTACAACACAAATGCCCCTCCATAGGTGAGCAAAGGCTTGATAATGGTACGCATGACAATTCCAGTTTGAAAATCGCCATGAACCGCAAGACTTTTTGAAGCAAGCAACCCCAGCGACATCGCAGGAATACTTGCCATAAAGAGAGTTAGCTCGCCAAAACCGATTCCAAGGTTGCCACCAAAAACATATTGCCGCCCAGGAATATATCCCTGATAAATCGACACAGCGCCAAGCCCCAGCAGTGTTCCAAACGCACAAACAAAAATAGGAGCCCGCACTAACAGTGCCTCGTAGCGCGGCCGATCGGAGCGACCCGCCATCCACACCAGGCCACGATCCAGCGACATCGTTGCAATGCGCATGAACAGAAACACCACAGCCTCAAATAGTTTGTATGTACCCCATTCGCCCCCAGCATATACAGAAGCACACAACATTACCAGTAATGGCTCAATAGGCATGAGCATATTTTCGATCAGAGCGAAGCGAAAACCTCGGCGCAGATTTGAAGAAGTAGGCAAACTCACTCTTTTGAAACCCAGCTCTTTTCACGCAGGTTCAGATGCCCGAAGCCACGAGTGGCAAAACGCGGACCCAAGAATTTATTGAAAAAACCGGTATTGCCGAAATTCCCTGTGATAAAGTAAATGCACTGTTCGAAAATGGACCACTTGACCTTGCGGCGGTCATTGCGACGAAACGAGGAATAACAGTAGAGATCGTGCGGGTACAGAGAGCGACCATATTTATGGATTCGATTCACAATTTCGTGATCCATAAGTACGTATTGCCACTGCGCAGACGAAAAGCCGCCGCTCTGCCGCAACGCCTTGGACTCGAAAATCTGTCCGTAGCCGCCGGTGTGACAGAGGGCAGGAAACAACAGCCGCCGCATTTGCATATAGGCAATACTGATGATGCTTGACCAAGATTTTATAGGACTGCGCAAACCTGTCGCCATTATGGCAACAACACCTTTGCCCGCACGCCCTTTTGCCCATTGTTCTGCGACACGCAAATAGTGAGGTGGATAGAGAGTATCGGCATCGCAAAAAGCAATCCAATCCCCAGTGCAAAGAGTCTGCGCAAGCTCCAGAGCGTGAACTTTTCCGGGACGGGTTTCTCCAGCGAGAATAAATTCACAGCAAGGTTCAAAATGAGTTCGCCAGCTTTCGGCAATGGCTAGGGATGCATCGGTTGAAGAGTTATCGATGAGAACGATTTGATCGGGTAGCCGTTTCTGCTCTGCCATAGAGCGCAAGGTCGCGGCTAAATATTTTTCTTCATTGTAGAACGGAATCACCACGGAAATACTCACATTCTCCTCCAAATTCCTGTCCAGGAAGCCCAAAGGCAAAACGCTCGGCAAGCATGGGCAGAACCACTTGTAAATAGCGGTGATGGCCTGGATGGTCATGAAACAAAAATATCGGCGTGTCATCCACAACACTTTGTGTGGAAAATTGTGTAGACATCCACTGTAAATATTCATCGGGGCTAGCGTGTGCTTTTGAATAAACCCAATCGCGCGAGTCGCAACTCCACAACCAGTCGACTGCAGCAGAAAATCCGATACCCTGCGAGGGAACAGGTAACCCGACCTGAGCCGGGGAACGAAATTCGTTTGTGCGTAAATAGCGTTGCAAAGCACGAACCTTGGGGTGAAACACACCGAGGAATGTACGCAGTGAGCCTAGACCCAACCCTCTGTCTCCATAGGGAAAACGAAACAGCCGTGGGTGATGGTCGCAATCGGACTCAGCACGCAACGGCCCGAGCAAGGCTTCGGTCTCTTCGATCTGGGCAATACCCGCGTTAAGGGAGAGCGTTGAAAACGCACGGTGATCCCAACCATGATTGCCAAGCCAATGACCATCCTGCAAGGCTTTGACCAGAGAATCCCGATGATTCAAGATCTGGGAACCGGAGCAGAAAAAGATGGCTTTGATTCCACTTTGCGCCAAAATCGACAGTGTCAATCCAAGCTCTGCTGATGGGGCGTCATCGATGGTCAGAACTGCTTTTTTTGAGGACTTTGGTGCCATGCAGGGAATATATAATTCCTGTATTGAATATTGGTTTCAAAACGATATCCTAACAAAGTGCTCCATATTGGAATTGAAATTTTGCCTGAAATGACTGCACTACACTTTGCACCTCTTCTTTTTCTTGACTTGCGACCATCTCTGAGGTATTCTCAGAGAAATGCAACCGTCCCATTACCAAGGAGTTACTATGCGCACAAAAACATCAAGACTTTGGGCACTTGCCGTGCTATCGATGAGCGGAGCGCTTGCCATGGTCGGTTGCGGCAGCAAGACAGTCAGTCCAACAGATGCAACAACGGACGCAGCCACCTCGTCCATTTCCAACTCTAGCTCTAGCTCCATCTCTACCGCAACCTCAGACTCAAATTCCAGCAATGATTCCACCAGGCTGAGTTCGGGAATCCCTACAGTTGCAGGTAAAATTGTCATAAAATCGGTGAGCCCACTTGGTGCAGGCGCAATGACCACGGGACTTTTCAAGCGCACCGCGGTTTCCTTCAATACGCCATCGACACCGCCAGCCTCATTCATTATTTCGGGGGCACCGGATTCTATGGTCGTCACCCTCAAACGGATTTCCGCCACTACGGATTCAGGGGAACAAGTTATCTGGGAAGGCACCCAGTCTTTGACTCTCAAAGGCGATGGAACAGTCAAGCTCGACAGCCTACCATTAAAGATTCCACTACTCCATATTTCAAAACTAACAATAGCCCTCAGCAATAGCGCCCAAATATCCGGTTCGCTCCATCAGCCTATGCTCACAGGTGATAACAAGACCGTTGATCAGATCATTTACACCAAGAAAGCCTTTGCCTACGACGCAGCTACCCACCTGGGTGGAGCGGACAGCACGGATAGCTTGATTGCTGCATTTAAGAATGCACCCGCCGAACTGTCTCCCATAACGCTTTCTGGTGACGGCCCCGAGCTTTCCATTGAGACGCTTGCCGACTATTTGCCCACAGCGACTGATTCTGCGCCAGTATTGACAATCGTATTCGACCTTAGCCGTTCATTGCGTTTCTACGATGCAGGCAATGTGGGCCACACCGGCGGAGTCAATCCGAGCGACCCCGCTGACCGCGCTTACTTCTTTTGTCATACTACCTTTGGAAATTCCGTCGCGAGTTTCATTGGCAACCTTGGAAAAATCCAGGGCTATGCGACCACCTATTCTTATACAGATGCGGATCACCTCGGCCAATATATGGGTGTCCATGGCTGGATGACCGCCATTTTCAACTCGAATGATAGCCTGATTTCCGCAATCCTGAACGGCGATGACGACAATGCGCTGACCATAGGTAAGGGAATCCTGGTAACTTCCACAGGTAGCGACCCCTATGATTTCCACTACAACATAAGCGATGCTGACATTACTGGATTCTCTACCACCAGCACTCTAGGGGGAATTACCTATGCCACATGGGTCCAACCCGCCACGGCAGATTATGGTCAGCGTAGCGGCGAGGTTCAGTTTACCCTCGGATTCCAAACGAAATAGTCATTCCATAGTCGCAATAGAATTCATACTCGGCCCGAACCATGGTTCTCGCCTTTTTTCCTAGATTTCCTCTATGCTGAAAACACACCTCGACCGCAGTACTCTTAAGGGATCCGTCACTGAACTCATGACCCCCGGCCTTGCCGCTGAGTTTATTCAACCTTGGTACACGCCTCTCGCCTGTACTCCAGCGACGA
>Ga0209125_1003016_pt1 | contig 12119 bp, 11 predicted proteins | sample BarGraIncub1131A_FD_184503 | JGI IMG/M metagenome (GOLD analysis project Ga0209125, IMG submission 184503) | Arctic peat soil microbial communities from Barrow, Alaska - Barrow Graham LP Incubations 11-31A (SPAdes) (version 2) | ecosystem: Environmental > Terrestrial > Soil > Wetlands > Peat... | reverse complement strand
GGCGCTCCGCCTCGGTCTCACGCTGCCCCAAACGGTTCGCGCGCAGCACGAAGGTGACGTGGTCACGCGCGGTAAGGTCGTCGTAGAAGGGTGGGGTGTCCGTGACCAGGACGAGTTCGCGGCGCAGATGCCTCTCGGCTTCGTCAAAGGACTGCCCAAGGACCTCGACCCGACCCTCGCGCGGCGAGCTCCACCCTGCGGCGCAACGCAGCAACGTGGACTTTCCGGCGCCGTTGCGACCGATCAGAACGGCGATCTCGCCTGCGGTTACTGACAGATTGACGTCTCGCAGCACAGTCGCCTGGGCGTATGAGAACGCAACGCCGCGCATCGCCAAAGCCGTCGCTTGGAATTCAGTCGTCACGCCCCACCCCACCTCCCGTCGTGTAGTACCGCCCGTCTACCCAGAGAGGTCAGTCATCGCGAACTCCCCGCGCACCCAGACTCGCACATCCGAGGATTCGAAGACATCGGCGCGCCCAACTCATGCGATCGCCAGCAATGCGCCTAGTCACTATGAGATGGCCGGCCCATTCCGCGTATACCGTGGATTGACGGCGGAAGCGGTCCGCCGAGAGAGCCACACACGGAGGTACCGGCCATGAACGAGTTTACGCACATCGGGTTGGACGTGCACAAGGACACGATCGCGGTCGCTGTGCTGCGACCAGGCACCACCGACTGCGACGAACGGGTGATTCCCAACACCCCCGAGGCGCTGCGAAGGCTCTTGACGCACTACCCGGATCCGTCGCTGCTTTCCACCTGCTACGAGGCGGGCCCCACCGGCTACGACACCCACCGGCTCATCACGTCGCTCGGGATCGCGTGCGACGTGATCGCACCCTCGCTGATCCCGAAGAGATCCGGCGCACGCGTCAAGACCGACCGCGTCGACGCGCGCAACCTCGCCCGGCTGCACCGCGCCGGCGAACTCGTCGCCGTCCGGGTCCCCACTCCCGCCGAGGAGGCCGTGCGCGACCTCGTGCGGGCGCGCGAGGAGATCAAGGCCGACAGGCGGATCGCGAGGCAGCGGATCCGCAGCTTCCTGCTTCGATATGGCAAGCGCTACCCGAAGGCAGGCGCCCGCACGCTTCGAGGTGTGGATGCGTGCGCTTCGCTTCGAGGAGCCGATGTCCCAGGCCGCCTTCGAACACCTTGTCGGCGCCTACTTCGTGCGCGACTCCCAACTGTCCGCCGTCGATCGCCAGATCGAGCAGCTCGCCATGCTCGAGCCGCTCGCCGGACCCGTGGCGCTGCTGAGAGCGTTTCGCGGCATCGACACGCTCACGGCCGTGACGATTGTGACCGAGACGTGCGACTTTCGCCGCTTCGCCTCGGCGAGTCCGCACATGGCGTTCACGGGTCTCGTGCCCTCCGAGCACTCGAGCGGGGCGTCGAGACACCAAGGCCCGATCACCAAGACCGGCAACGTCCACATCAGGCGAGTCCTCGTGGAGGCCGCCTGGGCCTACCGGTATGCACCGGCCGTGCGCGGGAAGCTGAAGTGTCGCCTCGAGGGACAGTCGCCCGAGGTCGTGGCGTATTCCTGGGCCGCTCAGTGTCGGCTCCACGCCACCTACCGCAAGCTCGCGGCCAAGAAGGGCGCCAACAAGGCGGTCGTGGCCGTGGCGCGTGAGCTCTCGGGCTTCGTGTGGGGTGCGATGACCGGAAACATGGGGACGTAAGACACCATCATGCACGCGGGCGGGCGACTAAGAACCGGAGAGATCCTCGCACACGTTATGCGACTCTGTAAGCGCGCTCCTAGTGGGAGGCAGGCTCCGGCAGGACCGAGATGTGCGGTTTCAATCCGCGGATATCAGCATGGTCGATTGCCGTTCCCATGTGCCCGCCCGCTTGCACCGACCTCAGGGCGGAGACCCCCTTGAGGACCGCGAGGGTTGACCGGCAATCTCATATCAACGTGCTTGGCTTAACCTGCGCGCCGCGCCCCTTCAGAAGATGAGAACCCCGTGCGCGTCAGGTTGAAGCCATTGTTGGGCATCCCGCAGACGGCTGCTCAGACAATCCGGCCAGCGCTATCTACCGGAATCTGCAGTAGCTTGGCAACATTCACATTCAGTCGCACCAGCCCTTCAGGCGTCACTTGCTGCTTGGTCAACGCCATGGCGATCTGTGCAATCGACTGGTGCAGAGCATCAAGGGCGTCGTACGGAGGAATCTCCAAGTACTCGACGACGCTCGCCCCGAGACTGAGTTGCGCCGCGTACGACGAAATGGCATGCGCGACCGTTGGGGCGTTCAGGATACCGGTCAAGTACGCGGCCTCTTCCTCAGTCTCGACTGGCACGAAATAGACCTTGTGATCAGGGATGACCGGGCGGCGGTTCGCTCCGGCGGGACCAACGTATGCTGCCGCAAAGGAACCGCCAGCCATCTCACGCCAAACAACCTTGTATGGCGAGAACGTGTACGTCCCCACGTTCCACAGCGACCAGTAGGGCTTGCCTTTCTGATAGCGCTTGTAGCTTCCGCGAACCTCGAGCAACGCCTTGAATCGCTGAAGATAGCGATGGGTGAGTGGGTGGGCGGCGGGAAGTGCGGGGTCGCCATGCATTGTGGTCTGCGGCAGGAGCAGACAGTGGTCGGGGTCCGGCGTGGCACAGAACGGTGAGACTCCGCGCCCACGTAGCAGGGGATAGACACACTCTGCCTCAACGCTAACCGGCCGCCGAATCTGTGGTAGCCGCTTCCGGCCAAGGCTCGGGTCATTCGTGACGAGAACAGTGCCAGTCCCATCCGTGGAAGGGTGGACTGTCACGAAGAAGACCCCGTTCAGGTCAGTGGTAACGCCTTTCCGCGCGCGGTAGTGGGCATGCTCAGGGCCGAACACGTGGCCCCAGACCTCATGATCTTCGAGATCTCCAACCAGCCACGGTCCCGCGTCAGTGCCCGGAACAGGCGCAGCCCACAAATTCTCTTGAGTCGCGATGCTGGTGAACGCGTCTGACGTGGGAAAGGTCCTCTGCCGCTCGCCATGTGGACCGACCGGTGTATCCCAGTTCACATATGGAACCGGATACGTCGTCGCGCTCCCCTTGCGCATGTGAAGCAGGGTGGCGTGATTCGACACACCGTCAAAGGGCGCGATCCGCTCAAAGTCCTCAACGCGAACGACGCGCATCTCGACGTTCGTCCGCTCAAGATGGAAACGCCTGAACCCTTGGCTAGACTCGTTCTTGAAGACGGTACCGGTGATATAGAGCGCAATATCAGCATTGGCGGCCGCCCAGTGCTCCACTGCACTGTAGGCGACAACAGTCGAGATGTCGGACTCAATGCCGCCCACCCAGCGGTCCTCGCTGAATACGCCCATTGAAAGGCAGTTGGGCTTCACGAACTCCGCGTATTCCTGGGGCAGGTGGCTCCATTTCACCCACGGCGGGTTGCCCACGATGAATGAGACGGGGTCAAGCGCGCCCGCGGCGAATCTCTCTGCGACGATCGAACACCATATGCCGTTCCACCGTCTCTCGTGCAGCACCACCAACGACTCAATTGTCGCTTGATAAGCCAAGCAAGACTCAGGACCCCAGTCCTTCATAGGGAACTCGTTGTTGAGGAGCTTAATCACCATCGTGGCGGGAAGATCGCCATCAATCAAACCACGTAGCCTCTCGAAAACGTCGAAGAAGGAATGCGACTCCACCAGCGATGAAGGAAGGCGGAAGGTGAATGCCCCCTCTTCAGTCTGTATCGAATGCTCATAGAATTCCCCGACCCGAACTGCCGGATTGATCGCGTCAGCCAGGTAGACAGGAAGGCGAATCGGGTGGGACGGGTCAAGCCGATCTGCCAAGAAGACAGTCAGTGATGCCCGAGCGGCGAGCACTGCCAGAGGGTTGAGGTCGAACCCGTTCAACCCCTGGAGCAGGTCGTCAGCCGACTCGTGTTCAGAACCCGGGCTACACAGTCTCCTGCGAAGAGCCTCGAGAAGAAATGTGCCTGATCCACACGTCGGATCCAAGAGGGTGTCTGCTGTGTTCCAGCCGACGACATCCAGCGCATGAGACGCGAGCCAGTCGGGGGTGTAGTACTCGCCTAGCGCATGGCGCAACGGTTCCGGGACGAAGGACTCGTACATTCCTTTGAAGAGGTCACGTGTCGATGCAGGATCCTTCTGCGCTACGTCATAGGACACCCCGGAAAGAGTCGAGATGAGGCGATTGAGCGGCACCTCGAACCGGTCCATGCTGCCGTTATCGACGTACCAAGAGAAGAAGTCACCACTGAGCATGTTCTTGATGCCTGCAGACTCAAACGGGCGACCGGTCTCCAGAGCCCAGAGTCGTGTAAGCGCCGGGACTCCCGAATCTCCGATGTCTTCGCTGACATCCTTGAGCGCCAATGCGGCCACGATCTTGGCGACTATGGCGACGTAGGTATTCAGGGCGAAGAGGTAGCACGCAGGATGCACGATGTAAGGCTGACCATGCGCAACCGATTGCGCCTCCAAGAGCGCGAGCAATCGGTCAGACTGCGCGTCCGCCGCCTGGCCAAACAGGCGACGCCATTCCTTGAATAGGAGATTCGTCTTGGTGGGATCCGGGTTCTCCGTCGCGGCAACAATCGCTTCAAAGAAGACCGGAATGAGACTGCGGCCCAGCTCTGATTCCGGACCAGCGATTTCCCCGAGAAGGCGAGGATGAACCAACGGCGTTCCATCAGAAACCAGCCGTAACAGAAGCTGCTCAGCCGTTACAGCGTCAAATACGGCCAAGTTGCCCCATTCGAGGGCACCTGACTTGTATCGCCCGAAGGCGATATGGGCGCCGTCCCACGCCACAAGCTGGTAGGCGCCGACCGGTCTTCCTTCTTCCTGCGACAGCCAGAGAGCATATTCCTCCGCCTGCTTCTGTGCGTGGAGCAGCGGCCTACCGACTCGACCACCGAACGACCGCGGCGGCTCGTACTCTATGACGACGGCGCCGTGAGCGACGTCCGCAAACCCCTTGACGGCCGAGCCGTCGCTGCCGCGCAAGGTCAGCTCAAGACGAAACGGCGTCCAAGGGCCGCCGACGGCAGCGACGGCAGCCTCCAGGCGGTTCTCGAGCTCATGGCGCAGGCTAGACTCATTTGGCGCAGCGGCTGTGATCTGGGATGCGCTCACTGCTAGGAGTTCAGCTTGCTCGCGCAGGTTGTCGGCGTCGATTCTGCGATCCTTCCACAGGCGAGATTGTTCCGAACGCAGCGTAACGCAAAGGTCCGACACTGTGTGGCGCGAACACGGCTCCTGGGTCACAGCTCACCAAAGAGTCCTGAGGTATGCCCAACGTTGGGCGCATGAGCAACGCCCGCGCGCATTGGGACGAGTCTAGCTCACGGCGTCCGCTGATGCGCTTGTTGGGCAGCCAGCGCTCGTAGCGCTCGTGCACAATGCCACTCCGACTATCTGACATCTCGTGCTCAGCGAGCATCACGCGACGTTTGCCGGGGCCGTGCACTCACACACACACGTACCGCTTGGAACGTGGAATATGCCACTGACCATTGGTTTTAATAGGAACGTATTGTCAAATATGTGTTCTTTGAGTTAACATCCATCCAAGAATACTACTTCCACATCGGAACGGATGGCGCACCATGGCTGATGACAAACTTGAAGAGGCAATGCTCGCGGCCGGAAGAATCGCAAAGAAGCTCCCTCCAGGACTTCAGGAGGCCGCCTTCCATCGCGCCCTCGACCACCTTCTTGGCCAGTCAGACCCGACCCCGACGCGGACCCAGGTGCGACGGTCCGGCGGGAAGCAGTCGCGGGACGAAGAGGCGAACCCTGCGCAGGTCGATGACCTGCTGGCAGCGATAGACCGAACGGCTCACCCGGACATTGGTGCGACCAGCCGCGCTGCAGATCAAGCCCTGAAGGTTCTTCAGCTGGCCCACGAGACCTACGGCGTCGACGGGCTGACGGCATCGCAAGTGGCCGAGATCCTCTCTCAGAAGTTCCGAATCCCAGTCAAGGTAGCCACGGTGAAGATGGCCCTTCAACGCGAGACCAGTACCGTGGACGTCTGCAAGAGCCCAGACGGCTCGAACGTGTTCCGCATCATGGCCCCGGGCGACGAGTATCTCGCGCGTCTGCGGAGCGGCGACGTCAGCGGGAGCCCGACACCGTCTGCCGCCCCCAAGAAACGCCGCGCCCCAAAGAAGAAGCCGACTTCGCCTACAGAGGAGAGGCCGGCCCAGAAGCCAACCGAAGGGCAGAAGAGCGCGCGCGGCAAGAAGAACGGCACTCGCCCGGGTCCGAAGGCCGCGGTTAGCCTGCTGGTGAATGCCGGGTTCTTTAATGAGGCGCGTGCACTCTCCCAGATTCAGGAGGAACTGAAGCATCACAAGGGACACACGTACAGCGTCCAGGAGCTCTCGCCGGCGCTGGTGCGTTCCCTGCGCGATAACACACTCACCCGCGAGCGAAACGGTGCAGGGCAGTATGAGTACACCAGAGCCTGAGATCCGGCTGGAGGACGCACTCGCCGGCATCGACCCTGCGTTCCACGGGAGACTCATCAAGACCTATCAAGGGCTCAAGACCTCCTTCCTCAACGGTGACTACGATGCATGCGGCCTGAGGGCAGGCCGCTTCTGTGAAGTCGTTCTGAGGTGGATTCAGGCTGCGGCAACCGGAGCCTACACCCCTTTTGGAACCAAGCTCGGCAACTTCAAGGACGAGTGTGATGCGATTGAACTCACTCCGCGCACCGCGGCTCATGAGAGCGTTAGGATCCTCATGCCGCGTGCCATCAGCTTCCTCTACACGCTGAGAAACAAGCGCGGAATCGGGCATGAGGGCGGCGACGTGGATGCCAACGAGACGGATGCGACCACGGCGGTGCGAATTGCGGACTGGTGCATATGCGAGCTCGTGCGGCTCCACTACACCGTGTCGCTCGAGGAGGCGCAGGCCATCTGCGACGCGATTGTCGAGCGGCAGTACCCGCTGGTCTGGAGCGTGTTCGGGAAGAACCGCGTGCTCGACACGCGGCTCAGCTACGCACAGCAGACGCTGCTGCTGCTGTATGCGAAGGCCGACCCTGCGCTGCCAATGGAGGATCTCGTTGCCTGGACCGAGCACTCGAATGCCTCGGTGTACCGTCGCGACGTGCTGAACAAGCTTCACAAAGCGAGATACGTGGAGTACGACCGAGAAACGCAGATGGTCGCGATATCCCCGAAGGGGGTCGAGCGGGTCGAGCGTGAGATCCTGACCGAGACTCCGTAGGCCTTGGTCTGCCCAACGTGTGGCGCATCAGCGGCTGGCCGAGCGCTTGATGTCAGCGTAACCCTTCCGCAGTCCGCTGGATGCGCTTGAGTTCCTAGTCTAAGTCAACCCCCTTGAGTGGGATCGTGTTCCCCATCATGCTGGGACCGGGACGGGCGCGATCTCGGAGCGCTTCGCGACTCCTGGCTGGGTCGCCCCGTCCCGTCCTTTGATGACCTTGTTCCGAGAGACCGTCCGTCTGGCGGCCCTGACGGCATCAGGCACGGTGTAGTGCCGCAAGCAGATCGCGCGTGCCTCCTGCGGCCCGACAGCCCGACCGTCGACGTCCCGGACCACGTAGGGAACCCCGTCTCGCAAGCATGCTGCGATGCGGGTGAGAAGCACTGCGGCGACCGAACAGAGCGCCGAGTTGTGGTGCTTGCCGGCCTGTGTCATGAGCCGGTGGTAGCGGGCGGCGAGCTGGGGGTCTTGTCTGCGGGCGTGGTCGGCGGCAAGGAAGAGCGCACTCCGAAGGCACGCGTCCCCGGCCTTGCTCGGGCCACCGGTCGCCCCGCCCGTGCCCGACAGCCTGTGGCGTGGGACCAGACCGGAGAACGAGCGCACTCCCGCGAGTGAATCGAACCGACCCACGTCTCCAAGCCTGCCGAGGATCTGGGCCGCCAGCGTGATCGCCACACCGGGGGCCGACAGCACGATGCCGCCCGGGTCGGCGGTCCGGTACATGACCGCGATGCGCCCGCTGAGATCGCGGATCTCACGGGTCAGGTCGAGAGCGAGCCTCGCCTCGATCGCGATGTCGGCGGCCAGGGAGTCGAGGTCGAGCCCGTCCTCTCCCCACAGCGCGAGCGTGGTGTCGGCCGCACACAGCAACGTCTCGGCCTCGCGCTCTCCCCAGCGCCCCCGGCTGTGCAGGCGCAGGAAACGCGTGAGACGCGCGCGTCCCAGCCGCCTGACCGCCACGGGCTGGGCGTAGCGCGCGACGAACTCGAGCGCCGTCGTGCCCAGGTCGCTGCCCAGCGCACGCGTCCATGCCGGCCCCATGATCTCGAGCAGCGCGTCGATCCGGCGCATGTTCGCGGAGCGACGAGTCACCAGCGAGCAGCGCAGCTTCACCGCCCGCTTCAGAGCGTCGCCGGGGCCGAGTCGAAGCTCGGCGTGCAGCCCCTCCGGATGCAGCAGCGGCAACCTGGCGAGCACTCGTGAGTCGAGCCGGTCGGTCTTGGCGTGCTTGCTGTAGTAGGCGCGCAGGTCCGCTGAGCGCTCCGGCGGGACCATCACGACGCGTGCTCCCCTGCCCCGAAACCACGAGGCCAGCGGCACCCACGCGTTGCGCGTGGGCTCCATGATCACCACGACCTCGTCGGCGCCTTCCGGCAGCCTCGACCACAACACCTCGAGCTCGCTCGGATCGGTGGAGAAGCGGTGTCCCGTGAACAGGAACGCCCCTTGCCCGTCGGCGAGAGATGCCTGATGCGCCGCCCGCACGGCGACGTCTATCCCGATGGTCAGCCTCATCGCGCACACCCTCCGTCCGATCCGACACGGACCGGCGGCCCACCATGGCGAGAAAGCGCGCACCAAACATTCATCAAGAGGGATCCGACGCCATCGTCGCGCCGGTCACCGGGTTCCGAGCAGGGCCGCAACTCCACGTCTTTGGTGGCCCCGTCCGCCACGCGATCAAGCGCAAGGAGTCGACTGGGTCGCTCCGGTTAGGTCTCAGTGCAGCGGACGGGGGCCGGTTACTGACCCCCACGGTACTGCTCCGACGGTCCGCCGGGACCGTGAAAGGCCTCGGGCTGACTTTGAATGTTCGGCACGCCCACTCGTGTCCAGCAGCCGGTGAGCAAACCCCCGGCTCCAGCAACCATCCTCATGTCCTCGACCCGCGCGAAGCGTCGAGGTTGAGGGCGCACCCTGCGCTCACATCGGTGCGAAGGGCCGGTTCCAGCCGTCTTGCCGAACAATGCTTCTACGGTCTGGATAAACCTCCAGAGTTCCCTGTCGCAGGATGGAGCATTCCGTGTAAGAAGTCACTCGCGCAGTGCGATTGCCTCGTGAGGGCGAACCGCGCGAGCCCCTAGGCGGCGCTCCCGGCCCCGTGCTGCGCCGCGGACCACGGAATGATCTTCGCGAGGTCCCTCGCTATCCTGCGCTCGGTGACTTCCGTATCGTACGCGGCCTGCGCCCGCAGCCAATAGCCTCTTGAGAGACCGAAGTAGCGCCCCATCCGAAGGTCGGTGTCCGCGGTGATCGCCCGCCTGCCGGCGACTATCTCGCCGATGCGCTGCGCCGGTACGCCGATCTCCTTCGCCAGTCGGTACTTCGTGACCCCCATGGGAACCAGGAATTCCTCGCGCAGCAACTCACCCGGCGTGACAAGCGGTATCCGGTTCATCGCAAACACCTCTCAGTGATGGTCGACGATCTCCACATCCTCGGCCCCGGCCTCTGTCCAGCGGAAGCAGACCCGGTACCGGTCGCTCACCCTGATGCTGAACTGCCCGTTCCTACTCCCCCGGAGGGCCTCGATCCGGTTCCCGGGAGGTATCCGTAGGTCGCTGAGGTTCTCGGCGATCTCCAGCTGCCTCAGCTTCCGCCGAGCCACCGACTCGATCGGGGCGAACCGTGCGACCCTCACCCCGTGGGCCAACATCTCGGTGTCGCGGTCGCGAAACGACCGGATCATATCCGTATAGTAACGCGCCGCGTTAGTAACGCCAAGCGTGAATACCGCACGAGGCTGGTCACAGCCGGTCGAAGGGGCTGTTCACGCCCAGACCGCCCTTGTTGAGCACGTGTGTGTAGACCATCGTGGTCGACAGGTCCTTGTGACCGAGCAGCTCCTGGATCGTCCGGATGTCGTAGCCGGCCTGGAGCAGATGCGTGGCGAACGAGTGGCGGAACGTATGGCATCCGACGTGTTTGGTGACGCCCGCGCGCCGTACGGCCTCCTTCACCGCCCGCTGCAGGATCGTCTCGTGGACGTGGTGCCGGCCCTGCTCCCCCGTCTCCGCGTTGCACCACCGCCGTTGCTGCGGGAAGACCCACTGCCAGCGCCACTCAGACGCCGCATACGGGTACTTGCGGTCGAGCGCGTCGGGAAGCACCACCCGTCCCCATCCGTCGCTCAGATCGCGCTGGTGTACCGCCTGCGCGCGGCGCATCTGCGCCTTCAGCGCGGGCACGAGCGACTGCGGCAGCATCGTGACGCGGTCCTTCCCGCCCTTGCCGTCGCGCACCGCGATCTCGAACGACCCGAAATCCACGTCGAGCACCCGCAGCCGCAGGCACTCCATCAGCCGCATGCCGGTCCCGTACATGAGCGACGCCATCAGACGGGTCTCGCCGTCCATTGCCTCGAGCACCGCGCGCACCTCGTCGCGCGTCATCACCACGGGGATGCGCTTGGGCGTGCGGGCGCGGACCACGCCGCCCAGATCGCCCACGTCGTAGCCGATGACGGCGCGGTACAGGAACAAGATCCCCGCGAGCGCCTGGTTCTGCGTAGACGCGCTCACGTGCTGCTCGACGGCGAGGTGGGTCAGGAACGCGTTGATCTCGCGCTCCCCCATCTCCGCGGGGTGCACTCCCTTGTGGAAGACGACGTAGCGCCGCGCCCACAGCAGGTAGGCCTGCTCGGTGCGGCGGCTGTAGTGGCGCGAGCGCAGGGCGTCGCGCATCTGGTCGGGCAGGCGGGGCTCGGGCATGGCTCGATGCTGCGCCGCTCCCCTTTCCGGAGGCTTACCGGCGTCCTCCGGGTGTCGGACGCGGCTGCTACACTTGCCGCGGAGGTCGCCCGTGATGCGGATCGGACTCAAAGAGCAGCCCAACCGGCGTGTCTACATCGAGGCGCTGCGGCGCATGACGCCCGAGCAGCGACTCGCGAAGGCCTTCGAGCTGTCCGACATGACACACGAGGCGCTGCGGGCCGGCATCGCCCAGCGCTACCCCGCCGCCTCAGGCGCCGAGCTGCACTCGATGTACCTGGAGAGGCTGGAGCGGTGTCGCAGACGCAACTCCTGACCGAAGCGGTCGCGGCCCTCGACTCTGCCGGAGTGGGCTACCTGGTCACCGGCTCGCTCGCCTCGAGCCTCCAGGGAGAGCCGCGCGCCACCCACGACATCGACATCGTCATCGAGGTGGATGCCCGGGTCGTCGGAGCCCTCGCTGCGGCGTTCGGGGCCGACCCCTACTTCTTCGACGAGGAAGCCGCACGCGATGCGCTGGGGCGGCGTGGCCTGTTCAACCTCATCGACAGCAGCAGCGGCGACAAGGTCGACTTCTGGCCTCTGACCGACGACCCCTTCGACGCGAGCCGTTTCGCCCGCCGGGTGAGAAGCCACGCGTTCGGCCTGGATCTCAGCGTCTCGGCTCCCGAGGACACGATCCTGCAGAAGCTGCGGTGGTCGGCCGCTTCCGGCGGCAGTGAGCGCCAGCTGCGCGATGCCGCCGGCGTCTACGAGCTCCAGATCGGAACCCTCGATGAGCAGTACCTCGACGCGTGGGCCGCGAAGCTGGGCGTGACGGAGAAGCTCGCGCAGGTGCGAAGCGCGGCGCAGGGCTGAGCGCCGCCTCTACTTCGGCGGCAGCGACTCTGCGTGAGCCTTCGCACGGCTCAGCCGCAGCACGAGGTGGTCCTTGTGGACGCCGGCGAGCATGTTGCCGTTGAGGAAGTAGCCGGAGCCGCCGAACATCGCCTTGCGAGTCGCCTCCCAGGGCCCGACGACCTCGGCCACGCACGCATCGAGTTCCTCGTCGTAGGCCACGGCTACAGCGCGCGCAGCCGATACCCGAGCACGGTCTTGCCCACCACGCACACGATCGCCGGAGGGTCCGCGGCCTCGTCCCGGAACATCAGGTACTCCGACGACCC
>Ga0209125_1003015_pt1 | contig 12121 bp, 13 predicted proteins | sample BarGraIncub1131A_FD_184503 | JGI IMG/M metagenome (GOLD analysis project Ga0209125, IMG submission 184503) | Arctic peat soil microbial communities from Barrow, Alaska - Barrow Graham LP Incubations 11-31A (SPAdes) (version 2) | ecosystem: Environmental > Terrestrial > Soil > Wetlands > Peat... | reverse complement strand
CTGCCTCCCGCGTCAGGCGAACGCGAAAGCTCACCGCTGGCCTGCGGCTCTACTGGCCTTGGCGGCAACAAGCTTGCGCTCCAGTTGGCCGATCAACACATCAGCATCCACATAGTCGCCGGTGCGTCTGGCATTTTCCAGAGAAGCCATGCCTCTGGCCATGAACTCCACTTGATTACGCCTGCGCTGCACGCTTTCTCGCACGGAGGCTTCGACGAAACCTGACAGCGATTCGTCGTCGTTCAAGAGCGCCTCAATGGCGACCCGGAGCTCGGGTTTTACGCGAATGGATGGGAGTGTTGCCGTCTTCATGGTCAAATTGTAGTGCAATTGAGATGCACACCATGGCCCAAAATAGGTGCATGAGCCCTGCTGAAATCAATAGCTTTGCCGCCGTCTTGGGGCAATTTGAGCCAGACCACTTTTCACTAAATTCAGTCTCCAGCTCTGGATGCCGCCAAGTCAGAGGACTGGGAGCAGGTGGTGCGCTTTGAAGGCGCTTGCGCCGTGTTGATCGAGCAGCGCATCTTGCACAACGATGCGCAAATCCGCTACCTGGCCGAGCCGTGGTAAGCGGTCAAAAGGTTTGACAGCCACCCGCTGCTCAGGGAGAGGCTGAAGATTTAGGAGTAAAATCCGCCTCTTCACTGAGCTGTCATGTGGTTTCAGTCAGAAGAAAAGTCGTTTAAAGACAATGACTTGCAATGCGGGTGTAGTTCAATGGTAGAACGGCAGCTTCCCAAGCTGCATACGAGGGTTCGATTCCCTTCACCCGCTCCAATCGATAAATCTCCAGATTAAACCGGTCTCTGCGCTTGGCTACGCGCCGTGGAAATTTGCCAGCTGGTAGCTGCCCGTCGGCCCGGCAATGATTTCACCACGGTCAGTCAGCTTCTTGATGGCCGCCGTCATGGACCCCAAGGGAATGCCAGTCGCATGCCCAACGGCGGTCTGATTGATCACGGTAAATTTGTTGGAGTTCAGCAGGGTATTCAAGTGCTGCAGCAGTTTGGCGGCGTTCCCGCTGAGTTCCAGCGGGCTCGTTGCTGTGCCAGTGGGCCTGGCCGCGCGCGGGCTTGCGTTGGTTTTGAGCTTTCGGGTTTTAGAGGCTGCCGTTTTTTTCTTTCGCTTGACCACCACATCGGTCGTCGTCAGATCCTGTTGACTGCCCAAGGCCGGTCCGGCCAAGGGCCTTTTTGGCGCGGCAAGAGCGGGTATTTCTCGTACGCTGGGTTGGTCGTCGGCGATCAATTCTGAGGCGACGCGGTAGACCTTGTTGAGTTCCTCTTCGATCCCGCTAATCGTTTGCGAGAGTCGGGCCACCACCTTCCAGTTCTCAAACAGCGCGTCATTGCCCAGGCCATAGGGGTTGGCGCTCATGGCGGCGTTCACACGCGCTGCATAGTCTTGGACTGCATTTTTGAGCTCTGTATCGGCCGCGTATGCGGCGGCGCCAGCCTGTTGAATGGCGGACAGTGTTGCGCTGGAAAGTGACATGGGGACGCCTTTGGGAATGGAGTGGTGAAAGAGATTCGTGCTGCTTAAGCTGCCGTCGCGATCAGTTCATGGATTGAAGAGATGAGGCCAATTGCACGGCTGCAAAGATCGGATTTTATCGCGCACTCATTTTGGCGGTCGTTCCAGTGCTGGCTCACAACGCTTTTTTCACCACCGCGCCCTTGAACAGATAAGGCAGGCTGGGCTGGCTGCGCCCACAGTTGCATGCTGTCGGCGCGGCAAATTGCAGCCGATTCAATGGCGGCGGCAGTGCCGTGAGGCATTTAGCTGGAATTTGGCCGCATTGCCCACGGGCTTCAAGCGAGTTTTGATCTGGGTCAAAAGAGTAGTTCAAAAGGCCGCTAGCATGCAATATTGGAGACCGCAATGTTTGATCAACCTATTAAGAGCATCATGGAGCAGAAGAGGTTTCTGACTGCTCCGCCAGAAACCACCGTCAGCAACGCCGCCAGGTTGATGGCCGACCGGAATGTCGGCGCCGTCCTGGTGGTCGCAAACGAACACCTGCTTGGCATTTTTACGGAACGCGATGCGGTTTTTCGCGTGATTGCAAAGGGACGCGATGCCAACACCACGCCGCTCACTGAGGTCATGACCGCAGCGCCCAAAACGCTGGAGCCAAGCAAGACCTACGGACACGCGCTGCTGCTGATGCAAGAAAACGGTTTCCGTCATGTGCCCGTGGTGGAGAATGGCCGACCCGTCGGCGTCATTTCGTCGCGCAATGCGATGGACCCTGATCTGGAAGAGTACGTTTTCGAAGCGCGGCGGCGCGAACACCTTCGTTAGCCGTTTCGGGCCAGAATTTACTTCACATTGCACTCACGGCGCAGCAGGGTCAAGGCGTCCTGCAGTCCGTAGTCCCGGTCGCTTTGCAGCGTGGGTTGCGCATCCAGCAAGAAGTCTTGCCACAGGCGGGCATAGTCGCTCTGGTGCTGCGCCGGGGCGTGTTGCGCCATGTACTGGCTGGCCAGACCCGGTTTGAGGCCGGTTTTTCGGATCTTGCGAATCAAGGCCATTGCACTTTTTTCAGTCAGCAAGGTTTTTGGGGCGGTTTCAGTGGCCACGCACAAGAACAGGGTAAGCAGTGAGCTGTCATCGCTGTGCCCACCGGTGACCTTGTGCCAGGCCAGCGAGGCCGATCGGTCGTAGTCATCGACCTCGCTCAAGCCGTCTTCGACCCAAAAGTACCGGCCCACGAAGGCAGGCGTCTGGTTAAACAGCTTTCTGACGGGCACTTTGGCGTCCAGAATTTTCGGCAAATCAGCTGCCACCGACTGCTGCACCTTTTGCAGCACGGCCTTGAAATGGATCGGCAGCTTGGCCGGCATGGCGACTGGGAACAGGCTGCACGCGTCAGCAGCCTCCCCATACTTTTTGCGCAGCGCCAGCACCATCTTTTCAAACCCGACCCAATCGGGCATCGTGCGGCGTCGGCAGGCGAGTGTCAACAGCGCGGTGCGGATCACGGCCTCGGCATCCGGGTCGGCGTCTTCCAGTTCGGCGGCCTCCATGCCCAGTGCGCCCGCCAGCCAGATGGCGGCATCCATCACCTGGGCCACCTGGCTGCGTTGGGCCAGCTCGGCCTGGTAGTCGCTCAGGCTGGCCAGCGACCATTTGGCCAGCAGCGGAATCTTGTCATCACTGAAGCCGCTGCGTTCGTTCATGCCAAAGTGGCTGTTCTGGGGCATGGCCAGCAAGGCCTTGAGCAGGTCGGAGCCGCCCTTGGAGCGCGACAAGAACGAGTGATCGCGCAGCGACTCGGCGGCCAGTCGCAAGTCGCCGCCGCTGCTGCTTTCCAGATAGAGGCTGACCAGATTGATGATTCGATCTTTCGCCTTTTCAAGCTCCGGGCGCAAAAACTCAGTGCCAAAATAGCGCGCAATTTGCACCATGCCTTTGGGCGCCTCGTTGCCAATGGCATCGAGTTTTTGTCGGTCGATGATGCCGTGTTGCACCCCGAAAATGAGTGCCTTTTCAAAAAATGGTCGCTTGTCGTAGAGCGAGACAGATGACGCTGGGGCGAGGGACGCGGCAGCGCCAGGAGACTTGGGCATGGTGACGCAATGCGCTGGGTCTTTGTGGCCGTTAGATGGCGGACTCTTCATCAGACTCCAGCGCCGCAGGCGTGGCCTGGCCGCGGTCGGTGTCGCCCGTCTCCACTTTGCCGTCATCCTCTGTCAGGTCTTCGTCCTCGCTCAGTCCGGCCTCAAACGCACGCGCCTTGGCGCGCAGAACCAGCAGCATTTCAATGAACAGGTCGGGGCACTGGTAACGCAGGATCCAGCCCAGTTCCATCCAGTCCTGGTCGGCGACTTCGTCTTGCTCGGTGCGCGCCGGCACATAGGCTGAGGCCAGCAGCGCGGTTTCGGACAGCATCTGGCCGTCGTCGTCGACGGCATCAAAGGTGCCGGTGCGCGCAAAGGCCTCGATACGACTCCATTTTTCTTCAAAATAATCGGCCAGCGCTTCCGCGCCGCCTTCAAGGTCACCCATCGCCGTCAAAAACTCGAGTGGATCAGCGCCGTCCCTGAAGATGATTGAGTTGACCATGCCGCGCAGGTGGGTACGGGTCAGGTCCTTGTATTGCTTTTCAATCACCACCGCGTGGGCAAACTGCTTGGGTGTCACCAACAGATTGATGACAGACTCCTTGGAATTGTCGTATTCGCGGATCACCGCCAGGATGTCTTTGGGTGGCAGTTGCTCCAGCACCAGCATCAGCGCTGAATCGCCCTCGGTGTCGGCCAGCTCGACCAAGGCGGACTCGGCGCCAACGATGTCGCCCGCTGCAATCAAGCTTTGGGTTTTGGTGATGAGGGCAAGGTAATTCATATTTTTATTCTTTGCGGTCGAAGCCCTGCTCGACCATCCAGTCGGCGCCCGCTTCTTCGCGGTTGCGGGCGTCATTTTCTTCTTCTGCGTCCAGTGGGTTCATTTCTTCTTCGACGTCTTCTTCGACCTCATCCTCGGGGTCGTGAATGCGCGCGGGCGCCGAAGCGGGCTTGTGGTGCATGTATTCCAGAGCGGCAGCAACGGTCAAGAACCAGTCGCCCATCGGCTCCTTGCGGATGGCCAGGACCAGGTCGTTCGCCCAGGGCGCCAGGTGGACCGCCTCGGCCAGAGCATCCCAGTCGGGAAAATCTTCCGGCGCCAGGCTCAGCAGATGCTCCATCATGGAGGGCGATTTGAACGTGAAGCCCTGATGCAGGACCACCGCCACCATCTCGGGGCTGAGCGCCATCATTTGCAGCAAGAACGCCAGTTCCTTGCGCCTTTGGGTCAAGCGCTGGCGCAGTACATCGCGGCCTTCGGAGTCAAAGCGCAAGTCGTCCAGCTCGGCCTCGTAGGCCGAGCGCAGGTTGCGGAAAAAGGGTGAAATATTCATGGTCGTGTACTCCTCGTGTCTTGGGCGTTGCGCAGCAACGGATCAAAATAGTTTTGCCAAATCGCGCGCGCGGCCTCGATCGGGCTGTCGAGCAGGTTGCGACGTCGATTGTCGTCGTAAGCCTGGCGTTTGGCCACATCGGAGAGCACTTCATAGGCCGCCTGCACGGCGCGAAAACGCGCTGCGGCGTTGGCGGCCGCATTGCGGTCAGGGTGGTGCAGCGAGGCTTGTTGGCGAAAGGCTTTTTTAATGTCAGCCAGCGTCGCATCGCTGCGCAGGCCCAAAGTGGCGTAATGGTCGGTCATGCGTGCTTTGAGGGTCTGAAGGCGCTTTGGTTCAGATGGCCGAGAGTTCTTCCCAGCGTGCCAGGGCCGTCAGCAGCTCGTCATCAATTGCGGCGTCGCGCGCATAAAGTTCGGTCGCGCGCGCGGGGTCTTTGGCGTAGAGGGTGGCGTCGGTCAGCGTGGCGCGCACGGTGGCCTGCTCCTGCTCCAGCACGTCAATTCTGGCCTGCAAGGTGTCGACCTCGCGCTGCGCCTTGTTGCTGAGTTTTTGTGCCGTCACGTTTTTTGTGTTGTCGTTCGACTTTATGCTTTTTTGGCCTCTAGCCCCCGTCTGTTGTGCGTTGGCAGCTATCGAATTAGCAGCGGCTTGAATTTCCTTGCTGCGTTTGGATTGCAACAGCCAGTCCTGCACGCCGCCTTCGTATTCGCGCCACAGCCCGTCGCCCTCACAGGCAATGGTGCTGGTCACCACGTTGTCCAGGAAGGTGCGGTCGTGGCTGACCAGAAACACGGTGCCCGCGTAGTTTTGCAGCAGTTCTTCCAGCAGTTCCAGCGTTTCAATGTCCAGATCGTTGGTCGGCTCATCGAGCACCAGCACGTTGGCGGGCCGGGCAAACAGGCGTGCCAGCAGCAGCCGGTTGCGCTCGCCGCCTGAGAGGGAGCGCACGGGCGAGTTGGCGCGCGCCGGTGAAAACAGGAAGTCGCCCAGGTAGCTCTTGACGTGCTTGCGCTGGTTGCCAATCTCGATCCATTCACTGCCCGGGCTGATGAAGTCCACCAGCGTGGCGTCGAGGTCGAGCGCGTTGCGCATCTGGTCAAAGTAAGCCACTTGCAGGTTCGTGCCCGTGCGAACCTTGCCGCTGTCGGGCAGCAATTCGCCCAGAATGAGCTTGAGCAAGGTCGTCTTGCCCGCGCCATTGGGGCCGAGCAAGCCGATTTTGTCGCCGCGTAAAAGGGTGGCAGAGAAGTCCTTGATGATGACTTTGTCGCCGAAGGACAGGGTGACCTGCGTCAACTCGGCCACCAGCTTGCCGCCCAGCGCGCCAGCGGCAACATCCATCCTGACTTTGCCAACGGCTTCGCGGTGCGCTTTGCGGCTGGCGCGCAGGTTTTCCAGGCGCACGATGCGGCTCTCGCTGCGGGTGCGCCTCGCTTCCACGCCCTTGCGGATCCAGATTTCTTCTTGCACCAGCAGCCGGTCTGCCTTGGCGCTGATGACCGCTTCTTGTGCCAGCTGATCTTCCTTGAGAAGCTGATAGCGGGCGTAATTGCCGTCATAGGAGCGCAGGATGCCGCGGTCCAGTTCAATGATGCGCGTCGCCACCCGGTCCAGAAAACTCCGGTCATGGGTGATGGCGACGACGCTGCCCTTGAAGCCAATCAGCAGGTCTTCCAGCCATTCGATCGAGTCCAGATCGAGGTGATTGGTGGGTTCGTCCAGCAGCAGCACGTCGGGCTCTGCCACCAGCGCTTGCGCCAGCGCCACCCGTTTCTTGGTGCCGCCCGAGAGTGTGCCGACGATGTCGTTTTCGTTCAGATGCAGGCGGTGCAGCGTTTCGGTGACGCGCTGCGCCCAGTTCCAGCCGCCTTGCGCTTCAATCTGGCTTTGCAGGGCGTCAAGGTCGCCCACCCCCTCGCAATATTGATCAATCAGGGCGATAACCCCCGCGATACCTGCGCTAGCAGCTACAAAAACAGTAGCGTCCTGGTCGAGCTTCGGTTCCTGCGCGACATAGGCCAGGCGCAGGTTTTGCTGCAATTGCAGGACGCCGTCATCGGCTTTCTCAAACCCGGCGAGGATTTTTAAAAAAGAGGTCTTGCCCGTGCCGTTGCGTCCAATCAGGCCGACGCGTTCGCCCGTCTCCAGGGCAAAGTCGGTGTGATCGAGTAAGGGAACGTGGCCGAAAGCCAGCTGCGCGTTGAGAAATGTAATTAATGCCATAGGGGGAGGATTATCCCGCCCCCTGAATAACCTGGCTTAAACGTCTTTTGGGGGGCGCCTAAACTTGAGAATGCGCGTGGCCAACAGCGTCTCGTAAAAAAAGCACAGCAGCGCCACCAGGAAAAAAAGAACCCCCGACAGAAAACAGAAGGTTGCGACGCGATAAATCTGCAACTCTGTCGTTTCACCGAGAAACAGGACCACGATGGTCAGACCGATCAAAAGAGAGCAAAAGGTCAGCAGCGCAATGCAGGCGTTGACCAGCGCGCCGCGTTTGCGCAAGCGTGCCAGCTCGACGTACTCCGCCGCCATGGGCTTGTTCGCCGGGGCCGCTTCGATCCGATCTTCCAGCAGGCGGGCGCGGTCGATGATGCGCGCCAGCCTTCCTGCCACCGCGCCAATCATGCCGGACACGGCGGTGAGCAGAAAGACCGGAGCGACGGCGAGCTGAATGCCATGCGAGATGGTGGCGAGGTCAGTTGTAAAAAACATGGTGACTCCTTGGGTACGATTTGACGGGCACTCAACAACGCATTATTGCTCTATTAGTAATAGCTGTATACGCCCGTTCTATAAGGGCTACAGCCCTATTTCATATAAATTTTCTGGCTGACCGGGCTTCTCAGCCCGCGGCCTGCAGCGCCAGCCCGGCGTGCTCGCGCAGCGGGTGAAAGTGGATTTTTGGGAAACGCTCCTGTGCCAGACGCACGTCATACGGGCTGGTGCACAAATAAGCCAGCGTGTCAGCCGCATCGCGCGCCATGCGCTGCGGGTAGGCGTAGACGAAGTCTTTCAGCTCTGCCGGGGTGTCAGCGGTGATCCAGCGCGCGCCGGTGTACTGGCTTGGCTCCAGGCGGATGTCGGCATCGTATTCACCTTTGAGGCGGTGCTGCACCACTTCAAACTGCAACTGGCCGATGGCCCCGAGCAACATATTGCCGCCCATCTCGGGCCGGAACACCTGAATGGCGCCTTCTTCACCGAGCTGGGCCAGCCCCTGCTGCAATTGCTTGGTGCGCAGCGGGTTTCTCAGCACCACGGTCATGAACATCTCGGGCGCAAAAAACGGCAAACCGGTGAACAGCAGGTTCACCGAACCGTCGGTGATGGTGTCGCCCAATTGCACGCCGCCGTGGGTGGTAAAGCCCACGATGTCCCCGGCGTAGGCCTCTTCGACCGCCTCGCGGCGCTGGCTCATGAAGGTCACGACGCTGGTCGGGCGCAGTTCCTTGGTGGTGCGCATGACCTTGAGCTTCAGGCCCGGCGTGTACTTGCCCGAGGCGATGCGCACAAAGGCGATGCGGTCGCGGTGGTTCGCGTCCATATTGGCCTGCACCTTGAACACCACGCCGGAGAACGCATCGTCTTCGGGGTGCACTTGTTTGATGACGGGTTGCTTGTTGACGACAAAGGAGCTGGTGCGCGGCCCCGGCGACGGTGCCAGGTCCACCAGGGCGTCCAGCACTTCCATCACGCCAAAGTTGTTCACGCCTGAGCCGAAAAATACGGGGGTCTGTTTGCCCGCCAGAAAAGCTTCGCGGTCAAACGTGGGGGAGGCCCCGGTGGCCAGTTCCATGCTTTCCAGCGCCGTGTCCCACTCGCTGCCAAAGCGCTTTTGCAGCGCAGCGGGGTCGCTCAAAGGCATGGCGTCAAAGTCCTGCGGCAAGCGCTCTGAGCCGGACTCAAATACCGTCATGGTCTGCGTGCGCAGGTTGATGATGCCGCCAAAGGTCTTGCCCTGGCCCACCGGCCAGGTCATCGGCACGCAGGGCATGCCGAGTTCACGCTCGACTTCGTCCAGAATGTCCAGCGGATCGCGCACCTCGCGGTCCATCTTGTTGATGAAGGTGATGATGGGCGTGTTGCGCTGGCGGCAGACTTCAATCAGGCGGCGGGTTTGCGACTCGACCCCGTTGGCCGCGTCAATCACCATCAGCGCCGAGTCCACGGCGGTCAGCACGCGGTAGGTGTCCTCGGAGAAGTCTTTGTGGCCGGGCGTGTCGAGCAGGTTGATGACATGGTCGCGGTAGACCATCTGCATCACGCTGGAGGCCACCGAAATACCGCGCTGTTTCTCGATTTCCATCCAGTCGCTGGTGGCGTGGCGCGTGGCCTTGCGCGCCTTGACCGAGCCGGCGATCTGGATCGCGCCCGAGAACAGCAACAGCTTTTCAGTCAACGTGGTTTTACCCGCGTCGGGGTGGGAAATGATGGCAAAGGTGCGGCGGCGGCGGGTTTCGTTGGCAAAGGACACTGGAGTTTCCGAAAAATTATTGACCCAAATGGGTAGGGATATCCGCTGACTGGTGCAGCACGCGGATGACCACAAGGCAGTCAACCTGTTGAACGTAAAAAATGACGTAGGGGAACTTCTTCACGGTCCAGCTACGCAAGCCTGTGAATCCGATTTGAAGACCGTAGCGAGGAGATCCCGTGGCGGGGTTGCGGCGCAAATGAAGCAGTTCTGCATCCACGGCCATTGCAAAATCACCCACCACGTGCGGCGCTTCCCTACGGTAATAGGCTCGTGCGTCGGCCAAGTCACGCATGGCGTGACGCTGCATGGTTAAACGCTTCATGCCGAACGCGTGGTTTCTATCGTTACGCCAGACTCAGCGAGAAAATCCTTGCGCAATTCGTCCCAGTCCCCGGCGGAACCAGACTGCATTCCGTCTTCCAGCAGTGCCTTGAACCGCTCCTCGCTGGCACGCTCTTCGTCGCGCCGAAGCAGGTCACGCACATACTCGCTGGCCGAACTGTAGCCCCGCGCCTTAATGCGTCCATCGACAAAGGCCTTCAGGTCGTCAGTCAGGGAGATATTCATGGTTACGGTGCTCATGAACGGATTTTAGTCTGCTTGGCAAAGATTGCCAAGAGGGCCGCCGTGCATTGACACCGTGCATGGCACGGCGGATTTGCATACAGAAAAACGTTCGATGCAGATTTTGTCGGCGGTCAAGTAAATCGTTCAAAGCAATCACAGGGGTAGCCCTTCATAAGGCGCGCGCACTGGCATTTGTATAATCCCAACTTTCCGAGGAGCGTTGCAGTTCACGCATGTTGAACGAGGCTCGGACCGCGTGCTTTGGCTTAAGGGCTGAATCACCGCATCAACTGCGCTCACCCACTGGTCTGTGCGGTGAGTCTTTCACTGAAAGTCCCTTGCACAGTTCAGTGCTTTTCAAATCAACTTTTGGAGTGAGTCATGAGCACCGTATCGAATACTGTCAAAAATCAAGACCATGTGATCGCCGACCCGGGCCTCGCCGCCTGGGGCCGTAAAGAAATGAACATTGCCCAGACCGAAATGCCCGGCCTGATGGCGATTCGTGAAGAATTTGCCAAGACCCAGCCGTTGCAGGGCGCACGCATCACCGGCTCGCTGCACATGACGATCCAGACCGCTGTGCTGGTGGAAACCCTGCAGGCGCTGGGCGCCACCGTGCGCTGGGCCTCTTGCAACATATTTTCGACCCAAGACCATGCCGCTGCGGCCTTGGTGGAAGCGGGCACGCCGGTGTTCGCCTACAAGGGCGAATCCTTAAGCGACTACTGGGACTACACGCACCGCATTTTCGAGTTTGGCGGTAAAAAGGGCTCCGCGCTTGAAGGCCCGAACATGATTCTGGACGACGGCGGCGATGCCACGCTGCTGATGCACCTGGGTGCGCGGGCCGAGAAAGACATCAAGCTGCTGGCCAAACCCGGCAGCGAAGAAGAGATTTGCCTGTTCGCGGCCATCAAGGCCAAGCTCAAGCTGGACCCGACCTGGTACAGCCGCCGCCTGAAAAACATCATCGGCGTGACCGAAGAAACCACCACCGGCGTGCACCGCCTCAACGACATGTCGGCCAAGGGCGACTTGATGCTGCGCGCCATCAACGTCAATGACTCGGTCACCAAGAGCAAGTTCGACAACCTGTACGGCTGCCGTGAGTCGCTGGTGGACGGCATCAAGCGCGCCACCGACGTCATGATTGCCGGCAAAGTGGCATTGATCGCCGGCTATGGCGACGTCGGCAAAGGCTGCGCCCAGGCGATGCGCGCGCTCTCGGCGCAAGTGTGGGTGACGGAGGTGGACCCGATCAACGCCCTGCAAGCGGCGATGGAAGGCTTCAAGGTTGTCACCATGGAATATGCCGCTGATAAATGCGATATTTTTGTCACCTGCACCGGCAACCTGAATGTCATCACTTACAAGCACATGGCGGCCATGAAGGACCAGGCCATCGTCTGCAACATTGGTCACTTTGACAACGAAATTGATGTGGCCTCGCTGGACAAATGCAAGTGGGAAGAGATCAAGCCGCAGGTCGATCATGTGATCTTCCCGGCCAAGGGCAAGCTGCCCGCCAAACGCATCATCCTGCTGGCCAAGGGCCGTTTGGTGAACCTGGGTTGCGGCACCGGCCACCCCAGCTTTGTGATGAGTTCGAGCTTTGCCAACCAGACGATTGCGCAGATTGAACTGTTCACCAAGCCCAAGGAATACAAGGTCGGCAAGGTCTATGTGTTGCCCAAGCATCTGGATGAAAAAGTGGCACGCCTGCACCTGGGCAAGGTCGGTGCCATGCTGTCCGAGCTGACCGATGAGCAAGCCGCGTACATTGGCGTGAGCAAAGCGGGCCCCTACAAGGCAGACAGCTACCGTTATTGATCGTTGTGCGGCAAAACGGCCCCGGACCCGTTCCGGGGCGCCGCATCTGCCAGCGATGGCTGCCCCCTTTATGAATGACAACCCCTTCTATGCGTGCTGACCAATTACTCGTGCAACGGCAACTGGCCAGCACCCGCTCGCAGGCCCAGCGCCTGATTGCCGACGGCGTGCAGTGGCTCAAGGGCTCGGAGTGGAAGACCGTCAGCAAAAATGGCGACGAGATTCCGCTGGAGGCTGAACTGAAGCTTCTCAACGACGCCGAGGCGCGCTACGTGTCACGCGGCGGCCTGAAGCTGGAGGCGGCGCTCAAACAGGTCGGTTTGTCCGTGACC
>Ga0209125_1003014_pt1 | contig 12123 bp, 8 predicted proteins | sample BarGraIncub1131A_FD_184503 | JGI IMG/M metagenome (GOLD analysis project Ga0209125, IMG submission 184503) | Arctic peat soil microbial communities from Barrow, Alaska - Barrow Graham LP Incubations 11-31A (SPAdes) (version 2) | ecosystem: Environmental > Terrestrial > Soil > Wetlands > Peat... | reverse complement strand
TTTAAATAATTCAAGCCACTCCTTACTCAGGAAACCCACCTTTCCTCGTGGGATACCATCATAAACTTCCAGAAAAATCACATTACCAATTCCCACCTCTTTCATCGATTCCAGATCACCTGTTATGCCTTTTCTGGAAAGGTTACCATCCATAAAATACCAATAGACTCCGGGACGAACTGCATCAGGTGGATTCAAAAAAAACTTTTTCAGTTTTTCAGTTGTTGGTTTATCATCCACCGCTTTGTAATTAAAGCCTTCGAAGACAAATATTACAATAATAGTGAAAAACACGATAAAAACGTTTTTCATATTTAAAATTTTAAATGCAATGAAAATTACTTATTCAATGGGGAACTCTGATAATTGATTCTTGCATAAGGAATACTACCGATCTTCTCATCGATCACATATCCCCACTTTTTGATATACTCCCTGCCGGGAAGAAACTTATCGTTGGTTTTATGCAATAATTGTACTAATTTCATTTCCAGGTCATCTTTTATCTGTTGATATTCTATAGTGGACCCCAATGTTAGGACCAATTAATGATCACTTTTAAGTGGTTTGTTTTTCAAATTTACAATTATTTTTCAAATCATTTTAAATTTATATTTTTTGATGGTAAGGTATTGATACGAGATAACTCCACATTGAGTTATCTCGTATCAATACCTATGCAGCAGCTAAGCATTGATAAGTATGGTGGGGGGTCTTATACCCCAGACTTTGATGCGGTCGTTCATTGTTGTAATGGTTAAAACATTGATTCATACCTTCAAACAATTCAACCCCATTCTGTGGTGGCATCAAATAGATGTACTCATATTTAACACTTCGCCAAAGGCGCTCCACAAAAACATTATCCAAGGCACGTCCTTTTCCGTCCATGCTTATCTTGATAGGTTTTGGTTCAGATAGAACCCATCTTAATTTATTTTAAGTGTAGGAATGCTGATTTCGCTTTAGTATCCATATGCAGTAAACTCACCTAAATTTGCAAAAGTATTAGTACCCGTACCCTTTGTCATATATATTCTTACATATCGCATCAAAGGTGATCCAGGTACTGAATACATTTGTGGAGTATTGATCCCCAAAAACTTAAATGAGTTATAAGATGTCCAGTTTATACCATCCATACTTCCTTGAATTATAAAATCAGTAAAACTAGTAAAAGAATTCTGTCGGGAGGTTAATTCCACATTACCCACATTTACAGCTTGTAACATATCTATCGCCAACCAATGAGGGTATTGTGTAACAGGGGTTGGCCATACTACATGCCAATAAGTAGTAATATTATCATCAATTGCAAGTCTTGGAGGGCCACCGGTAGGAAGCAGACCAGTTGCCGTATAAGAATCAGCAGTGGCAATCCAGTTGGCTTTACTTATTTTTGCTGATATATGTTGAACAAGATAATCAGTATAAAAAGTATCGATACTTGTCGTATCGGGAAGATACAAAGTCCTGTACTTGTATGTGGTGCCGACTTTATAATCGGATATAACGGAGCTAGGCTGCTTCATCTTAGCGCGGACTGTTTTCAACACTCCCGCAATATTCGTATAGGTAAAGTCCGATGAATAAGCGCCCAGCGTTATATCAGCATCTCCCCAAATAATAGTGACTATTCCATTTGCATCTATTATATTAGACCTTACATTGCGACTCAGCAAAAGCGACTGATACAGATTACCATAGACTGACCTGATTATCTCTACCGGTACTGAAGAATTTCCCAAATTATCATAAGTTTTGATTTCAAAAGAATAGCTCTTTTCAGGTAAATTTTCAATCATGGTGCTGATGGTATCAGCTATGGCCGGGATATTGATCTCGACAGAATCCGCATAATTATTCCAGAAAATCTTTGCTTTTACTACCGTGGGATCAACTCCCCTCAGCCAGGAAATCTTTATTCTGTTATGACCCGGTTGAGCATAAGGGTTGCTAATTTGTTGGGGATAGATTAACCCACCAGGGACAACATATTGATTATACTTACTATCCATCTTCTTACAGGCAGTGAAAACCGAAAGGGTTATGAATAAAACTATTAAATAGCTTGATATTGTTTTCATTTTAAATATTTTAAATTTAAAAAAGTAACATATTTTAAGGTATTATCTGACCCCAAAATGTAATTTCAGATAGAACTACCTGAGCTATATCACCATAGGTTTTCGTTGTTTTAAAACGAATATAGCGTACCGGAGGGGGATCAGTAGTAAAGTCAAAATCCATTCCCTGAACACAAGCATAACTTATATCATCAGCGGTATTAACACCAAATTTACTACCAGAAGGTTTCAATGTATTAAATTGCCCTAACAACGTCCAACTACTATCCCAACTACCATTAGGATTGGGGGCATTGGACCCCCATATTTCAAATTTTTCCGGGACAGCGCCATTATAGGCATAATTTTGTCTTTGAAACACCTTGAACCTGCTTATCATCACCTTTTGACCAAGATCAAAAGTAAACCACTCGGGGATAACGTTACCGGCCGCGAGTGTTGCATAAATATCATTTAAATTATTTGTAATCCCATTAAATAGATTGGCTATGTTGTTGCTTGTAGCCAGGATTGTAGCATCAGTAGGTAATACCAAACCATGAATAAGAGTTCTAGGAATTAGTATTTCGTACATAGGCTTCAGCAATTTCTTTAAGGTGTCGGACCTGTTGTTCCATCGGTCGCGCAGAAATACAGCAAATGTTAATTGCGTTGTATCGAATCCTCTGTAGGAAAATTTTCCCTCCTTCGCTCCTGTATAAAAAGTAGTTACCGGCGCCCAGGTGCCCCGACCGGTAGTGTCCACAATTACTACTATAGCCAGATCTGCCTGGAGTTCATTTATAAAACTGACAGATACACCACCGAAGGCAGATATAAGTTCCAACTTAGTAAATGCCGACTGTATAGGCGGTGTCAACGGATGTACAGTTATGATTTGCGGTTCGGATTCCTTTTCGTTTTTGCCAACACTGTATATTTTTACTTGATGGCTTAACGTATCACCAAAACCCACTAAGGCAAGTGTATCTGAATAATGGGATGATGATTTGGCTTGCCGGAAGACACCAGGTTGTATTTCATATACCGCCTTCACATAAGATAAGTTAATATCCAAAGGAATCTTGTAAGTAAGAATCGACCCTCCGGGAGTGGATGCAATCTTTATATCACTAACTTGTGAAGGTGCCGGGGCGTTGGGGTCTATATATGAATTTCTTTCTTTTTGGCAGCCATACCAGCCGATGGCAAATATGATCGCTGCAATAAAATAAAGTATTTTTTTCATTTTGCAAACTTTTAAATATATAATCAATAATTTTAACTTCATATAGATGCAATATTTACCATCCCAGGTTTTGTACTAAGTTTCTGTTCGTATTAATATTACCATCCTGTATGGGCCAGAAATAATCTTTTGACCCGAATTTTTGATTAAAATAGGTAATGGGTCTATAATAATCGGCCGCTAATATCTGTCTGCCATCCCAGCCTGTGATAGGAGCATTTAAAACTTTAGCAGCCTCATTCCAACGGCGCAAATCCCAAAACCGTTGACCCTCAAAGGCCAATTCTATCAGCCGTTCCTGGTGTATGATTTCTCTCAAACCAAATTGAGTAGTAAACTTTGAAGGATTGGAAGAATAATTAGTCCATGATGATTCTACTGATTGCAAACCTGCCCGTGTCCGAATGGGATTAATGTAATCATACACTTCTTGTGTGGGACCTTGAGATTCGTTTAAAGCCTCAGCATACCATAGGTATAAACTGGATAAGCGGGTGATAGGGAAGAAATAATTGATTGTCGTAACACTTGGAACAGTCACATTAATTATATTTTGATAGTGTATCCATTTTTTAATAAAGTATCCGGTAACTGAACCTCGATCAGGGCTGCTGTTATTTGCCTGGCCGTGCTTACAATCTAAAGAGAAAAGCGTCAAATCTGTTTTGTCATTATACTGTCCCTGTCCATACCATATACCGCCATCAAAACCTAAATCGGCATAAAATCTGGGTTCTCTATTAAAATTCAGGTAAGCACTGGTAGAACCGTTCCGGATATATAATCTATCGTCATATCCTGCTGTACGTAAGGTATACCGGTTATTGTAATCCCATGTCTTATCTTCATTAATAGGAACCCCATTTTGCGAATAAAACATTTCTGCCATTTTTAATGGTGCTGAATTATCTCCCCTGACACCATAATTATCTGAACGAAGTGGATCTACATAGGGCATTGATGCATTTTGCTGACCGCTGATTATGGAATTCCTGTTAGCCCAGATTATCTCGCTGTTCCAGTTCACGGTAAGGCAGTTCCGGATACTCAGTTGCGTTACAATGGTATCGGTGAGGTGGTACTGCTGAAAGCTCGGATTATAATAATATAACTTTAAGCCTATCTGTTGGCACATATCTATAGCCTTTTTACAGGCAACTGCCGCCGAATCCCATTTCGCTATCGAAACGGTTTGATTAAATAGCTGGGTACCTTTATTGTCTTTTAACTGTGCCTGGTCGGAATTCCCATTGAATAAAGGACTGGCAGCGTATATCAATACTTGTGCCTTAAAGGTCAATGCAATGGCTTGGGTAGTGCGCCCTAACTCTTGCTGAGGATCTTCAATGATCACCGGAAGGCCGGGCATTGCTTCATCAATAAGTTTTGTAATATAGCTAAAGCAGGAATCTACCGGATCACGATATATTTTCACATCGCTTATACTTGCATCAATCGGAATATTTACCTTCATCATCGGGATCGGTCCATACATTCTTACCAAATAAAAATGGTAATATGCTTTTAGAAATTTTACTTCCGCAATCCATCTACTCTTTTCAACTGCATCCATGTCGGGTACCTTGTCAATATTCTCCATAAAAATATTGCAATCCCGGATTCCCTCATATAAGTAAGTCCAATTGTCGCCAATAGGACTTACTTTATTTTGTAAACCTTTGGCAATATTAAAATATCCACCAAATGACGCAAGCCGCCAAACTTCATCACCTCCCAATATGGCAGGATCACTATTTAAGTCGCCATCATGCGGCATAAATGAATAACAGGTAAATAAATATTTCTCTGCCTGGGTACGCATCGTAAAAGCATTATCGAGGGTAGCAATGTTATCCGGAACCACATCTAAAAACTTGTTGCACGAGCTAACCACAATTAAAATAATCAGTGCGAAAACTCCTATTAGAATATTTTTTTTCATGATACTTCTTGTTTGGTATTTTAAATACACATCTGTAATAGTGCTCATAAATCTCAGTTATATAATTTTAATTGAAACTCACGCTTAAACCAATGTTAAATACTTTTTGTATTGGATAACCTAATCCGTTGCCACCCATTTCTACATCCCACAATTTGAACTTACTGAAAGTTAACAAGTTGGTCGCATTAGCATATAAACGGAAATTAGATGTGTGAAGTTTGACCAGAAGTTTTTTAGGAAGTGTAAAGCCAATCTCTACTTGTTTCAATCGTAAAAATGAACCATCACGCATAAACCATGTACTTGGCTGGGCATCATTTGAGTTAACCGTTGGACTTAGTCTTGGCCAAAGTGCATTTACATTCTGGTTGTCCTCAGACCAATAACTGTCAGCATACGCTTTTAACACCTGGTTTTGATACAATCCGTTTGCAACTTCACCATTATACACATAATTAACAAATGGTGCTGTAGCAACTGGATCTATCCAAAATGATTCATTGGCTAATCCCTGAAAAAAAGCAGAGCAATCAAAACTTTTATAACTTGCTGAAAAGCCAAAGCCATAAGTAATTTCCGGTAAGGTGGGATTACCAATAGGTACCATATCAGCTGTCGTAATCTGTCCATCCTTATTTACATCTAAATATTTAATATCTCCACCGCCATATACCCCAAAGTTTTGTTTGGGCGAGTTAAGCGCTTCTTTATCGTCAATAAACAATCTCTCTGCGATATAACCGTATTGCTGATAGATGGAATTTCCTATGCGACTTCTGTACGGTTCATCATATTTTGGTTCTTCATATGCCGTGTATTTACTGGTGGCATAGGTGAAATTTCCTCTAAATGTTACGGATATTCCATTATTAAAATACTGCGAATAATCCATTGAAAGATCAGTACCTTTTCCTGATGCTGCACCAACATTAGCCCTGATTGGAGCCTCAAAACCCATGGTAACGGGGATACCTGCTCTGGTCATCAGAATATTCTTTCGGTCTTGGGTGTAATATTCCGCCTGGATGTTTAATTTATTAAACAAACCTATTTCAAGGGCAAGATTTTTTTGCGTTGAAGTTTCCCAAGTAATATCCGTGTTTGAATATCTTGAAATAGATACTCCATTTAAGCCAAATGCACCTGTCTCAAATTGTCCAAAGGTTGCACCCCTGCCGGGATTATTCATATTTACATTAGATAAATAGAAGAAACGGTCTGAAGCAGAACCAATTGCATCATTACCAATAAGCCCATAAGTGGCTCTTAATCGTAAATTGGAAACCACCGACTTAACAGGTTTAAAGAATTTTTCATTAGAAATACTCCAGGCTAAACCGGCAGAAGGGAAGAATCCATAGCGTTTCGTTTGATAAAATCGTTCCGATCCGTTATAACCAAAATTAAATTCTGCAAAATAGCGGCTGTCATAAGCGTAAGTAGCTCTTCCCGATAATCCTAAGTTTCTGAAGGGAAGCGATTGTTGGAGATCTACTGCGTTAGGAGATAATTGATTTCTCAGCATATAAACCAGCAAGCCACTAAAACTATGCTTCTCGTTAAAGACTCTGCTGTAATTTAACATCGATTCCATATATAAAGTAGAACTAAGTGTTGGTGTGCTTCCGCCGTATCCTAAATATTCTGTACCCGTAGTCTCATTGATACCAGATATTCCATACGTATTCGTTAACTGATCATAACCGTTAAGCGCATAATAGTATGGATTATAGGATCTGCTTACATCGAAATAGGAATTCCGGTTGGTGTTTATCATGGTCCTGAAAGAGAGACCCGGTGTCAAAAAAGACAAATCCTGCTTAGCCTCTAACTGTGCCAACATTAATGAGCTGGAATAATCTTTATATCCTTTGGTCATATTTGCATAAGGATTCAAATACTGGCCAACATCATAATTTCCAAACAAAATATGCTTTACGAATTGATGTTGTGCATCAACCGGATAATAAGCAGGAAATAATACCGGATTTGTTCTCATTACATCTTGGTACACGGCCGCACCTCCGTCAATCGGTCCCTGATAGTCATCAAAATTTCCGCTTAACCGTACAATGACTTCAGTTGATTTTGTTACATTAATGGTAATATTGCTACGCAGCGTATAGCTTTTTAAATCAATATTATTGTTAAAATTATTACGCTTATCAACATTCATAATACCATTATCCTTGTTAAATGATCCGGATATAAAATATTTGGCAACATCTCCGCCACCGCTCAAGTTCACGGTCGTTCGTTGAACCGAAGTGTTATCCTTAAACATGATCTTTTTCCAGTCATTAGCAGGATAAACATAAGGATTGGATCCGAGGGCTCCTGTATTTGCTATCCTCTCTGAGCTATAAAATATCGGATTTAATGGATTACGGGTTAGAAGCGCTTCATTTGCCATCTTCATATAGGTAACCGGATCGGCTAACTGAACATTTGAAGTTGGCATTGATAAAGAATTCTCAACTCTGAAAGACAGTTGTGCTTTGCCCTTCTTGCCCTGCTTTGTGGTTACCAATATAACGCCGTTGGCACCACGGGCTCCATATAAAGCTGTTGAAGTAGCGTCCTTCATAATAGAAAAACTTTCAATATCGTCTGGTTGAAGCCTGGCCAAATCCTGTGTGGTCAGTTCCATGTTGTCAATCAGGATTAAGGGTGACGTTTTGTATCCGAATGTAGTTACACCACGAATAAAGAAATCCGCGTTATCCTTACCCGGCTCACCACTACGTTGGTAGGCAATAACTCCTGCAACACGTCCAGCCAAAGCAGTGGTTAGATTACTTGAAGGAATCTTTAAGTCAGACATTTTAACGGAAGTAACCGAACCAACCAAATCGGTTCTCTTTTGGGTACCAAATGCGACAACTACTACTTCACCAAGGTCTGTTACTTTATCAACAAGTTTGATTGTGAAATCACTCGTGTTGTTAACTGGAATCTCCTGTCTTTCATATCCAAGATATGTAATTTCAAGAATAGCATTAGGCGATGAGACCTGAATGGTAAAGGCTCCATTTACATTGGTAATCGTGGCATTGGTGGTTCCTTTCTCCTTAATGGACACACCGATTAAAGTCTCAGAAGTTTTAGCCGAAAAGACTGTTCCTGTTACTTTAAATTTAGCCATTCCATTATCTGTAATAACAATGATTTTATCAATAACAGTATAGGAAAGATTGGTATTTTTAAATGCTTTATCAAGAATATCTTTGATAGTAGCATTCTTCATATTCAAATTAACCTCAATATTAGTATTAATCTGATTATCCTTGTAGAAAATGTTAAAATCGCTTTGTTCTTCAATCGCTTTAAATACTTTTCCAAGTGTAGCCGAAGAAAAATTTACATTTAACTTCTTCTCTTGTGAATAGGTAGCAGCAGAAAGATTCATTACAGCAATTACGGTCAACAGTAGAGTTAACTTCATAATCCTAAATAATTTAATAATGATGTGTTTTGATAATGAAAATAAACACAGGTGTACTTCTTTTTTCATAACTTTGTAAGTCTTCAAGTTAATAACTGATCAAGTATTATTGATTTTAAACAAATCGCATTGTTTTAAGACATGAATCGGGAAACGTTGGTGCGTTTTCCGATTCTATTATAACTATTTTCCTTTTTAGACCATAGGCATTATCGCTTTTATATATTTTTATTTTTTGAGATTAATGAAAACATCATTTAATTCTATTGAATAACTAATTGGTGTTGTAATTTTTATGGCTTCTAAAACCTGAACAAGCGGCTCATTATGTGTAAATTTACCGGTAAATCTTTCTTTCAAAAGTTCCTCGCTCTGCAAATGAATCGTTACGCCATACCATCTTTCCAATTTAGTGGCTATCTCATCAAAAGTTTCGCTGGTAAAATATAATTTTTGTTCTTTCCAGGCAGTTGCAGTTTCAGTATTCGTTTGTGCAAGCAGAATATTCTCATTGGTATTTATTTCAATAATACTATCCTTTAAATTTTCTTGTTTATTTGATTTCAAAATATTATCAAGAATAGACCCAATGTTCTCTTTAAAAAAAATCGATTTTTGGTTAGGCTTTAAAATAGCAAGTATCTTTTTAGTTGACACCTGTTCTATCGATACCTTACCATTTATCAATGTAGTTTCCACAAAAAGATCAGATGGATAAGATTTCACATTAAACGCAGTACCATATGCTTTGATATTTATTTTTCCGGTCTTAACAACAAAGGGCTTATGAGGGTTCTTAACAACCTCAAAAAAGGCTTCTCCTGAGAGAATAACATCCCTTTTTTGCTCATTATAATCAGAATAATAGATTAGATTACTTCCTGAGTTTAACCAGACCTTTGTACCATCGGGGAGAACAATCTGTGTTTTAGAACCTTTGGGCGCTATGACTTCATTTTTAGCAGATAAGGACACCTTTGCCTTTAAAGAGTTTAAACTAAAGACCAACCAAGACAAGCTAATAGAGATTACAACAATTGATGCCATTTTCAATAAAGAGCGGAATATCAATCTTCTTTTTCTCTTCGCTTCTGCCTCTACACTAATATCTATTTGGCGTTTAAACATTTCCCAAGATATGTCGCTATTAAAACGACCATCTGATGATGCATGAGAAACTTCCCACATGTCTTTCATTTCAAAAAACAGCTTCTTATTAGATTTGCTCTCTTCAATCCATTCCAGCAAATACTCCTTTTCCTCTACCGAAGCATCTCCGGTAAGTACTCGAGCAATTAATCCGATATCGTCGTTTGATTTTTTCATAATATCTACATATATTAATACAAAGAAGCGTGGACTTACCCCCCCTCGAATCTTTAAAAAATTCGATAATTATTAAAATATTTTCAAAAAAATTAAAAGCAGAATTAAATAGTCCTTTAATGCATCGTGCATAATTCGTAAAGCCTTAGAAATGTGCTTTTCAACTACTGAGACCGAAATATTAAGTTTCGCAGCAATTTCTTTGTTTTTAAAACCTTTTTGCCTACTAAGTTCAAAAACATTTCTGCACTGATCTGGTAACCGAGAAATCACATCCTCAATTTGTATCTCCATTTCAAATAAACTTTTGGCTGTACCGTGTTCCGAATTATAATATTCAAGCTCCTTTAAGGCTAGCATATCATGAATAATTTGATGATGCTTTTCCGTTATCTTTTTATAATTTATATAGTTAATGCATCTATTGTGAACAGAACGAAAAAGGTAGGCTTTTAATATGGAGTCAGATTCTAAATCAAATTGCTTTTCCCATAAATTAGAGAATATCTCCTGAACAATATCTTCTGCAACAAAATCTTCGTCTATAAATTTACACGCATAGTGACACAATCTACTATAGTAGTGCTTAAAAACAAGTTCAAAATTATGCTGATATTTTTCCATTTGAAGGTTTTTTACTCCTTTAGTAAACTAACCTGCATTATTCATGAATTTCCAATAAATCATCACAGTATACACAATATAAGTTAGTTAAGCAGTTTTAAGAAAAAAATAAAGTTTTTTACAGATTTTCTGAAATACACTATTCTGCTGTGATTGTTAAATTTCATGAATTATTCAGGCTAAAAACTCTTTCAAATTTTATTCAAAAACAAGACCCTTAAACAACGGATAAAAGTATTTTTTTTAGAATAAGTGTGTCTGTTGATCATTGTATAGTGACATATTATATAGTAAAAAAAACATTAATATTTAGTTTAACCCTGCTGTTGAATGAAGAAATTCAGTTATCCTGCCATTAAGGGCGAGAGAACAAAAGTAGAAAAGAATGATTGGTTTTGTAAAAATATGAACCTACTAAATTTACAAAAATTAATCAAATTTATCATTTCATTCAAGGACAAAAATACAGCGATTCAGATTAAAAAATATATTATTGGAAATTAAATAGTAACAAAAGAATGAAAAATATATTTTCCAGTTTAGTACATGACAAAAATTATAAACACCTAACTTTCAATAATATGTGTTAATAACCTGGCAGTAACTATTTTGAATAAATGTATTTACAATATTGATATTCAGTATTTTATGTGATATACTTCCAGATATGACACCAAGATACATGAACACCAAGATTGAGAGTAAAAATACCATTTTAATCACAATATTAACAGAAATCTTCGGGGATAAAATGAATTTAGCCCGAATTAAGTTCTTTGGTTTATTTATATGTGCTCTTTGCAAAGTGCAAACGGTTTGTTTTGAGAAGTTAGCGGTCAGCTTCGATACAGATGCAAGAGTTGATTCTTCTTTACGTAGAATACAACGATTTATGTCTGATTATCTGCTAGATACAAATATAATAGCTCGCTTGGTTTTCTCTCTCTTACCTCACAAACCACCATATCGACTGGCATTGGACAGAACAAACTGGAAGTTTGGTTCCTCAAATATCAATATTTTGGTTATTGCAATTGTTTACGAATGTGTAGGGAGTAGAAAGTATGATGGAAACAGTGATTTCCAATAATCAGGTAATAACCAGAAACCAGTTGCTAATCAATCAAGGAGAAGGTACTAGTAAGATGATTTTCCAGCAATTCAGCGTAAAGATTTTTTCAAGGTCATTGGTAATAGTTACTCCATTAAAGCCATGGCAATAGCTAATGGTAACAGTGCGTTACCAAAAAATTAAACGAGCAATTTTATTTTGTTTGGTTGAACCTCCTTTTTTGATTTGTATTGATTAACTCCAGATTCGGGAATGGGGCATTTCCGCAACGGTTTTCAAGCCGTGGGCTGTATCTTTATCCAGGTTGATATGGTATCATATTAGTTTCTTCACACTGATATATCGTAAGATAAGCTATCATTTTCTTCCATAGGTCAACTATTGTTTGTTTGGAAT
>Ga0209125_1003013_pt1 | contig 12124 bp, 11 predicted proteins | sample BarGraIncub1131A_FD_184503 | JGI IMG/M metagenome (GOLD analysis project Ga0209125, IMG submission 184503) | Arctic peat soil microbial communities from Barrow, Alaska - Barrow Graham LP Incubations 11-31A (SPAdes) (version 2) | ecosystem: Environmental > Terrestrial > Soil > Wetlands > Peat... | reverse complement strand
AACTTCATCCAAGAACAATACGACATTATTCTCTGATGCATACTGAAATATCTCTCTGATGTTTTTTCCAGTCTTCCCTAAGTACGAGGAAATCAACTCGTCTAAATGGACAATCATTAACGGAAAACCAAGCTCGTTAGCAATTGCTCCTGCGAGCATGGTCTTTCCTGTACCTGGAGGGCCATATAAAAGAACTCTGTTGATCGGATTGAGTCCGTGTCTCTCAAGCTCTTCTGCATTTTTCCATTCAGACATTAGTCTACGCATAAGGTCTTGATTGTCTGAGCTCAGAACTACGTCTGTTATTCTTGTGGAAGGCTCTTGAATGCTGAATAATTGATTGTCTCGGTTTTGTTGGAGTTTGGCTGTATAGCGATGAGTAGGTTGTCTCGGGGCAGCGATGGTACTTGCACTCAATCCAGCGGAGGATCCAGCAACTACTGATAGTAAGCCCCTTAAACGTTTAACTTGGAGATTATGGTTTTTGTCCTTTGCATCGTTGATCTCGTTCTCTAAGATACGCAAAGCAGCGAGCTTGTCACCGTTTGCAAGCGCCGTCACAATTTTTTCAAATTGATTAATTTTTATCATTACCGTAATAGCTCCTTAAGATATATTCTATCTGTTAAGATAGTAACAAATTACGTTAATATTGCATATGCTTATTTAGCGTAATCTACTTATTAAGTATACGGCGTATTGAGTAACTTATCAAATACACCTCTCTCAAAAAATTCAAAAGTTCCGGATGGGACCTATCGCTCTTGGTTGCGAGCCGAAAAGATTACCCCTCCCCCCCTTATAAACAATGTAGGAACGGCCTATGCGTACGAATGCTCACTGCTTGCTGGGGTTGATATTACCACTGTTACGTAGTAGAATAATCAAGCAGTGCTGTTCTAACTTCGGAGAGAACGGTGCACCAAAATTTGGCGAATGTAGCTCACTTGGTTAGAGCGCCGGGTTGTGGTTCCGGAGGTAGTGGGTTCAATCCCCATCATTCGCCCCAAATTAAAAACGAGACCTTTTGGTCTCTTTTTTAACATATTTTTAAAACGTTTTGTGCTAATATCAACATATGGAAAGAATAATTAATTCGACTGATAGATTAGGCTCAAATGAAAAAGATGAGCGTGAAAAAGTAATTCACGAAATTCAATCGACCATTACTTCGTTATTATCCTCAGTTCCGGAGGGTTGTGGCACTTGGATAGATAAAGAATTTTGTGCTCAAATAGATGGGCCAGGTTTACCTAAAACAGCTTTTATATCTCGAACCTTTGAAGAAGTGGGCGATGAGCACGTTTCTGGGGTCAGGTACGAATACCAGATTAACCTTGCTTACCCGGTATTCTTCCCAGACGAAATCGCTGAAGTGGAATACGAGGAACATTATTACCTAATAACTCCAGATGATCAACTTTTAAAATTAAAAATAATTGAACATGATTATATTTCTCGTCCTGACATCGGAACGCCAAAATCAATGGATGAATTTGTTTCCATCATGGGCGCAAGAAAAGACGATTTAGATCAGATGAGAGTAAATCTAAAAATGCAATTAGAGTTGGGCATGAATGGGCAACCCGTTCTAACTGCCGAGGCTAAATGGATCGCAGAGGCGTTGAAGAATGCCAAGGTTATGCAAACAGGCCCAAAAAACGCGTAGCCAATCTATCGACTTTATTATTGAGTTATAATATAAACACAAGCGAAAACCTATGGATCTAAATAATCATATAGTTGCAAATGACACCGGCAAGTCATTCCATAATAGTGGATTTGCTGAAGTCGCTAATGGAAATCATTTTGGGTCTACGTCGAATGTTTCTTTCGATCAGCGTTTGCAAATTGACCGTAATCGACAAATTATTGCAAGTTATCAAAGGTCAACTTTGGGTAATGCACACGGATCGCTGAAGGCGAAGCAAGCCGTACGGAGGGGTGTTAGTAGAATTAGCATGCCTCAAAGGCCCGTATTGCAACAACGAAATAGTTTTAGTTCTGCGCCGAGATATTTTAGAGAGCCGGCAGCTCGTCGATTTGACCCTTACGCTTAAATCTCGCGCATTGTCTCGATATCGGCACCAATTGAGTTTAAGCGATTTGCAAAGTCTTCGTATCCGCGGTTGATTGAATAAACGTCACGCAAGGTCGAGCAACCTGGGGTTGCCAGCATGGCAAGCAAAATCACAGCAGATGGTCGTAGCGCTGGAGGCGAGATTATCTCAGCCGGCTTCCATTTAGTTGGTCCAGTAATAAATACTCTGTGGGGATCAACAAATTCAATTTTTGCATTTAGCTTACTGAGTTCGGTAAAATATATTGCTCGGTTTTCGTATGACCAATCATGGACAAGTGTGCGGCCATTTGCCACGGTCGCAATTAGGCCTAGGAACGGTAAATTATCCATATTAACACCAGGAAATGGCATACTGTGAAGCTTGTCTTTTGGGGCCTGTAATTTTGAATGTAATATATTAATATCAACCAGGCGTGTCTCGCCGTTGCGAGCCTTGTACTCATCACTGATTTCACTTCTTAAACCCATGCCGTCCAATATCGCAAGTTCAATCTCGATAAACTCGATTGGAGCGCGCTTGATGGTTATTTCAGAGTCGGTAACGATTGCAGCCGCAATTAAACTCATGGCCTCGATTGGATCCTCACTTATTGAGTATTCAACATTTTTGTTAATGCTGCGTAATCCTCGAATTTTAAGGGTAGTCGTGCCGATTCCCTCAATTTTTACACCTAATTTTTCCAGGTAAAAACAAATATCTTGAACCATGTAATTCGGGCTAGCATTTCGAATAGTTGTCGTGCCATCGTAAAGGGCAGCTGCCATTAGTACGTTTTCGGTTGCAGTGTCGCCGCGTTCTGTGAGTAAAATGTTTTTAGTAACAATTTTTTTATTAACTGTGGCATGGTAGTGTTCGTTTAGTATTTCTACGTTTAAACCAAAGGGTGCCAGCCCAGCCATATGAGGCTCAACCGTTCGTACGCCCAAGTCGCAACCACCAGCAAAAGGTATATCAAAGTCGTCATATTGATGGAGTAGGGGGCCTAACAGCATAATCACAGTTCGCGTGCGTTTAGCGGCATCAATATTCATGTTTGCCAGTTTCAGCCGGGCAGGGGGAATAATCTCTAAGTCATTTTTATCATTTAGCCAACGTATTTTTACACCGATACTCTGTAAAACTTCAATAATTCGATAAACTTCTTCGATACGCGCAACGCGACGTAAGGTTGTCGTGCCGTGATTTAATAAACTAGCGCAAAGTAGTCCAACGGCCGCATTTTTGCTGGTCTTGACTTCGATTTCACCTGATAATTTTTTGCCACCGTTAACCTTGAAGTCGATTTTTCCAGTCTGGTTAAGGCTGACGAGTCCACTTGACAAAACATCGCTTATGCGTGCCAACATCTCAAGGCTGATATTTTGACCACCTTTTTCGATGCGATTAATTGCACTTTGGCTGGTGCTTAGAGCTTCAGATAATTGAGTTTGTGTCATTCCGCGAGATTGTCTGGTCTCTTGGATGAGTTTGCCGATTTTAAGTTTGTAGTCGTCATTTGTCATCTAGATTATGATATACCAATCATGATATAAGGTCAACAATTTTTGATAGGTGGTAGATGCCATATGGTAGGTGGTATAATTCCATAGAATGGTTATAGAAGGGACAAAAATTATGAAAGATAAACAAGTCGAAGAACTTATTGCCGGTGAAGAGGCCAGACAGCGTGATGGTCTAGAATTAATACCAAGTGAAAATTATGTAAGTCGCGATGTGCTGACGGCCCTTGGTAGCGTGTTTACTAATAAATATTCCGAAGGTTATCCTGGTAAACGATATTATGGTGGTCAAGATTACACTGATCAGGTTGAACAACTAGCGATTGATCGCGCCAAACAGTTATTCAAGGCTGATCATGCTAATGTGCAGCCACATTCTGGTGCACCAGCCAATGAAGCGGTCTATAGTGCATGGCTAGAGCCCGGTGACACTGTGTTAGCGATGGATTTGAGCCATGGAGGACATTTGACACATGGAGCACCTGTAACGCGTAGTGCGCACTTATATAACTTTGTACGGTACAAGATGAAGGATGTTTCGACCGGCGAGATTGATTACGATCAATTACGAGCTTTGGCGCTGGAACATAAGCCAAAAATAATCTTGGCAGGCTTTAGTGCCTATCCGCGTGAGCTTGATTACGCTAAGTTTGCCGCAATTGGTAACGAAGTCGGGGCCTTATTGGTAGCCGATATGGCGCATATTGCTGGATTAATAGTTGCTGGTGTTGCCAAGAACCCATTTGATTATGGTTTTCATGTCATCACGACAACAACCCATAAAACTTTGCGTGGGCCACGTGGCGGATTAATTCTATCGAAAGGGGTTGTTAGTAATCCTTTAAGGGCACCGGAAAAAACCATTGAAAATATTCCGACTCTTATCGATCGAGCGGTTTTTCCTGGTATGCAGGGTGGCCCACATATCCATTCGATTGCGGCCAAGGCCGTGGCTTTTTATGAGGCATTGCAACCAGAGTTTAAGCTTTACGCTCAGCAAATTGTTGAGAATGCCTCAGCTTTGGCGGACGAACTGCAGAAACGGGGCTTTCAATTAATTACTGGCGGTACGAGTAACCACTTGATTCTGGCCGATGTTCATAAAAGCTTTGGAATTGATGGCAAAACCGCCGAAATGGCACTTGATGCTATTGGTTTGACAGTAAACGCCAACGTTATTCCTGACGATACCTTACCGCCGTTTAAGCCTAGCGGTATTAGATTAGGCACCCCTGCGATAACAACCAGAGGGTTTATGTCCAATGATATGGCCCAGATTGCTGATTGGATGAAACAGGCGATTGATAATCGTTATAATCCTGCTGAATTGGCAAAATTGAAAGCTGAAGTAGTCGCAGTCGCCAAAAAATACCCTCTGCCTAGCGATTCATAGAATTATTTAACTAAATTTAATACCCCCCCAGATTTGGGGGGTATTAAATGTTCTATAAACTATTATTAAATTTTATGCACAGCTCAAGCCAGTTGTTGGTATCGTTACAGTACCTACGCCAAGATAATGTGCTGCTGCAGTGCCGCTATAGTCCCAATAGCTAATACAAACCCCATTGGTGACTACTGTATAGCCAATATTACTACCAGCAGTTGCTGCTGAGTTTTGTAAAACAATAGTTGAAGGTATTTTAGAAACACCATTTAGATTAAGTGCGGTAATTGTTCCTGCTGAGTCGGTGCTCCATGCTTGCCATGCGTTTGTTTCTGCATATTTAGTTGCAACCGCACTTTGTACACTGGAAGCATTTTGTTGATTTGTTGCAGTATTTGCTTTAGTCGTAATACCCGTATATGAAACAACTGTAATAGCTGCCAAGATACCGATAACGACAATGACGACCAAAAGTTCGACGATTGTAAACCCTTGTTTTCTAATTGATTTCACTTTGTAATTCTCCGTAAGTTATATTTTAATTATAGTATTATAAACAAGTTGCACCAGTGCCAGCTGTTGCAAATGTTTGCTTAGCTGCACCATCCCAGTACTGGATACAGTATCCAGTTGTTGCTGCAATGTAAGTGATTGACGCTGGAGTAGTAGTGCCCGAAGGAACGGTAATTTTTAGTCCTATAGTAGAAGGAACTTTGACGGTACCGTCGCTAATATTAGATATAGCTGCTGGATATGATTGATTTTCTGCGAAGTAAGCGTCAGCAGCGGCCGCAACCGATGAAGAATTTTGTATAGCCGCGGCCTTGTTGGCCTTAGTCGTAATACCCGTATAAGAGACAACCGTAATTGCTGCCAGAATACCGATAACAACGATAACGACTAAAAGTTCAACGATGGTAAAACCACCATTTAACTCTTTAGATTTAATTTTATTAAGAACCATTATTGATGCCCCCTATTATTGATTATAGTTATAATATACTACGCCATTAATATTAGCACAAGTGGTTTGAACGATGCAATAATTTAGACTATGGAGCAGATTCAGTGCCTAGTGCAGCGGTGGGTTCGGTGGATGTGTATTGACGAACGATTATCCAAGGTATATATACCTTGGATGTCCAGTTGCTACTCCCTGAACCAACCTGGATACCTATAATTGGGTCTGCCGAGCCACCGTAACCATATGTCGTATTTGTGATACTTGAGCCTAATTGTGACCTTACAGAATCAAATATGTAGTGATCATATTGGCTATTGTGTCTGACTTCTTTAGAGATATAGTAATTATTAATAGTATTTGAGCTATATATCGTTCCGGGCGTGCCGTTATTATAGGTTGTCCAATTTGAACTTCCAGAATCCACGTATGCTTGCACGTTTCTATTGGACGCAAATATGCTTCCCGATCCATTGCCAATTACGAAGTATAGGTTCGAGCTAGTGCTGGTCACCCTTTTATATTTTATTTCAACTATCCAGTTGCCGCTAATACTCACTGGCTTGGTGGCTACAACGCCTCCTGATTTGTCGACATAAATCTCGCTTCCAACCGCAGAAACTCCGCCACCTGTCCAATTTCCAACATCTGTGTAATCTGAATATGCCATGAATGTGTTTGCCCCATTTGATAAAGTGGTGGCGCTTGAGTTGCCGTAGTACATATTAATTATAGTGTCGCCAGTTGCAAGTGATGGGATTTTCACCCAATATTTGCCGTCAGTTTCTTGCCAATAAGGGTACTCGGTAGCTCCAGTTGAGTTTGCAAAACGAACGTCTGCATAGTCACCGCGCACTTTTGGTGAACCGGAAGTTCCATATCTATTTACAACTTCGGTCGTTGTAAGAGTGCGATTATATATTTTAACTTCATCAATTAAACCATTAAAGTAGTTGGCGGTATTAAATCTGCCTATCTGGAACACACTAATTGCTGGTGCATAGGTGTTTGTACTGGACCCCACGGAATTACCGTCCACGTACAAAGAAGTCGTTGTACCAGACCACTCATAAACTATATGATGCCATTGTCCTGTCCAATCAGAGGTTATGGTATAACAATGCCCACCACTACCGCCAGTATCATAATATAGACAATTGTTGCTATTGGTCCACAGTCTTAGCGCACCGACAGCACCAGGGTTAGTGTCAAACATACCCTGTGATACAACGCGCAGGTCTTGATTTGGTTTTATCCACATTTCGACCGTGCCAGCGGCCGCGCTAAATCCAGTCATTGAGGTAGAAATGTAGTTATTCGTAGTGCCGCTGAAGGCAGAGTTAAATTTACCCGAAGCACTCCAGTAGTTTGCTCCGTTAATAGTTCCTGTATTATTATTTCCGCTTGAATCTGTCACAGTTGTTCCGCTGCCTTCGTTTAAGTGCCAACTTCCTACGAGTCCGGTATTGTTAACAAAATTTGAATCTGTAAAAGGATTAATTTGGACTTGATAATTAGTTAATGCTCCACCGCTTGAATTCGTGATTGTAATTGGTCGTTTATAAGCCCAAGTCCCGCCACCTGAATTTGATAATGCTAATGAATTTGAGGTCGTGCCAGTATTCGGACTACTCGATCGAATTGTTCCAGATTGGCTAACATCTCGACCAGCTAGGGTTTTGGTGGCGGTTATAGTGACATTTATTGAACTTGCTGTCTGTAATGCTGTCTGTCTAACGTTTACGTCTGTACTATCTGTGCCGACTATCGGTGTATTAGGGGATGCTTTTGTATAATAATTTAATACAAAACCACTTGCCGAAATGCCATCAACAAGTTTTATATCTTGGGTCTTGCAGAACGGGTAAGTTGTGGGGTTGTATCCAGGTTTGCAGGTTGGTTGTTGCCATGGCACACTACATCCGGCAGTCGCGTAATTAGATGGTGCAATCACTCGTCGCCACAATGCGTCATCTTTCACGAAGTAGATAATATTCATCGAGACTTTGGGATTTTTATTCAGCGAAGTGCTATTGCAAGCGTTTGGCCCTGTTGCATAAACAAAATTTCGGGCTGAAGATAGCGGATTCGCTGTTGTTGCATAAGTATTAAGAATTAACATTTTTATGCTAGGATCGGCGGCATTTTTGAAAGGTGCTATATCGTCGTCGTAACCTTGGGGCGAAGTGAGAGTAAAGCTGTTGGTGGCAAGGTATCCGCCGCTTGACTTAACGTCTTGATCGATACGATTTAAAGCATCTTGAATGTTGAAGGCAAGGGCATTCTTACCCCTAACTGCTAACACGTCGCCAGTCATAGTAATAATGGCGCTTACAAATATACCGATGACCAAAATTACAATTGGTGCAATAATTAACATCTCAACTAAAGTAAAGCCGCGTTTTATTGATAGTCTAGTTTGTCTACGGTTTGACATAAGTGGCATTTGTTATTGTTTGTTGAGGGCTGCCGTATTGCACAGTAACTTGAATTTTAGATATAGAAGTTGTCGATGCGTAAGGGCAAGATATCGACACAGTAACAGTTACGTTAGAAAGGCCAGATATCGTATTTGAATTTACCAAAGGTGTCGATATTGATGGAACGCATGGATTTTGGGGTAATGATTTATTTCGCTGCAGGTAATCTGCTGCAACATTACCAGCAGTCGATTGTGTGCGGGTTTCGCCACCGTCTTTGATGACGACTGCATATAGTTGATAACCTGATATCAAAAATGCGGCTGCGATAAATAAAGTGATTAATAGCTCTACCGCTGAAAAACCAGATTTTTGATTAATATTTTTCATTGATTTTTACTCGTTATCATACATATATTATTTGGTGCTGGACAATCTGTGGTCGCGTTTTCTAACTTGTAGTAAAGATTAAATTTCCGACATTCTTGAAGTGCTGTTGTACATAGGGTTCCATCACTTTGTATAGGCTGATAGATATAATTGTATTGGTTTATGACATCAGTAGAAGTGTAAGGTTTGGGCATGACTCCATCCTTTGTTTGTGTGTTATTAGTGGCAGATGTAAATGAATTTGCTGGATCATCAACGCCAGGCGAGGTAATAGATTTTACGTCAATATCGCGTAATGATGCAATTACCGATGAATACACGTCTGAGGTAATTATCGTTGATGGATAAGTGCCAATGGTCGTGCTGCCGTCTGTTCCAGATGTGTAATATGTCTCTAAATGCAAGGCGATTGTGTCAACGTCTACTTTACGTTCGGCATCGCGGCCATTAGCCTGTGAGCCACGTAAATTTACAACACCTATAGTTAACAAGATACCCATAATAGTCACTACGATGATTAATTCAATAATAGTAAACCCGCGGCGTTTCATCCCGTTACAAAACATTTTGTTGGAACATTTATTCGTAGATACGGCTATGGTTGTCCTGTGGTTTGTAACGGGATTCATATGTATAATCATAAACGTCTTGGGGCCAAATCGCAAGCGGTCAAATCTCTAATGGCTCTTGCTGAATCTGGACGCGGAACGTATCGCGGACTTTTCCAATTATTTCGTCCCGAGCATTTGCTAAATCACTGTATGATGCTGCCGATTCGTTTACAAGTACTAAAGCGTTTTTGTCATAAACGCGCATACCATGAATCAGACTGCCTTTGAGTCCGATATTTTCGATTAACCAACCAGCTGGAACCTTAAAGCGTCCATCGCCTAGTTCATAGGTTGGAATGTTAGGATTAATTTTACGTAAATCATCCAATTGCCATTCTTCGACAACGGCATTTTTAAAGAAAGATCCAGTATTCGGAAGAATATCGGGGTTGGGAAGTTTGTTTTTTCTTATTTCTATGACGGCATCTCTGATTACGTCAACTGTGAACATTTTTATACTGTGTTCATCGAGGTATTTTTGGAGTGATTCATAAAATGGTGGTTGAGGTTGGTTTTTAGATAATTTGATAGTTATTGAGGTAATGACGTAGCGTCCAAGTGAGTCTCCGCGAAAAATACTGTCTCGGTATGTAAAACCGCAATCAGTGCTTTTCAATGTTACAAAAGTATCAGTTTGGCTATCATAGGCTTCAAGAGACTGCAGGGTATCGGCAATTTCTTGGCCGTAGGCACCAACGTTTTGGACCGGTGCCGCACCGGCCGTTCCCGGAATTGCAGACATAGTTTCAATACCACTTAAATTCATATCTACAGCTCGCTTGACAATTGAGTCCCATTCTTCGCCGGCGCCGATTCGGATTGTTGTTGAATTAATGTCGTCGGCGATGATGTCAAAGCCAGGTATGCGCATGCGCACAATAATGCCATTAAAGCCTTCGTCGCGAGCGATAACATTACTGCCGCCGCCAAGAATAAATATTGGTAGTTTTTGAGACTTGGCATTGCGATAAACAGTTGCGACTTCGTCAGGTGTGCGAACTTCGGTCATAAATCGTGCGTTGCCACCTAGTTTCATGGTTGTGTAGTTTTTGAGCGGGATGTTTGTATGAATTTCCATATGTTTAATATTATAACTCATTTAGCGGGTCATGCCGTGCAGCCCGCCAAAGCAAATATACGTTTTCTACCGTCCATCGCCACTAAGTTCACGCAAACGGCCACTCTACGTGTGAGCTCACTCAGCACGTGGCGTTTGGCTGCCTACCGGCACATCCGTTTGTGCTGAACCAAGTGGTATTGGACTACAAGCCTAAACGGGTGACGTTCGGCGGGGCAGCACCCAGATTTACTACAAAATGGTAATCCATTTTTATAAATCAGGGGCGGACCGGGCGGCAGGACCCGCAAAATTAAGCATAAAATGTTTTGTTGGAATAAATTTAAGTTATAGCAGACGGTAGAAATGTTTAGTTAATCTGTTAATTTTTGGTATAATACTCTGTATGCACCCGTAGCTCAGTGGATAGAGCACTTGGCTTCGAACCAAGGGGTCGTAGGTTCAAATCCTGCCGGGTGTACCAATAAAAGTAACTTATCGCAAGATAGGTTACTTTTTATATCATTTGCTATACTACAGTAATGGAAAAATCAGAACAAAAAATAAACCTCACACCAGGAAATTCAGGCGAAATTGTATATCGGGACGTTAAACTTGCTAATTTAATCGAAGACGCAGTATTAGCTGTAAACTTTGGAGAAGGCCGAACGGTCGTTCCTATCGATAGTAGCGAGACTATAACTCAGTTGAATGCCGCTAACCTTGGGACAGATTATAGAGTTACCGCGGAATCAAAATCTGGCACCGCTTCTGTTTTCGATAGAATAGCATTTGATCCAGAAAATGTACGAAGTCAATCTTTTGCAATATGCGAAGGTGAAAAAGCGGTCGGGTCAATGTCATTTATTGTTGAACCAAAATCTTGGATTACAGCAAATGAAAGATATTTTCAGAAAAGCGACGAAGGAATCATAATACTTGATGCACATGCGGTAACTGGTTCTGAACTACCAGAATTTTACATTACTCCAGGATGGACAAAAGTTTTAGATTCGCATCGTGGATTGCTGGCACTTCCGGGTTTTAAAGCTTTTATGAATGTCATGGAAGTACTCGAAGAATCAGCGCCAGAAGGAACTTGGATTGAAACTGTTGCACAAGGCCAACTTCCTTACGAAACTAGTGGTAAGGCTGTGGGGTTATCAAAAAATGAAGTCGGTACTGTAATTCCTTTTGACGAGTTCCCATTTGACGTAGGTTTATTTGGATTATGTAGCGAGGGTAGCGCTTCGACTGTAAAGACGGCAAGGTTATTAGGTCTAAGTGAGGTTAAGGGTATATGCTCTCCATCGACTTTAGGGCCAGTATTTGCAAAGAAGATTAGTTAAAACCAACAGTTTAGATTTAAGTTGGTTCCAACTAGCGAATTTGACGGTGTATTAAACACAATTATTTCATCTCTAGTTCTCGTAGTGCTATTATAAGCTTAAGTTAATTATCAAGGAGAAACCATGCAGCCAATTGAAATCGTCGAAAAGCCAAAATTTAACTGGAAGCCTTTGTTAACAATTGCTGGCACGGTTTTTATAACTGCCGCCGTAGCTATCGGCATAACTTATTTCGCCATGGCTCAACAGGCAACTAGTGATAAGAATATTACAGACAAAAAAATTTCTGAATTAAATGCACAAGTTGCGAGGAGTCTTCAGGCACCTGGTTCAAGCGGGGCAAAAAACTGGTGTGCTCAACAGGCA